>Ga0255346_1006314_pt1 | contig 11688 bp, 13 predicted proteins | sample wastewater_treat_FD_194410 | JGI IMG/M metagenome (GOLD analysis project Ga0255346, IMG submission 194410) | Wastewater microbial communities from Lulu Island WWTP, Vancouver, Canada - plant22 | ecosystem: Engineered > WWTP > Wastewater > Unclassified | place: Canada: Vancouver, British Columbia... | reverse complement strand
GTACCGCCAGGAGAACCCCCAAGCCTGGTAAAACCGCCAGAAGGTTGTCGGTTCCATCCGCGTTGCCCACACATGATACCTGATTTGTGCGACAAAGAAGTACCGCTAGAGTTCGAAATAGCCGAAAAGCATTTGGTGCATTGTTGGTTATTTAGAGACAAGGCTGTGGCTAAATAAATCCATAGCAATTGTTAAGGGACAAGGATTTGTTTAGAATCAGTTCTAAGACGATGATTATTATTGGTGGCGTTTTGCTCACACTTAGCGTCATCATTCCAGCACTAAGGCTGGCAGAAATACTGCCAGCCTTAATCTGGATTGATTTCTTAACATACGCTCTTTTAGTTAGTGGCTTGTTTCTTGGCATGATGGGTATCTTTACCTATGCCAAGGAAGTGCGCGACCGTAACAGAGAATAACGCGCAAAACAATAATCCAAACTTGAGATATCATTTGCATATTCTGGAAATTGTGCTAAAATAATCGTCCCTGGGGTATTGTGTAATGGTAGCACACCGGACTTTGAATCCGTTTGTCGTGGTTCGAATCCATGTACCCCAGCCTAGTTATTATTGTGGAAACTGAACCTGACGATCCATATCATTCTTTTTACACGACAAGCAGCGTGAGTAAACCGGTTCCTGCTTGTCGTCATTCCATTTGGAGAATACAATGACAATAGCTTCTATTATGCTTGCCGCTGGTCATGGCACACGCATGAAATCAACTTTACCTAAAGTATTACATCCTATTTTGGGCAAGCCTTTGGTTTTACACGCTTTAAGCGCGGTAGAAAATGTGGTTGATATTCCGCCAGTTGTTGTGATTGGACATGGCGCAGAAGATGTCAAAGCTGCGATACAAGCTGGTGTAAAACAAGATGTGCAATTTGCCGTCCAGGAAAAACAGCTTGGTACTGGCCACGCTGTGATGTGCGCGCAAAGCCTTTTGCAGGGCAAGTCTGAAAAAGTCATCATTACCTTCGCGGATATGCCACTTTTAACACAGGCCAGTATTGAACATATCATTCAGCTGCAACAGGAAAGCCAAAGCGTGATGGTTATTACGACCGTTATGTCTGAAGAACCTCGCGGATTTGGGCGCGTCATTCGCGATAGCGACGGTTCCGTGCAGGCAATTGTTGAAGAAGTCGACTGCACGCCTGAGCAACTTTTGGTCAGGGAAAAAAATACCAGCGCGTATTGTGTGGACGCCAAATGGCTTTGGCAATCCCTGGAAAAGCTACAACCTTCCGCCAAAGGTGAGTATTACATAACTGATTTGGTCGCCATGGCGGTTGCCGAAGGACTGCGGGTGAGCGCGTATGTGCTTGAGGATCGCAGCGAAGGTCTGGGTATAAACGACCGCGTTGACCTGGCTGATACGGAGCGCGCGATGCGTATGCGGGTTAACCGCGAGTGGATGCGTAAAGGGGTTACCTTCATTGACCCATGGACAACGACTGTGCATCTTGAGGTTGAACTGGCGCAGGATGTTGTGCTTCAGCCAAATACGATGCTGATGGGTAAAACAAAAATTGCCAAAAACTCTGTTATTGGGCCAAACACAACCTTGATTGATACGCTGGTTGGCGAAGACTGCCATATTCAATATAGTGTGGCAGAATCTGCGCAAGTTGGCAATCATGTCACGATTGGCCCATTTGCCCGTTTGCGCAAGGGTGCTGTTTTGCAGGACCATGTGCATATTGGTAATTTCGGCGAGGTGAAGGACTCTGTGCTTGGTGAAGGCACCAAAATGGGACACTTCTCCTATATTGGTAATGCTGAAATTGGCAAGGATGTTAACATCGGCGCGGGCACAATTACCTGTAATTATGACGGAAAAACCAAGCATCTTACCGAAATCGGCGATTCTGCCTTCATTGGCAGTGACACGATGCTTGTTGCTCCGCTGAAAATTGGAAAAAATGCCACAACCGGCGCTGGATCTGTGGTAACTCGCGATGTGCCAGATAATACGATTGTGTATGGCACGCCTGCGAAACCGAAAGAGAGAAAGGACTAACGTGAACGAACTTCCCTGGCTATTGACACTCTTGGGGGTGGCAGTCGTATTCGATTTATTGACTTCCGCCGCCAGAGCCGCCTTTTCGCAGGCGCAATTGCCTAATCTATTGACATACTTTGAGAAAGAACCCCACAAAGCGGAAAGAACGCTTGAAGTTTCCGGAAAACTTGGCCTGCGCACTTCGTTGCGCCTGGCAATCGCTTTTGCCCATCTTTTCCTTGGTGCTTTAACGGTATTAGTAATCCACTATTTCTTGCCGGACTTACATTTTGCGTGGGTGCTTCTGATTGCTCTGGGTGTATTGTTTGTGATAAGCATTTTTGAATATTTTATCTCGCGCAAAGTTTTAGATACGCCTGAAAAATCCGCTTATAGCTGGCATCGCTTTGCTGATTTCCTGTATTTTGTGTTTAAGCCGATGACCATCGTGATGACTGGTTTGCTTGGGCCACATGCGGAGATAAATGTACCGGCTGTGACCGATGAGACCTTACGCGATTGGGTTTCTTTGGAACAAGCTGAAGGCATGCTTGAAAAAGGCGAGCGCGAAATGATTTATTCCATTTTCCAGTTTAGCGAAACGCTTACCAAAGAGATTATGGTACCCCGTATGGACGTTTTAGCCCTGGATATCGAATCGACCATAAGCCACGCGCGCCAGGAATTTATCAATGCCGGTCATTCCCGTGTGCCGGTCTATGAAGACGTCATCGACAATATTGTTGGTTTGCTTTACGCCAAGGATCTCCTGGCAATAACTGATGATGACGCAACCATCGCGTCAAAGCGCAAGCTTTTACGCACCGCCTATTTCGTGCCTGAAACCAAAAAGGTGGATGAACTTCTCACAGAGATGCAATCGCGGGGCGTACATTTGGCGCTTGTGGTTGATGAATATGGCGGTTTCGCGGGGGTGGTAACGCTAGAGGATATCGTTGAAGAAATCGTAGGCGAAATTCGCGATGAATATGATACTGGTGAAGAGCAACTCTACACACAAATAAGCGATAATGAATTTTTCATCCTGGGGCGTGCCACTATCGACGAGTTCAACGAAATTACTGGCGCGGAACTTTCTGATGAATATGCCGATACTTTGGGTGGCTACCTGTATGGTCAAATTGGCCGTGTGCCAGAGCCCGGCGAAATGGTCATCAGTGATGGCATTGAATTTATCATTGAGCAGGTTCAGGCCCGAAGAATTCTCAACGTAAAAGTGCGCCTTGGTGCAGGCGAAGAAATGGAAGATGTGAACTATGGTCCAGCCTAATGTGATTGATGAAAGAAAACTAAACGCGCTAAAAGTTTTAGCAAGCCAAAGCGCGCAAAACGCCTATGCACCGTATTCGCGTTATAAGGTTGGCGCAGCGGTGCTGGTGGAAGATGGGCGCATCTATGGCGGTTGCAATATCGAAAATGCCGCCTATCCTTCAGGCATTTGTGCCGAACGGGTAGCGATATTCAAGGCAGTGGAAGCGGGACATCGTAAGATTATCGCGCTTGCGGTGAGTACAGCAAACGGGGGTTCGCCTTGTGGTGCCTGCCGGCAGGTAATGCGCGAATTTCTTGATGACGATACGCCGATCTTTATTTTGAATGACGTGGGTGAGCTTGTTGAGGAAATGAAGTTTTCTGATCTCTTGCCACGTTCGTTTGGCCCCGAAGATTTGCAGATATCCGCCTGATACTGCATATCGTTGAAACGGTGAAGCTTGGCATGACAGAGCGGGCGGAAAGGATTTAGGCGTGTCGCAAGGTGGGGCGCGCTCGTATCGCGCGCTGGCAATCGTACTTAAGCACCGCGAATATGGCGAGGCAGACCGCATTTTAACGCTTTATACCCAGGAATATGGCAAAATTCAGGCGATTGCCAAAGGCGTGCGCAAGCTGAAAAGCCGAAAAGCCGGACATCTGGAACCTTTCACCCTGGTTTCATTACAGCTGGCAAAAGGGCGCACCTGGGAATTGATTTCTCAGGCAGAAGCGCAACGCACTTTTCAAATCATCCGCGAAGACCTTAACCTTACGGCGCGGGCTGCATATCTTGTCGAGTTAATCGATCGCTTTAGCTACGAAGAAGGCCCAAATCGTGGGCTTTTTCAGATATTGCTGGATGGGCTTCAGCGTCTGGATGAAGGCTTCGCGCCAACAACGGTGACACTGTATTTTGAAATACGTCTGCTTGACCTAGTTGGCTTTCGACCGGAACTGCAACGTTGTGTAGCTTGCGATGCGGAGATATTGCCCGAAGCGCAATATTACTCGCCCAAGCTGGGTGGGGCGTTATGCCCCAGGAGCTTTTCTGCGGATCCGACCGCGTGGCGCATTTCGCTTAATGCCCTCAAGTATATGCGTCATTTTCAGCGTTCTGCGTGGTCAAAGATAAAAACCCTGACTATTCCATCGGAGATCCAAGACGAGATAAATCATCTCATTCAGCATCATCTGACTTATCTGTTGGAGTACAATCTAAAAACGCCAGGCTTTTTGAAATCCGTCAAATAAAGGCAAAGCATAATCGAATGTTGAAGCACGGACAGAATGAGCGATAATCTTTCGTCAGTTTTGTTCAGCTGATATAATAAAGACGCCTCACGAACGAGAACGAGGCACGGAGGACTTATGGAAATTACTTGGTACGGACATTCTTGTTTTCGATTTGTTGAACGCGGTATGGCAACTGTGGTTACGGACCCATTCGACTCAAAAGTTGCGGGCTATAACCCCTTAAAGTTAAAAGCCGATATTGTCACGGTTAGTTCCAACGATCTTTCACACAATAACGTGAGTGTTATTCGCCCTGAGCCATTTGTTATTGATGGCCCGGGTGAGTATGAACGCGGGGGCGTTTTTATTACGGGTATCCAAACTAATCCATTCACTACCGATAAGAAAGTAATGCACAATACCTTGTATGTATATGATTATGGCAATATGACTATCATGCATCTTGGGCAGGCTAATAATATTCCGCCCCAAAATGCAGTTGAGGAACTGGGACAAATCAATATTGCTTTGGTGCCCGTTGGCGAGGGTGGCGCCTTGAACGCTTCAAAAGCCGCTGAACTGATTAGCATGCTTGAGCCGAATATCGTTATTCCCATGCACTATGCAACACCACACTCAAAGCTGGCGCTTGAGCCTTTGAGCAAATTCCTAAAGGAAATGGGCATTACCCAACTGGAGACAATGGAGTCATACAAGGCAAACGCGTCGTCATTCACTGAAGAAACCCGTGTAATTGCTTTGGACCCCAAATTAATGGCGTTATAAAATGGCAGTAAAAGTTGTAATGACCTGGGACCTCAAACGAGGCAACGAACAGGAATACTTTGAATTTGTCGTTAGCGACTATTTACCCAAAGTGAATCAACTGGGGCTGGTACTTACCGACGCGTGGTTAACAGCTTATGGCGAACGTCCGGCAATGTTGGTTGGGGGTGTATTGCCTACGGTAACCAAGGCGCGTCATCTACTCGAATCAACTGGCTGGTTGGATTTGGAAAACGAACTGCTTGATTTCGTTGAAGACTATGACGTAAAAGTATTTGACCTAAAAGGTGGGTTTCAGTTCTAGTTGTGTCTGTTCAAAACTTACTCTTAAACTGGTATGACACAAACGCCAGGGAACTCCCCTGGCGTTCTTCGAAATTGCCTTATCATATTCTTGTTTCAGAGTTTATGTTGCAACAGACGCAGGTCGAAACAGTCCTGCCATATTACCAACACTTTATTGAAACCTGGCCGACTATGCAAGACCTGGCTAATGCCGAAGAACAGGCGGTTTTGAAGGTCTGGGAAGGTTTGGGCTATTATCGGCGGGCTATAAATTTGCACCGAAGTGCCAAAATGATTGTGCAAACGTTCAATGGCAAAGTGCCTTCAACGACAGATGCTTTGTTGAAATTGCCCGGTGTTGGGCCTTATACCGCGGCAGCAATTGCCTCAATCGCTTTTGGTGTGCCTGTTGCAGCGATAGATGGAAACATTCGACGCGTTTACGCGCGTTTATTTGCCATTACCGGTTATTTGACCGAGAAAGAAACTGAAAAACAGCTCAAAGAAATAGCGCAAGCGACTCTCTCAAAAGAACGCCCGGGAGATTTCAATCAGGCTTTGATGGACCTGGGTGCGACTATCTGTAAGCCCCGCAATACACTTTGCGAAGCATGCCCATTGAAGGCAGTTTGTCTTGCTTTCCAAAAAGGGCTCGTTTCTGAATTGCCAAGGCGAAAAGAAAAACCCAAAGTGCCACATTATGTAGTGACCGCTGCGGTGATTAGTGATGGCGAGAAAGTGCTCATCGCGCAGCGTGCCAAAGATGACTTGCTGGGAGGTATGTGGGAATTTCCGGGTGGAAAACTGGAAGAATCCGATGTGAGTTTCCATGCGGGCTTAAAGCGGGAGATACTGGAAGAACTGGGCGTCAAAATTGATGTCGGCGAAGCAGTCGGCGTGTATAAACATGCCTATACTCACTATAAAATAACCTTGCATGCCTTTATGGCGACATTACAGCATGGCGAATCTTTGGATAAACCCCACGGAAAACCAGAATGTGAGGTTTTTGAATGGGTATTACCTGAAGCATTAAGCAAATATCCCATGGGAAAAGTTGACCGGCTAATATCGAAACAACTGTTAAGTAAAAGGCTGACGGATTGATTTTGGCGAAAGAAAACGAAATCAGTTTCTATCTATTCCGGGGAGCAAAATCAAAGCGCACTAACGAAGTCCATGTGCCAAAATCCAGGCTCATGTGCTAAAATGATGTTCTGATAACAAAATACAAAAAACTAAACTTAGAGTCTTTCAAACTGAGAAAGAACTAGCTAAAGAGGTCATATGCCATATTTATTTTCTTTCCTTACTAAACCTGTCCAGCACATAGATCTGGGCTCTGGGCGTTGGATTTACACAATAATATTGGGCGTTATTTTCGGGCTGGGTATTACCATTCGTGTTTATTGGAAGGATATTAAAAAATTCTTTACGGGCAAGGAAGATACAAACGCTGAATCGGATCCGACAGAAACAGACACCATCGTAATAGATTCAACGGATGTCAAGAATAAGGAATAAGTTCCTTAGCATTAGTATTCCAGTTTAATGCTAAGGAACTTGAAGTGAAAAAGATATTGCGCCACGCAACCTGGCGGATTTGGGCGGGTATCTTATCATTGAGTTCGTGCCCAAGCATACATAATTCTAAAAGAAGAACTCAGGCAAGCATTAGAACGACTATTCTCTGATAAAACAAAAGTAAAAAGCCGGTCCGGCAAAATTTACGTCCCAAACATTCTGTCCCCTGCATCACCCAGACCGGGGAGAATGTAACCGTGTTCATTTAGACGCTCATCAATGCCGGCGATGTGAATAGGAACATCTGGGTGGGCGTTGTGCAAACGTTCAATGCCTTCTGGCGCGGCGATGATGCCGATATATTTGATTTTGCTTACACCCCATTCTTTCAAAATATCAACGGTTGCCACTGCTGAACCGCCTGTTGCGAGCATCGGGTCAAGTATCAAACAGACTGAAACGGTTGGTTCAATGGGCAGTCTGTTGTAATAGGAAACCGGCTTAAGCGTGCGTTCATCGCGATAAAGACCGATGTGCCAGACTTCCGCGCTGGGCATTAGTTCCCATACGCCTTCTACCATGCCAAGTCCGGCGCGTAAAACAGGTATAAGACCTATGCGTTCAAGGAGCCTTTTGCCCTGGGTGATGGCAAGCGGGGTTTGCAATTCGATATCTTGTGTTGCAAGATCCAGCGTGGCTTCATACGCCAGTAATGCGGAGAGTTCGCGCACAAGTTCGCGGAACTTTTTGGGTTCGGTGCGGACGTCACGCAAAAGCGAGAGCTTGGTTGAGACCAGGGGGTGTGGTGAGGGGTATACATTTTTCATTTTGATTTCCTTCTTTTAATGTGTAATGTCAATGAACGGATAAAAAAGACTAACCAAACAGCGACTGCTAAAGCAATCAAAAGCTTGAAGCCGGCTATTTTAGGTAAAATGCGCAGGAAAAAGCCAACACCAAACAGAAAATAGCTTAATATGCGCATGATTTTGGATGCTAAATCACCTTCGCCAAGTCGCGGAGCAAACTTCGCTCCGGTCCAGTCAAAAAAGAGCATGGCGATATCCAGCACAACGCCAAAAGCCAAAATCCACAGAGATAACTCAGAACCATCGCGTGTGAATGCCAGATAGCTTCCCGCGGAATAAAACAGTAATACAAGGATGTAAATAATCATAAACGCTTTCCTTTATATTTATGCTGGCGGTCGTTTGTTCTTTTCTTTGTTGTTCCAGCTAGCGGCTCTTATTAGCGGGATAAAGGCCAATATTAAGAGAACCGAGGAGCAAATGAAGAAATCAACTTCGGCAAAATAGAGAATTAACACCAAAATTATTGCCACTGCCAAAAGTATGCCGGTGATAAGTCCCGCTTTTTTGACCGATGCCATGCGCTGTCCATAGACGGCGCCATTTTGTCCGTTAATTGTCACGACATGCCGGGTGCCTTTGTCGTCTGTGTAATAGCTGGCGAGCATCGGCAATAGCGCTTGCGTCCAGCGCAAGTTGTTATAGTCGCCATTGAAAGTGAAATTTCGGATGTGTTGGGCATCAGATGCCAGGCGGCAATCCTGCGCTGCCCATTTTGAAAGTTCTTGTTTTACAAAATCTTCCAACTCACTGGGCGCGATCGTGCCAATCTGTGTCAGTCCAGTGGCGATATCTTCAGCTTTACCAGGGCTTGCCTGGTTGAGTTGATAGCTGCCAATTTGCGACAGGCGTTCCTGGTGATTGTGCAGGGCAGGTGAAAGCACATTGTCGTAATGCCTTTCAATAAAACCCTTGCGTGGTTCATCTTTTACGCGGGTTTTAATCACTTTTTGGCTGGACCAGCCCGCGTTTCCCATCTGTTCACGTGATGATTCGACCTGATAGTCATATCCAAATCTTGCATCCCATGCACCTTTCAGGTCACCATCGGTCAGCCATATCGGCCAGTTGACCAAAACCAGGCGTTGGGAGAGATTTTCAGGCTTGAAGTCTGGAAAAGGAAAAGCACTGCCTTTGCAAAACCGCGCCAGTTGGGCGTCTATCGTTGCTTTGTCCAGACTGGGTTTAACGATGAGTTCAACAGAAGGCATTTTGCGCGTTTGGGTTGCAGGCACTAGCATCGCTTTTTGACAGATGGGGCAAGCCACGTTGTGCCAATGCGCGGGAACAAAGTAATTTCGCGCGCATGCCGGGCAAGTTTGCGTGAGAAATGGGTCGGGGGTGTTTACGGTATGTTCAGTCACGATAGTTTCTCCGCTTTCTTCGCCTGACTGTAAAGCGAAATGGATACGACAATACCGGCCAGGCTTGCCAGTGCGCCGAAGGTCAGCAGGCCAGAGTTACCACTTATTTGCATGACAATAAAGCCAATCAGTGCCAAAAGTAAAGGAATAAGTGCGATAAGCCAGGTTATGGTGCGGACTTTCTTCCAGTCCACAGGCTTGTTGCCGGCCAGTTTCCCGGTTTGACCGTTGAGCATGATGTTGTAGTATTGCCCCGCGAAGCTATATCCTGCCAGATATAAGGGTAACAAAACATATCGCCACTGTTCGTCATCGTAGCTCATGTCAATACTCATGTTACGAACATGACTGCTGCCAGTATCTTGTTCGCAAAGTCGCTCTGTGTCAGCACGCATTTGCTGTTTGGCACTTTGCCAGGCGTCGTTAAGCGGTGTTTCGTAAGCTTGCACATTCATGCCCACCAAATAATCTGGAGAAAAAAGGACCAGCCCGCTTAAGTTATACGGTTCAATCGCGTTGAGCATGGTGTGGTTCAAGCGGTTGGGGCTGACACCGTTGACCATCAGGTCAGAAAAATAGTGGGTGATTGAGCCATTTTCCCATCGCCAGCGTAAAACTTGTCTGGTTTCGTAAGATTTACTTGAAGAGTTATAATATCGCTCGGTTTCGTAGTGGCCAACTTCCGCCTTCCAGTCCGCCGCGATAGACGCGCTAAAAGTCCAGTAGGGCAGATAAACAGGCGTTAGCTTATCCATTTGAGCGGCATCTTTTAAGGCCTTGGGGTGCATCCAGCCTTTGCTTAACCATTCACGAATACGTGGTTTGAGTGCTTCAGGCGTAGCGCTAAAAGGTAACAAGACCTGCGGGCGCAGGCTTTTGGTTTTTGGCAGGCTAAGGTTGACTTTGTTCGACCCGCAATACGGACAACTGGCTGCGATGGCGCCTTTGGGATAGCTCAGTTCAGCGCCACAATTATTGCAATGCAACAGTTCGCGATCGGTTTCCCATTCCTGTTCGGCAGCCTGAACATTTTCAAGCGTAAATTCAAAGCTTTGGGCTTGTCTTCCAACATGGGCGGTGGCGACAGGGGCAAGATAGCCACAATAAATGCACGCCATCCCTGAACTGTTCACATCAAACTTTAAACTGCCCCCACACTGCGGACAGGCATAGGAACGCGCCTGGGCCTCATCCTTTTCGGGAATAGGCGCAAAGACCAAAACTCCCTCTAATTTAGATGGGATTTGTTCAAAGCCTGGAAAATGGTTATTAGGGTCTTGCAAAACACACCTCCGCGTGTTGTTCTTACGCTATTATAATGGGAAAAGTCAAATGCATCAGGTAAAATCAAAGCATGCATTATATTATTGACGGACACAATCTTATCCCTAAAATCCCGGGTTTGAAACTAAGCGACCCTGAGGATGAGAAAAAGTTAATTGATTTGTTAATTCCTTTTTTGCGCCTGACACGATCTCGCGCCAGAGTGTTTTTTGACCGCGCGACTGATGGGCAGAGTGGTGAACGTAACTTTGGATTGCTAAAAGCCGTTTTTGTGCCAGTCGGGCAGAGTGCTGATTCAGCAATAATCGCACATATCCACAAATTAGCTGGCGAAGCAAGAAACCATAGCCTCGTGAGTTCCGACAGGATGATTCAGGCGGCTGCCAGGGCGCGCTATGTGCCGATTATTCGCAGTGAAGATTTCGCCGATATGCTTATTGAGAAACTGGAAGAAGACCCGGAAAGAACGCAAGCTTTTGAAGGATTGACGGTAGGCGAAGTTGAGGAGTGGGAAGCCCTTTTTAATCAATACGGCACCACGCCAGACGGTTATAATCCATAGAAAGAACTTTATAAAAAGCTTTATGAAGTGCAGTGGGTTTTGTTTGCTTTGGTATGGATATGGATGGGTTTTTATAAACAAGACTGAAATCGCGTGACTTTTTAACAATAGCTTGTTAACCAGGGAGAAAGACACTATAATTTACTAAATCATTTATTAAAAAGACGATGAAAATGAAACACACGACGAGAAAATTTATCATACTGAGCTTGCTGTTGCTGATGGCTTTAAGCGCTTGTCGTGTTGAAAAAGTAGTGTCTCCAACTGATGTGCCAAAAACACAAGAACCCACTAAACCGAGTGCAGAAACACTTGTGCCGAGTGAAACACCGACCGCTTTCATCTCGCCTACATCTGCCCCGAGTGCCACCCCAGCACCACCAGCTTTTTGGAAGGGTACCCTGCCCCTTGACCTGCAAGAGCGTATCTGCCTGCCAGACGGCGCGGTATGGGCCAGCGATGAAAATACTGCTACGTATTCCATTGTCGCACCAGT
>Ga0255346_1006296_pt1 | contig 11714 bp, 10 predicted proteins | sample wastewater_treat_FD_194410 | JGI IMG/M metagenome (GOLD analysis project Ga0255346, IMG submission 194410) | Wastewater microbial communities from Lulu Island WWTP, Vancouver, Canada - plant22 | ecosystem: Engineered > WWTP > Wastewater > Unclassified | place: Canada: Vancouver, British Columbia... | reverse complement strand
TCGAGGTAATGGGAAGAAATTGCGGATACCTTGCCCTCATGTCAGGCATTGCTGGCGGCGCTGAGTACATTGTCATCCCAGAAATTGAAACCGATCCTGAAGAGGTGGCTGAATCTTTAAGGCTAGCCTATGAGCACGGGAAAGAGCATGCAATTATAGTTGTTGCTGAAGGTGCTAAATACAATGCAGATGCGCTTACATCGTATTTTGAAAAGCATGAAGAACGTTTGGGCTTTAAAATTCGCGCAACCACTCTCGGACATGTTCAGCGTGGTGGTAGCCCAGGTGCGTTTGACCGTATTCTAGCCAGCCGTTTCGGGTTTGAAGCAATTGAAACAATTGATCGAAGTGAATTTGGCGTTCTGGTTGCCTTTAAAAAAGGATCGGTCATAACAATTCCTTTAGAAAAAGTTGTTTCCCAAACGAAGACCGTATCCAAAGAAATGGTTAAACTTGCCAAGATATTAGATTAATCAATTAGTTTTGCGTAAATAGGCTTCAATAAACGGATCTATTTCACCATCCAATACTGCCTGAGTGTTGCCCATTTCAAATTCAGTACGGTGATCTTTTACCAATTGATACGGATGCAAGACATAAGACCGAATTTGAGAACCCCATTCCGCCTTTGTATACTCCCCCCTCAACTCTGAAATTTTTTCATCCTGTTCTGCGTGTTTGATTGCAAGCAAACGGGCTTTTAGAACCCGCATTGCGTTTTCTTTATTTTGCATCTGAGAGCGTTCATTTTGGCAGGTGACGACAATCCCGGTGGGTATATGGGTCAAGCGAACGGCTGTGGCATTCTTCTGAACGTTTTGACCGCCAGCACCTGATGATTTATAAACATCAATCTTTACGTCTTCAGCTGGAACAATAATTTCTCCCATATCGTCCATTTCGGGTAGCACCTCAACCAGAGCAAATGATGTATGTCGGCGATGGGCGGCATCAAAAGGCGACAAGCGAACCAAACGGTGAACCCCTTTTTCTGGCCGCAAATAGCCATACGCCAATGCACCACGAACACTAATTGTCACACTTTTTATTCCAGCTTCTTCCCCATCGGTTCGATCCAAAATGTCTGTCTGATAATTTCGGTTTTCAGCCCATCGAAGGTACATCCGTTCCAACATTTCCGCCCAATCTTGCGAATCTGTGCCACCAGCGCCCGAGTGAATAGCCAAAAGTGCATTTCCTTGATCATACTTTCCAGAAAGCAAGGTGCGTAATTCGAGTCTATTTACCTGGGTTTGGATGTTGTCTATCTCTTCATTGAGCTCAGGGAGCATTGAATCTTCAGCGATTTCTAAAAGCTCTTGCGTGTCTTCAACTCTCTTTTTTAGTGTCTCGTAGGTTTCTATCTCGTTTCGGAGGTCTGCCTGCCGAATCATAATCTTTTGTGCCCGCTCTCGATTGTCCCAAAGATTTGGGTTCTGTGCTTCTTTCTCTAAACGGGCAAGTTCTTCCTTGCACCCCGCTAAGTCAAAGATGCTCCTGTAAATGAAGTAATTTATCATAAGTCTCGTTAAGCTGAGACTTTAAGTTTTCAATCGTCATTGTCTTCTCCACTTATCCGTCGATAATCCCGCTAACAAAAGCATCTCGATCAAATGGTTGCAAATCAGAAATTTGCTCTCCCAATCCAGCAAAGATAATTGGGATATCCAGCTGTGATTTGATGGCAAAAGCCATCCCCCCCTTCGCTGAAGAATCGAGTTTCGCTAAGATAACACCATCAATCGACACAGCTTCTTTAAAAGCTTTTGCTTGCTGCAATGCATTTTGGCCTGTAGTAGCGTCTAAAACCAACCAGGTAGCGTGTGGAGCGCCTTGCAAGGCTTTTCCACTCACTCTGTAAACCTTTTTTATTTCTTCCATTAAGTTGAAACGAGTGTGCAACCTGCCAGCGGTATCAATTATTACGACATCCTTTTTGCGCGCTATAGCTGCATTAATCCCATCAAAGGCTGCAGCTCCCGGATCACCACCAGCCTGTCCAGATATGAGAGGAACATCAACCCTCTCCGCCCACACTTTCAATTGATCGATCGCAGCGGCGCGATACGTATCCGCTGCAACTAGAAGAGCCGATTTGCCATCATTAATAAAAAGATGAGCTAATTTGGCAGCTGAGGTTGTCTTTCCAGAACCATTTACCCCCACCAACATTATTACTGTAGGCTTATTATTAAAGTCAGGCAGGCGTGGTAAGTCCAATCGACCAACCAGTTCATTTTTTAATGCTTGCTGCAGATCAGCTGTCGTAATCAAACCCTCATTTTTGACCGTTTGCTTAAGTGTGTGGACAACATCCATTGTTGTATCCACACCAAGATCGGCCTGGATCAGTAAGTCTTCCAATGTATCCCAGGTTTCTTCGTCAAGCTCTGAAGTGCCAAAGAAGTTTGCAATCCGTCCAAAAGCAATTTTTCGTGTTTTTTCCAGTCCTTCACGCCATTTATTAAAAAAGTTTTCTTTCATATTAATGTAATTATATCACCTGGGGATTGGAGAGGAAAATTATTCGGTTTCGGCAGCAAGCTGCCCACATCCCGCACCAATTTCTATTCCACGGCGCAAACGAATAGAACAGGCAATTTGATGACTTTCAAGAACATTTGCAAAAGCACGCACCGTATTTTCATTTGACCCTTTCTGATTATATTTTCTAGTTGGGTTCAAAGGAATTAAATTGACGTGGCATAGCATTCCTTTGATTCTATTAGCCAATGAAACAGCATCAGCCTTCGAATCATTTAAACCTTCAATTAAAGCATATTCAAAAGTAATCCGCCGATTAGTTTTCTCAATATAATATCGGCATGCATCGAGAAGATCATTTATCGGGTACTTTTGGTTGATCGGCATCAATTTTGACCTGAGAGCATCATCTACAGTATGCAAACTGACAGCAAGATTGATTTGTGTATTTGTATCCGCAAATTTTCTAATTTTTGGGACAATACCAGCTGTACTGATTGTCATTCGTCGAGCACCAAAACCAAATGCCCTTGGCTCATTAAGCAAATTTAAAGCCTTCATCATATTATCGTAATTATGAAAGGGTTCTCCCATGCCCATAAATACAATATTTGTAATCCGCTCCCCTGTTCCATTTAATTGTCTGGCGAAATGAATTACCTGAGCAATGATCTCACCACTGCTAAGGTTTCTTGCAAGCCCCATTTGCCCTGTTGCACAAAAAGAACATCTTAAACCACAACCCGACTGTGTGGATATGCAAACAGTCCGCCGCTGATCATATATCATCAACACTGCTTCGATCAAATAGCCATCACTCAACTTGAATAAGGTCTTGATCGTTTGACCATCCTCGGATTGCAACGTTCTAATCGGGGTTATCCCTTGTGTGTCAAATTGTAGAGATAATCTTTCTTGCAAGTCCCTAGGCAGTGTGGAAATTTCATAGAACCCCTCGGCTAATACCTGATACAAGCCAAACATTATTTGTTGTGCCCTAAAACCCTGTTCCCCCTGCTCAGACAGCCAATTAACCAATTCAATTTGACTTAAATCAAAGATTAATCGTTTTGATCCGTACATCAAAAGATTAAATCCGTCAAATCTTCAGCAACAATGTCTGGCTTCGGTTGAAAATTTTTTAATTGATCCAATGTTGATGCACCGGTTAGCACAAGTGCCGTATGTATTCCAGCAACTTGTGCACCAACGATATCAGTTTCTAACCGGTCGCCAATCGCCAGAGTTTCTTCAGGTGGTAATTGCAAACGTTTTAATGCAATTTCATAAAGATCCGGGCTGGGTTTTCCAACAATTTTCGCTTTACGTCCGGATGCAGTTTCCAGGGCAGCCACAATGCTTCCAGAACCTGGTATTAATCCCTCCAGTGTAGGATAGGTTGCATCCCCATTTGTGGCAAAATACTCACATCCATTTCGAATTAATAAATATGCATGTTTTAATTTGTCAAATGTTAATGTATAATCTAAGCCGCTGACGACAAGGTGGGCATCTTCTTGTTCTGTAACAATTCGGAACCCAAATTCTGAAAGCGTGTTTTTAAGACTTGGTTGACCAATTACATAAATATCAGCCCCATGAGGATACTTCTCTTGTAGCAATGCTCCTAATGCCTGAGAACTGTTAATCACTTGCCACTCTTCCAATACAACGCCAAAATCTCTCAATTTTTGATGGAATTCATCAATAGTCTTTGTAGTGTTATTTGTTGCCAGGATTGTTTTCAAGCCACTCGATTGTATCTGCGCAAATATCGCTGGGAGGTCGCCAATTGGTTGGGTATCGTGCCACAACACACCATCCATGTCTATAATCAACCCTTTAATATTCGGGAGATGCTCAGAAATCATTGTCACTCCTTAAAGTTATTGTCGAATGGCTATGCGTATATTAATAAAAATAGTTTTCCGTTTCGAAGCGAGTTATTTATCCGGTGGTGGAAGTACTTTATCCACAAGACCATATTCAACGGCTTGCTCGGCACTCATATAGAAATCACGTTCTGTATCTCTGATAATTGTTTCTTCGGTCTGACCTGTAGCTTCAGCAAGGATAACGTTGATACGTTCTTTTAGGCGTAAAATTTCTTTTGCCTGAATCTCAATATCTGACGCCTGCCCTGAAGCGCCCCCCAGAGGTTGGTGCATATGGATGGTCGCATGTGGTAAGGCGTAACGATGGCCTTTTGAACCTGCGGCTAAAAGTACCGTTCCAAAACTGGCTGCAACACCGACAGCAACTGTTGAGATTTTGTTGGGGATCATGCGCATGGTATCGTATATAGCCATGCCGGCATAAACTTGCCCGCCTGGCGAGTTAATATACATTTGTATGCCGCTTTCTGGGTCTTCACGGCTCAAATATAACAACTGAGCCACAATAAGATTAGCAACCTGGTCGTTTATTGCTGTTCCAAGGAAGACAATCCTATTTTTTAACAACAAAGAATAAATATCATAGGCTCGTTCGCCAGCTCCCGAGGTTTCAACAACCATTGGGATGAGGGAGGAAATATTATTTGTAATCATATTCACCTTCTATTCTATAAACCAGTTGAACAATTCTTTCCCAGTTCTTTATTCACAGCAAACAACTACTGACCTTCACTTTCGTCAGTGTCTTGGGTAAGGGTATTCTCATCTTCTATAGATATATTTTTAGTTTCGAGTTCAACAGCGGAAGCCTCTTTGTCATCGAGCTCATCATTGCCTGTTTCGGTTTCAGTGCCTTGCATTTCAAGGTCTTCAATTTCTTCCGAAGCTTTGGTATCTTCAACGTCTTCACTTTGAATTTCCGTTTCCTGATCCTCTTCAGGAATGGGCTGACCCGTGCCAATCAATTTCAATCGTTCTTTCAGGAGAACTTCCATGGTTCGAGAAAGGCCCTCCATACTGATCATGCGAGAAAATTCATCATTACCCATATCTTTTTGCAAATCTTCAACTTTACCAGACCGCAAAACCTCATTCACAACATTTTCGACCTGTTTAATTAATAAATCTTTATTCAGTTTTAAGCCTTCATTTTCAATCAGAGCATCTATCACCAATGACCGTTCGAGCCGTTGCGTCGCAACAGGAAGAATTTCCTCTTCGGTAAACGTTTCCTCATCTTTATCCCGCAATTTGAGGTAGGTTTCGTATTCCATATTCTGCTTTTTTAATTGGTTCTTAAGGCCATTGAGAATGTGTTCTACTTCATGATCCACCATTTGTGGTGGATAGTTTAATTCTGCTTTTTCAATTATTTCATTAAGTAGCTCATTGATATAATTCTGTTCGTAATTTAATTCATGCTCTTTAATCAGCTGTGCTTCCAGTTTCTCTCGAAATTCTTCAGGTGTATCAAATGTACCCAAAGATTGAACAAAATCCTCATCAAATTCGGGGAGCTCTAAGGCTTTTACCGATTGAACATCGACAGTAAAGATAGCAGTTTTTCCGCGAAATTCCTCGTCTTCATAATCTGCAGGATAGGTGTGTTGAATTTCTTTACTGTCATTTCCTTTAACACCTAGCAATTGCCGACTAAAACCAGGGAATGGCCATTCGTTCTTTGAAATTTCTTCTTCAGTCGGAATAACGACTTGTTGTGGGGTCTTGTCGGTGATGGTAGCCTCTTCATCCTCATCTGGGTTCAAAAACTCACCACTCAGATTAAAATACACAAGGTCTCCGACCTCTGCAGCACGGTCAGCAGGCACAATAGTAGCGGAATTTCGCCTAAGATTCATAATATAGTTATCTACCTCTGCAGGGTCAAAATCTTTCAGCGCATAATCTTTACGAATTTCCCGATAATTACCCAAATTAATTTCTGGTTTTAATGGCACCATTAGAATAAATTTTGGTGGATCAATTTTTTCCAAAGTTTCAAGGTTGCCTGAACCCGATGGTTCAATTTCTGCTTGTTCCAAAATTTTTGGATAATCCGTTTCAATCAATAAATCTAGAGCTTCTTGAACGATTACTTCTTCGCCATAATGATTGACGATAACCTGAAATGGCGCTTTGCCTGGCCTGAAACCCGGTATTTTCACATTTTTTGAAATTTTTTTGGCAGCTCTACGTTTAAAACCTTCAAATTCGTCTGAAGTATATTCAACAGTAAGTTTTGCCTGTCTATCATCCTGGATTAACTTTTGAATATTCAATGTCAAGTCCTTTAAATTAAAAATTTTCCATCAATGGGGAAGGAGAGGCTCGAACTCTCACGCGTTGCCGCACGTGATCCTAAGTCACGCCTGTCTGCCAATTCCAGCACTTCCCCTATTAAAATGCATGAAAATTATACGCTAGAGAAATTTTAAGGTCAATAAGAAGCGGAAATTAAACTATAAGAATTCCGTTAATGTTCGAGTATAATCAGGCGTCGCAGTATCAACAAATCAATCGTTAGGAGAAGGCTCATGGCCCAAATTATTACAACTTCCACGCCAGGAAAAGAACGGGAGTATTGGAGTAAAACCATTGTTGTCACAATTCGCAACTTCATGCGCAAACCGACTCCTGATTCGGAGGCTGAGGACATGGTGGCTTACATTATTATTGCTCTGAGTGAAATTTCTAAGGGAATAGATCAATCGGTAGCCGCCTGGGAAAAGCGTGGGTATTGGGTGAAAGCAGATAAATATCGGCTAGAATGGAAATGGGCTGAAAACACGTATTCAAAATTGAGCACATCCTACAAATTACGCGATTGGGACACAATCACAACACTTCTAATTGATGCCATGCAAAAGTTTGCAAATATTAAAGTTAGCGACCGTCATCGTATGGGAAAGCCATGGGTTGGAGCCAAATTGAATTATCAAAAATTGAATGAATAATCTGGTTTCTGAAATATTTTTAACTTCAAACTATGTGAAAATCCACCTATCGATTTTCAAGTTGATTGATGATACTATTGATATGAATAAATAGATAAAACAGACCTGTCAAGTTTCGGTATACTTAGGCTGTGATTTATTAAACAGGATGAATTCCAATTCAATGGCACAAAATCGAATTAAACAGCACCCCATATTGTCGTCAAAACCTACGGGAACCATTGAATTTCAATGGAAAAATGAAACCTTTCAGGCAAAAGCCGGGGAGACGATTGCCTCTGCTCTCATCGCAAATGGGGTCGATATTTTTGGATATCATCCCAAGGATGGGTCTCCTTTGGGGTTGTTCTGTGCAAATGGGCAATGCTCACAATGCATGGTTTTAGTAGATGGAAAACCTATTAAATCTTGTATGACTAAAGTTCAACCTGGTATTCATGCTATGCCTTTAGAAGGCTTGCCTGATATTTCTAGTTTGCCAGCGAACGAATACATTTTTGAAGATCAACCAGCAACCCCCATATATAAAATACCTGTATTAATCATAGGCGGTGGGCCAGCAGGTTTGTCAGCAGCTGTTGAATTGGGACAGCTAGGGGTTAAAACACTATTAATTGATGATAAATCTCAATTAGGCGGAAAACTCGTTCTTCAAACGCATCGTTTTTTTGGCTCCACTGAGGCTGTCTTTGCTGGCACACGTGGAATTGAAATCGCTGAAAAACTTGCCGACAAAGTGTACGCTTTAGAGCCGATAGAAGTCTGGCTGGAGACAACAGCCCTGGCAATTTTTGAGGATAAAACCGTCGGGGTTTGGAGAGTGGATCGTGAAGAGTATGTCCTTGTAAAACCCGAAATATTACTGGTGGCTACAGGTGCCAGAGAACGCAGTTTGCCATTTAAAGGCAATACCTTGCCTGGTATTTATGGGGCGGGTGCATTTCAAACCTTAGTTAACCGCGATTTAATTAAACCAGCACAGCACCTGTTGATCGTGGGGGGTGGGAATGTTGGATTAATTGCTGGTTATCATGCCTTGCAAGCTGGCATAAATGTAGTTGCACTGGTTGAAGCCATGCCAAAATGCGGGGGTTACAAAGTCCACGAAGATAAATTGGCCAGGCTAGGCGTGCCCATTCTCACTTCCCACACAATTTTGGAAGCAAAGGGAAAAGATCACGTCCATTGTGCTGTTATTGCTCAGGTAAACGAGAATTTTCAAACTATCCCTGGAACCGAAAGAGAAATTTCCTGTGATTGTATTTTAATTGCTGTCGGGCTCGACCCAGTTGATGAATTTATTCAAAAAGCAGTTGAAGTTGGACTTCCAATTTTTTCTGCAGGTGATGCTGAAGAAATAGCTGAGGCTTCCTCTGCAATGTTTTCTGGCAAAATCACAGGATTAGAGGTTGCCCAACACCTGGGTATGGCGATAGAACCTATTCCAACATCATGGCGAGATTTTGAAACAATTTTGAAATCTCATCCTGGTGATGTTCAGCTTCTTGAACAAACGCCTGTGGAAGAGAAAGCATTTCCTGTAATCCATTGCCGACAGGAGATACCTTGCGATCCTTGTACAAGCGTTTGCCCCTATGGGTTAATTTCAATAGGCAGTAATGATATTCGTGGTTTGCCAGAATATCAAATTCGGGATGAAAAGACCTGTATCGCTTGTGAACGCTGTGTTGCCATTTGCCCCGGTTTGGCCATCACCGTCGTAAACTTTCGCAAAGATCCTGATAAAGCCCTGGTGTCAATTCCACTCGAGTTTCAGGCTGATTTTATTAATATTGGCGATCTTGTCCCCTTGGTCGATATCGATGGGAATTTTTTAGGTGAATATCCGGTTATTAGAGTCCGCACACTCCGTCAATTTTCCCACACTCTGATTGTGCAAGTACAGGTGCCTTCTGAAATCGCCACAAAAGTTACTGGAATCCAATTTAAGGGTGGTTGGTCATCAACAGAATTTGAAACAGACCAGGATGTAGAGGAAACTCAACAAGACACAATAATTTGCCGCTGTGAACACGTTTCAGCTGATGAAATCCGAACACTTATCCGGTCTGGTGTTCGCGATATCAACCAGCTCAAAGCTGCAACCAAAGCAACCATGGGTTCTTGTGGTGGAAAAACTTGTTTGCAATTAATCAAAAAAATCTTCCGGGAAGAAGGTGTTTCAATTGAAGAAATCACTACACCAGTTCAACGTCCCGTTTTTGTTGAAATGCCATTGGAGTTAATCGCAATAAACTTTCAAGAGGATTAATCAATGCGGACTGTAGAGCAACGCACCAATTTCGATGTCATCATCATTGGCAGTGGTTCAGTTGGACTGCCTGCAGCCTTTTTCCTGGCGAAAGAGGGATTGGATGTCCTTGTTATTGATCAATTACCCAGTGCAGGGCAATATTCAAATAAACACGCAATAGGTGGCATCAGGGCAACCCACTCAGATTTTGCTAAGATTACCTTGTGTAAGCGTAGCATTGAGATTTTCTCTACCTGGCAAGAATTAACCGGTGATGATATCGAATGGCACCGAGGCGGATACTCGTTTGTTGCTTACAATGATGAAAATGCGCGTATTTTAAAAGAATTGGTTCCCTGGCAACAAAAACATAATTTAAATATTTCTTGGCTCAATAAATCGGAATTAATCGATGTAATTCCACACCTTAACCCTGTTAATCTTATTGGCGGAACCTATTCGCCCGATGATGGTAGTGCATCTCCGTTAAAAACAGCTTTTTCTTTTCACAAGCAAGCTGCTCAGGAGGGAACATATTTTAAATTCAATGAGACTGTCACAGCGTTTATAACTAACGGAAATCGTGTGGAAGGTGTTGAGACAAACCAAGGTCAATATCATTCTCAATGGGTTATCAATGCAGCTGGAGGCTTTGCCAAACAACTCACCAATCAACTCGGGTTAAATATCCCGGTTGAACCCGATGCTCATGAAGCAGCCATAACAGAACCTGTCCATAGAATCTTGCATCCCATGATTGTGGATATGCGCGCCCGGCCTGGATCAGCCAATTTCTATTTTTATCAACATCCCACTGGCAAGATCATTTTTTGTATGACTCCGGAACCGCCAATTTTTGGTTCACATACAATAGCTTCCAGCGAATTTTTACCTAAAGCCTCTCGGCGCTTGATCGAGATTATGCCTGTTCTTAAACATATCCGTGTGCGGCGTACATGGCGAGGAATTTATCCGATGACACCTGATGGGTCGCCCATTGTAGGGACTGTAAGCGGTTTACAAGGTTTTTTATTGGCTGTGGGTATGTGCGGTCAGGGTTTTATGCTAGGCCCTGGAGTAGGATTGTTGTTGAAAAATTTCATCATGAACGATTTAGACGATGATGATAAAAACATACTTGAAAGCCTCACTTATCATCGGTCCTTCGAAACTGAGGAAATGCTCAAATGACGATAACCGCAATTGTGTTTGACATCGGCGGGGTGCTTGTCCGGACAGAAGATCGATCTGGAAGAATAGCACTTGAAAATCAATATCAACTTCCTCCAGGTGGTGTTGATGAGTTGGTATTCAATTCAAAAATTGCAGCCGATTCGACCGTTGGAAAAGCGAATTCTGAAAGGATTTGGCAGTATATAGCCGAAAAACTATCGTTAACTCCAGAAGCATTGGGGGCGTTTCAAAAAAGTTTTTGGAGTGGAGATCAATTAGACAAAGAGCTGGTTGAATTCATAGGATCCTTGCGGAAAACTTTTACTATTGCATTACTAACCAATGCCTGGGAAGGTGCACGAAATATTCTTGCAAAACAGTATAATATTGTTGAAAGAATAACAGTGGATCATTTATTAATTTCTTCTGAGTTGGGCTTTGCAAAACCCGATCAAAAAATATTTTACATTTTATCTGATACAATTGCCGCTCCTTTCCACCAAATCCTATTTGTTGATGACTTTTATGAAAACATTGCAGCAGCTGGCTTACTTGGGATGCATACCATTCATTACAAATCGGGTATGAACCTAATTGCCCAAATACAAAACAGGGTGAATCAATAATCGTCACGCGGCGAAAGAAGACACGTGATGCAAATCGAACAATTTCTTGAAAAACTTCCTACGAATTACTCAGTTCTCGATCTTGAACTGATTAAAAAAGCATACCATATCGCTGAAGTCGCCCACAGCGGGCAAACCTTGCCAAACGGCTCGCCCTATTTTAATCATTGTGTATCAGTGGCATTAATTTTAGCGGAATTATCCGTCCCACCGGAATTGATTATTGCTGGATTGTTGCATGATGTCATTGAGAATACTGAAATTACATTGCCGGAGATCCAAAAAGAATTCAACCATGATATTGCGGGGTTAATTAACAGAATAACTA
>Ga0255346_1006295_pt1 | contig 11716 bp, 5 predicted proteins | sample wastewater_treat_FD_194410 | JGI IMG/M metagenome (GOLD analysis project Ga0255346, IMG submission 194410) | Wastewater microbial communities from Lulu Island WWTP, Vancouver, Canada - plant22 | ecosystem: Engineered > WWTP > Wastewater > Unclassified | place: Canada: Vancouver, British Columbia... | reverse complement strand
AACCTACCATCCTCGCGTTCGGGCCGATGCTCTCCGTTGCGTTGAATGAACATGAAATGCAGCCGCAAGGGGAATCGCAAGACACCTGCCCTGCGCGGTTTAAGACTTATGCCGCGCTTTACTAGCGGTAGGCATCGGTGAGAATTGCGCCAGCGCTGTGGCCTGCCTCGGCGAGGGCTGCGGCCCTGGCAATCGAGAGGCCCTCACCGTGGCCCTCGCCAATCCCTGAAAAGTGCCACAAATCCTGGCCCTCATCGTAGCGGACGACTTCCGGGCACGAAGGCAACTTCAGTCGATTGCGGAACACCTCACAGGGAACAGTTTCTTCAGTCTCCCCATACATGAGATGGATGACAATGCTTCCCGTTCGGGTCCTCTGCCGTCGAATATCCAGGATCGACGGCTCTCCCACGATATGCCGGAGTTCTGCTACCGACGCCGCTCTCACCCACGGCTCACTCCCACCCTTGGAAAAAGGGAGCCAATCGCGTTTCCTGCTGGCGGCAAGCTGATCGAGCAGCTTCAGGAGGGCGGGATCAGCCTGGCTTCCTCGTGCCTCCTCGACATCCGGCAGGCTTCCCTGAAAGACCATGCAGTGGGTGGTATCACAGAGCGACGAGGTATCCTCATGCCGGTGGCGGCCATGGACCCCGTTCCACAGGATCACCGACCGCAGCGCCCGGGCCCCCTCCCCCCGGAGTTCCTGGGCTTCTGCCCTGAGGACGGCATCGGCGTAGCCTTCCGGGTCGGTTTCGAGAACGACCGTCCGGTCATCGGGAGAACTCAACAGGACTCCGGTAATGAGCCGTTCCGGCCGGCTGCCCCGAACGGTCGAAATGATCCGAAATCGACCGCAGGTGCTGACCCGTTCCTTCCAACCCCCAGCCCCGAGTCTTTCAAAGGTCGGGCACTCGTCAAGCACTTCCCACGAGGCGCGAGGGACCGGCGCAAGCAGCCTCACCCGCACCTTGCCGAATCGCGGCGGGTAGCGAACTGCCCACGCCCGCAGCATTTTCCCGGCTCGGTGAAGATTCGCGGCTCCATTGACGCCCAGGCTGCGAAATACGGCCAGGAATACCGGCTCTTTCGCCGGCCAGGCAACCATGAGATGTCCCAGCAGGGGAGTGCCCCGTTCATCGGCAACGGTTCCGGTCTTGGCCAGAGCCTGGAGCCTGGTGAGAATCCGTTTGTCTTCCGCCGGCGCCCGGTAGAGGGTGGACGCTGCCAGGAGACCGTTTTGGGAGAGTCCTGCGAAGTATTCCGGGCGATACCGGAGCGAGGCTCGCAAGATCCGGGCAAGGTCGAGGAGATTTGCCTCGAGGGGGAACCCCCCATCCGCTCCCCGCTCCCCGAGACACTGCCACCAGAACCGCTCGTCCTGCCCGCCACCTTCCTCAGGCGGAGTGCTCGCCGAGAGGGCAGACTCCCGGGCGGGGGAGAGCAGGAACCGCAGCCGCTCCCAATCGAGACTCGCTCGCCTGGACAGGAGCTGTTCCATGTCACTCGCTGCCAGCTCGCGGCTCACCTCCGCCGGGGGGGCCTCGCGCAGGGCGGCGGCATAGGGAACCTTGAGCAGGGACCCGGGCGGATAGCAGGTTTCGAGATCGCCCTGGGCTTCCAAGAGCCGCCCTGAAATGAGACTCACCAAGACATAGCTGAACCCCGTTTCGTTGGGGGCGGGAGTCTGACTGACGAGCTTTTCGATGGTTTCCGAGCGAGCACAAGGTTTTGTGGGCCAGCCATAACAGGCCACCAGCGAAGAGAGGGTGCGCCAGGAGTCGGGGTCGAGCCTGGCGCCGACCCTCACCCGTCGGCGCAGGTTCGCCAGATCCGCGTCGGTCGGCATGTCGGCACCCTGCGCCCCCGACAGTTCCCCGCTGAAGCTCATGGCTGCTGCTTCCTCGGCCCACAGCGGCAGCTTCCCCCTGCAGGTGCGCAGACTCGCTTCGTGCATCAGTTCATGGCGCAGAACCATCTCAACGTTGGTACCACCCTCAGGATGCGTCCGCAACACCATGACTCCGGGGCGCCAGCCGCCCGCATGGAAGCTGCTGAAATGCTCCGAGGTTGCGGCTGGATAGGCCCGCACCGGATCGGCCGCGGTGGGGATTTCATAGCCCCGCAGGCGCAGTTCCTGGAGGGCCCGGGCAGCATATTCGACGAGCTTCGGCTGGTGCATGAGCGATCCGAAGAAAATGATCGCTGCTCCCGCTTCCAGCAGCACCGCTCTGCCCGCTAATCTCCCAGCCCAGCCCAACATGGTTTCATTGGTCCTCCAGCCTGCCTATCTCGCCTGCACCCCCTGGGCCTCACTGTTCCCCCGAAGGTTTTCGTCATACATATCGAAAGCCCGTGCCGGAGGAATCGTCGCCCTGCCGGCGAAGGTCACCCGCCAAACCTGGTAGAGCCGCAATTCACCGCTCGGGAGTACCCGGGCAATCCTGGCAGTCTTCTCGGTAAAGCGCTGGGTCTCTTTGATCGAGCTCCAATAAGACTCGTCTTTGGGCTGAATCCTGGCATCCGCCAGGTAGGTTTCGTCCTCGTCAAGGACTTGCGCAAGAGACGGGACCCCATCTTCAACCACCACAAAGTGACTGGGGATACCCCCCGATTGTGGCGCGGCAGCGCGCTTCACCCGCACTTCGCTGACCACCGTAGTCCCTACCGCAAGGGGTCTGGAAAGATCGAGCGGTCTGCTGCCGTCGGGGGTGATCTGCAGGAACCTCCGTTCCACCTGCAGACCCTGCGCGTAAGGTTTCACCGCGGGATACGGCACCTCGACCCTGATCGCCGCACTGGTCAGATCTTCGGCTCTGAGCCCTTCGAGACGGATTTCCGAAAGGCTCCCGAGCGGCCCCGGATCAGGGAACGTCCCGACGAAACCTGCTGGAATACGCGACAGCTCGCCTAATCCGACCCCATCTTTCGACCGGACCAGGATTCGCCGGGGCTTTCCTGCCCGTTCAGCAGCATACGCCGCCGCCTCTTCGCTCAGGAGCACCCGGCTGTTGAGAATCACCTGGGCCGTATCAAAGGTCGAGGTCCACCAGCCATTTTTCATCGAGGCCAGCAGGACGCGTTTCAGCCGGGTCGCCAGTTCTTCGGGCAGCGCGCCCGCTTCCTTCAAGACCCCGAGTGCAGATGAAACCACGAACGGCATCCCAAAGCGAAACCCGAGCGCCTGAGCAAGTGGGGATTCTTTGGGAGCTGCCTCCCAGGAATTCTGCGGTTCAAGGCGCGCCAGCCCCGCCTGCAATCTGGCGATCAGCTCGGCCTTCACGGTCGATCCCTGGAAGTGCTGACTGAAGCGGTCCCAGTCCTGATCTTCATGAACTGCAAACATCCTCAGCGCATAGACCAGATCTTCGACCTCCGGCCGGTCAGCCTGGTGGACTCGTTCGACGTAGGCAATCTCCTCCTTGTACGGCCGCCCATAGCCGCCGAGTTCCGCGATTCGGGCCAGCTCGTAGCCCGACAGGGCGAGGTCGGCGGTGGTGAGGTCTTCTTCGAACTGCCGGGATAGCCAGTCGGAACCTCGATTGAACGCTGCAGCCGCCCCCTCGATCTTGAGTTCCGAGGCATATTTCAAGGCATAGAGAGCGGTTACCGTTGCCTGCAGGGAGGTGTGGTGGTCCGACGGCCACAGGCCGAAACCGCCGTCGGTCTTCTGGTTCTGAATGATCTTCTTGATCCCGAGAGCGGCATTGCGGGCCGCTTTGGTCAGCACCGTCGCCATGGGACCCAGTTCGTGCGGCTCGATGCCGGCGCGCTCCACCAGATCCATGAGCACCACGTTGGGGATGGTCGAATGCACCAGTTGCTCGGTACAGCCATAAGGATACGCCACGAGGACTTCCGCCGCATGAAGGGCTGCCCCCAGAAGTCCGGAACTCACCTGCACCTTCAGCTCACGGGCCCGCCCGGTCTCGGGCAGACCGCTTAGCTGGAGGTGCTTTCCACCGGTTCCGGAATAAACCTGAGGCATGGCCGCAGGCTTGAGCGGAATCTCGAAGTGCTCGGCTCCGCCAATGCGAATCCGCTCCGGCGATTCGAGAGCGACTCTGAGCGTGGCCGCGCCTCCCGCCTCCGCGACTTCCAGCGCCAGCGGCCAGATCTCCTCCCCTCTGCCCGGCAGGGTCACCGCCCGCGCCGTTGGCCCCTCCCGGAACCGCGCCCCACCTTGCAGGCTGAGCATCGAGGCCAGAGCCGCGGGCTGCGCGAGATGATTGACCAGCTTCACCTGCAGGGTCACTTCCTCTCCGTCCCGCAGGAACTGGGGCGCCAGCAGATCGACCGAGACGTCGGCAACAGTCCGAAATCGCTCCTTACCCTCCCCGACCCGACCAACCTTGTCAGCTGCCACCACCGTGACCACCCATTCGGTGACGTTGGCGGGAAGATCGACGGTGATCGCCGCGCGCCCGTTAGCGTCGGTGACAACGTGGGGGAACCAGCCAGCGGTGTCCCGCATGGACTTCTTGGTCGCTTTGCTCTGGCTCTTGAGTGCCCCCAGCCTGAAGTTCGGCTTCTTCAAAAGCGACGCGTAGCCGTAGCCCTGGAGTTCATCCGAATAGAAAGTAGCCAGGTTCAAGCGGGGCAGTGGATAGAAAAAGTCGAACACCCCCGGTCGCAGTTCGCCCTGCACCGCATAGACCGCCCGATCGACGATGGTAACCGCCAGTTCCGTCTCCGCCGCCGGGGCACCGTCAGCGTCCTTAACCTCGAAATCGATCTTCAGCGGTTTCAGCGGTTCGGCCTCGGGCCGTTCCGGAAAAACCGCAACATTCAGACGCTTAGACCAGGGAACGACCCTGAACCCGAGGGTCTGCTCCCGATATTTGCCACCGCTCGTGGGGATCGTGACCGTATGATAAAACCCGGTCCCGTACTCAGGTCTGGCTTCAACTTCCAACCAGCAGCTCCTTCCCTTGATGGGGGACGGTCTGGTGTCGTGAATCTTCCAGCCGGAGACCGTTTCCCAGATCGTCCCGCTTTCCGCCTTGCCCCAGTTCGCAGGAAGCAGCGCGAGGACTTGCGCCTTCTCGCCCGGAGTCAAGGTGGTGCTCGTTGCATAGAGTTCGAGCTCCTCGTTCTCGACCACCGTTTCTCCCTGACCTCCCCCCACGATCATAGCCGCCGGTTGCGAGGTAGCGATATGCTGCATCGGTTTGCCATCAAGGGTTTCGAGAGTCGCGACAGCGGACAACCGGCCGTGATGGACCAGCTCGGGCAGAGCGAGTTGGCACAAACCCTGGGCGTCGGTGGTAAAGGGCAGCTTTACGAAGGCGGTTGTGGCTTGCCCTCCCCGCTCGAGCGCAACCTCGACCACACCACCACCGTTAGGGGCTGGCCTGCCGTCCGGGTAGGTCGAACGCACCCGGAGGGTGTGGTGTTTTTCCCCCGCCTGCGCCATGCTTGTTGAGAACCGGACCGTCGGCTGCGCCTCGGCCAGGGTGACGAAAAGGTTTTCCGTGAGCACCGCCTGGCATCCGGAACGGTCGAGCGCCCGCACCATCAGCGTGTAGATCCACTCCTCAGCGCTTGCGGAACCCATCTTCGGCACCTCGAAAGTGAACGAGGCCTCGCCCGCTTCGTCCATCCGGGGGGCCGAGTCCCAGGTATTGGTGACAGCTTTGTCATCCAGCGCGGCAAGCCGTGCCTCGACGGAACTGAAGATTCGTTTCGGTTCCGTGAGGGCCGATATTGAGCGCACTTCCCCATGGTAGTCCGCAACGGCGCTCAACCCGGCCCCAGCCTCGACCACCCACTGGGGAGTTTCGAATTTCTTCCGGTAGAGAAAGACTTCATATTTGGCATCCTTCGGCGCCCCTCCGGCGTACCGTTTCGCCTTGAATTTGACGGAAAACGACGCCCCGGGCACCACCGTCGGACTCCGTTCGATGAGCTCAAGGTAGAAGGTCGGTTTAACGTAGTCGCGGACCCGGAATTCGCCGCCATAGGGCTTGCGGTCAATTTCTGCAACCAGCCGATAGAGGCCGGGCAGTTGCGTGTCATCGAGCCCGAACATGCCGCTGAACGAGCCAAACTCGGTGACCAGCACCTGGGCCTGGAGTCCCGTCGCAGCACCGTCGGCACGGACCACGGTCACACTCGCCTGCTTTTGCGCAACCTCCGGAACCTCGAGCCTCCCGTTTTCGTGGGAGCGCACAATGCCCTTGTAAAAGAAGGATTCGCCTGGTTTGAAGAGCGGGCGGTCGGTGATGACCAAAACCGCATCATCGTTGGCAACCACCGGCAGAAAATCGGTATCCGCCAGGACCTGACGATGGTCCGGGGTTTCCGCCTTGATGACCAGCTTCCCGTCGAGCATGCCTTCCGGGTTCGAGAAGGTCAGTTCCCCAAAGTCATTGGTTTTTCGATCCAGCCGCAACCATTTTCCGCGACCGTCGCGGTAGCTCACAGCCGCCCCCGCCACCGGCTCGAGCTCACGCGTCATCAGCCTCACCACCAACTGCTCACTCGACTGCTTCACCTGCAGGGCCAGACTGCTCACCTGCATGAGACACTGGGCTTCCGAGCCAGCCTGGACTGCCTGGACCAGATAGACGCCGTCCGGCAGCGGCTCGAGGACCACTTTCCGGATTTTGTAGGAATCCTCCTGCCAGGCACTGTCAGCAAACCACCAGCCGAGATCGCTCACTTTTTCCCCGCCGAACTGCAGATCGAGGTAGTATTCCCGAACCAGGTCAAACCCTTCGGGCGCCCCCGTGATGATCGGTTCCGGAGGGGTGGCCAGATCGCCCTTTGCGACCTCGATAAGAGCCTTGTGCAGGGCCGTGTCCTGGAACGATTTCCGGAACTTGACATCCAGCATGTCCCGGAAAGTCCTGAAGGGGGATTCCACCTTGTTCAGGCCGACAATCAAATAATGGCCGGGGTTCAGTTCCGTGGTCGGCTCTTCATAGCTCCGACTGATCTGGAGCTGTCCGTCGAGGAAGCGATCGAGGTTTTTGGGCCGCAGCACGCGAACCAACATCGGTTTGTGGGTAATCGAATAGTCGAGTCGCAGTTCGGGCTTCTCGTTATGGGCAAAACTTCTCGCCACGGTGAGATAAAAGGAGCTGCCGGCAAAGGCCGGCGCTACGCCCTGGACCGCCAGGACCAAAAGCAGGGCAGGGAGACGACAGGATAACCACTTTGCCATGATCATGATACCCCTTGTGTGGCACTCGTCCGTCCGCCCTTCCGGCGGAAACAGCCTTTGCCCTCACATCGAACGCATCCACCCTGCATTGGCCCTGATCTGCCCCTGCCGCAGGGCTCCAGTCTTTGCCACACTCTATTGCAATCAGTCGCGTAATGCAATCGCGGCCGAGGCCTTGAAAGCGTTTCGGAAGTTCCATGAAAACGTTATAATGCCTTCGCTCGCTTCACCGACAGGTGCGGCATGAACGATCAGATGCGACACTGCAAGGGAACGTTCAACCCATGCTTCGAGCTAAAGGCAGCCATCAACAAATGAAAATGGATACAAAGGAAGTCTCTGGCAAAAATCAGGACGGAGAGACGACTCATAAGGGGATCATCAATTTCTTCTTCGAACTCGGGATGCTCAAGCGCACGCCGCGTTCCGGATTTCAGTTCCTGCGCTCAGGACGGGAATCGGTGGCCGAACATTCCTATCGCATGAGCCTGATCGGCTTCACCATGGCTCGCCTGACACCGGGCGTCGATCCCTTCAAAGTGCTTTGCCTCTGCCTCTTTCACGACGTACCCGAAGCGCGCACCGGCGACCTCAACTACGTGAACAAGCAGTACGTCACGGTGCATGAACAGGAAGCCATCGACGATCTGGCCGCAACCCTGCCCTTTGGCGGGGAATTCAAGGCGTTGCTGGCCGAATACCGGGCCCGGGAAAGCCTCGAAGCCAGACTCGCCCACGATGCCGATCAATTGGATCTGATTCTCGAATTGAAAGAACAGAACGATCTTGGCAATGTCTACGCCAATCAGTGGATCCATTTCGCCCGCAAGCGCCTGCAAACCGATATGGGAAAAACCCTGGCGGCCCAGATCCTGACCACCGATTCCACCGACTGGTGGTTCGAAGGCCACGATCACTGGTGGCACCGGGATCAGGAGGGTTGATCCTTTTTGCGCCGGTCGGTAAAGGAGAGCACTTTGGCTTTCCTGGGCGGGCCGGCTTCATCCTGCGCCGGTTCGACGGCTGCCGCCGGTTCCTCCGAGCTGGAGTCCACCGCTTCCGCCACTTCTTCCGGCGAAACCACCTTGGCGACCCTGACCGGCCGCCCCCCCATGGTGAATTCGTCTCCGTCAATGTAAGCCCGCCGCAGAATCCAGGTGATCACCATCAACGGGATCTGCAGGACCAGCAGCTTCACTTGGTACCATTGGGGTTTGTAATCCGAGGTGATGTCCTCTACCCGAGCGAAGAAGGCTGGCTTGTTATCCATATGAACCAGTACCAGATCACCTGGTTGAACCATCGAACCGTCCTCTCTTTCCAGGCGGGTTTGAACCGGTGCGGCCGGTGCAGCCATCGCAAGCGCCAAACCCGGTCTTTTGAGGTCCTTCAGCAAGGACCATGAAGCTGCGCGCAGGGATCAACCGGCGTCCCCAGGCGCGTTTCGCAGCCCGAGACCCGGTCTGGGGCTCAGTCATCCCGCTCGACCACCTCACCGTCGAGTGGCCTGACCGGCTCGGCCTTGAACGTATTGTGCCTCCAGGACCCCCTGGACACGGGGAAGATCCGGTCCCTCCGGAGGCAAAAACCCGAATATCAATTCCAGCAACGACATCACCATGCGGAACGTCACCCCCCACAGGATTTCCCTGCTGTCTTGCCACCAATAGAGAAAACAGGGAAACTCGTGGTCTCTTCCGGGAAGCCGCCATCCCAGCTGCGGCGGCACCTCCAGGCAATAGCGCGCATAGTTGTCCCGGTTCAGCAGCGATCGCAAAGGGATGGGCACGATTTTTTCGACTTCCCAGTTGAGCGTAAAAGGTTGCGGCCGGGTAACCCAGGCTACCATAGGATGGATCACCCGCCGGAACACGATCAGGCACTGGGAGGGGAGCGGTCCGAGGAAGCTGATTCGCAGAGGGTTCAGCCGAATCTCTTCCCAGCTCTCCCGCAGGGCTGTGGCAAGGAGCCGGGAAAGCAGGCCTGCTTCCTGCGGGCAGGATTGTTTCAGGCAGGACCAGTGAGGCCAGCGGAAAAGAGGGGACCCGGGCAGGTAGAGAGCTTTGGCGAGGCAGGCATCGAGCCGCGAGTTGATGGTGCCCCCCGGACAGCAGAGGTCGCCTCCCTGGAGGACATCCCGGGAACGCTTGTTGAGGATGATACTGATTTCCCCCTTGGCACCGTCTTCCGCTTCCTGCAACCCGAGCAGCAGCATCACACTCGATGATCGCACGCGATCGCACGAGTCGGGAGTGAACAGTGATTGACAGCCGCACCCGGCGCTCAGCCGTTCCCTGATGCGCGACTGCAGGCCTTCAGGATCGTTAAGCAAATGTTCGTGCGTCATTCCCTGTCTTTCAGCCTCTCCCATTCGGCAAACTTTTCCTCCAGGCGCTTGCTTGATATCCGATACCTGACCTTGACCTCCGGCGCAAACAGGCTCACCTTAAATTCTTCCACCATCCAGCGAAGTTCGTCAAGGAGTGCCCTTTGTTTCGTCTCCGGCCGCATCATAACCTCACCCCGCACCTGCGCAAAGCGTTCAAGGAAGGGAATCACCTGCTCCACCTTGAGGCGGTCCTTTTCCGGGGCCGTGTAGGCCCGTTCGGCACGAATGCCGAGCGCCCTGAGATACCGCGGCAGGGCCCGGAGCTCCTCCCTTCGAGCACGCCTGAGAAGGTCCGGGCCAGCCAATTGCTCGAGATCCTTTTCGATCAGGCTCAGCTGCGCCAGCACCGCCTGATTCTTGCCCGAGAGTTTACGCAGCCGCTGGAGAGAAGTCACCAGGGCATGACGAACGCGCACCACTTCGAAGACTTCTTCGAGCAACTCGCAGGCAAGGATGCCTGTCTGGACCCCGAGCCGACTCCGGACAGCTTCGAAATGGCCCCTGTCAGGCAACCGGGGCTCGTGCAGGTCGAAGAGTTCCCGCAGGAGGTAGAGCTGAAGGGCCTGAGTCGCTTCCTGCCGGCTGCCGAGGAAGAAACTCTGGGAGGCCAGTTCATCAGGAAATTTCCAGGATTTCCTGAGCGGTTTCACGAGTGGGGCAAACGCCCACTGGTAAAACACCAGGAGCCCGTCACGGCTGACCCGGCAGGCGGCACTTGCCGAGGGAAAGAGCCGGAGGGCGGCAGTCTGACCCTCCGCGACCACCCCCGGGTAGGCCCAAACCGTAAACCCGAGAGCATCCTTGCCGAGTGCGAGGCGCTGCGGCAAATCGCCAAAATCCCAGGCCGTGAGGCTCTCCTTTTCCCAGGTTCGACGCGCCTCATCCCACATTCGGCCGTCATGGCGGGGCACAGCCAGGCCCCGCAGTGCGTCCAGATTTCGACCGGTTCCCAGGACCTTCCCATCCGGCCCGATCACCTCAAAGCGCATCTGCAAATGAGGTGGCAGGTTCTTCTCGTCCCAGGAGGCTAATGGCACGTGAATTCCCGCCAGTTCGAAGACCCCGCGGCTGAGCTGAACCTCAAAGTCGCCTGCCTCGGGATTCAAGCTGCGCCACAACTTCTCTGCGGCCGCCGCAACCGGTACCAGGTGCCGCCGCCATCCTTTGGGAAGGGCTTTGAGCAACGACAGGACCTTCTCCGGCAGGAGCCCCGGGACGAGCCAGGCAAAGGGAGCCGCAGAAAGGTCGCGCAGCGCCTGCAACGGAATGGTTACGGTAATCCCGTCGTCTTCCGCGCCTGGCTGGTATGCGTAGCGCAGCGGCAACCGGAGCTCGCCGACAGTCAGAAAATCGGGAAACCGATCGGCGCTTGCCGGCTCGGGGCTCGTCTCCAGGAGATCCTCCGCGGTCATCCTGAGAAACCCGTCTCCACCCCGATCCTTGATCAGCTTCTGAAGTGACGCGGCATCGGCAAGGGCCGGCAGCCGTTGTTCATAGAAGCGCGAGAGGGCTTCCTCAGGCATCAGCAGGCCGCGGCGGCGGATTTTGTGCTCGATCTCAGCAAGCTGCGCGATGAGCTCCCGATTGTGTTCCAAAAAGCCGTGGCGGCCTGCCAATTCACCTTCCACCAGCGCCGACCGGATGAAGATCTCACGGGCTTCCTCCAAATCGATGCGTGCGTAGTGCACTTTGCGCCGTTCGACCAAAGTCAGCCCGTAGAGGATCACCCGCTCGAAGGCCACCACCTGGCCGCGGGCTTTTTCCCAGTGCGGTTCCGAATAAACCGAACGACACATCTGTTTTCCCAGATCCTCGATCCATTCCGGCTTGATGGTCGCGACCGTTCGGGCAAAAAGGCGGGTGGTCTGCACCTGCTCGGCAGACATGATCCAGGCGCCGCCCCGGTTGAACAGGCCCGAGCCGGGAAAGAGCATGAGCCGGCGATTCTTGCTGCCAAGATAGACATTCTTCTCCTTTTTGCAGGCGATGTGGCTGAGGTAGCCACTCAGGAGCGCCCGATGGAGCGCTTCGTAGGAAGCCGGGGTCTGGTTTTCGGCAAAGCCCTTCAGCTCTGCCAGGATGACGCGAAGTTCCTCGTGAATGTCCTGCCACTCGCGCATGCGCCGCGAGGACAGAAAGTGTTCTCGGCAGAATCTACGCAT
>Ga0255346_1006293_pt1 | contig 11717 bp, 14 predicted proteins | sample wastewater_treat_FD_194410 | JGI IMG/M metagenome (GOLD analysis project Ga0255346, IMG submission 194410) | Wastewater microbial communities from Lulu Island WWTP, Vancouver, Canada - plant22 | ecosystem: Engineered > WWTP > Wastewater > Unclassified | place: Canada: Vancouver, British Columbia... | reverse complement strand
ACGCTAACACGCCCTCCGCGATCACCCTACGGTTTTCGTAGAGATCGCGGTTGTCCTCGATCGCACGCCCCATCCAGATCAGGGCGTCGTCTCGATAGACCTTGATACGGCTCTTGAGCTTTTCCAGCACGCCGTAGTGCGGATGTTCCTTTGGAATTGTGAATGTCAAGTCGCCCGGCTCGTTCTTCTTTTGCGTCAAAGTTGGCTCCAGCACGAACAGGTCTGGCAAGCGCGGATCGTAAAGCACATACGAATCGCAGATTAATCGGTACATCAGAGCGCTCCTTTCCGGTAGGTAAACGTGATCGAACCTGTCCCCGTGATTTCAACCTCCGTATCGCCCTCCAGGAGAACAAGCAACGGAACGACGTGCGAGCCAATCGATAGATTAATCGTATAAACCAGTCCTCCGATCGTGAACTCAATCGTCATCTCGGCGGAAACGGTGATCGACGGCACGACCGGCATGCGCGTGTTCGTCAAGGTTACGGTTGCGCTGCCAGCAGGAAGGACCGTAATCGTAGTCTCGAAATGCTCCAGCTTGTATGGTTTCGCACGGCATTTCAGCGAGAGCTCGCAATACCCAGCGTGCCGTTCCACATCCTCTAGCGTAACCCGCGCGTCAAAGTAATAAGTCGGATCGCGGTCGAAAATCACGTTCATGCGCCGCCCGTGCACGTCCGCCGCGAATGTGGAGATCAGCGCGTCAAACGGCGCGCGCGCGTACAGCGTCAGCGGAATGATCCGATCGGCGTAACGTACCGTGCCGAACGCTTCCGACAAATCGAGCGCGCCGTCGCGCCCGGGGATCTCCACGAAGTTTATCTGCGTTTCCGGCATTGGGATGACGTAGGGCGCAACGATCAGGCCATAATCTGCGCGCGCCCATTTGGTTCCGAATCGGATATCACTCACACCAGCCGCTCCTTTCGTCTGCGAATCGCGCCCAGCGCGTCATCCATGGCCGGCGCTAGCCAGCCGATCGTCGCACCGGTGTCTGCGACCAGCTGCATCCCCGCGAGCTGCGGCAGGTATCGCCGCACTTCAGAAATCAGGATATCCAGCTTATCGGATAAAAGATCGCTCGTGAGTCCAAGCCCGACACTCTTCGGCAGGTTCGTCAGCACGTCGATCGCGCCCACATCCACACTGGTCGGGATCGCGCTCTGAATCTGCTTGTTCACATCCTCCATGGCGTCGGTGAAACCGACGCCCACGCCCTCGCCCATGTTTACGCCGATTCCGGCGAACACTTTGGACGGCGACGAGATGCCGAGCGCTTTCTTTGCGCTTTTCACGATATTGGAGAAGAAGTCGCGCACCTTTGAAGCCAGCCACGAAGCCATGCTCTTGATGCCTTCCCATAGACCGCTGACGATGTTCTTACCGATCTCCACCACCGAGGATACCGACGATCCAAAACCATTCAGAATTGCGGAGACGATCTGCGGCAGCGCCGCGATCAGTTGCGGGAGTGCTTTGATCAGGCCGATCGCAAGCTGAACCGTAAATTCGATGCCCATGGCCATGAGGGTCGGGAGATTGTTCATGAAGAAGTTTATGATCCCAGTAATCAACTTCGGTAGTGCTTCAATCAGCTTCGGCAGCGCGCGGATGATGCCCTCGGCTAAGCCTTTCACGATCGAAAACGCCGCATCCAGTATCTTGTCCATGTTGTCGAACAGTGTTTCGCAAATCAGGAGCACCGCCTCGATGATCGCGGGAATCAGCGTCGGAAGCGCATCGCCTATACCTTGTTCGAGCGATGCGACCATCTGAATCGCCGCCTCCACCAATGCTGGCAGCATGTCGACAATCCCCTGTACGAGGGTGGTGATCAGCTGCACCGCACCGTCCGTAAACTGCGGAAGTGCCGTGATTATACCCTGCAGCAACGTCATTACGATGCCGGAAGCGGCGGTGATCAGCGTGGGTAGATTCGCCGCCAAAGCGCCGCCGATCGCGCTCACAATGCTCATACCAACCTGCACAAATTGCGGCAGACTGCCGAGGAGCATATTCGCGATTCCGCCGACCGTATCACCGAGCACGACGGTAATCTTGTCAAAATCGCCGCCCGCCTCCGCAAGGCCGGATGTGAAGTCGCCGAGAAGCGAAACGCCGTCATCCGCAAGCGTCTGCAGCTGCGGGAGTAGTACCGTGCCCATGACCCGCTGAGCCGCCTCCGAGCCTTGTTTTAAGCGCTGTACGGAATCATCGAACGCGCCGAATTTCGCGATCGTGTCCTCGCTTAGTACCGCGCCCATGCGCTTCGCTTCATCGGTCAAAGCCGCAATGCCCTCGCTGCCCTGCGCGATGAGTGGATTCAGATCTTGCGCGCTTTTTCCAAAGAGTTGCATGGCAAGCGCGTCGCGCTCTGTTTCGTTCGCCACCTGACCGAGCGCGTCGATGGAATCCCAGTAAACGTCTTCGCTGTTTCGAAGCGTCCCGTCCGCGTTGGTCACCGATACGCCGAGGCGATCGTATGCCTTCGAAAAGTCGTTGCTTCCGTCCGCAGCGTTAGACATAGATTTCACGTTCTTCGCCATGGAGGCGGTCATGGTCTCTAAGGACACATCTACTAGGTCGGCGGCATACGAATATGCCTGTAACCGTTCCACGCTCATCCCAGTGATGGAGCTTTGTGTGAGCATTTCATCCGCATATGCCGCGGTGTTGATCGTCATATCGACCAGCGCTTTGCCTGCCGCAACCGCCGCCGTACCAATTGCTACCATTGCCGCGCCGAGCGCAAAGCCGATCCCTTTGACGACCGAGCCAAACTTGTCGAAACGCCCTCCCGCATCGTCGGCTTGATCGGCGGACTGCTTGATCTCGTTGCCGAATTCGTCTGCCTGCTTCCCCGCAGAATCAAGGCCGTTAGCGGAACTTTCAAGCGCAGTTTCATTTGCGCCGAGCTCGCGCTCCATACCGTTGAGCGCGGCGTTGGCGTTGTTGAGCTGGACCTGCCAAGCCTGGGTGCGTTTATCATTCTCCCCAAAAGAAGAAGCCGCATTCTGCAACGCGGCTTCGAGAGTTTCTACCTTGTCTTTTTGAGCGTCGATCTCTTTTCGTAGGACTTGGTTTCGGGCGGTCAGCGCGCTGACCGATTTGTCTTGCTTATCGAATTGGGAGGTGACGAGGTTCATCTCGCTTCCGAGCACCTTAAACGACTGGTTGATCTCGGAGAGCGATTTTCGGAAGGCTTGTTCGCCCTCAATTCCGATCTTCAAGCCGAAATCGCTTGCCAAAGGACCACCTCCCTATAATATGGCGCAAAAAAACGACCCGAAGGTCGTTTTCATGAAAGAACAATCAGAATTTTAGATTTAATGGATCGTAACTTTATCCCTACCCGAGTTCTTCGAACGGTATAGCGCTTCGTCGGCGTTCGTAATCAACTCCTGTTCGTCGCTGATCGTGGTTTCCGGCATGGAATCAAGGCCGACACTGATAGTTACACTAATCTGGTTCTCTCCAAATGTTGTCTTGCTTTCCCGAACGATATGACGTACACGTTCCGCAATCGTAAATGCATCGTTCTTTGATGCGCCAGGTAGTATGACCATGAACTCCTCTCCGCCATAGCGCAATAAAATGTCGCCTTCCCGAATGCCTTGACGAATCGAGTTCGTGATATTCTTCAAAACCCGGTCTCCGACAACATGGCCATATGTATCATTCACTTGCTTGAAATGATCGATATCAAACATCAGCACAGCAAGCGGCACGCTTCGCCGCACAGACCGGGAGTATTCCTCGCGCAGTCGGATCATGCCAAATCGACGATTCAAAATACCCGTCAACGGATCAAGCGCCGCGAGTTTCTGCAGCTGCTCATGCTCCAGCGCGTTATGCAGCGCAATGGCGAGGCTCTGTGTGAAAATGGCCAGCTGTTTCAGATTCTCTGCACAGAAAGGCGAGGCCTTTGCCAACAGGATTACTGCCAGAGGAACACTCTTGAACTTCACCGGCTCTATAATGACTTCATTTGGATGAAATCGCGTCAGTGTGCTTTCCACAATAATCTCTGCAGGATACTTGATGGTAATGGTTTCGCCTTTTGAAAAAGCCCTTAAAACATGAGGATCTGTCGCTGTTTCCTTCGCATCTTGAATGCCGAAGGAATGCAGTACGACAATCTCACCTTCGTTTTCAATCAAAACTGCGCCAGCATCTGCTCCTGTACCACCCATCACGCGATCCATTGCGTATTCTGCGAGCGCGTGTAAGTCCAACTGACTGGAAAAGGCGGCCGTGTATGTTTTAATTTCATCGAGCATGCGAATCGAGTTTTCAAACGATTCGATCAGCTCATTGAAAGCCTGCGCACTCTGTCCGAATTCATCATCCGTATCGACAGGAATGCTGCAATGCTCTGCACTGCATTCGTCGATCCTGCCGTTTTCGGAAACCAATATGATTGAATCCTTCACATCCCGCATTTTCGTCGTCAGTACAGTTAACTTGTTCTTCACCGTAACGCGAGAAATCAGGATGTTCACGAAACCGACGAGCACACCTGCGGCAACGCAGCATGCAAGAAACAAACCGCTGAACGCGATTGTTTTTGGCACTCCAAGCAGGATCATGAAAAACGGAAAAACGATGCCAATGAGCAGCCCAAATCCGATCATACGAATCGCTAAATCCATAAACGTATTTCGTAAACGCTTCATTTCGTTCTCCTATTCCTTTTTATGAACGTCGTATAGTAAGATAGAGCAAGTTTACCATATACGTTGAGTGGATACAATCGGAAGCAAAATCGTATGTTTGTATCAACATGCTCAAGCAAGCTGTTTCTATAGGAACGATGGCACGACTTCTTCGATAGAATGTTCTGTTTTCGCAGAAGCAATCCCCTGATACTGCCGGTATACCTCCCACTGGTCTAACAGTGCGCCAAGCGGCATGAGCCAGACCTCGCGCTCCGGTCGTCCCAGAAGGGTCACCCCATAGAAGATCAGTCGGGCAAACAGCTCATCGTCGCTTGCCCGACCGGTGCGTTTTTTGAGGGTTCCTCTTCGCTCTCGACATAGCGCGCAGTCCCCTTGACCATCGCCTCCATGATCGCGACTTTGTAGCCGGACAGATCCAGCGGCGTGGTGAGCAGCTCTACCGCTTCTTCCGTCAACAATTCACGTTTATCGTCCGGTTCAAGAAGGTTATGCACCAGCGTGCTCTGATTGGCCAGCAGCGTGATCAGCCAAACCACCTCGTCCAGCGCCAGCTCAAAGTTTTCCGCTTTCATGAGCTTGTCGCCGAGGTGCTCCAGCCCGCCATAGCGCTTGGCTATCTCCTTGGTCGCGCGAGTGGTCAGGAGCATTTCATACTCGCGATTGCCGATCTGGATCATTGCGGCTCTATCGTTTTCCATATGCTTAACCCTCCGCCGTGAACGTCGGCTCGTAGACCTGCGTATACCAACCCGAGATCGTCGCTGCCGGTACGCTGGTATCATCCTCGTTGACTTCGCACTTCCACGGATGCTTGCCCTGACCGTCCAGCTTGTTGCGCCGGATGATCGTCCCCTCAATCGACGGGGTCGAAAACGTAATGTTGTCGCCTTTGGTCTGCAGGTTCGTCGTGGGAATGCCGAACACAACGCGATAAAGCCAGAACAAGCGATATTTGCCGTTGCTCTTCTTTGCGCGGAATCCGATCGCGACCGGCTGGCCGCCATTCTCGCTCTGGGACACCAGCACCTTGTTGTCGTCGATCTGCGAACCGGTGAGATCGCTTGCGACCGCCGCACCGATGTTGTCAATGCCCAGCGTGAGCGTGCCACTCTTAAACTCCTTAACGACCTCAGCTGCACCATCGTCGGCGTAGAGTGTCGCTTCATTGATATCGATCTTCAATTCTGCAGACATCGCCTTGGCGAGCGACACGGGCGTAGCGTATGTTTCGTCGCCGTTCGTACCCTCGGTGATCTTTGCGTAAAATAGTCTGTCCAACCCGATGGTTGCCATTTACAGTTCCTCCTGTTCGTATTCGTGCGCTACATCTAAGGAATAAAGGTGATAACCCGTCTCCTGTTCATATCCGCCATACCGCCGTTCCGTCACCAGAAACCCTGCCGATAGAAGCATGCGCACGAGCAGATCCTTTTGGGGACCATAGTTGCCCTTCGAAAACAGCGACAGCCGTGCTTCTTCGATGTTCATGCCCGGCGCATTGTCCGCAAATAGCTCGAAATGCTCCGAGATCGGTGTAATCACGACATACGCATCCGGTGCAGCCTTAGAGAAAACGCCGGTTTCCACGGGAAGTCCGGCACTCGCCACGATCGTATTCAGTTCTTCCAGCATGCTCATGGCAAATTTAGCTCCTCTTTTAATACGCGCTGCATCTCATCAATGCACGGTTTCCGGCTCGACGATTTCGTCTGCTTCAGAAACGGCTTCGGAGGCTGGCCGTGCTTTCCGTATTCAAGCAAGTTCGCGAGCATTGCGTTGCTCAAATCGCCGCGATTTTCATCAAAACCAACTTTTACGTCGAGGTTATTGTCGCGATCCAGCCTAGCGGGAGACACGCCGAGCGCCGCGGCGAGTTTGCCGGTCGAACGCGATTTGACCTTCGTGCCGCGCCCGATCGCCGCGCGCAGGTTCGATTTCATCCTGTCCAGCACGACCTTGCCGCCTGCCTCCAGCGCTCTGGGGATCGCCGCGTCGAGCGCATTTCCCATACCTGCGATCGTGTCAAGCCATTGTGTGGGCATTTCGATTTTCACCTTACCCATCCGCCATCACCCTTTTCCCCAAAACCTCCAGATACATCTTTCTGCCCTTCACATCCTCGACGGATGTGATTTCGAAACGATCATCCCCGCAAAGGATCACATGCGCTGTGGTTACAGTCAGGCCAGGGATGACGCGAAGCCTGAACAGATCTGTTGCCTCTGAAAAGGCGGCACGGTTGACCCATTTCTGAGAACCATGCCGCCCTTCCCGATAGACGTGGACGGAAGCGAGAATATTATCCGTCTTTGTCGCGAACCCTTCAGCGTCCTTGGTAACCACCACTTCCGCAATGGAAATAAACGTGCTCATTTTACCGAAGCTCATGTTATATTTTCCAATCCCGATCTAAACGCAAAAGTGTGTTTACAACAGCCCACGTCTGCTGACCCGCCTGCACATTGTCCGCGAAGAATCCGCCCGTGCTACCATCCCGACTCTCGTAGAGATGGGAAGCGAGCATGATCACAGCCTGCTCGGTCGTCGGCGGCATAGCCGCTGCTTCGTAGGTTCCGGCAGTCAGATGCTGGTAGCTCTCCGCATATGCGACGGCGGCATCGATCAGCCGCTGGAGCAGTTCATCATCGGCGTCATGTTCGAGGATCAGGTTCGCCTTGACTTTATCCAGTAGCGTGATCATCTTCAGGACGAACCCACTTCATCCGCGGCCATGATTCCGGCGTCCTTCAGCTTAAGGAGAAGGGCGTTGAAATCGCTCTTGAGATCGGCGATGGTCGTTGCGGCACTTTCCGCCTGATTTGAAGACTGATAGACGCTGCCGGCCTGATCCGTCGATGCATATCCTGATTGCAAACCGGTGACGGTGGCGGTATCCAAAACCTCCAGAGTACCGCCAATCACCAGCCGATCCCCACCGTCGGTGAGGTAGTTCTTGCAGTTGCGGGTCACGTCCCCCGCCGGAGTCTCAATGATTTCCATAAAGTTCCTCCGTTACGCCTTCTGCTGCAGTACTTTGATCGCTTCCGGCAGAATCAGCTTGCCGTCAAGCCGCTGAGAAGCGAGGAAGCCGATCTGGCCGGTGGTGGCGTACAGCTCATTCAGGCGTTTGAACGTGCGACCCTGACGGTCGGCGATCCAGTAGTAGGAGAAGTCGCCGAACGCGATGGACTTGTTGGCCGCGCTGACGCCCGGCATGAACTCGCTGGTGACGATACGGTGACCGAGGATGGTATCCGGCGCGTTTTCCGTGATGCCCGGGCGCCATAGATACTGACCGTCGCCATCCTTGAGTTTGCGCAGCAGCTTCACGGTCGTGTCGTTGAGCACGAACACCGCGCTCTTGCGGTAGGGTGCGCGGAGCGAGTATACGAGGTCGATCAGCTCGTCACCCGTGATCGCCGAAGCACCCGCCGTGGTGACGCCGACTTCAGCGCCGCCGGTCGTGTGGAGAATACCGATGGGCTTACTCACACCGTTGCCGGTGAGGAACGCGTCCTCTTCCTTGTCGCCGATACGCTTGCCGAACTGCTCGGACACATAACCCTCGATGTCAAAGATGCTGTCCGACAGCAGTTCTTCGGAAACCTTAATCATTGTCGCGAGCTTATACGCGCCGAGGACGACCTGCGAGAAGGAATCGTCCGAGAGCGGATAGGTGCCTTCTTCGTCGACCCAGTCTGCGGTGCCCTTCGATGCGACCACCGGAATCTTCCGATCGCCGTAGCCGGTCTGGATCACATGGCAGAGCGGACGCAGCACATTCGCAGCCGTCAGCTTTTGCACCAGCGTACGTTCGAACTCGTCCGGGACGAGATAGCCGCCCTCGCTGTCGGTGCCTTCCAGCAGGGAGTTCAGGATCTCGGGCCTCGGATTCTTGGAGCGGATCGCGTTCCAGAACGCCTTTTTGTAAGCGTCGGACGCGCGGCCCGTTTTCTGGTCAACGGCTGCCTGCGCCGGCTTGCTGGTCAGCGGATCCGCGGTGGGTTTATTGAGTTCCGCATCCAGCGCTGTCTGTCGCTCCAACCGGTCGATCTCCTTGCCGAGGTTCACGACGTCGGTTTCCATTTTCTCGTAAGTCGCGACGTCCTCTGCAGCGAGCAGGCCGTCCGTGCCGCGCTTGGTGTCGAGAAATGCTTTTGCCGCATCCCACGCCTTTGCGCGTTTTTCGCGGAGTTCTTGAATCTGGTTCATGTAATTTCCTCCATTATTTTTTCAAAAGATTAAGCCGCTGCAACAGCGGCTCAGCGGGAAATTTCGGTTCTGCAGGTGTTTCAATAGGCGGTTTTTCCGCTGCAGATTGTTTTGCCGCCTGCATATGCCCCAACTTGTTGAGCAGCGAGTTCGTCACCGCTCTACGACTGAACTGGTAGCTGTTGATCGTCATGCCGTCCGGCACGCCCGTTTCGCGCGTCAGGATACCGTCCGCAAAGCCGAGCTCGATCGCTTTTTGCGCGTTCATCCACGTTTCAGCGTCCATGAAATGAGCGATTTTCGCCCGGGACAGACCTGTTTTCAATTCATAAGCATTGATAATGCTCTCTTTCACCTCATCCAGCATGGCGATCGCCTTCTGCATTTCCTCTGTGTCGCCGATGGCTACCGTCAGCGGATTATGGACGAACATCAGGCTCGTCGGTGCCATGAGCACCTCAGTCCCTGCCATGGCGATGACCGACGCGGCGCTTGCCGCAATGCCGTCTACTTTGACGGTGACGCGACCTTTATACTCCATTAACATGGTGTAGATCTGGCTCGCGGCGACGCAATCGCCACCTGGACTATTGACCCAAATCACGACGTCGCCCGTGCCGGCGTTCAGCTGTTCCCTGAAAAGTTTCGGCGTAACGTCATCGTCAAGCCAGCTCTCTTCGGCGATCACACCGTCGATGGTTAAGATGCGGGTGCCATCTTCATTTCGCACCCAATTCCAAAATTTTTGTCGGTTCAAGAAGAATCCTCCTGTCTGTTCGTTTTTTGCTTCTCGTTCTTGCGAAGCTTTTTCACAGCGGTGCTGCTTTTTGCTGGTTCCACTCCAACCACAACCGCCCGGTTTTGAGGGGCAGCAAGGAGCATCATGGCTCCGTTAATGAGATACAAGTCCCCGCCGAGCTCCGGCGCGATACGATCGAGGTTTTCCAGTTCGCGGATGTCGTTCGCGCTCATCCATCCGTTCTGGCGCGCGGTGGCGTAACCGCTCATGCGCGAGGCATAGTCGCCGCGCAAGAGGCCATCGACATTGAACCGAATGAAGTAATCCGGTTTCTCGCTCTCGCTGAACAGCACCCGGCACATGCTCTGTTCCCAGCGAACGACCCAGGGATCAAGGGTGTACTTCACGAACTCCAGCGACTGTTGCTCGATATTGCTGAACGACGATTTCTCCAAGTCGGCCAGCATGTGCGGCGGCACACGAAAGATGCGCGCGATCTCATTGATCTGGAATTTCCGCGTCTCCAGAAACTGTGCCTGCTCCGGCGCAATGCCGATCGCCGTGTACTTCATGCCCTCTTCAAGTACGGCGATTTTGTGCGCGTTTGCGCTGCCCTGATATGCCGCGTTCCAGCTTTCCTTGACCCGTATCGGATCCTTGATCGTGCCGGGATGCTCTAATACCCCCGCGGGAGCCGCGCCGTTGGCAAAGAACTTCGCGCCGTACTCCTCCGTCGCGATTGCAAGTCCGATTGCGTTCTTCGCCATGGCGATCGGACTGTAGCCGATCAGGCCGTCGAACCCGAGTCCCGGGATGTGCAGCACGTCCGTTGACGCAAGGTAGACGCGGCTATCCGAACCGAGCGTGTTGGGATCCTCCGACCCGCGCTGATACAAATAAAAAAGCCGGCCGTTTTGATCACGGTCGACTTTCATTTTGTTCGGCATGAGCGGGTAGAGCGCGATCACTTCGCCTCTGGCGTTTCGGATGATCTGCGCGTAGGCGTTGCCCCACAAAAGCAGGTGGCTCATGAGCGTTTCCCGAAACGCAAAGCTTGTCATCTCGGGGTTCGGCTCGTCGTGCAGCAGCCGGTAGAGCGGATGCTTGAACGCCTTCTCTTTGCCGCCGCTGCCGTTATATCGATAGACATTCAGTGGCAGACCTGCAACGGTTTCAGAAAGGATTCTCACGCAGGAGTACACCGCCGTCCTCTGCATGGCGGTCGTTTCGTTCACCGGCTTCCCGCTCGACGTTCCGCCAAAGAAGAAACTGTAGCGGCTGCCGTTGAGCGAGTCTTTCGGCTTATCGCGGGAGCGGAATAAGGATCTGAGTGGATTCATGCCATTCCTCCATACAGTAAAATGATTGACATCTTGTAACGAATGCGTTAAATTGACATTTGTGTGGTGTTAATCAGCCTGCACAATATTTTATATGAGGTAATAGATGTACAACGACAAGACCATCGTCTGCAAAGATTGCGGACAAGAATTCACCTTTACTGCCAACGAGCAAGAATTTTTCGCCGAAAAAGGCTTTACGAACGAACCGCAGCGCTGCAAATCCTGCCGTGTCGCTCGTAAGGGCGCACCCAGAGGCGGTTCCCGCGATGGCGGCTACCGTGACGGAGCGCCGCGCCAGATGTATGACGCAGTTTGCTCGGAATGCGGCAAGGCCTGCCAGGTTCCCTTCCAGCCCCGCACCGACCGTCCGGTCATGTGCAGTGACTGCTTCAGAAACAACAGGTAATTAGAAAAGGCGCATCCGTCACCGGATGTGCCTTTTCTAACTATGGCTGCAAGCCGCCAGGAGGCTTTTGTGCACGATAAACGAACCCGAGCCATCGCGGTAATCACACTCGTTACTATTTGTGTCTCCATCGGATATTGGTTGTTTCTATGGTCAACGGACGTCTTTCTCTATTGGGGTGTAAATCTTGTTGGAAGCCGCTGGTTAGGGGCTTTCGTCGCATGTGCAGCGTTAAGCACCATCTTGATTCGCCCAATTCCCATCAAAGTGATCACGATCGCCACGATCAATCTCGTCCTGTTCAGCCTGTTTGCAACAATCTTGCAACAAACGCT
>Ga0255346_1006285_pt1 | contig 11726 bp, 6 predicted proteins | sample wastewater_treat_FD_194410 | JGI IMG/M metagenome (GOLD analysis project Ga0255346, IMG submission 194410) | Wastewater microbial communities from Lulu Island WWTP, Vancouver, Canada - plant22 | ecosystem: Engineered > WWTP > Wastewater > Unclassified | place: Canada: Vancouver, British Columbia... | reverse complement strand
TGATAAGACTTGGCGGACAGATCATCGGTTTCGATAACCCTGCCAATTCATCGGTAGCAAAGGGTGAAACTATCAAGGATACTACAAAGATAGTCAGCAACTATGCAGATGTTCTGGTCATCAGACACCCCATCGCAGGCGCTGCAAAGGCAGCTTCCCTTACAGCAGACTGCTCTGTTATCAACGCAGGCGACGGCGGACACCTCCATCCTACACAGACACTTACCGATCTTCTCACTTTAAAGATCGAGAAGAAGACACTTTCAGGTCTTACTATAGGAATGTGCGGAGACCTTCTCAACGGAAGAACAGTTCATTCCCTCTGCAAGGCTCTCAGCCAGTTCGAGAACAATAAATTCATCTTTATCTCCACTCCTCAGCTTCGTATGCCTGCATACATAAAGGATATCATCAAGGCAAGCGGCAGCAGCTATGAAGAAGTTGACACTATCGAAGAAGTTATCAGCAAGCTGGATGTGCTGTACATGACACGTATCCAGCAGGAAAGATTTGCCAGCGAAGAAGAATACCTGGCTCAGAAGAACACTTATGTCCTCGACAAGAAGAAAATGCTCGGCGCTAAGAACGATATGATAATCATGCATCCGCTCCCGAGAGTTGACGAGATCACCGTTGAAGTAGACGACGACAAGAGAGCGATGTACTTCAAACAGGCCAAATACGGTATGTTCGTGCGTATGGCACTGATAATGACTATACTCAGCGAGAAAAAGCAGTCTGAGACACTCCACGGCAAGATATACGGAGGAGTTAAATGCTGCAATCCTAACTGTATCACAAACCACGAAGAATATCTACCTAAGAGTTTCCGTTCAAGCGGCGATGAGACACTGCTCGAATGTGAATACTGTGACGAGAGACAGCTTATATAACAGAAATGCCCTCGGTCATAAAAATTGGCCGGGGGCTTATTATAATAAGTAAACTTGTGTATAAACAAAAATGCGGCTCAGAAAACTGAACCGCAGATTGGTGAGACATGAGGGATTCGAACCCTCGACCCTACGCTTAAAAGGCGTATGCTCTACCGACTGAGCTAATGTCTCACGACTAAATAATTATACCATACTGATATACGATTGTCAAGGCTATTTTTAACTTTCTATCATTCTGTTTTGTTTGTCCAATAATCTGACATTTTTTTGTTAATGTATACAAATCAAAAAAAGTCCTTGACTTTCATATATAATCATGCTATAATATATAAGTCGTCAAGAGATGTGCTTGTAGCTCAGCTGGATAGAGTGACTGGCTACGAACCAGTAGGTCGGGGGTTCGAATCCCTCCAGGCACGCCATTAAACCTCACGCATTGCGTGAGGTTTTTTCTTTTGCCCAGAATTATATCCTAATATAAATTCAAAAGCTGCACAGGAAAAACCATGCAGCTTCTGAATACAAACCCAATTTTAATCTATGTTATACACTGATGATATCAGTGTCACACAGCACTGAAAAACAATCCATATCTTTTTTATATCGATTGCCTGATTTATTATATCAATCATCAGAGGCAATGTCAAGAGTTTACCCGAGGATATTTTTCACAAAGGCTTTTTTCGTCTTATTAGCCAATTTTTTGATATTATTTTTGTGCAATAAGCTAAATATTATACTATAATTTATCATATTCCGAATTATTACAAAACTTAATATCTGTACAAAATATTATTCAAATGTAATTTTTTATGAACCTTTTTGATTTACGGCCTTATTAAATTGACAAATATGATAAAATAGTGTAAAATAAAACTATAAATAATATGCACTTTTTTAGATGTGCATCTAATTTTTTGGGGTCAATAAATGTCACTATCAATCAGAAAGAGAATTGGTTTTACTATAACCATCGTTCTCGTCCTGTTTGTTATTATCAGTTTTTTTGTAACTTTTATCTGTGTCGGTATCATCGGTACAAAGTATCATCCTTCTATTGCCGAATCTGCACTCGATTTTGCGGAACTTACCGTTAATGCCGACAACGCAAAGGAAGTATTCGCTACCCGTAATTCTAACGATGAATTTGAAACTGTCAAAAATAAACTCATCACCTATCAGCAGAAAAAACAGCAATGTGATCGACAGGATATCTGTTGTTGTTTTCAGCAATTCCGCAGGCAGCTACATCTATGATACAGCCGGCGAAAGTCTCGGTGCAAGGGTGGAATACGATAATTATACGGAAGCTATAAAAGCTGAACTTATAAACGGACGAAACGAACTTCAGGAATCTGAAAACGGTCAGCTCACATTTTACAGACCGATCAGAACAGTCGATGACATACTTGCGGCTCATATTATTGTCAAACTGAAAAAGCCATACGAATCACGCCCGCTCCCTGTGATCATTGCCGTTTTTGCAGGTCTTATTTTTTTAAGCATCCTGATAGTTCTTATAATCGTTCTTTATCTCAACAAGAAAATATTCCTCCCTATCAAACAAATTACGGATTCTACGGTTTATCTTTCAGGCGATGACAGTGCTTCCGAAGGTAAGGACACTTCTGTAATCTTCAATACTAACCGCACCGATGAGATCAGCCAGCTCAGCAAGGCTCTGCAGAAGATCCTGTTTGATATGAACAGCGGTGCCGAACACCTCTCACAGGCGCTCTATGATGCAAATCACGATGGTATGACCCAGATGCTCAACAAGCGCTGTTATCACAGCATGGAGGAAAATTTCTACAAATGTCCGTCCATGTGCATTATCTATTTTGACGTCAACAATCTGAAGCTTATGAACGATACCCTCGGTCACGAAAGCGGCGACTATGTTATCAAAAGAGCCGCAGATTATATCAGAGAGTTTATCGGGCCCAATGCTTACTGCTTCCGTACAGGTGGAGACGAATTCGTGCTCATCATGACAGATTGCAGTTTCCGAAGCATACATCATATCGTTACAAGGCTCGATAACGATTGTCCGTATCTTCTTAACAGAGACAGCGATTCTGTCAAGTGTGCATTATCTTACGGCTACGCTTACAGAAAGGGCGAATATTCGTATGATGAACTCATCGCCGAAGCCGAAGCCAATATGTACGAGAAGAAAGCCGAACTAAAAAAGCTTCTCAATATGCCTGACAGATAAAGGAGGTGGGTCATTTGAAAGAAAAAAAGAAAAGGTTCAGCAGCCCTCTGTTTTCAGATCTTCCCGTAGCAATTAAATTCCTGCTGCTCGACATACTCCTTCTGCTTGCAGTTATCATGGTTTTCACTGCGATGCTGAGAGCTATTTCTGCCGCTCAGAAGGAAAAATATACACAGATGGAGAGAACAGTCATCACTGCTTCGGAACAGATAACAGAAATGGCTGTTGACAGTGCTGTGGCACTTGCTAAAAATATCTACTCCAACGAAACTATCTATACATTTCTCAATAAAAGATATGCTTCGTCATCCGAGTATTACGAAGCATATTACCCTCTTCAGCAGAATACCGCAATGCGTCTGGCTGACTCAAATGTTGTAAGAGGATGTACCATATATACCGAAAACCCGACTGTGCTTACAGGCGGTAATCTGAAAAAGCTTGATGCCGCTAAAAACGAATACTGGTACAAATGCTTCCAGAAACTCAATAAATCCACTATCCTCTGTATTGATCCCGATACCGCTTCACTTACCCTCGCAAGAAAGCTGGACTATATCAGCCTCGATACAGGTGAAAGCTATCTTTGTATGGAGATAAACAAAAGCGCTCTCATACAGAATTTTGAAAATCTTGGATTTGACGGCGATCTTTATCTCATGAGCGGAAGCACTCTCATCTACAGCAGCAACGAGGAAATGAGCTCGGCTGATGCTGACGATATCATAATCACTCCTGAGTTTGACTGTATTACCAGAAATTATTACTCAGCCGATATAGAGTATTACTCCCGTGCAAACAAAAACGGATTCAGAGACCTTGTACTGGTCAATAAGCTTCTGCTGGTCACTCTCGGAATCGTTGTGCTGGTCGTAATAGCCGCAGGCTACCTTATGAGTCACAGTATTAAGAAACGAGTAAGAATGGCTGAGGATGACTTCAATAGATCAGGGAACACTCCTTCTCTGGTCAAGGGCGAAAACGGAAAGGACGAGATCGGCACTCTGCTGGATATCTGCTGTTCGATGTCGGAAAGGCTAAAACTCAAAGGAAGCGAATACAAGATAAGCAGTGATACCCTGATGCAGAAAAGCTCAGATTATAATTCCCTCTATGCTACTGCTATGCGCCTTGATGCAGAACTTGCTGTTATAAAAGATCATCCCGAATTCAACAGAAATATCAGCGATGAGTATGTTCCTCTCGCTTCTGAGATAGAACAGCTTGAAAAGTTCGCTGAACTGAATGATATCAGAATAAGCGGAGCAATAAATGACTGTGAAAAAATATCTGTTCCTGCATATTCTATCCTTCTTATTGCCGATGATATTTTCAGGACATTCAGCGGTATAAGCATAGAGCTCAACAATCAGGAACAGGAAGCGCTGATAAGCTTTGTAAGCGATACTGCACCTAAATCCGCTGACACCCTCAAGCTTCATGCTATTTTTGAAGAAAACGGCATAAGCGATGAGTATTCCTTCGACAGAAGCAGCAGGATCAATCCTTATCTAAGATTAAAACACTGCCTCGGTGAGAATGCTGACGCAGAAATAAAAGACAGAGACAGTTTAAGAATCACATTTAAGATCAAGTATCAGAAAGAGAAGGTGAAATAGTATGAAAATGAAAAAAGCCGCTGCTTTCATCTCATCCGCTTTATTCCTGCTGACATCTGTCGGCTGCACCGGAAAGAAATCAGAAACTGACGGAAAACAGATAAGAGAATTCACCGGTTTCTTCGCTGCACGAAATAACGGCATTTCCGATAATAATGAAATACAGAAGATCATAGCCGAAAAAACAGGTGCTTACATAAAGCAGACCTGACTGGAAGATCAGGACGATATCAACAAGATATTCAGCGATATGATGATCTCTGACAAATATCCCGATTTCATTTCACCTGATGCTGAAAACTGCCAGAAGCTGATAAAGGAAGGCAGCTTCATCCCTCTCGATAATTACTGGGATAATTCCCCTAATATCAAGAATCTCTGCACTGACAGCGAATGGGAAAGAGTGCGTGCTGATGACGGACATATATACTATATCCCTCTCTTCTCGTCTACCTATATGAAAGACGTTGACCCCATCCACAACGGAGAAGCTTTCTGGCTTCAGGTAAAGGTGCTGGAATGGGCAGGATATCCTAAGATAAAAACTCTTGACCAGTATTTCGATGTTATCGAAAATTACCTTGAAGCCAATCCTACGGATTCCGACGGAGAGCCGTTCATAGGTTATGAGATACAGGCAAATGATGCGTGGTTCTTTGCTCTTGACAATCCACCTATGTTCCTTGACGGATTCCCTAATGACGGATGCTGTAAGGTCGATCCCGAAACTCTTGAAGCCTACGACTACAACCTCTCCCCTACTGCAAAGAGATGGTTCAGCAAGCTTAATGACGAGTACGCAAAAGGTGTGATCGACCAGGAATGCTTTGTTATGTCTTCCGATCAGTATTACAGCAAGATCGCTTCGGGAAAAGTTCTTGGAATGGTGGATCAGCACTGGAATTTCGATTATTCTACTCATGAACTCCCTCCCGACTGTACATATATCCCTATAGGAGTGACTATCGATGAGGGTATAGAAGAACATTACCACGACAGAACTGCTTTCAATGATTCCACAGGCACAGGTATATCGATCAGCTGTAACGATCCGGAAGAAGCTGTTAAGTTCATCAATGCCCTTCTTGAACCGGAGATCCATAACCTCAGATTCTGGGGAGTCGAAGGTGTCGACTACAAAGTCGGCGACGGCGGTGTGTTCTACCAGACCGACAAGCAGAAAGAACGCTGGAATAATTCCGACTATATCTATTCCCACAGATGCGGATATGAATATATGCCATATTACCAGGGAATGCTCAAAGACGGCATAAACGCTTACAGCCCTTCATGTCAGCCTGATGCATTCTTCGACGGCCTGTCCGACGAAGTAAAGCGATGCTTAGAAGCATATGGCGCAAAAACATTCGTTGAACTTCTGAATGAAGCACCTGAGAATCCTCCGTGGTATCCTATGTGGTCTTTCAATAATGCTATCACTAACGATACAGATTACGGTAAGGTAATGAAACAGATCGACGAAGCAAAACATAAGTATCTGCCGCTTCTGGTAATGAGCAGCGATTTCGAGAAGACCTGGAAAGAATATAACGATGTCTACAATGATATCGATACCAAGATCTATTTCGACGAACTGACTGCCGAAGTTCACAGAAGAACAGACAGATCCAAATAATATACCTCGGTACTTATAAAGAAGTTTTGTATGTATTATTGAGGTAGACATTTTGAAGAAGGATTTTCTCAAATCTGTTTCCCAAGACTATTAATTTTGCCCCATAGAGGGCGCTCCCGGTGAAACTACTGGTTTTCACATCTTACATGGAGCGCCCTCTATGGGGCAAAATTCTATTAAAAGTCTTTGGAAAGGGGTTCAGGGGAGAACCTTTCCTCAGAAAGGTTTTCCCCGATAAATACATATAAAGCTTCTTTATGAGTACCGCCGTTATATCATCGGGGCTTTTCTTTATTTGAGCATCAGCTTTCTCATGGAGATAAGGTCGAATACATCCAGTGTATTATCGGAATCAAGATCGGCGTTCTCAGGCGCTTTGAGTGAGCCTGCTCCGAGGAGATATTTCTGCATAGCAACAAGATCGGATGCATTGAATTCACCGTCACCGTTGACATCACCTCTCACGGAAGCAGGTGAATCATCCGCCTTGCCAAGCATCGCTTTTACTTCTGAGTCTGTCAGGGCATTTTTGTAGATCGCAAGATCATCTATACTGCCGCTGAACATGACATCATCGGGATAATATGACTTTCCGATGAGACAGCTCTGCTTGCTTCCCATATCAGCAGGACCTGTTGTAAGGTCACTTGTCTCTTTGACCAGTTCTCCGTCCACGTAGAGCTTTCCTACTGCGCCGTTGACAACGAGAGTGTAGTTATGCCACTTTGTACCGTCAAGGTCGTATCTGAAGCCGCTCTCGCCTCTCCAGGTATCTGTTGTGGTCTGGAATCTGAAATGATCCTTTGCAACTTTGAAGAATGCATATTTCTCCTTGTCCTGTCCCTGTGCAAAAGTAAAGAAATCGCCTTCAGACTGAGACTTTACATTCATGCTGACTGTATAATCACGGACACCGTCAAGAAGTCCGTCAGGCATTATACCGTATGTATCAGCGCTTCCGTCAAGAACAAGCACATTGCCTTTTTCGCTGTCTGATGACGTTGAAGCACTGCCTGACAATCTCATATCATTGCCGTTTCCGCTTATATCCTTTACTGTGCCGCCTGATGAGTTCTCGAAATCATACTTGACAACAGGCTCGGGAGCAGGTGCTTCACTTAACGGAGTACCGAAAACCTTTACTTCAAACACATTCGGAGTGTACCAGTTATTGTTTGGGTTATTCTGGAGTGTGGCATTCTGGACGTTTAGACGGACATACCTTGCCTTGCCCTTGAGCATATCACTTGTAAATCCGTATGTCTTGGTGATAGTCTCGTCATTCTTGTTTGTGCGGTCAAGGAGTTTCTCCCAGTGCTGACCATCGATACTGCCTTCAACAGTGTAGGTATAATAAGCCTCAGAGCCTTTATAGATGAACCATGAGGTCTGGATATTGGCAAGGTCGCATACTCTTTCAAGGTCTACCTGAAGATAGAACGGCCATTTCTTGTTGTCGTCTATAGCCTTGAATCCGCTCTGATACGAACCGTCAAATGCCTTTGCAGGCGATTCGTTGCTCTTGGACGCTATTGAAGCGGAAGCAGGCCTGTCCTGAGACAGGAGTTCGCCTTCCTGTATGGGATAAAGGTCGCCTGTTTTTGTGCTGTATCTGAATGTGGGGCAGTAATCGTAAAAAGCAAATCCGTTATCGAAATAAAGCGGACAAAGAGTAGTGCCGCTTGTACCGCTTCCCTTTAACCAGCGATAAGCGTGCATCATATAATTCTTATCCTGAAGATTCAGTATCCAGCCTGACTGAGACGAGAACGTAGAAGTATTTCCGATACTGCGCAGATCGCTCCACTTGCCTTTCAGATCCTTTGTAACGGTATATGCACCGCTGCTTGGATACCATCCGGCTGCCTGTGAAGTGAAAAGGAAGTAGTAGCCGTCCTTCTTTATCATATTCGGGAATTCACGGTACTGGTCTTCGTGAAGAGTCTTGACTACCTCTGTAACGTCACTGTAGTCGCTGTTCATTTTGAAAATGTATATTGTAGCATTTGCGCCCTGTCCCGATTTATTTGCAGCAGCGATGAGATATCCTGTGCCGTCGTCGTCAAAGAATACCGCCATATCACGAACCTGTATATCAAGCGGATTATATACATGGTGGACCTTGAAGCTTCCTCCGGGAGTTCCTGTAATTACAAGAGCCTTGCCGTCGCTGTAGCCGCTGGGCTTTTCCCAATGCGCCCATACTATTATCTGTCCCGTTTTCTCAGCATACTCGATATGCACGGATTCTATCTTACAGCTGGCGAGATCTTTATTCTGCGAAGAATCTGCTACATTTCTCTCATTTCCGAAATGGATTCCGTCGGTGGAAGTAGTCTCGGCAAGATAAATGTCATTCTGTCCGGGATGGCTTTTCAGTGAATAGCTGTAATAAGTGTTTCTGACCTTGGTTCCGTTTGTCTCATAGACAAGATTGCTGCCGTGCTGATTGTCGTACTTGCTTAGTCCGCCCGGCACTTCACAGGGAGTAAGCTCCCTTATCTCGGAATAGGCATTTCCTTTATCAGTTGCGACTTCCAGCTGATAGTAATAATTCTTGCCCATTTCCATTGAGTTATCCTGCCATGAATTTCCGTTACCGCTGTACACAGGCTCATATCCGCTGTTTTTGTCGGTCGAGCGGTAGAGTGTGTAGCTTTTTGCGGAGAGTGTTGTGCTCCACTGCAATTCAGCATGGTCTGCCTTTCCGCTGTCGGATACAGAGAAAAGGTTTCCCACAAATCCGATGTCTTCGGAATAAGATGTGACCGCATCCTGACCGTGCGCAGTAATACACGGAATTGACGGTACAGCGCTTATCACCAGTGCAGCCGCAGTCATGGAGCTTAATAATTTTTTCATCCTCATGATAATACTCCTAACCATTGTCTTACCATATATTTCTTTACGGCAAGACAATATTATTTTTTAATTAATTAAACTACGGGAAATAATATCTGTTGCCATTATTATATCACGCTACAAAACCGATTGCAATGACTTTTTGTGTTTTTATTGCAAAAATGCTTCTTCTGTGACATTATTTATGCCAATTTCCGACTGTTTATGACTTTTATCGACAAAATCACCCACATAATGACAAAATCTTCTCTGTCGAAATCTTTCGGAATATGGTATAATTTGTCTGAGTAATATGAAAGGAGCGTCCCGAATATGGACATAAATCTTGAGAAAGAGATCGTAAGAGTCCTTCTGACTCTCGGTATCTCACCAAGCATCAAAGGCTACAGATATCTGGTCAACGCTGTGTATTACTGCGAATGTGATAAAATCCCTAATCTATCCTTTTCCAAAGATATATATCCCAAAATCGCTGATATGTTCAATACTTCCATAGCGTCAGTAGAAAGAGCGATACGCCATGCGATAAATACAGGCTGGTGCCGTCACGATCCCGAAATTTCTGACAGGATATTCGGCAATACAATTTACAATGACAACGATACACCATCAAATGCTGTGTTTATCAGTGCGGTCTCAGAATGGATAAGGCTTAACTACGGCAAAGAATGATAATCGAAGCCGTCGTCGGCAAGTGGTACAAAAAAATCTGTCTATCATTGACAATTTACGTATAATGTGTTATAATAAAAGTACATAATTATATGTAATTTGTTTGGAATGAGGTGACGGATTTGCTAAATTATATAAAACGTTGGCTCGGTTTTGAAAAACAAACTCAATACGTCCGCAATTATTTCTTTAAAACAAATATGATAGCCGGTATCTATATGTCTATCGTATATATTATTATCGAGATATGGATGATACTCAGGATCACCGGTATCATGCTGAATGATAAACATCACCCGGGTATCGGATACTACTTCAGGAAGTATTACTTCTACTACTTTCTCCTCCTTGCCGCCGCCGTAACGATGCTGTTGTTCGCACTGAGGTATATCCGTGGGAAGACCAATAATCAGCGTCTCGGAACAGCACTGAAATGGATGTTCGCATTTATAGGCATTTACTTCGGTACACGAATCGCAATAAATGATTACTCTAAAGGTGAACAGATACTTGCCTTTATAACCATGGAGGTAGTCGTTCTCTGTCTCCTTGTATGGCGGCCGTGGACAGCTTTCCTCATTCTTACAGCAACATATCTCAACTTCTATTATCAGATAGACCGGGTGGTACCTGTTAATGCTGCGTACAATGCAATTATACACAACACTGAGGCTGTCAAAGGTGCTACACCTGCAACGGCGATCAATCTTTTCACTATGTGGATCGCTACGATCATGTTCTGCATAAGCAACTTCAACAAAACGCTTGTGCAGGCGGAAAAGGACGAAAATCTGGAAAAGATCAATTCTCATCTGAAAGAGAATTCTGTCATTGATGAACTGACGGGCATACACAATATGGTTTACTTCCGCCGTGAATCGGACAAGCTTTTCAGCGATGAAAATGCTGTAAAGGATGATCTCGTTTTCCTTTTTATGGATATCGAAAACTTCAAGTCTTACAATGAGACCTACGGCTTCCACAAGGGCAATGAGTTGCTCTCGGAAATAGCCCATATGATCGACAGCTATTTCAGCGGATCCATCGTATCACGTTTTTCTGACGATCACTTTGTTGTGCTTGCCCACGGCAAAGACTGCATTCAGAAGATAGATAAGATATCCGATGAACTGAAAGACCTGCAAGGCGAAGTACACCTTGAACTGAAATGCGGCGCTTACAAATACGTTGAAGGTGAACTTGATACAAGTCTTGCCTGCGACAGGGCACGTTTCGCCTGCAACAGCATCAAGAAGCACTACGACAAGAATTTCCGCATTTATGACAAGTCGCTGGAAGATCTTTTCCAGCAGAAACAATACATCGTGAACAATATCGATGTGGCTATCGAAAACAAGTACATATGCGTATTCTATCAGCCGGTACTTTCCACTGCAACAGGAAAGATATGCGGTCTGGAGGCTCTGGCTCGCTGGCATGACCCGAACTACGGAATGCTCTCCCCTGCTCAGTTCATCTCGACTCTTGAAGAGTACAGACAGATACACAAGCTTGACAAGTACATGATAGAGCAGGTATGCTTGGATTATGTTTCCGCTAAGGAAAATAAACAGGTTTTCGCTCCCGTTTCCATCAATTTCTCCCGTCTCGACTTTGAACTTTGCTATATTGCTGAGTATCTTAACAGAATGCTGGAGAAATACGGAGTTCCAAAGCACTTCATTGATGTGGAAATAACAGAAAGTGCTCTTATCGATCAGCTTGACTTTCTTCCCGATGAAATTGCTCATCTCAGAAATACAGGTTACAGCGTATGGCTGGATGATTTCGGAAGCGGCTACTCATCGCTTAATGTGCTGAAG
>Ga0255346_1006280_pt1 | contig 11730 bp, 9 predicted proteins | sample wastewater_treat_FD_194410 | JGI IMG/M metagenome (GOLD analysis project Ga0255346, IMG submission 194410) | Wastewater microbial communities from Lulu Island WWTP, Vancouver, Canada - plant22 | ecosystem: Engineered > WWTP > Wastewater > Unclassified | place: Canada: Vancouver, British Columbia... | reverse complement strand
TGTGAATCTTTAGTCGGGCTACGCCCTCCTTTCGATTCACATGGTGGATTGGTGGATATTCAAATGTAGGTGTATTTACACTATAAAGCTATATTAAAAAAGCGGACATTTAATATTGCAATTTATATAAATATATTAATATTACTATATGAATTGTAATAAATCAAAAATCATTATATAATATAAATGACTGCAAGAGATTGGAATATTATTAATAATAACATACGACAGGAGGATTTTATGAAATATTTAGCTAAAGATGACAGTAAATGTATCCAATGCGGAGCTTGTGAAAGCATATGCTCTAAAACATATTTTAAAGAGGATAATCCGGAAAAGTCCTGCATACAAATCAATAAGGAAGGCAGCCCTGAAATAAATGTTTGTAATCAGTGCGGAGAATGCATCGATATTTGTCCTGTTATGGCGATAAAGAGGGACAAGTCTGGTGTGGTAAGAATTGATAAGAAGATTTGCGTCGGTTGTTTTATGTGTGTGGGATTTTGCCCTCAGCTGTCCATGAGGCAGCATGATGATTATATTGAGCCTTTTAAATGTATTGCATGCGGATTATGTGCCAGGGAATGCCCTACGGGAGCAATATATACAGCTGAAAGAAGCGATGAAGAAGCAAGAGAAATGCCTTTAGATAAGATTTTTAACAGGTAGGAGGACGAAATGGATATTACTAAAATGAAAGAGAATCATAAAGTCTTAGCCGAATATAAGTATGAACCGGGACAAATAGACAAAGGATATACAAACAGGACGCTGTATGTTAATATTTCTGACAATACGATAAGCTCAAAGCCGGTAACCCAAATGATGAAAGAAAAATTTGTTGGAGGAAAGGGTTTTGGCCTTTGGTATCTTTGGAATGCAACGACTCCCGAAACTAAGTGGGATGACCCGGAAAATGAAATAATTATTGCAGGAGGCCCTGCCTGCGGCATAACTCAATATGCAGGGGCAGGAAAATCATTGGTATGCAGTATTTCACCCTTGACGGATATACCCATAGATTCAAATGTTGGCGGATTTTTCGGACCCCTTTTGAAATTCTCCGGCTGGGATGCTCTTGAAATACAGGGCAAATCCGATAAGGATATAATTGTATATATTGATGGGAATAAGGGCCTTGTAACAATTGAAGAAGCACCCCTGGAAGCTTTTGATGCTCATGTTTTGGGAGAGCAGCTTACCGAAATGTATGCGGATAATGAAGCTGATAAAAGAAATGTAGCTGTTGTAACTGCAGGAAGCGGGGCCGAGCATTCACGCTTTGGAATTTTAAATTTCACCTTCTATGACCCAAGAAGAAAAGTAACAAGACTAAAACAAGCAGGCAGGGGCGGAATAGGAACCGTATTCAGAAATAAAAAGCTTAAAGCCTTGGTTGTAAAATTCAGCGGTGTAAAGGGTAATTTAAACAATCCCTTTGATCAGTCCATAATAAATAAAACGGGAATAAAATATCATAAGGAAGTTCATGATTTGGACCACTTGCAAAACAATATGCGTAAAATAGGTACGGCAAATATTATTGAGATAATGGATGCCTATGATTTGCTTCCCGTTATGAATTTCCAGTATGGTTGCCATCCGGACACGGAAAAAATCAAATCCACGGTATTTATTGAAAAATATTTGACCCAGGGTGTTCAGGACGGCTGCTGGTACGGGTGTTCAATGTCCTGTGCCAAGGCTGCAGATAATTTCCTTATTAAAACAGGACCATATAAGGGACACAGGGTTACCGTGGATGGTCCCGAATATGAAAATGCAGCAGGCTTAGGAGCAAATTGCGCTATATTTGACCCGGAGCATATTTTGGAATTAAACTTCTATTGTGATACCTACGGAATAGATACAATTTCATTTGGTACTGCAACCGCTTTTGCAATGGAGTGCTATGAAAGGGGAATAATCAACAAGGAAATTACAGGCGGTTTAGAATTAAATTTCGGCAACTTTTACGCATCAGTTGAACTCCTGCACCAAATGTCCAGGGGAGAAGGCTTTGGAACAGTGGTAGGCCAGGGAGTTCACAGGATGAAAAAATTATTCGTTGAAAAGTACGGAGCTGATGAAGAATTCTTATTTGATATAGGAATGGAGCAAAAAGGCCTCGAGTATTCCGAATACAACCCGAAGGAATCCCTGGCCCAGCAGGGAGGATACGGTTTAACCAACAAAGGACCTCAGCACGATGAAGCATGGCTGATTTTCATGGATATGGTAAACAATCAGATACCAACCTTTGAAGATAAGGCAGAAGCTCTTCATTACTTCCCCATGTTCCGAACCTGGTTCGGCTTGTATGGTTTCTGCAAACTTCCCTGGAATGACATTGTTCCAGCGGACAATAAATATACCGATGAGCCTGCAAAAGTGCCTGAACATGTACAAAATTATCTTGATGTTGTATATGGTGTCACAGGCAAGAAATTAACCGTTGATGACATGATAAAAGAATCTGAAAGGGTTTATAACTTCCAGAGAATTTTTAACATAAGAATGGGTAAGGGTTTAAGAAGAGACGACAGGGTTCCCTATCGCTCAATGGGCCCGGTAACTAAGGAAGAATATGAATCAAGGCAGGAAAGATATGACAAGCAGCTAAAAGAGTTAATCGGTTATGATCCGGAAGGCAAGACTACCGAAGAAAAAATGGCGGTATTAAGAGAGTATAGGGAAAAGCAGTATGAAAAGCTTATAGATGCGGTCTATAAAAGAAGGGGCTGGAATTCAAACGGGGTCCCAACATTGGAACACCTTAAATACCTGGATATGGAACTTCCTGAATTGATAGAAGTAATCAAAGACCTGCAATAATATATAAGACAAGGGACGGGGTGTAAAACCCCTGTTCCTATGACGTATGTTGGAGGTGGTATATATTATAAAACTAAACAACAGGGATTTTCCCTGGGAAGAAGGGCTGACGGTAGAAAAAATTATTGAAAAAAAAAGTTTCACCTTTCCTAAAATTATAGTAAAAGTAAACGGGAAACACATCGAAAAGGAAGATTACGCAACAACTATAATTAATGACGGCGATAATGTTCAAATAATACATCTCCTGGCAGGAGGTTAATTAAAGACATGAATACCCCATATAGTGTCATCCTGAGGGCTTTAGCCCGAAGAATCTCATGAGATCCTTCACTTCGCTCAGGATGACATAAGAGGGTTTGTCATTAACAAGAAACCTTGCGGTTTCTTTTTTAATATCTATAATTTTTACATATAAAAATATGTAAGTATATTTAAATGTCAAAAAAATTGACTGCTATATAAGCATTTGGTATTTTATTGTGGAAAAGGTTATCAAAAATTCTTAATTTATGACTACGAATAATTATATAGATAAATTGGCATTAAATTTGCAAAATACATAATTAAATAAAGCAAAAGGAGGAAATAGATGGATAAACCTAAAATAGGTGTTACAACAGCATGGAGTGTTGAGACATGGGGCGATTCAATAGAAAGTCGTGGTTATAATTATGTAGGCAGAACCTACATTGAAGCTATAATTTCCGCGGGCGGTATCCCCATATTAATCCCACAGGTAGATCATGACGATATTGATGAAATCCTTGCCAGTGTTGACGGAATCTTATTTACCGGCGGAGGAGATGCTAAAAAGTTTTCAAAAGATGATCTGCCGGGCCTAAAGGAACAACAACCAACCAGGTATGATTTTGAAGCCAAACTGCTTAAGTCAGCAAAAGAAGCTAATAAGCCCATTTTAGGAATTTGCAGGGGCTTTCAAATGATCATTGAAGTTTTTGGCGGTTCACTGTCAGCAAGTGTAGTTGACGGACATAAGCAGAATATTTACGGCGGTAAACCCTGGCACGAGGTTTCGATTAAGGAAGGCAGTTTTCTGTATAGTATAGTAAATGACAAAAAATGGGATGTGAACAGTTTTCATATCCAGAAGGTTGAAAAGGTACCTGACAATTTTATAGCAACTGCCGTAGCAAATGATGGGGTTATAGAAGCTGTCGAAAGCATTGATGCATTTATAGTTGGTACTCAATTCCACCCGGAGGAATTATTATGGGGGGATAAAAGGGCTGAACTGGTTTTTGAAAAGTTTATTGAAAAATGTAAAAAAGGAGGTTGCCATGACTGAAAAAACTAAGAAAAACAGTTTTATTGAGGGATTGAAGAATCCTAATTCTTACGTAATTATTTTGTCCTTAATACTTGTATGCATGATTTTAACCTGGATAGTGCCTTCAGGCAGCTATGAGAGGGTACAGGATCCGGCTTCAGGCAGAACTGTTATTGATCCGCAATCGTTTCATTATGTAGAAGATAAGTCAGTAAATATATTTGGTATGCTTAAAGCGATACCAAAAGGCATTTCTGCTTCCGGCGGTATTATTGCCTTTATTTTCATTATTTCAGGAACGGTTGAGCTTATCAGAAGCACAGGTGCAATGGATGCAGCTATTATTTACCTGGTTCAAAAGATGAAAGGCAAGGATACGCCCTTATTGATATTTGTGACTTTCCTGTTTACAATGCTGGGAGCTGTTTTCGGTTTTGCGGAAGAAACCATACCATTTATTCCTTTAGGGATATCCATGTGTTTGGCTTTAGGTTATGACAGAATGGTTGGATTTCATGTTGTGAGAACTGCTGCCTGGATTGGGTTTGCAGGGGCATTTTTAAATCCGTTTTCAATAGGAGTTGCCCAAAGTATTGCCGAACTCCAACTGTTTTCCGGATTGGGATATCGTATTGTTTGCTACATAGTATTTTTCCTGATAGGTCTTTGGTTTATTTTGGGTTATGCAAAGAAAGTTAAAAATGATCCTACTCAAAGTGTATTATATGGATATCAGGGTCAAAGAGACGAAAGCGATTTCCAACTCATGGACGTTAAAGAATTTACAGCAAGACATAAATTAGTCCTGCTAACTTTCCTGGTATGCTTAGGATTCTTGGTATTTGGTGCAATAAAGTATGGCTGGTACACAACAGAATTATCAGCTTTATTCTTAGGTTTTGGAATTTTAGCCGGTTTCATAGCCGGGTATAATCCGAACCAAATTGCCAGAGAATTTACAAAGGGAATGAAAAGTGTTACCTATGGAGCTCTGATAGTAGGTTTTGCACGAGCAATAGTAATTATTCTTGAAGAAGGAATGATACTTGATACCATAGTTTACAGCTTCTCACAACCTTTGCTGGGATTGGGTTCTTCTATAGCAGCCATAGGAATGTTTATAGTACAATCATTCTTGAACTTCTTTATTGGGTCAAGCAGCGGTCTGGCAGCGGCAACTATGCCTATCATGATTCCTTTAGCAGATGTTTTGAACATTACAAGGCAGACAGCCGTTCTGGCTTTCCAGTTTGGCGATGGTATCACCAACATGTTGTGGCCGGCAATGATTTATTATTTAGTATTTGCAGATATCCCATATAACATTTGGTTCAAGCATGTTTTGAAGTTAAATATTATACTGAGCGTGGCAGGAGCTGTATTAGTTGCAATAGCCCAAATGATTAATTACGGCCCGTTTTAAACTTAATATGAAACCCTATCACAAAAGTATAATGTGATAGGGTTTATTTTATTTGAGAAAAATTGATCAATATGTTACTATATATTAAAAGGGGGTGACTCAATGAAAAAAAATAACAGAAGTATGCATTTGAACCTTTTGTCCGATACAATTAATAAGATAAGCAAGTCAACTAATTTTCAAACTACGGCAGAAATAATATTTGGATTTATAAAAAGTTTCATTAACTTTAACATGGCAGTTATTTATAAAATAAATGAAAAGGACAATATCTTGGAAATTGTTTCCTGTCTTGGCTCTGATACTGAAAAACTAAAAAAAAGAATGCCTTTTAAGGTAGGCGAGGGGGCAGTCGGCTTGGTTGCCAAGAATAAGACCCCGATTCTTATTAATGATGTATTGGTAAATAAAGAAATCCAGGTAAGGCAATATTGTGACGAAGACCCTCTTATTCGTTCCTTTTTGGCGGTACCCTTGGTTGTCGGTGACAAAGCAATAGGTATTTTAAGTATTTCAAATTCACAACCGGAACAATATGATGATTATGATGTACAAATGATTAATATTATTGCATCACAGGCAGCAGTCTTACTGGAATTAAATAATAATATTACCGAAACCCAAAGATTTTCAAATAAGATACTTGATAATGTAAACAGCGGTATTATAGTTGTTGATAAAAACTGCAATATTATCAAGTTGAATAAATCCGCAGAAAGCATTACCGGCTTTAAATTTGAAGAAATAGTCGGCAGTAACCTTCTAGAAGAACATTTGATTTTGGATAATGAGGAAAAATTTTTATATAAGAGTTTTAATGAAGGAAAAATTTATTTTGAAGAGCCGGGAATCATGATCAGGAAAGATGAAAAAGTAATCAGGGTACGGCTCAGTACTTCCCTGATGAATGATGAAGAAGGAAATATAAAAAGCTGCATATGTATTTTTAGAGACAATACTGAAATTGAAAACCTTCAAAGCCGTATAGCAATGTCGGACAAGCTCGAAGCATTAGGCAGGCTTACAGCTGGTTTAGTCCATGAAATCAGGAACCCTCTTCTTCCGATAAGGAATGCAAGCGAATACCTGCTCAGTAAATATGCCGACAGGGATGAAAATGATGAAATGAAAAGTTTATTAAAAATAATAAATGAAGAGAGCGAGAGACTGAACAGGGTGTTGGAAGGCTTTGTTAATATGGGGAAAAACAGCTTTTCATCAATAGGCTATTGCAATTTAAAGGAAGTTGTAGATGAAGTTTTAATATTGCTGAATTACACCCTAAGGAAAAGTGATATTAAAACAAGGGTTAGCTTAACTCATGACGATATTATTCTGCCCTTTTATAAGGATAATTTAAAACAAGTTCTTATAAATTTTATATTAAATTCAATTGATGCAATAAATTTGAATGAAAAATCCAACCAAAGACTTATTGCCATTAGCGGTACCCAAAATACTGAAAATGCAATAATTACTATTGAAGATACTGGTAAAGGGATTCCCAAAAAAGATCTTCATCAAATATTTGATCCGTTTTATTCTACAAAAGAACAGGGTACCGGTATGGGTTTATATGTGGCATTTAATATTGTTAAGAGTTCAGGAGGCCATATTGACGTTGAAAGCAGTGTTGAAAAAGGGACAAAGATTACTTTAACCATTCCACTGGAGGGGGAACGCAGGTATGAATATTAATATTTTAATTGTTGATGATGAAAAATCCATAAGAGAAACTTTAAAAATTATTTTAAATAATTTAAACTACAATGTTTTTACCGCTAAGGACGGGTTTGAAGCAATTCATATTATAAAAAACAATATTATTGATATTATGGTTACCGATCTTCGCATGCCCGGTATGGATGGAATAGAGTTAATGCAAAAGGCATTGGAAATTGACCCTTCAATTGAAACAATTTTTATATCTGCATATGCGGATATAAAAGCAGCCGTTAAGGTAGTGAAAATGGGGGCATTTGATTATGTGGAAAAGTCCTTTTCAACAGATGAACTAATATTTACAATAGAAAAGGCAGTAAAATTAAGAAAACTAAAAGAAGAAAACCGAAGCCTGAGAAGAAGGGTTGAAGGGAAGTACAATTATGACGGAGTAATTGCCAAAAGCGAGGCCATGCAAAAAATTATTGATATGGTTAACAGGGTGGCAAACAGCAAAGCTAATATATTGTTAACCGGGGAAAGCGGTGTCGGGAAAGACGTTATAGCTAATTACATTCACAAGAAAAGCAACAGGGCCAACAACAGCTTCATTGAAATTAACTGTGGGGCAATACCGGAAAATTTGATCGAGTCGGAACTGTTTGGACATGAAAAAGGTTCTTTTACCGGGGCCGATCATACAAATAAGGGCAAGTTTGAACTGGCTGATAAAGGTACCATATTTCTGGATGAAATCGGAGAACTTCCCTTACATGCCCAGGTTAAATTTTTAAGAGTATTGCAAGAAAAGCAAATATACAGAATAGGTTCGGAAAGAAAAATAAATGTGGATGTCAGAATAATAGCCGCAACCAATAAAAATCTGAGCGAAGAAGTTGAAAAAGGAAATTTCAGAGAGGATTTATATTATAGATTAAATGTCGTTAACTTATACATTCCTCCTTTGAGAGACAGAAGAGATGACATTCCTGTTTTGGCTGAAACTTTTTTAAATGAATTTTCAAAGGAATATAACAAAAATATTAAATATTTTGATGTTGAAGCAATGAATTATTTAATGGACTATGAATGGAAGGGAAATGTGCGGGAATTAAGGAACGTAATAGAACGTGCGGTTTTAGTAGCTAATGATGATGAAATATTGCATAAAGACTATCTTCCCAAGGAGCTAACAGGATTAGAACAAGCAGACGAGAATAATGTAAAGAGAGAAAAGACCTTGGCTGAATATGAAAAAATGATTATAGAAAACACTTTGAAAAGATACGACGGCAATAAAACCAAGACCGCAGATGTATTGGGTATAAAGCGCCAGACCCTGTACAATAAGTTAAAAGACTATAATCTGGACAGTTAAAGAATATTACAATTAAAACTTGCGATTAAATTATAACTGTCAAAAATATTTACACTATTTACAAGCATAGACTGAAAACTGCACATTATAGGCAATGTTATTCTTTGGCACGTTTATTGCTAAATATATTGTAGAATTAATATTACAATATTGGAGGCATTAAATGAATAAAAAAGAGCTTAGGATACTTTGTCCTAATGGGCACTTAGGTTTTTCCCCAACAAAAGAAGAAAGTTTTTGGATAGGTGCAAAAACAAAGCCGGATTACTATTGCAGTGATTCCGGTAGTGATGATATAGGACCGGGACCTCTTGGAGAAGACAAAAGCGTAAGTTTATATGTTTGGCAAAAACATGACCTGGAACTAATGCTGTTAGCATCAAGAGAACAAAATGTTCCTATGATTATAGGGTCGGCAGGAGATACCGGGACTAACAGCAGAGTTGACATGTATGTTCAGATTATAAAAGATTTAGCAAAAGAACATAATTTACCAAAATTTAAATTGGCTTATTTCTATTCGGAAGTTGATAAAGAATATCTTAGAAAAAAGATGGAAAGCGGCAGTATAATTGAAGGCTTAGATTCAAGAACGAATCTGACTCTTGAGGAATTAGATAGCACTCAACGAATAGTGGCTGTTGCCGGGGTACACCCTTACATTAAGGCATTGGAAATGGGTGCTGACGTAATAATAGGCGGGAGGTCTTCGGACATTGCGATTTTTGCCGCACCTGCCATATATGAAGGATTCCCGGAAAATGTTTCATATTACGCAGGAAAAGTATTGGAATGTGCTTCATTTTGCGCAGAACCCTATGGGGCGAAAGAAAGCATTATAGGTACGATAACAAAAGATGATGTAAAAGTTACAGCAATGGCTCCGTGGCAAAGATGCACTGTAGCTTCCGTCGCCGGCCATGCCATGTATGAAAGATCAAATCCATATTATGAATATTTTGCCGGTGGTATGCTGGATATGTCAGAATGCGTATATGAGCAGTTTGATGAAAAAACCACAAGAATCACTAATCCAAAATATATTCCTATTGAAGGCAAAATCAAGGTTAAATTAGAAGGATCAACAAAAATAGGAGAAATGTACATAGGAATAGCCGGCATCAGGGACCCGTATACAATCAAAAATATCGATAAGGTTATAGAATTGGCCAGGGACCAGGTAAAAGAGAAGTTTGGTGATAAAGGCTATGAACTGCATTACAGGATATATGGCAAAAATGGTGTAATGGGTGATCTGGAGCCTGTTAAAGAGATTAAATCTCACGAGCTTTGTATTGTAGTTCAAGGAATTGCACCGGAAAAGGAAGTTGCAGAAGAAGTAACCATGACAGGTTTAAGGCAATTATTCTATGCAAGGTTACCTGAAGTAAAAGGTACAGCCGGTACAGCTGCCTTCATAGTCGATGAAGTTTTACGGGCTACACCTGCATACAGGTGGTCACTAAATCACACGGTTGAAGTGGATGATCCTTTAGAATTATTTGATGTTAAGCTTATAGAAATAGGGGAGTAGGTGGCGCAATGAAGACGATAAAATTGGTAGATTTAGCAAAAACAATAAGAAGCAAAAATGCTGGAACCGATAGGATAACATTTGATATAATTTTCAGAGACAAAGAAAACTATGAATTAGTAAAAAACAGCAAGATACTTAACAAAAAGTTTATAGCTGAGCTTTATAATATTGATATTGACAGGATTACAGACTTTGTAGAATTTGATCCCGGATTTGCAATAAAATTTACTATAAAAAGACTTCAGCCAAGCGGAAGCCCGGGAGAAGGAGATGTATTTGGCTGCCAGCAATATCCCCCGCTTCTTGACATAGAAATTCCCGTATAGTATAATATGCCGCAATTAAAGTTGCGGCATAATTCACTCTTGTGTCATCCTGAGGGCTTTAGCCCGAAGGATCCCATGGGGTCATTGGTTTATGCTCAGGATTACATAAGAGATTTGTCATTAACCTGAATAAAAACTATATTGGAGCTAATAAATGGGACAGGTTTCATCATTTCATATTATAGGTAGTATTATAACCCTATCATTAATTATATTTACTGGAATTTATACGGGCAGGAAGGTAAAGGATGCGAAGGATTTTTCCACCGGGGGCTATAATGCAGGTGCTGCATTGGTTTCAGGTACAATAATAGGCACCTTGGTTGGAGGCTCCTCTACCATAGGAACTGCCCAGCTTGCTTTTACCAACGGCTTGTCTGCATGGTGGTTTACCCTTGGAGCAGGTGTGGGGTGCCTGGTTTTAGGTATAATATTTACAAAACCTTTAAGAAAAAACAAATGCAACACGATTCAACAGATAATAAGCGAAGAATATGGCCAAAAATCAGGTATAATTACATCGGTACTGGCGTCCTTGGGAATTATGCTTAATATTGTTGCACAAATTTTGGCAGCTAATGCACTCTTGTCATCCATGTTTGGTTTAGGACCTGAAGCCAGTGCAATCATCAGCGTCATTTTAATGGCCTCATATGTAATATTCGGCGGAGTAATAAGTACCGGAGTCTTGGGAGTTATAAAACTTATACTAATATATATTTCGGTTATATCAGGGGCTGTATTAGCATTAAAACTATCGGGCGGGATTTCTGATATATATAATACACTCCCTCATAATCAGTATTTCAATTTGTTTTCAAGAGGAATAGGAATAGACGGGGGAGCATTTTTATCTGTCGTTTTTGGGGTTTTATCTACTCAAACCTATGTCCAGGCTGTATTATCGGGTAAAAGCGACAGCGTATCCATAAAGGGCGCCCTCATAAGCTCAGCCCTGATACCTCCTATTGGCATAGGCGGTATTTTGATAGGATATTATATGAAGATGAATTATCCGATGATTGATTCGGGACAGGCCTTTCCTCTTTTTATCATCAATAATATGCCGCCCCTAATCGGGGGAGGTATTTTAGCAACCTTATTTATAGCCTTGGTAGGCACCGGTGCCGGCATGGCTTTAGGTTTTGGAACAATTATTACAAAGGATATATATAAAAAGTATATAAATAAAAATGCAGACAGTAAAAAAGAGCTCTTGGTTACAAGAATTGTAATACTTATCTCCTTAATTGTATCTGCCTTATTTACCCTTGGAAA
>Ga0255346_1006276_pt1 | contig 11734 bp, 8 predicted proteins | sample wastewater_treat_FD_194410 | JGI IMG/M metagenome (GOLD analysis project Ga0255346, IMG submission 194410) | Wastewater microbial communities from Lulu Island WWTP, Vancouver, Canada - plant22 | ecosystem: Engineered > WWTP > Wastewater > Unclassified | place: Canada: Vancouver, British Columbia... | reverse complement strand
TGAACTTGCAGGAGATATGATATGAAACTCATTACTCTTGTGGAAAATACCTGCGGAAATGAAAACTGTATCGCTGAACACGGGCTTTGTATCTACATCGAAACCGCCGGACACAAACTTCTTGCGGACAGCGGTCAGACAGATGCACTTATCCGCAATGCCATAACAGCAGGTGTTGATCTTACGGCAGTTGATACGGTCATTCTCAGCCACGGCCATTATGACCACTCAGGCGGTATCCTGCCTTTTTCAAAAATAAACCATGAAGCAAGGATAATCATGCAGAAGTCAGCAGCATTTCCGCATTTCAACGGTGAACGCTACATCGGCATTGATACCGATATCCTTTCTCTGCCTCACGCTGAACTTATTGAAGGCGATGTCAAGCTTGACGACGAACTATTTCTGTTCAGCGGAATAAGCGGCAGGCGATGTTATCCACAGGGAAACCTGAAACTGTTATGCGAGAAAAACGGGCAGAGAGTGCGTGACGATTTCTCACACGAACAATGCCTTGTAGTCACTCAGAACGGCAGAAAATGGCTGATCTCAGGCTGCGCCCATAACGGTATTCTGAACATCCTTGACCGCTATAAGGATATATTCGGAACAATGCCTGACGCTGTTATAAGCGGATTCCATATGATGAAAAAAGACGGCGAATACACCGATGAGGAAAAGTCTGTTATCGTTCAGACCGCTGTAGAACTCGCTGAAACCGATACCATTTTTTACACAGGCCATTGCACAGGTATCCCTGCTTTTGAGATCATGAAAGAGATAATGGGCAATCAGCTTATTGCTTTGCACAGCGGCGAAACTATCCATGCAGACTGATCCTGTTACGTTCATTCTTCCCCGATGATAAAAACTCCCGAAAGCAGTAAAAACTGTCTTCGGGAGTTTTTTTAACAGTATAAATAACAATTAAGGCGGCCGACGGTTGCGAAATTGCCACACCTCACAGTGAGGAAAATGCCAAGACCGCTTTATTGATATACCTATCAGTATTCCAGTCCGAACCCTCTTTCCAGCCAGCACTCATCTGTTCCGATCTGATCTACCGAACTGTACCACGGGCTTGGCAGCTTTCCTGTGAAGCTGCTTCCTCCGCAAAGCACATCTGCCACGCCCTGACCTTCCGAACCCGGCAGATAGCACATTACAACGCTGTCCCAGTTATCGAAGTCCTTCTCGTCAAGGATGACCTGTCTGCCTGCGATTATGCAGGTCACAACAGGCTTTCCAAGTGATTCAGCTTCTTCGATTGCTTTGCGGTTGCCTTCAAGTCCGAGAGCGCCGCAAAGCTCCATATCTTCTGTATCGCCTTCCCACTCTGAGTAAGCGTCCTCGCCTACCACAAGAACTACCACATCAGCATTTTCTGCTTCTTTCTTATCCTTGATAACGTTTATGCCGTACTCCTCTGCCTTCTTCTCAAATCCTGCAAGCACAGAAGTTGCACCGGGGATGTCCTTCTCGGGACTGCCCAGCCACTTAAGTGTCCAGCCGCCGCACTGTGCGTGTGCATTATCAGCCGCAGGTCCTGTGATATAAACGGAAGCCCCCTGCTTCAGAGGAAGTGTTTCGCCGTCATTTTTCAGCAGTACAAGGCTTTCCTCAACCAGCTTTTCGGCTACCGCTCTGTATTCGTCAGAACCCGTTTCAGTCTGCTTTGTATCGAGATTTTCCATGTAAGGATCATCGAATATGCCGTTCTCCAGCTTGACCCTGATTATGCGTTCAGCCGCATCATTTATTCTCTCCTCGGAGATATCGCCGTTGTGCACCGCTTCAATGATGATGTCATAAACATCCTCAAATGTATCAACTTCCATAAGCATATCTATTCCCGCATTTATGGAGGTTATCAGCTGTTCCTCATAAGTCTCGCCTGAGGTATTCTGCACCGAATTCCAGTCGCTGACGATGAATCCTTCAAAGCCCATTTCGTCCTTCAGCTTCATGATGTACTCTTTATTCTCGTGCATTTTCTCACCGTTCAGCGATGAATGGCTTATCATGATGGTCTGAACTCCTGCATCTATCTGAGCCTGATACAGTTTCAGCTGTGCCTCTATCTCCTCATCGGTAAGAACCGAGTCACCACGGTCAATGAGCATATCATGCTCCGTCTTTTCGCCTGTTCCGTAGCCTACATTTCCCTCTGCGAAGAAATGCTTTGCACAGGCGATCATTCCGCCGTCAACAAGTCCCTTGGTGTAGGCTGTTGAAAGAGTCTGAATAGTGTCAAGATCAGAACCGAAACTCTCATAGGTACGTCCCCAACGAGGATCAACTGACTGTGCAAGAACGGGTGAATAGTTCCAGAGCATATGGCATATTTTTGCTTCGTCAGCGGTTATAAGTCCCACCTGATACATGAGTTCCTCGTCATTTGCTGCACCAAGTCCTATATTATGCGGAAAGAGAACCGTATTCAGAGCGTAGTTCACGCCGTGAACATCGTCCTGTCCGTATATGAACGGAATGCCTGCTTCGGATGCGGTAGCTTCGTGCTGAAGCCAGTCAATGAGCTCGCACCAGTCGTCGCTTGTCAGAAGATCGGCTGTTGAAAGAACACTTCCGAAATCGTATTTCTCCATCATGCCGTCCTCAAGCCAGTACACAGCAGGCAGAAGCATCTGTCCCACTTTCTGCTCAAGGGTAAGGGATGCCACTATCTCCTCTGCTGACATTGACGCATACTTCTTGTATTTTTCGCCTGACTCAGCTTCGGCAGTTTCTTCTTTGTCCTCTTCGGTTTCAGAAGCTTCCGTTACTGTCTGAGACTCTGAGGAACTTTCAGATACTGTTTCGGATGATGATACTTCTTTTTCTGCGCATGATGTTATGGACAATAAAAATGTCAGGGCAAGTGCTGTAGATAATACCTTTTTCATATAAATTCTCCTTAAAAGTAAATTTGGGTTTGTACTAAGAAGTGAATTTTCCACTGTGAAAAAGACGATTATCATTTCATCTTTGTGATTACTTACAATTTCACCATATCCGCATTGTACATATACAACAAAAAGAGCCCGGAAGGGCTCTTTTTCATATTGACACATATTCACTGTTTCGGTTGTATTTTTTCAGATAGCTGTCTATCTTTTCCCTGTCCATGTCATCGCCTATTGCAATAAGGACTGCCTGACCTTCCTTAACAGGTGATATTTCCGTTTTTTCCTTTGTGGCATTTATTTTCAGCCATCCGCAGTTCTCTGTAGGAAGTGAACCCTTTATTCTGAAGATCGTACCGCATGAAACATCATTGATGATACCGTTCACAGTTTCCTCTATTTTCTCAGCAGGGATATCAACGTTCATGAAGTAATGCACACTGCTCTTGATGGAATCGGGGCTGTATTTCTTGATATACCTTGCTCCCACATAGCCTGCATTTTCAAGAGCGTCCATGTCAGCATCTGTAAGGTCATCCCAGTTCTTAGCAGTGATGTTCTCTCTTTTCAGCTTTCTGTCGCACTTGATATCCTCCATAGCCCTGTTGATATGACCGAGTATCGCCTCTGCCCTTTCATCAAGCTGTGAAGCTGTCATGTCACCTGTTTTGCTGAGAAGAAGCTTTCCGCAGCAGGCTGACTCAGAAGCAAGCAGATACTCCATCTGATCTGACAGCACATCATCCATCTCTGCATCAGTGATACCAATAACACTTCCAACCGTGAACCATCTGTCAAGCGGTGACTCATACAGCAGATCGAAGAATTCGTCCATATCGAAAATGCCCGACGGTTCGACTATAACTCTGTCATAATTCTGCATACCGAGCGATATCAGCTGAGTTTTGAAGCGCCTTCTGTGGCAGTCATGATCTCCGCCGCCCATTATCATCTCAATAGTGCAGTTATCGCATTTCAGATCCTGCAATATCATCATATCAACGTTTACAGCTCCGAAATCATTTTCAAGTATTGCTATTCTTTCGCCTTTCTTGATGAGGTATGATGCATACTTTTTTATGAAAGTTGTCTTACCCGAACCGAGAATACCCGTAATAAGATCAATTTTAGCCATTTCCAGCTCCTTTGTGTACGATGTCCTTATTGTCTGAGAAGAAGTCCTTCATGCTGTGATTTTTCATGTAGAAATACGCAATTGCCAGCGCTATCGCAGTTATCACCCAGCTGAGCGGATAGGCTGTCAGAAGTACAGGGAATGTGCTCTTCATTCTGAAAGCTGTATAGACCCAGCTTATCCTCACTCCGCAGATACCGCCCATGCAGAGAATTGCAGGCACCATTGAACGTCCGTAACCTCTCATGCATCCCGAGCATATCTCGATAACAACGTTGACTCCCTCAGCAAGAAGTATGTATTTCAGTCTTATCATTCCCGTTTCAATTACAACAGGGTCGTCATTGAAAATGCCGAGAAGATGTTTTCCGAGAAGAAGTATCAGTCCCGAAAGTAAAACAGTGAAAACCATATCCAGCATGAATGCTATCCTTGTTGCCTTTATGCATCTGTCAGGCTTGCCGGCACCGTAATTCTGTCCCACAAAAGTCGTGCAGGCCTGACCGAAAGCGTTGATTATGTAGTAGGCGAATATCTCGATGTTGAACGCCGCCGATGAAGCCGCCATTACGTCCTCGCCAAGCTTGTTTATTGATGACTGGATAAGGATATTCGACAGTGCGAATACCATGCCCTGAACTCCCGCAGGAAGTCCGATTCTTATCATTTCTTTCAAGGTGTATCTGTCTATGCCAAGACTTCTGAAACTGAAATGCACTTCCGATTCATCATGTGCAAGGAACCAAATCAGCAGCGCAGAGCTAATCAGGTTTGCAGTCACGGTTGCCAGCGCTACACCGTTTACAGTCATTTTCAGCACTATAACGAAAAACAGATTCAGCACAACATTGATTATTCCCGAAACAAGAAGGCAGATAAGCGGTGTACGGGTGTTTCCTCTGCTTCTGAATATCGCCGAGGCAAAGTCATAAAGCAGTATTACAGGCATTCCTGCAATGTAAACACGGAAATAAAGCAGTGCCATGTCGAATACATTTTCGGGGATGGACATAAGGCTCAGTATTCTTCTCGACAGAAGCAGGCATATCACAGCAAAAACTATGCCGCTGAGAAATGCAAAAAGCAAAGCCGTATGTACCGCACGTTTAACTCCGTCTTTTCTGTTCTGTCCGATAAATTTAGCAATTACAACATTCGCACCTATGGATATTCCTGTGAACAAGCTGATGATAAGAGCGATTATCGGTGAATTGCTTCCTACAGCCGCCATAGCATTCTTGCCGACGAATCTGCCGACAACGGCAATATCCGCAGCATTGAACAGCTGCTGAAGTATTCCCGTGACCGCAAGAGGCAGAGCAAACAGCAGTATTTTGTCGCCCATTGAGCCACTCAGCATATCCATTTCCTTTGATGTCTTTTTCACTTTGATTCCTCCGTTTCTATTCTATAACAATTATATCACCTTTTTTCTCAAAGTAAAATACCCGATGAAAAAGATTGTAATTTTCAATAGAATATGATATACTTGTGTTATCATGATTTGATAGTTTATCAACTGCTCAGTGTTTAATAATGAGGAGAAATTTATGAATAGTAAAAAATTATTATCACTTCTGCTGACGGGATGTATCGTCTCTGCTGCCATACCTGTGTGCGTGTACGCTGTCAGCAGGATCGACATGGACTACAACAGCGATGAGGTCGTTGACGTTTTTGACATGATCTCGGCAAGACAGAAGCCCGCTTCAAAGGACGAGCTGGAACGTCTCAGCAGTTTTCTGCACGGACAGTACAAAGCTCCCGACACTTCCGAAGGCTATACTCTCGTATGGAGCGATGAGTTTGACGGAAATGCACTTGATACCGATAAATGGTCATATGAACTGGGCAACTGGAAACTGGACGAGAACGGCAATTACGTCACAAACGGCTGGGGCAACAATGAACAGGAATTCTACACGGATAAAAATGCAACCGTCAGCGATGGTGTGCTGACCATTGCCGCCCGAAAGGAAAACTACACCGACCCTGTACAGGGAAATTATGAGTACACTTCGTCCCGTCTCAGCACTCAGCATAAGTTCTCGACCTGCGGAGGACGCATAGAGGTACGTGCAAAATGTGACAGCGGAAAGTCGCTGTGGCCTGCAATATGGATGCTTCCCGAGGACAGCGTCTACGGCGGCTGGGCGGCTTCGGGCGAAATAGACATAATGGAAGGCTGGGGCAGCACTCCCGACAAGATATGCGGAACTATCCACTTCGGTGATGTATGGCCGAATAATACATATCTCACAAACGATTATATTTTCCCAAATGGCGACAGCACAGAAAGCTGGCACACCTACAGCATCGAGTGGGACAAGGATGAGATGAGATGGTACGTTGATGACGACCTTTACAGCACTCAGAAGGACTGGTTCACTGTTGACCGTCCGTATCCTGCACCCTTCGACCAGAATTTCTACATTATCCTCAATCTTGCAGTAGGCGGACACTTCGACGGTATCGACGGTATTTATGCCGAGCCAGCCACTTTTGCTGACGGCGAAAAACATTTCGATATCGACTATGTAAGGGTCTACAGCAAAAACGGCGATGACTTTGCACCGACTCCTGTTTCGTCAATGGCACTGGGTTCGTACATCGAGGGCGCTGATGCTTATGTTGCCAACAAGGACGGCTGCACTCTCGTGCATATCGATTCCGTTGGTTCCCTCGAATACGGAGTCATGGCGCTTCTCCGTGGTCAGAAAGTTCAGGCAGGCGACACATGGCAGCTTGAATTCGATGCTGCTTCTACTGCCGAAAGAGAGATGATAGTCACAGCCGAGGACTCCTCCTACACTCGCTATCTTGACGAAAAGGTGACAGTATCCGCTGAGAAAAAGCACTTCAGCTACGATGTTTATTTTGCAGGCGATATGTCGGCGGATATAAAGTTCCAGCTTGGAAATATCGGCAATGCCGCATCAGTGGGGCCTCACGAAGTGACGCTTTCAAACATCAAATGGACAAAGAAAAACGGCTCATGAAAATATGAGCCGCCAGTCTGTTGAAAAAACTATTATGGAACGCCGAGGGCGGCGTTCCATACAAAATCATTAACGCAGAATAGCCGTAATGTATGGGCGGACATCCTATAATTCCGCCTTAAATCTGACTTTATCTATAAGCCGCACACTTCATTTTTTCTTTCTCACAAGCAGAACTGTTCCCGAAACGAAAAGAAGTCCCATACCTGCGATGCCGCCTGCTATGACTTTGCGTCCCTCAGCAGTAAGCCGCTTCTCACCGTACTCGATAGTGGTGTAAGTGAATCCCGTCTCACGGAATGCGCTGTCCACTTCCTGAGCGATGAGTTCGTGTCCCTCCTGATTGGGATGAATGTCGAAATTGCTGATATTCGTCAGCGAACCTGCCTTGCCTTTGAAGTCAGCCGCAACATCTATAACGATATAACTGTCAGCGGCATTTGACTTGATTATGTCATTGAATCTGCCTATCTTCTCGGACGAAAAATCCGTGACCATGCTGAAATTGGTAAAGTATTCCAGCGGATCGTATAAAGTCTGGATATAAACCGTTCCGTCAGTCCGCTTGCTGAGTTCATCGGATATCACTTTGATATTGGCATCAAAGCCGTCCAGTGCAGCGTTCACATCGCTGTCCATGCTGAGGAAAGCAGATGCGGCGGCTAAAATATTCAGACCGCCCGAATCAAAAGATCCCGATTCGCCTACTCCCAGTTTATCGAGAAGTCCAAGCATTATGCCGAGAAGATCGTTTCCGCCTATGGAAACAACAACAGCGTCGCTGTCTTTCAGGTCGCTGTCAAGTTTTCCGCTTTTAAGAAGATCAATGAGATCCTGCGAAGTCGCACCTGAAACTGCCTTGTTTATCATCTCATGGCCGCATTCGTCCTTTAACTCATCGCTGTATTTTTCTTTGAGGATATTGGAGTACGAACGGCAGTTGTAGTTATCGTCAGAAGTGTAACCCTCAAGTCCGTATCCTGCGGCGATCGAATCTCCGAGGAAGACCATTTTCGGCGGCACTTCTATATTATGTACAACTTCTTTTTCAGGTATCTCCGTCATCTTGATTGAGGGCAGAGACATTACAGCGGCTGCACATATAGGCAGCAGTTTTCTTATTATCATTTCCATCCATCCTTTCAAAAGGAGAGTTATTATGAAAAATATATGTTTATCATCAGATACAGTAAAGCACATCGGCAGAGTAGTCCGGGGCGATACAGAACTATGGCTTACTCAGTCGAGTTCGGGCTGTGAATTCAGATTCAGAGGCAGAAAACTGGACATCATACTTGGCTGTGATGAGGATTCGTTCAAAGAGGAGATCCCGCAAAATAAGCCACGTATCGCAGTCAGAGTCAACGGAAGATACAGGATAAAAAAGAAAGTATCCTACGACTGTGAGCGATATCCGATCATATCATCAGATTCCGTGACCGAGGCAGATGTGGAGATCATCAAGCTTTCCGAAGCCGCTTTTTCTCTGGCATATGCAAAGGTAGAAACTGACGACGATGCTATTATCATACCTGCACCCACAAGACCAAAACGCATCGGATTCATAGGCGATTCCATAACCTGCGGCTACGGTGTGGACGATTCCAATACAGAGTCGGATTTTTCCACAGAGACTCAGAATGCCATGAAGTCATACGCATGGAAAACCGCCGAAATGCTTGGCACCGAATGCGCTATGTTCTCATACAGCGGTTACGGTATCATAAGCGGCTGGACCGCCGACGGTGTAAGAAATACCCGTGAAGTTCTTCCGCCGCACTATGAAAAGGTATGCCACTCTTACAAAACAGCCAACGGACGTGACTTTGACGAGGAAAAATGGGATCACAGCCTTCTTCCCTGCGATATTATCGTAGTTAATCTCGGAACTAATGACAACTCGTTCTGTACAGTCAATGACGGCGCATTCGATGAATTCGAGGCCGCTTACTATGATTTTCTTCAGACAGTCCACAGATGTCATCCCAAAGCTTTTATTATCGCTTCCATTGGTATAATTCCCATATCTGCCGAACTCATGGACCGCATCAGCAAGGCGGCTGAGAAGTTCAGAGACAACATCAGCCCACGTATATCCGCATTCAGATTCACAAGTCAGAACGGCGACCTGGGTTTCGGTTCAAACTGGCATCCCTCCGAGGACACTCACGAATATGCCGCAGAGGAATTTGCGGCATACATCAGAAGTCTCGGGATCATAATTTGACGAAAAGACGTGCATGAATCCCTATGTGGACAGGTTCTAAGCTTGAAAACGGCGGACAGCTTACACTGTCCGTCATTATTTTTCCTGTGCGTTCTTGCGGTACTCGGAAGCGGTAAGGCCTGTTTTCTGACGGAACTGCCTCATGAAATGGCTTCCCGAAGCATATCCGCATTCCTCAGCGATATCGCCTATCTGACGGTCGGTATTTTCAAGCAGACGCTTTGCACGTTCTATCCTTGCATTTATGATATCGTCCATACAACTGGTGTTGAATGTCTCACGGTAAAGTCTCTGGAAGTAGCTTTTGCTTATGCCTGCTTCGTGAGCGATATCGTCAACATTCCAGTCAAGCTGCGGCGATTCAAGTATCCTTCTTCGTGCATTCTGAAGCTGACTGTAACAGTTTCCGCTGTTGACCGCAAGCACCTTTGCTTTGTCAGATGCTTTTTCAACAAGCCTGTCAACTTCCTTTTCGATATTGCCTATATTGCGCACATCCAGGAACGAACAGCAAATGGCGATATCGTCCATTGCGGTATGGAAAGCGCCTCCGTATGTATCGGCAAAATGATGGGATATTACTTTCAGCATATTGTCGATAACGTTCTGTTCTCTGGTATTTTCCGTGCGGATAAGGCAGATTATAACATCGTCCTTCGGCCTTGCAAGAAGTACATCCCTTGACTCGCTGTGGCGAAATATATTGGCAATTGCAAGAAGCGGCGAAAGCTCATAATGCTCCTTGCTTTTTTCATATGACATCGTTACAGCGGCACATTTCTTTTCATTTTTGGTACAGTCAGAAATAAAAGTGGTGATATTCTCCATAAGTCCCCTTTTATTGTAAAGTCCCGAAGATGTATCGATAGTGAGAAGACTTGCAAAATGCTCCTTGACATAATTCTTGTACAGAGAATTCTGTATCATGTTAAGTCCGTTGGAAACGCAGTCACACCAGTTTACGTAATACTCATCAAGAAGAAAATCATAGGGGCTGTCGTAGGACATACCGATATATCCGAATATCTGATGTTTGAAGTGCATGGAAGAGATCACATACACCATTGGTTCGTGGGGATAATCAAAGGAAGGAAGTACCTTGCTGACGCTGAATTCTCCCGATGCCCATGTATCGAAGCACTTTTTCAGATACAGTCTGTGTTCCATTTTTTCAGAGTAACCTTCAGTCCTGAATCTCTCAGGTGCTTCAAGGTCGAAACTCCAGTCAGTGCACAGACATATCTCAAGAGTATTCCAGTTAGGGAGAAGATATGCTATAGTGGACGTAGTCATCATAAGTTCTTCCACATCAGCACACCCCGACAGCTTGCTTATCATATCGGCTGTTATGAAGTAGCGTCTTTCAGCGTACATCTGATTATTTCTGCGGACGTTTTTCATAAGGCGCTTATTATCATCGGAACGTCTTGCAGCCAAAGAAAGATCACATCCACAGCTTGTTCCTATGCGGATATGCTGTCCGTATTCGGGGATATGCACATCGGTGTGGCCAAGCTTTTCAAGCATACGCTTTGCCGCTTCACTTCCAAGCTGATAGTCATGGCCTGTAACTGTAGTTATGGGCGGATCGTTGAAAAAGCTTTCAAAATTGCCGTCATAGCCTGTTACAGTTACATCCTCGGGAACTTTTACTCCCCTTTCGATAAGTCTGTTGCAGAGTGCTATGGCCATCTCGTCATTGGTGCATACGACACCGTCAGGCTTTTCAAGTTTTCCGTCGGCTATCTCATCAGCAATGCGGCACGGCACATCTCTCCAGAAATTCCCGTAGAAAAGGCAATTCTCGTCATAGCTGATACCTGCTGAATCAAGAGCTTCACAAAAGCCTGCCATTCTTTCTTCAGAGGAATACTCCCCTTTTATTCCCGAGATACAGTAAAGTTTCCTGCATCCGTGCATATTTATCAGATGTTCCGTTATCATTCTGATGTATTCACGCTGAGGAGGATATATGCAGTCGAAATCATCACAGCTGTGTTCGAGGATAACACAAGGGATATCCCTTCTTCTGAGGATATCGATGATCTTATCTCTGAGTGCAGGATGAAGGAATCTTCCTGCTGCAAAGATAACACCGTCAAACTCGGCATATTCAAGAAGAGTGTAGATATTTTCAAGTCCGACGGAATAGCCGTCTTTTTCCGAATCGCCGAGAACGTTCAGCAGACCTGTGATAAGTACGGTATCATATCCGTAGCCGCTTAAAGCTTCCGAAACACCGCAAAGCAGTTCATTATCCATAGGCGGTACGATATGAGGCATTATCACAGCTATCTTACCAATTGCTTCCAAATGATATCCTCCTTTATGCATAATAATTATCAATATACTATTATTATACATTAAAAACAGCTTTTAGTCAATAAAAATAAGGAGACCGCATAACCGCTGTACTCATATAGAAGCTTTATACGTATTTATCGGGGGAAACCTTTCTGAGGAAAAGTTC
>Ga0255346_1006274_pt1 | contig 11736 bp, 11 predicted proteins | sample wastewater_treat_FD_194410 | JGI IMG/M metagenome (GOLD analysis project Ga0255346, IMG submission 194410) | Wastewater microbial communities from Lulu Island WWTP, Vancouver, Canada - plant22 | ecosystem: Engineered > WWTP > Wastewater > Unclassified | place: Canada: Vancouver, British Columbia... | reverse complement strand
GGCATAATACTATATTTAATTTCGAAGGACCGCATTATCTTGTCAATATAAAAATAATTAAATCTTTATTCTTGATTATTGTTTGTTTTTTTGTATATATTAAACAATATTTATCCACAAAATCTCCAAATGCGAAATCGAATCAAGAAAAATCTAGTAATAATAATAAAAGCTTTTCTTTGAGTTTTATTGCTTCAGTTTTTCTTACATACTTTTGTGACTTATGTACTTAAACTTGATGGACCAGTAATGAGTGTTATCCGAATGCGAAAAGAGATTTTAATTTTCGTCCTATCTATATTTGTAGCACGATATTTAGTTAAAAAGCTTGATAGAGAAAAATTAAAAGAATTGCGACAAAATTTCCCTTTGAAAAAATTCGTTTTCATATTCGTGACCATAAATATTATAGCATTTGTTATATCGTTTTTCAATTCCAGTATTGGTAATTTCATAATCTCTATCAGATATAGCATGATGGGCTTTTTTTTATTCATTTTATTCTACTTGATATCTTATTTGTTTTTTGATGATAAAACAGAATCCTTAAATTTACGATATACCAAAATAATTAAATATATTCTTGGGTGAGCCTTAATTCGACGATGAATGATTCGATTAGTTCCAAATCTTATGAGATTTTTTGGTTACAATCCATGGACTTATGAATGAGAAGTTGGCTCACAACCACCTGCGGTTTATTATACACAATACAAAGAATGATTTGTTCGTAATCAATTTTTGTTTGAAAGACCAATTAGCTTATGATTCTTTTTAGTAGCATTTTGGCCCTTATTTTTTATCACTGTTTTGTACAAAAAATGACCAAAATCTTGGATATTTTGGTGATGACTTTATGGTTTAATTTTGCTTTCTACTTTTTCTAGAGCTGCTTGGTGAGCTTGGATAATACAAACAATAGTTATGTTCTTATTTTTATATTGAAAAAATTGGAAAAAATTATTTTTATATTTTTTTGTTCCTACAATATTACTACTTGGAGTAGTTACTTATTATGGTAAAGACCAAATTATTCATAGGCAATATTCCAACACCTGACATATCAAAGAAGTACTTTTGGCAATAGAGAAAATCAAAAGTTCTTGGTTTCTGGGGTTATGAGCTGCTAGTGCTGGTCCAGCTTCTCACCATCTCCCTGATTGACAGGCTTACAATCCTGAAAATCAGTATTTACAAATATGGCTAGAATATTGATTGATAGTCTTCATATGATGGATGATTTTGTATATTTATTTACATTTAATAGGTTTTTGGGCTTGGAGGGATGTTTATCCTTCTAACAAAGAAAGTAAAAATAACAAGCATATGGCTTTGGTTCTATTAGCATTTTCTTTATGAATTTTTGGACTAAGTATAGAATGAATGGTTTTGCATAGTTTTGTGGATAGGATGATAGTCTATCCTTTTGTCACATTGTTTGCTATACATTATGCAAATTTTCAAAAAAGATCATTACCACAAAAATAAACTTGACTATTGGTTTAAATTCTTTATAATTCTTGTGTTTTAGTTTTTTCATTTTAAATAAATGACACTTTATAATTGATTACTAAATTCTGAAGCTTGAAAAACAGCAGAAGAATGGAGAAGTATGCTTAACCAACCTACAGCAGCGGATATTTCTGCATTAGATGAAGCAAGGCAAAGAATTTTTGAAAATTGAAATAAGGAATTATACGATTCACTTATGTGGGATCGAGATCAATACAAAGCTTCTTAAATATCTTGTTATAGATTTTTATTTCTCAGAATTTCACAGAATATTTGTGTATGATTTACTTTATTTTTTTTTGCTAGAAATTTTTTTTACAATGTCTGCATAAGTGGTTGTAATGGAGGGTTGTAAAAAAAAGACGAAAATAATTCGTCTTTTTTAAAATTTTTAGATATCATTTGACCGTTATTAGTTCAAACCGATATCTTTATAAAATAATGTCGACTCTCTTTTATCAACAAATTTTGAAATAAAGAGTTCTTCGTCATATTGTTCCTTATAAATATGACTTACAATCGGCATTATTTCTTTTTTAATTTCTATCAAATCTTGATCAGCTACATGTATGTAGCAAATATCATTATGATTATCTATCACCAACAGAAATTCTAACGAAATATTTTGGAGATGATTTATGCATATCTCTACATCGTTCCAGTTGTCTGTTTCCATTGTCATCACAAGATTAATTTCCCTAATTTTTATTTTTAGGTTCTTTGAGAAATTAATTATAGATTTTAGATAATCTTTATAATCAGCTTTGCTGACTATGTTTTTGAAATCTTCTAACTTTTTAAGTAGTACGGTAATTAAGTATTTTTTCATAATATTAAATTTTTTTATGTTTTACATTTTGTTAATTAGAACTGTGTTTAATGATTCATAAAAAAAAGTCAAGCAAAATTTGACAAATAAAAAAAAGTTATTATAATATGAATGATAAAAAATTTATATCTTAACTTTAATACGATGGGACTATGTAAATACTGTGGAGAGAAAGCATGATTCTTAAAAAGAAAACACAAAGAGTGTTCAGTTTTACACGATGTAAATAAAAGAAGAATTGAAAAAATGATATACTTTGGATTTTTTGGTGATGAAGATATGGTAGAAATAAGAGATAAAGTAATAAATCTAGCTAAAAAATCTTATATTACACCAAAAGAATTAGACAAAATGTATATTTCGATATATAATAAAATAGTTAAACAATTTTTATATGATTGAATAATTACAAAAGAAGAAGAGGTAAAACTAACTGAATTTAAAAAAGTCTTTAATTTTGATCAGGAGTTTCTTGATCAACACTGATTGTTCCAAAAATTTATTAAGGCAGTTGTTGTAAGAGATGTTGCTAATAAAGAAATACCTAATGTAGATTTTGAGTCTGACTTTAATTTGCCTTTTAAGTTGGAAAAGTGAGAAAAAATCATTTGGTTATTTGATAATGTAGAACTATATGAAAAGAAGAAAAAAAACTCTAAACATATACGGAATACATTTGAATTGGAAGATGAGTTATTCTTTTCTTCGACATTCTCAAACGAATTTATAAAAACTAAATGAATGAACTATTTAAATGTTGGTAAATTTGTTATAACAAATAAAAACAACTACTTTGTATACGATAATGATAAATATATAGAAATTCGTATCAAAAACTTGGCTAATCTTTTCCCATATCAAGACGGATTCGGACTTAAACCAAAAAATAAAGATGATGCTTTACAAGTTTTTAAAAATTTGGATTGACGATTCGCTTACAATGTAATATTTAACCTAAATAGATAAACCTAATTCTACCACCCGGGTGCAATTGGCTAGCACTGCGAACAGCACCCGGGTGGTAGAATTATACAAACTTTGTTATTTATAAAATATAAAAAAACCTGAATATTCGGGTTTTTTATTTCAAGCATTTTTTGTAAACTATTTCTTTGTTTTTTTAGCAGGAGCTTTTTTAGCTTTTGCTTCAGGTTTTTTTGTAGCTGTTTTTTTGCAAGGCATTTTGTTTTTTTTGTAGAAAATAAATCAAAAATTTTCCGCGAAATAAAATATGAAAAATATTTTATTTTACAAGAGGAAAAACAAAAAAAATCGCTAGAATTTCTAGCGATTTTTTATACTTTAAATTTTTATACTTCACAATAATATTCCTTGCCCTCATACTTACCCAAGTATGCTGCATATTCTGGTACTTTACCGTACAAGCAAGCACCACATTTATGAGGACATCGATCCAAATCCCCATTTGTGCAGTAAGGGTAAGGTTTATTAAATTGGATTACAGGAAAGTCTTGTAAAGACTTTTCTTCCATTTCTTGTTTCCATAACTCGGAAACTGAAACTATATGAAGGCCTGCCTCCATACAGTCATTTTCGTTTGTTCTAACCATTTCTTTTAAATTTTTGTTAATATTTGAACATCATAAATATTGTACACTTAATGTCAATTCTTTTTTGTTGATATTTTTTTATTAAGGGGAAAGGGGATTTTTATGATATTTTGAATTTCTTGAAAAAATCTATTGCATTTTGATTAAATATTTGTATATATTTGTCAGTCGCCGGAGACAGTAGGTTGATTTAATACTCACAAAGCGAGTTCCTACCTAGGTTGTACCAAAAATTATTTTTTTGTATAACTTCATCTTCGGGTGTGGTTTTTTATTTTAAAAGGAAATTGTTTGTTTCATGATACACAAACAAAAACATTGGCGACTGTTTTAATTCTAAACTTTGAATTTTAAAATGGCTATTTCTAAAGAAAAGAAAGTAAATTTAGTAAAAGAATATGTACAAGATTTACAAGATGCAAAAAATCTAATAATTATCAAGCAATCTGGATTACCTGTTTCTGTAGATACAGATGTTAGAAGAGATATAAGAGATGAAAGTGGTAAGTTCAATGTTATTAGAAAGAGACTTTTTTTAAGAGCTTTAAAAGATGCTTGATATCCTGAAATAGATCTTCATCAGATACCATGATCTGTTGTTGCTGTTTATGCAAAATGAGATGAGTATGCACCATTAAAAGTAATAAATAAATATCTTAAATCTTTCAAAAAAGACAAAGATTCTACTTCTAGTTTTGAGTTTGTTTTGTGATATTTTGATGGTGAACGAAAAGATGCAGAATATGTTAGTGAATTGGCAAATATACCAAGTAAAGAAGACTTGTTATCTAAATTGGTACGATTATTTAATTATCCTGTTCAATCACTTACTAGTGTTCTAGATCAAATTGCAAAAAAAAAGACTGAAGGAGTTCAAGAAGAAAAGAAACCCGAAGAGGTGAAAGAAGAGGTAAAAGAAGAGATCCAAGAAGAAGCAAAAGAAGAAGTACAAGAAGATAATGTTCAAGAACCACAAGAAGCAGTTTCTACAGATACTGAGTCTGCAGAAAATCCTGAAACACAAGAAGTTTCACAATAAAAACTTTTATTTCAATATTTTTTGTTTTCAATTGCTTATTAGGTCAGAATGTTTGTAGTATTTTGTCCTTATAAGCTGTTGGAACAATTAATGTTGCAAATGTTATAAATATTTACTTATTAATTAGTATTGAGAATGGAATTATCTAAGAATGCACAAAAAATTATGGAATTAGTTAAAGAAATGAGTGCAATCGAATTAAATGAGCTTGTTAAGGCTTTTGAAGAAGAGTTTGGTGTAAGTGCTGCTGCTACTGTTGTTGCTGCATGACCTGCTGCTGGATGAGATGCTGGTGCTGCTGCTGGATGAGATGCTGCTGCAAATATCGAACTTACAGAAATTGGTCAACAAAAGATCAATGTAATTAAAGTTGTAAAGGAGTTATTGTGACTTTGATTAAAAGAAGCTAAAGATTTAGTTGAAAAAGCACCTGTTATCCTAAAGGAAAATGCAAAAGATGACGAAATCGAAGCGTTTAAAATTAAGTTGCAAGAAGCTGGTGCTACAGTAACTGTAAAGTAGTCTAATTTTTTGGTATACATACTTGATTTTTGGTTTTAAAAAACTAAAAAGGTATTTAGTACCAAAAGTTTTAGAAAAAATTTATTTAATTCTGAAAATTGATAATGAGTGTTACCGTAAAACAAATAGTAGATTCACAAGTGCATATTGGTACACTAAAGAGTGAAGCTCATCCAAAAACTAGTAATTATCGGTTGGATATTGTAAACAACATGGTTGTTTTAAATCCTGAGATGATTTTGGAGCAGCTAAACAAAGCAAAAAAGAAGGTTCAAGAAGTTAAAAAATCTGGGCAAGAGGTTTTGGTTGTATGCGAAAAAAAAATGTATGCCACTGAGATGAAAACTTTATGAGAAAAGTACTGAGTATCTTATCTAAATTACAAGGTGCCTGGTTGATTTTTGACTAATTTTGATACTTTCAAGACAAGAATTAGCTCAATGAACAAAATGAGTTCTTTTGTTGAAACAGAAGAATTTGCTTCTTTGACCAAAAAGGAACAATTAGTTTACAAAAGAAAACTATCTAGGACCAAAAAGATTTACGAATGAGTCAAAGATCTTACATCAAGACCTTGATTGGTTATAGTTGTTGATGGTTCTATGATGGACAGTTTTGTGAGAGAGTTATCTGCTTTGTGAGATGTCGAATCTATAGTGATATCTTCTACAAATTATAACAAATACTTATGAGACAATGATATTATTGCAAATATGTTGAGTTATAAGAGTATAGATTTTGTGATGAATTATATATTATCTTAATTTAAGAAAACATATGGAAATCAAAAATCCTTTTCAGTCTGCTACAAATACCAAAACTTCTGATAAATATATGCCTGGTAGTGTAGAAAAAAAAAGAGCGATCATGATGCATCTGTTTTTTGGTATTATGGTTTCTATATCCAAAAAAGATATTAGTGAATTTGAATATTATCATTTGAAACAAGCGTCTGGTTGGTGGATTTTGTTTTTCCTTGTGTTAGTGTTTGATTTGGTTTTGTTGATTTTACCTGTTGTAAAGTATTTGTGAATAATTCCGTTGTTGGTGCTACTGGTTGTACGAATTATTAATGTAAAACAAGCATGGGATTGAAAATACTTTTCCAACTCAAAAGAGTCTGTTATTGCTTATTTTTCTGTGCTATGAGCATGGTTTATAGAATTATTCTGAATGCAATCGGATTTAAGTCAAAATGCCAATAACTCGGAGGTTATTACGGATATTGAAACAGATTTAAAAAATAAATCAAACCAATCAGAAATAGAAAAGGATTTAGAAGAAAAATAGTTTTTAGTTGTTAAAATAAAGTATTATGAGTGTAGATATGAACTTATTAAAGCAACTTAGAGAAGCGACTTTTGCGCCTCTAAAGGATTGTAAAGATGCTTTGGTAGAAGCAAATGGAGATTTACAACAAGCAAAGGAAATTTTAAAAGAAAAATGAATATTAAAAGCTGGTAAAAAATCTGAAAGAGAAACTAATGAATGAATTGTTAAGGTTGTAAATAAAAATGGTAAAATAGCTTGAATCAAACTTTTATGTGAAACTGATTTTGTTGCTAAAAACGAATGATTTATACAACTATGTGATGACCTTTTAGACAAAGTTTTAGCAGAAAATGTATTTTTCTTATCAAAACAAGATGCTCCTACAAATTTGTCTGAACTTTTGGATAAATTAGTAAAAGAGGCTGTTTGAACAATATGAGAAAATATGCAATTAGATGATATTATACTTACAAATGAAAATGGTTTTGTTTACAACCATCCGGGTAATAAGGTTGCATCTATAGTGTTTTTTGAATGACCAGATTCTGATGTAGCAAAAGAATTAGCGTTACAAGTTGCAGCTATGAATCCATCTTACTTGGACTTTGATTCTGTTCCAAGTGATATCGTTTCTCAAATGGAAGCACAATTCCGCCAAGAAATATTAGATTCTTGAAAGCCTGAAAATATGGTTGATCAAATATTAAAGTGAAAATTAAGTAAAGCTTTGGCAGAAGATGTTTTGTTAGAACAAGAATATATTAGAGATGGATCAAAAAAAGTAAAAAGTATAGTTCCAGATTGATTTACAGTTAAATCTTTTATTAGATTAGCTGTCAAATAATATATCAAATTTATATTTGTGATTAAATTAAAATGCAAAAGTATGATTTAGTTTTTATGTTGAGTTCTAAGGTTACTGATTCAGAGAGAAATGACTTTTTGTCTAAATTTGAAGAAGATTTCAAGAAAAGTATACTTCAAAAAGACGATATTGGCTTAAAAGAAACGAGTTATGACATCAAATCTATCAAATGAAATGATAGAATGTATTATGTTTCATACTGCATAAATATGGATCATGATTGATTAGAACAATTGAGAAAATCTTTATTGTATTCAAATGTGATTGTTAGATATGAAATTTTTAAAATGAATTCTAATCAAGAATTTTTTGAATTTGAAAAACTACAAAAAGAGTTACAAAAAATTATAGATTCTCGAGATGATAAAAAGTTTGGTAATAAAGTATCATTTTTATCACATTCGGAAAACGAAAAATATATTAACTGGAAATCTATAGTTATTTTAAAAAAATATCTTACTAGATTTGGTTCTATAAAGCCTAGAAAATACACGAAAAACCATGTAAAAACTCAAAAAAAATTAAGAAAGGAGATTATTAGGGCTAGAGGATTGTGATTATTGAGTTTTATTTAGAAACATATTTTTTACTAAATAAAATTCCAAGTAGAATTCAAAAATATAAAATATTTTTATTTTGAAATAAGCTAAAATGGCAAGTAAGTTAAGAAGAGTTAGAAAATATAAATGGATAAAGAGACTTAGGACACATTGATTTAGAGAGAGGATGAAAAAACGAACTGGTAGAAGGATTTTATCAAATAGGAGAAAAAAGGGTAGAAAGCAATTAACACCACAAAGATCTTAATATGTTTTTTATATTAAGATTTTTTAGTATATTCGTGATTCTTTGGGATTCGATCTATTCCTAAAGGATATGACTTAAAACTTATTATTAAAATTTATAAATTTAAAGCGAATATTTAAAAGGTAAAATTGTATTAATAATATGTATTGATTATTAGTTATCAGAAAGTCCGTTAAAATATTTACTTTTCCTAAAAATTTCGAACAATATGTCAACAAAAAAATCTACAAAAAAAACTTCGGTTTCTGCAAAAGTTCACAACAATGAAATACCAGCAGTTTTCCAAAAATGCTTCCAAAAGGATGGTAGATATTATTTGAGTGCACCAAAAAATTTTGAAGAATATCCTGATTTATTGGAGTTGCAAAAAAGATGATATCAAGATTTTGTGGAAAAATATATTCATGATCTTTTTGAAGATATAAATCCTATATGGGATATTGCTTGAGAAAAAATGTATATATCTATCTCAGACATAAAAGTATCTGAACCAGCACAGGATATTGAAGAATGTAAGAAAAAAGAGCTAACTTATGGATGAGTGATTTCTTGAAAAGTGAAATTAGTTGAAAAGGTAGAGGATGAATCTGGTAAAATTTCAGAGAACATTCTTTTTTCAAAGCGTGCTAATATCTGAACATTGCCAGTTATCACTCCTTATGCTTCTTATATAGTAAACTGAGTGGAAAGGGTTATAATATCACAGATTATTAGATCGTATGGTATTTTTTATAACCAAAAAGATTTTGGATTTTGATTTAGAATAATTCCTGAAAGAGGATCTTGGATAGAAACTAAAGTTGAAAAATCAGGAGTTATTGTAGTAAGAATCAACAAATCTAGAAAGTTTCCTATCACCACTTTACTTAGAGTGTTCGGATTGGAAACAGATGAAAGTATTATAGCATCATTTACAAAGGTAGATGAGGATGATACAGATTATATATGAATTACTTTAAATAAAGATACTACTACAGATGCATTATCTGCTGCTGAGTTTATCTACAACAAACTAAGGCCTGGAGAATTAATTGATCCTTATAGTGCTTTGGATTATATTAAAAATCAATTTTTGAATCCAGAAAGAATAAATATTTGAAGGATAGCTAGAAGAAAAATTAATGCGAAATTATGACTTACAAAAGACTTTAATGCTCCGGAATCTTGTGTTTTTGATTGAGTTGATTTGGTCGCAGCTATTCAGTACTTGTTAAATTTATCAAATCATAAGAAAGGATATTATACTGATGATGAAGATCATCTTTCAAACAAAAGAGTTAGAACAATGTGAGAAATATTGTATGCTCATTTATGACCAGTTATGAGAAAATTTGTAAAATCAGTAAAATGAAAACTATCTGTATTAAATATGGAAAATCCACTTAAAATTACAGATCTTGTTAATTTCAAAATAATAGATAATTCAATAAAAAGTTTTTTTGCAACATCACAATTGTCTCAATTTTTGGATCAAATAAATCCTTTATCGGAATTAGAACATAAAAGAAGAATAACAGCATTGTGACCTGGATGATTAAAAAGAGAAACCGCTAAATTTGAGGTTCGTGATGTTCACCCATCTCATTATGGAAGAATATGTCCAATTGAAACTCCAGAATGACAAAATATATGATTGGTTACATATCAGTCATTGTTTTCACATATAAATGAAGAGTGATTTTTGGAAACTCCGGCATATAAAGTATACAAGGATGTTCCTGCACAAAAAGACAAATTAATTAATAGAATTGCGGATCGTGATATTTTTGAACTGGATGCAAAATGAAATCCTACTAAAACTGTAATTGTAAAGGAAGATAATTTAATAGATCAAAAATCAGCAGAAAAAATAGAAAAAACCTATTGAAAGTTGAAAACAAATATCAATGTGAAGCCATTTGTTAGTGATGAGGTAGAATATATTTCTCCTGAATTAGATGAAAAATACTTTATAGCTGATGCAACTACCACAACTGATGAATATGGTAATATTACAGCTAGGCGTGTAGCTGCTAGGCATTTTGATGATATGGTTACTTTGCATGTTAAAGATATTACACATGTGGATGTAAATCCGTCTCAAATATTTTCGCCAAATACATCTTTGATTCCATTTTTAGATCATAATGATGCTGTGCGTGCGTCTATGTGAACCAACCAAAATAGACAATGATTGCCGTTACTCAAAAATGACAATCCTTTGGTGTCTACTTGATTAGATGATATGATCAAACAAACACATGTGGTGGTAACCGCTGATGATGATTGAGAAGTGATTTATGTTGATGGGAAAAGAGTAAAAGTAAAATATAAAGCTTGAATAAAAGAATATACTTTGACTAATTTTAAAAGATCAAATGCAAAAACTTGTATACATCAAGTTCCGAGAGTAAGTTTGTGACAAAAGGTTAAAAAATGAGAGATTATAGCTGAATGACCATGTAGTGAAGATTGAGAATTAGCTATAGGTAAAAACTTGAAGATAGCATTTATGCCTTGGAAAGGATACAACTATGAGGATGCGATTGTTATCTCTCAGAGATTGGTGAAAAATGATGCTCTTACTTCTATTCAAATTGAAGAAAGAGAAATAGAAATATCGGACACAAAGTTATGACCTGAAGAAACTACAAATGATATTCCATGAGTTTCTATGCCTAAATTGAAAAATTTAGATGAGGATGGTATAGTTAGAATATGAGCAATAGTAAAATGATGAGATATTTTGGTATGAAAAATTACTCCAAAATCGGAATGAGAATTAACTCCAGAAGAAAAACTTATTCAAGCTATATTTTGAGATAAATCTAAAAATGTAAAAGATACATCTCTTTATATGCCATCTGGTAGTGAATGAAAAGTAATAGATGTTGTTGTTCTAGATGCTAAAAAGTGAGATAATCTAATGGCTTGAGTGAGAAAAAAGATAAAAGTCTATGTAGCTAGTACTAGAAAAATTGAAGTTTGAGATAAACTAGCTGGTAGACATGGTAATAAGGGTATTATAGCTGTTGTAGTACCAGAAGAAGATATGCCTTATGTTAAAGATTGAGAACCGATAGATGTTGTTTTAAATCCTCTATGAGTAATTTCTCGTATGAACTTGTGACAATTATTTGAAGTTCAACTTTGATATGTGGCTAAAAAATATTGAATTAAGTTCTCTGTTTGAGCACTTTCAGGATTTTGATTGGAAAACTTTAATAAACTGATACAAGAACTTTGAATAGAGGATGAAATAAATACTCAGTTGTATGATTGACAAACCTGAGAACCTTATAGCAATAAAGTTACTGTTTGATATATGCATTTATTGAAA
>Ga0255346_1006260_pt1 | contig 11758 bp, 11 predicted proteins | sample wastewater_treat_FD_194410 | JGI IMG/M metagenome (GOLD analysis project Ga0255346, IMG submission 194410) | Wastewater microbial communities from Lulu Island WWTP, Vancouver, Canada - plant22 | ecosystem: Engineered > WWTP > Wastewater > Unclassified | place: Canada: Vancouver, British Columbia... | reverse complement strand
TAAAAAAATGTTTATTTAAGAAAAAGGAATACAGATTTAGAAGTGCTCAGGAAATAATATATCTAATCAAGAACAAGGAAGAACCAGAGGAAGATAAGACGGTAATAATTGAGAGGGGAAAGATTTTAGCTGGCAAAGAATTGGATAATGAGGATTATGAATATGAGGAAGAAAAGAGAGAATAAGCCGAAGAAATTTATTAAGATATTTGTGCCTATAATATGTTTTTTTGTTATATATTTTGGCATTGGTATAGGGTTTTTTATAGCAGGCCATAGATTTTATAATAAAAAAGATTTTATAAGCGCTGCCTATAATTTTGATATTTCAAGGAAATTTTTAATACCTAATTCAAAGTACAACTTTATAGTTTCCATAGATGAATTTGCAAAATATCATATTTATGATTTTATAAGAGATGGATTAATTCAAAAAGCACAAAAAAACCTGAATGCAATAGAGAAAGAATTTCCAGATTATCCAAATTATAAAGAAATTGAAGACAAATATAATATAGAATTAAAAATAAAAAGCTCAAATAGCCAGTTAGAAGTCAAGAACTATTGGTTTGAGGAACTTAAAATATCTGTAACAACCAATAATATTTAAAGAATATATTTAATTATTGATTTATTAAAATATTATATAAGTAAGGATTTATTATGACTTCAACAATATTTACAACTACGGGAATGCAAAATCTTGCATGGTTCTTTTATTGGGGTAACTTTACTCTATTGGCAATTGAAGTAGGGCTAATTGTGTGGATTTTTCTACACTCTTTTTACAAAGAAACCAAAGCAAACATATTTAAGATTTTAAGTATTTTTAGTTTGTTGCTATTAATCCCATCTATTGTATTTAGTTTTTCAAGTATTGAAGTTAAAACTAAATTGTCAAACTTCATTCTTTTGTTTTTCATTTTAGGTCTGGTAAGCCTAGTTTTAATAATTATTATAAGTATCGTATATTTCTTTAACAGTAAAAATGAGAAAAAGAACAATTACTGTGAGATTCACAAAATATATTATGATGGGGGTATTTGCCCGCTTTGTGCTCTTGATTTTGAATTTTCCTCAAACAAAAAATATGATGATAGTACTAAGTTTGAAAGAGATATAAATGCAAAGGGTTTTTTAATCAATACTGCAAACTCTAGAGTATATAATCTATATTCATCCAATTTTATAGGTAGAGAACATCAAACAGGTGGAATAATTAAAAATATTAATATAGAGGAAGATCAGTTTGTATCAAGAATTCATGCAAAAATAGTTTTTGATGGAAGAAGGTTCAAATTAAGTGATAGCTCTAGCCGCTCAGGAACATATTTAAATGGGAATAAAATTAATGGCTGGGTGACGCTTGAAGATGGTGATTTGATCCAAGTTGGGAAAACTGTTTTAAAATTCACTCAAAATAAATAAAGGAGAATATTGTGAAAAAATATATTTTAATCTTTATTACAGTTTTAATCACTATTTCATTAATACCTTTTAGCATGGTTTATGCAGATCAGGGTTCAACAATTTCTATTAAAAAAATTGACAATTCTAAATTCCCAGAAACAATTGTAAAATTTTCGATTTTTGATTCAAAAGGCATACCACTAAAGAATCTAGGTAAAGATGATATTGAATTAAAGGAAAATGGTAAAGTTATTTCTGATTTTAAAATTGAATCAATAATTGACAACGAAACTCCATCATATATTTCTTTATTAATAGATAATAGTGGTTCTATGAAAGGAGAACCACTACAGGAAGCTAAAGATGCAGCAAAAAGTTTTATAGAATCTTTAAAAGACATAGATGAAATAAAAATATTTGTTTTCAATGACGATGTAAAAATTATTCAGGATTTTACAAAAGACAAAGAAGCTCTAAATAAAGCGATTGAAAGCATAGAGGTAAAAGGAAATAAAACAGTTCTAAATTTAGCTGTATTCAGAGGCTTACAAGATTTAGAATCAAAACCATTTGGACAACGTTTTTTAGTATTACTAACTGATGGGAAAGATGAGGATATAAGTATAAATGCTGATGATGCAATTAACCTTGCAAAAGATAAAAAAATACCCATTTTCTCGATTGGATTTGGAGATAATTTTAATCAGGACAGCAAAAAGTATGATGAAGAAGCAAATAAAGCTTTAAACAGGTTTTCAATATTAACTGGAGGATTATTCTTTATAGCTAAGGAAGAGGCTGATTTAAATGCAAGTTTCAGTAAAGTATCTGAACTTTTAAGATACCAATATAAAGTGACTTACAATTCACAAATACCAAAAGATGGCAATGAATATGATGTAGTAATATCTGTAAAAAATATCGATGAAGTAGTTACTGACACAATTAAAATAACTTCTCCCAAATTAAGTTTTAAAATAGATGTTAAAGATTTAAAAGATGGCGAAGAATTAAAAGAAAAAATCAATATAGTACCAGAGATTACTGTTGAACCTTCAAGATTTGATGCTAAAAACGAAATTAGTAAAGTTTCATATTATTTAGATAACGATTCATTTCTTTTATCAGAATCTAACACCTTCCCATATGGTATTGAATTTGACCCTTCATTATATGATATTGGAAGCCATATCTTGTTAATCAGAGTTACAGATAATTTAGGGAATACTCATGATTTTGCAAGGAATTTTAAAATAGTTACACCTCCAAAAAATAATAATTTGTACATATTTTTAGGAATTGGGCTACTTGTATTAATAGTTGCAGTTATTCTAATTGTTGTTTTTTTAAAGAGAAGAAAAGATAAAAGAAAAGCAGAAGAGAGAGGCCCTAAAGTTTTCAAACCTGGTCTTGGTTTAGAAAACAGCTCACTCAATCCTAATTTTGATAGCATGGGAAGCAGAAATGACACGGTTACAGATTTTGGTCAAGCTGTATCAAAAGAAACATTAATAGGAAATAGAGAAGATTTTATAGATGAAGATTTTGGTTCAAAAACAATTATTAAGAATATGGCTGACATTAAACCTAGTGCATGGCTAGTAAAAATAAGTGGACTTCACTCAGGCGAAGAATATTCTATTCCACCTGAGAAATCACCAGAAAAGCGCAGGATTACTTTAGGAAGAAGTTCTTATAACGATATTGTTATTGATGATGAAGCAGCATCAAGAGAGCACTTATTTATTATTATTGACAATAATGAATATAAGATTGGCGATATGGGATCCACAAATGGCACATATTTAAACGATAAGAAAATAACTAGTCTTAAAATTCTTTCAGATGGAGATAAAATTGGTATTGGAGATAGTGAATTTATATTTAAATTAGTTTCATTTGGAGAAAAATTCTCAACAGAAAATAAACCCGAAGGCAAAAATAAAAAAAATAAAAATATTAAAAATATTAATAAAAAAGAAAAGTAAGAAAAAATGAAAATAAATTTTTATGGATCAAGTTCGGTTGGGAGAGTAAGAAAAATCAACGAAGATTCTTTTAGTTTTGATTCCAAACTACAAGATAAAGGAAGCATTTTTTTAGTATGCGACGGTATGGGTGGCCATAAAGCAGGGGAGGTAGCAAGCCAATATGCCTCTAAGAAGACAATTGATTATTTCTACTCTTCTAATCAGAAAGATATTTTATCGAAATTAAATGAAGCAATTAAAAAAGTAAATATTGATATTTACAACTTTTCACAAAAGGACAGATCCAAAAGAGGCATGGGAACTACGCTTGTAGCTGTTGTCTTATTTGAGGGAATACTATACTTTGCTAATGTTGGAGATAGTAGAGTATATATTATAAGAAATAACTCGATAAAAAGATTAACAAAGGATCATTCTTGGCTTGAGGAAAGAATAATTGAAGGATTAATAAGTCCTGAAGAAGCAAGAAACAATCCAAATAAAAACATAATAACGAAATGTGTTGGATATGACCCCAATGTGGAGCCAAATTTAGGTAGTATTCCTCTTAAGGAGGGAGATAGGATTATTTTATGTTCAGATGGTTTATGGGATGAGTTAGATGATCTTACAATTAAAGATATAGCGTTATCTCAGAAAGAACTAAAAAAGGCTGTAGATTTGCTCATCTTTTCAGCTGAAAAAAAAGGTGGCAAAGACAATATAACTGTTGTGGCAATTGATTATGGCAGGGTAAAGATAAATAAAATAAGAAATAATAAAGCCGATACAGCTTTATCGGTAATTTCGATATTAGCAGTATTTTTTCTTATATCTGCTGTTACTTTATGTTTTTTTTATTTAAACACAGTCAAAGAAAACCAGAGGCTAAATTTAATAGTCGAAGAATCAAGTAAAGAATTCAGCAATAGTATAAAAGACCTCCAAGAAAAAAATAAAGCATTGGAAGAAGAACTCGATAATTTACTTGAAGAAAATAGTAAATTAAAACTAGAAGTTGAAAACATAAAAGAGAATGAAATAATAAGTGAAAGTTTAAATGAAATTTTAACACTAGACAAAAATTTCAATATAAATGAGCATATTGAAAATACAGGGATAATAAAAAAAATATTCATTGATAATAATAGGTTTTTATTTCTAACTTTTAGTAGCGTAAACAGACTATTTTTTCTAGACAATAATAATATTGAATCTCCACTGGCCTCTGAGATAAAGCTATATTTAACTGAGACTAATGAGGGCATTGGATTTGATAATATTTTTTTTAACAATAATGATTTTTTTTCCATACACGACAATGTTTTATATAAAAACGACCCTAATGGCATCATGCTTGATGAAGGTTCAATAAATATTCACAAAGTAAAAGAACTTCAGCAAAGCTTTCAGGAGAATAATTTGGCTAAAATAATTATTATCCAAGATATCCTATACTATTTAACTATTGATATGAATTACGATAATTCCCTAGATACTGATGCTAAAACTATAAACTTATATAATATTTCAGAAAACGATAATATTAATCAACATTACTCTATCAATTTAAATAATATCACTCATGATATTGAATCAATTGATTGTGGTTTTGATTCAGAAAACCAGATTCTCTATTTATTATTAAAAAATGAAAATATAAATTCTTTGTTAGCTTTTAAAAAAATAGATAGTGGTTTTGAACTAACCAATTCTATAAATATTAATAGTTCTGATACCTATCCTGAAAAAATATTGGTTAATAAATCACAAAACAGTGCAAAAGTAATAATTTATTTTAATAATGGAAGTCTTAATTATTATGACGAAGATTTAGAATTGATAAAAGAACATTTATTGCTTAAATCTATAGAAAATACCTCATTAAAAATAATAGATATTTTCATTAATAATGGAAGTATATTTGTTTTAGATGATTCAAATAATGTATATTCTGCTTCAATATGAGTTTAGGCTTTATTTTTAGATAGTAAATAAATACTATGTTGTTAAATAAAACAATATGTGGTTATAAAATTATAAGTTTACTGGGTAAAGGTGGTATGGCTTCTGTATATCTTGGTGAAAATCTACACAAAACTCCAAAAAAAGCAGCTATAAAAGTTCTGGAAGTGGATATCGAGGAAAATAAAGAATATATCTCAAGATTTAAAAAAGAAGCTTATATCTGTTCCAAGCTTTCTCATCCAAATATTGTAAAAGTGTTTAGCTATGGAATTTATGAAAATAAGTATTATATTGTCATGGAATTTGTAGATGGTAAGGATTTAAGCTTTTATATACATAATAATAAGAATAAATCAATTAAAGATATTATAAGTTTTACAAATCAGATTGCCTCTGCACTAAGTTTTGCTCATAAAAATAAAATAATTCATAGAGATATTAAGCCTCAAAATGTCATACTTAATAAATATGGAAAAATAAAAATTACCGATTTTGGCATTGCCAAAATAAATATACTATATGCTCAAACTGTTGCAGAGGAAAAAATAATAGGAACTACATATTATATGTCTCCAGAACAGATAAAAGGTGATAATATTGATCTTAGAACTGATATTTATTCTCTAGGTATTCTATTATATGAAATGATTACAGGCAAGAATCCTTATGCAGCTGATACTCCATTAGCAGTTATAAATGGACATTTATATAAAAGTCCTGCTCCTATAGATGAAAATAGAAAGGATATACCAGAATATTTAATATATATAATAAATAGATGTATAGCAAAAAATAAAAATGACAGGTTTAATTCTGCTGATGAACTTCTTGAAGCCTTAAAATTTAAAAAAGTTGAAAAAGTAAAAATAGAATCTCAAGTTAGTCTTTTTTGGGATGAAAATCAAAAAATTATTGAAATTAAAGATGAAACAACTTTCATAGGAAGAGGCGAATTAAGTAATATTATTTTAAAAGATGGATATGTTTCTAGAAAACATGCAAAGCTAACTATATCTGATAGAAATTATATAATTGAAGACTTGGGAAGCATGAATGGAACTTATGTTAATGGGGAAAGAATTGGCATTCATTATCTAAGTAATGGAGATAAAATAAAAATTGGAAATAATATTTTTATTTTTAATTGTTAGGTTATAAATTTAATAAGTAAATATTTTTTAGTAATTATCAAGATTAAAGAAAGAAAAAAAATGAAAAATAATAAGGATAATAAGGATTTTGAAAATTTTTTTAATGAAAAAACAATTCAAGAAGAAGATTTATTTAAAGATAAAACAATTCCTGACGGTGGATTTATTAGTGATAAGACTGTTTCTTTTGAAAATGAAATAAATGATTATTTTGATTCTTCCAATCCTGATAAGACTATTTTATTAAATAAGAAAAAAGATGCACTTGCATGGATTGTAAAAATTGACAAAAACAAGATACAAAAAAAATATAGACTTATAGATGGAATAACTACAATTGGTAGAAGTAGCAGGTCTGATATTGTTATAGATAGTTCAGAAATTTCTGAATTGCATGCAAGAATAATAAAAGAAGGAAAAATATTTAAAATTATCGACGTAGGTTCATTGAACGGCACTTTTTTGAATGGGAAAAAAATAAACTCTCCAAAAATTTTGAAAGATAATGATGAGATCGTTATAGGGAATTTAAGATTTATCTTTAAAAAAATTTAAATCTTAATTGATAGTTAGGTTATAAGCATAGGGGCACTATAACTAACTTTTTAAGTTTAAAATCTAGTATTATTTACTTCCAGTATCTTTAAAAATTCTATCTCTGATAAAATTTCTAAACCTCTTAGCTATTTATGATGTCTTCTTTATTCTTTTTCATATATTTTTTCCCTCTCGTTACAACAGTGGTCACAAAAGCCTGGGGAACATGGGTCAACCGCTTTCACAATACGGTTTTTAATTTCATCAATTAATTTTTTATCTACTTTAAAAATTTATATTAATTGCACATCATATTGTTTAATGTGCATTATTTAAAACTAGGTTCCTTATTTTAAAATGAAATGTTATCTTACAGGTAATAAAGTTTGTAATCTCGATATAAAAGAAAAAAGAAATCAAATATTTATTGCCTATAACTATAAGTATAAAAATGTAGAAAAGACAATCGAAGATGCTATTATTCCTGCACTAAATGAATTAAATATTATATATAAAATAGCAAAACTTGAAATAAGTAACAAAGACTTTTTCTGCAAAATATGTGAGCTAATTCAACAGTCTAAATATTTCCTCGCTAATCTTACAAATCCTACTTTCAATGTTGGTCTTGAACTTGGACTTGCCTTAGGACTTAATAAAGAAACAATCTTGATTGCAAGTAACAGAACAAAATTGCCATCTGACTTAGTAAGACAGGAAGTAATATTCTACGGGAAGGATTTAAATAAGCTTAAAGAGAATTTCATTAGTTGTTTAAATACTCTTATTAAAAAGAATAACTAATTTTTTATATATTTGAAAGGAAATGGCAATGTCATATTATCTTGTAAGAGTTGGTGAAGGTAGTAAATACATTAAAGAGGCTAAAAAAGGTAGCTATATTGCAATAGGATGGAATGAACTGCCTGATTTAAATAATTTTAAAAATTTAGACTATATTAAAACTGCCCTTAAAAATACAACTTACAATTATTCAGCAACACAACTTGCGATTCAAGCTGGCCAAATTTATAGATTTAGCATAGAAATGAAAGAAGGCGACATTGTGCTTTCACCTTTAGGAAGTGGTGAATATTTAGTTGGAAAAGCTGAGAATTATTATTTTGAAGATAAACCTACTGATGATTGTCCATACAAACATAGAAGAAAAGTAAATTGGTTTGATAAAGTGCTAAAAAAAGAAGATATGTCAACCAATCTTTCCTATTCATTAGGAGCAACCCTTACCATATTTTCACTAAATAAATACTCTTCAGAAATTGAATCTTTAATAACAGGAGAGTCATCTACACCCGCAGAAAAACCGGAAAAAATACGAGATATTATTATACAAGATTTAATGAATCTTGATGGCAAAGAATTTGAAGAATTTATAAAACATCTACTAGAAGTGTTGGGCTTCGCGTCTGAAACAACCCAATATGGGAGTGATAAGGGAATCGATGTCAATGGTATTTTAAATGCAGAAGGTTTAGCTGAAGTCACATTAAGAGTTCAAGTGAAGAGAGTTCATGGAAGTATTGGTAACAAAGATGTATTAGCAATTAGAGGTGCGTTAGGGATGGGTGAACATCCTTGTCTTATTACAACATCTAAATTTACTCCAAGCGCTCAGCAAGAAGCAAATGCTCCTAATAAAACACCAGTAAAATTGATAGACGGGCAAGATTTAGCAGCAATTATATTAAAACATTTTGATGAACTTGATGAACGTTATAAGAATATTTTAAATATAAGAAGAAAGAAAGATATAAATATTGAGGATCAATTTGAATACTATGATAAATCAATTGAAGTAGAATCACCTGAAGTTCCTGGACTATCAGAGATTAAAGACACAATAGTTTGTCCTGCAAAAGAAGATGGTTTTAAAGAAGCATTTTTAGGGCAAAATTCATGGTGGGCAATAAAAATAAGTCCTGAAAAAATCCCGAATATAAAATATATTGCAATTTATCAGTCTGCTCCAATATCAAAAATAACTTACTATGGGGAAGTTGATAAAATCGAACCTTATAGAGATACTGGTAAATATAAAATATACTTAAAAGGTAAACCAATTAAGTTAAGCAATCCAGTAAAACTTGGTAAGAATAGACGACTTTGTCCACAAGGACCAAAATATTCAAAACTTGATGGTATATTAAAAGCAAAAACACTTGATGATATTTTTGGTAAAAGTTAGTAAAACATTTAAGTTAAATTTGGAAATATTCATGAGAGTTTTTAGGATAGAAGATAATAATTTAATTTCTTATAGCAAAAAAGAGCTTTAAAATAGACAACACTGAAAAAATACTTGAAGACTGGATTGAAAATAATCCCTTAGCAATATTTGAAGATGAAAAAGTCTATGCTATTGGCAGACAGGTTACAACAAATCTAAATAAGTCAATTGATCTTTTAGGTTTAGATAAAGATGGCAATATTGTAGTGATTGAATTAAAGAGAGAAAAAACTCCAAGAGACATAGTCGCTCAAATACTCAAATATGCATCGTTTGCTGAAAGCTTAACCTATGAACAATTAGAAGAAATAGCACGACATTATACAGGAGGTGAAGGTCTAGATTTAACAGAAAGTCATAAAAATTTTTTAAGCTCTCTGATAATGCAGCTATTGCATTCAACAAAACACAAAGGCTTGTAATCATTGGGCAAGATATTTCAAAAGAAATTCAACAGACTTCAATGTTTTTAAACAAGAAAAATCTTGAAGTTTACTGTATCGACTTTAAGTATTTTAAAACCAATAAAGGTGAGAGGATTATCACAAGTAACTTTATAGTAAAAAAGGACAAAAATGAAGGTGCTACAACTAAAGCAAAACCTAAAATAAATAAAAAAATATTTATTGAACATGTAGATGAATATGTAAGAGATTTTTTTAATAAGTTATTTGCTTTTGCTTCAGAAAATAAGATGCTGCTTCATTGGGGTTCTGCAGGTTTTTTATTAAATGTGGACTTAAGTGGAAATCATGTAAATATCTTATATGGTTATTGTAGTTTATCTGCAGTAGGCCTATATATATCAGGTGTGGAAATTAGAAGAAAAATAAACAATGCCGAAAATTTAATAGATCAATATTTTGAAAAGTTACAATCCACAAATCTATTTAAACCTGCATCAAATGAGATAAAATGGGTTATTAATAAACCGATAAATAATCAACAAGTAGAAAATATCTTAGATTCAATCTTATTTGTAAAAAATAGGATAGAAGCCGAAGGTTTAATAAAGTAAATATAAAAGTTTATATTTATTGTAAGTTTAAAGAAAAATTAAATTCGACTGATTTTTAAAGGTTTTAAAACGTGAAATCAAGGTTTATAATTTTATAAACAAGTAAAAAGAATTAACATTTAATATTTAAGTATGATATGGGAAAAAAAGATAATGAAACTTATAAAACTTGTCCGAATTGTGGCAAATTAATAAGTTGGAATGCTAAAGTTTGCCCTTACTGTAATTTTCGTTATCCCAAAATAGATTTTCAAGAATTAAGAGGAGGGATGACTCACCCTGTTATATCGGAAGGTGGTTCTGAAGGCTATCATTATAAAAGGCCAATATCTATTGTATTGATAGTCCTGTTAGGAATTTTATTTTTATTTATGCTCACTGTGTTTTCTATTTCAAAAACTCCTTTGGTTGCTCTCATCATTTGCTTCCCTATTTTTATTATAATTAGTTTTGTTCTAATTTTTGTAAATAAAGGGAAGAATAAAATAAGAATGGTTAGCTTTTCAGTCTCGACCTGCCTAATGGTTATAATATTTACCATATCTGTGATAATTTTTACAATCAATGAAAGTAAAAATGTTATTTTAAATACTCCCAATCAGAAAATTAACGCCATTGCTACAAAAGAAGATAGATCGAGTAATCAGCAGGAGGTTGTTAATACTTCGACTACGACAGTGCTAGAAACCACAACCACTTATAAAGCTACAACAACTACTATCAAAGATATTTTTGGTGTTGGAGAGCTGGTAGATATACAAGGGACAGTTATTACTGTTACAAAATTTGAGAAATCAAAAGGTAGTGATTTTGATAAGCCAAGAGAAGGCATGGAATATGTTATTGTAAGTATAGAAATTGTGAATAACAGTAACAAAAAGATTTCATATAGCCCTCTTGACTTTAAAATGCAAAATAGCAAAGGGCAAATAAATGACATAGCTTTTACTATTGCCGATAGTGACACAGCTTTAAATAGTGGGGAACTTATTCCAAAAGGTGAAGTAGAAGGAACAATTGTTTTTGAGGAGCCGATAAATGATCTAGAATTGACGTTAATTTACCAACCAAATTTTTGGGATGAAGAAGTTACTAAAATTATGATTAAATAAATTTTATGGTAGTGTAAGGTAGTGTGACAGGATAGTTATAGTTTCACTTAGCTAAAATATCTTGGATAAATTTCTCTGCATTTTCTAAATCCTGTTCATTTGGTCTTCCTTTATTGATCCCTTCCCTGGTCAAAGCAGTATCAAAACCAGGACAGGAAAATTCTCCAATTATTTTAAAACCTTTATCTAAAAGTAATGGACTAAACCTATCATGAGCTAGCCTACTATATGAAAGTGATCCAGTCGTTGAAAATATAAATGCTTTTTTGTTATCTTGATGGGATATATTATCTATTATTTCTAAAAGGTCTTTATGAAATCTTCCGTTATAAACACCTGAGCCGA
>Ga0255346_1006251_pt1 | contig 11766 bp, 11 predicted proteins | sample wastewater_treat_FD_194410 | JGI IMG/M metagenome (GOLD analysis project Ga0255346, IMG submission 194410) | Wastewater microbial communities from Lulu Island WWTP, Vancouver, Canada - plant22 | ecosystem: Engineered > WWTP > Wastewater > Unclassified | place: Canada: Vancouver, British Columbia... | reverse complement strand
CGGATAACCGGTTTTTTGTTATTTTTACTGCGCCTGTGGAGTTTCATTATTTCTGTATGTTTTGTTTCACTACAAAAATATGAAATTCTCAGGCATTTTTAATTTCCAAAAGTTTCGGATAGTAGTGACAATATTTTTACTGTTCAAATTTTACCGATTGAATACGATATGATGCCTGATTCGGTAATTACGCTTGATATCCATATTCAGAAAATAACCGCTGTAGATGAAATTAAGAGTAATCCTGTATCAGTGTTTCAGGTATCTCCCAACCCGATTAAGAACTTATTCTTCAATTACAATGTTTCTATTCCAATCAAATCTTCAGTCAGTTACATTGAACTGATAAGTTCGAGTGGACAAAGAATTGGTCTGTTCCCTATAACAGAAAATACCGGAAAGATACGCTTACCTGCGAATACAACAAATGGAACATATACTCTTCGATTAATGGTAAATAACAAAAATTACGGGACTTCAAAAATAATCGTAGCCGGAAAATGAAAAAGCATATTTTAAGTCTTTTCTCCTTGTTTATAAGCGTTTCAGTTTATTTACAAGCTCAAAATCAGATTTCCTTTTTCGAAGAGCACATTGATTTTTCCCTTGATAAAGAATATTTTATTATTAACGGTATTTATTCTTTTCTAAACGATACGGAAAGAAACATAAAGCAGCAAATTATATTTCCATTTGCAAGTAACACAGAAACAATAGATTCCATTAAAATCATTAATTTAACTTTAAGTAGAAATATCCCGTTTAAACGGTTGGAGAATTCGGTTCTTTTTAATTTTATGCTACCAGCAAAAGATACCGTTGATGTGAATATATTCTATAAACAAAAGATTTCTACCGTAAATAAATACATCATTACTTCCACTCAATCGTGGGGAAAACCTTTAATGAAAGCTGTTTACACATTAACTACCGACAAAAGTTTAAAAATTAAATCATTTTCGTATCTCCCTGATTCTACAAAAGAAACTGTAAACAACCGACTTTATTTTTGGGAAAAACAGCATTTTATGCCAAAGATTGATTTTGAAATAATAATTGACAAATAAAAAGAGTCAAATATTGTTTCCCGAACCATGATACAGTTATTCCAAGTTATACATTCTATTTATCTCATTATCAGCGATAAATAGATAAGCATAGAAAACTATTTTGCAAATTTCGGGTTGAAATAAAAAAAGAATTGATATTCAATCAATGCGGTTTTTTCGTGGGTATTGATTTATTGTAACCAGCAGATGATTAAATTTCCCATTGTTCACAAGCATCAATGAGTTCATCAAACGATTTTACGGAAGATTGTTTTTTTATTTCATTGATTTGATTTTCCATAGCCATTTCATAAGTTTCTTCCTCCACATCACGAATAATTCCCATAGCTATGGGCATTTCTGGACCTTCCATCAATGCCAGTTTGGTATGTAAAAAAGTATCTTTGCACTTGGCATCATGAACCAGAATATCCTTATCTGTAATTCCATTTTCACCAATCGTTACGACTTTTAGCTCTGATTTTTCCAAAATCAATCCTTTATCTTTATTTTTTCCGAAAATCATGGGCTTACCATGTTCCAACACGACAATTCTATCATCTCTGGTTTCTTTTTCGGCCAACCATCCATGCGCACCATCATTGAAAATCACGCAATTTACCAAACATTCTACTACAGAAGTTCCTTTATGAAGGGCAGCAGCCTTCATAACCATTTGAGAAGTTTTCAAATCGACATCCAATAATCTTCCAAAAAATGTTCCACCGGCTCCAAAAGTCAGTTCAGCCGTACGAAAAGGTCGCTCAACTGTGCCATAAGGAGAAGATTTGGTAACAAAACCTTTTTTGGTAGTAGGAGAATATTGTCCTTTGGTAAGGCCGTAAATCTGATTATTAAAAAGTAGAACATTAATGTCCACATTTCTCCTTACGCTATGAATAAAATGATTTCCTCCAATAGCCAAGCAATCACCATCACCGGTAACTTGCCAAACCGTGAGCGCGGGATTGGCAACTTTAACACCGGTTGCTACACAAGCGCCTCTTCCGTGAATGGTATGAAATCCATAAGTATTAGTGTAATAAGGGAGACGGGAAGAACAACCAATTCCCGAAATAATGACCGTTTCGTGTGGTGAAACACCCAACTCTGCCATTGTCTTGACCAGAGCGTTGAAAATGGCATAGTCTCCACAACCGGGACACCAGCGGGGTTGCTGGTCTGTTTTAAAGTCGGCAGGCATATATTTTGTCTCTTCCATAATTTCTATGATTTTTTTGGATGCATGAAATAATTATAGCAGCGAAATGAAATGATTTTCCAATTCTTCCGTTTTAAAAGGCTGGCCTTGTATTTTGTTGAATTGGGTAAAGGTTTTTCCGGGAATTTTAGATCGCAAGTAGGAAGCAAATTGACCGGTATTCAGTTCGCAAACAACTATTTTTTCGTATTTTCCAATAACATTTTCAGTATTGGCAGGAAGCGGGAAAAGATAGGTAAAATGAGCCAACGCTATTTTATATCCTTTGTTGTTTAAGTTGTCCACAGCACTTTTCAAATGCCCGTAAGTTCCACCCCAACCAACTACCAACAAATCGGCATCTGTATTTCCTTCGATTTCGAGTTCTGGAATTACATTTACGATATTGTCAACCTTCTGTTTTCTGGTTAAAACCATTTTTTCATGATTTTCGGGATCGGTTGAAAGATTTCCGGTTGTATAATCTTTTTCCAAGCCTCCGTTGCAATGTTGAAAACCTTTCATTCCCGGAATACTCCAATAACGAATCTTGGTATCTTCGTTTCGAGTGGTAACCTTGTAGTTTTCCATATTCGATGGAACAAAATGAGGATGAATTTCTGGTAAGTCGGCAAGTTTTGGCAAGCGCCAAAGAGAACTTCCATTTCCAATAAAAGCATCCGTCAGCAGAATAACGGGCGTCATATTTTCCAATGCAATTTTGCTGGCCATAAAAGCATAATGAAAGCACGAGTCGGGAGTTGGAGCTGCCAAAACAGCAAGCGGACTTTCTCCGCTGCGTCCATATAATGCCTGCAACAAATCACCCTGTTCGGTTTTAGTAGGCATACCTGTTGATGGACCACTGCGCATGACATCTACAATTACCAAAGGCAATTCGGCCATTACCGCCAACCCGATTCCTTCTGTTTTCAGTGACATACCAGGCCCGGAAGTACTTGTTGCAGCCAAGCAGCCAGCAAAAGAAGCCCCTATTGCCATTGTAATACCTGCAATTTCATCTTCGGCTTGTACGGTTTTAACACCAATACCTTTTTGCAAAGCCAATTCTTGCATTATGTCTGTGGCCGGTGTAATGGGATAACTTCCCAAAAAAAGCTGAAGTCCGGCTTTTTCGGCTGCAGCAATCAATCCCCAAGCCGTAGCTTTGTTGCCGTTAATACTTGTGTATTTGCCCTTTGGCATTTCGTGCGATTTTTCTATCACAAAATTGGATACGGTCAGATGAAGATTTTCGCCATAATTGTATCCATCTGTAAGAGCCTTAATATTTGCTTGAAGAATTTGCGTTTTTTTTCTGAATTTATTTTCCAGAAAATGAATAGCCTTATCCAGCGGTCGGTTGAAAAGCCAGCAAACCAGCCCTAAAGCAAGCATGTTCTTGCTGCGCAATACCGTTTTGTTATCAAAACCAAAGTCTTCGAGACTGCTTTTGGTAAGTGTTGTCAGTGGAACAGGAATAAGCTGAATGGTGTCTGAAAGAGAAAGCTCTTCAAAAGGATTATCAGTGGAAAAATTGGCTTTTTTTAGATCAGATGGCTGAAAAGAATCCAAATCAAAAATGACAATGCTGCCTTTTTTGAGATTTTTTGCGTTCACTTTCAGCGCAGCCGGATTAAGTGCCACCAAGACGTCTATTTCGTCTCCGGGAGTGTAAATTTTGTTGGCCCCAACATGAACCTGAAATCCGGAAACTCCACCCAGAGTTCCTTGAGGAGCTCTAATTTCGGAAGGAAAATCAGTAAAAGTAGATATTTCATTTCCCAATTCTGCCGAAAGTTGAGCAAACAAATTTCCGGTCAGCTGCATACCATCACCCGAATCGCCTGAAAATCGTATAACAATATTGTCCAATTGAATGGTTTGTGCTTTATTCATTTTTGAAAATAGTGAATGAATTAAATAATATCTTACAAGAACTTTTTTAACTATGTGTATTTAAAAATCGGCATTTTTTGGCGTGCGTGGAAATGGAATCACATCACGAATATTGGACATGCCGGTTACAAAAAGAAGAAATCTTTCAAATCCCAATCCAAATCCCGAATGCGGTGCATTGCCAAATTGACGTGTTTCGAGATACCACCAAATATCTTTATCGGGAACTTCCATTTCCTTCGCTCTGGCCTTGAGTTTTTCATAATCGTCCTCCCGTTGCGATCCACCAATGATTTCACCAATTTTCGGGAATAAAACATCCATAGCGCGAACGGTTTTTCCATCGTCGTTCAGCTTCATGTAAAATGCTTTGATATTTTTTGGATAATCGGTGAGAATAACCGGTTTTTTGAAATGTTTTTCAACGAGATATCTTTCGTGTTCGGACTGTAAATCAATTCCCCAACCAACCGGAAATTCAAATTTTTGTCCTTTTGCCATTGCGTCTTCCAGAATTTTTATTCCTTCAGTGTAAGTTAGCCGAACAAAATCATTTTCTATGACAAATTTCAAACGGTCAATCAATTCGGGGTCATAACGATTGTTGAGAAATTCCAAATCATCACTACACTTTTCCAAAGCCCAGCGCACACAATATTTTACAAAGTCTTCAGCCAATTGCATGTTTTCTTCCAGTTCATTGAATGCCACTTCTGGTTCGATCATCCAAAATTCGGACAAATGTCGGGGAGTATTGGAATTTTCGGCGCGGAAAGTGGGGCCAAAGGTATAAATGGCTCCCAAAGCCAAAGCCCCCAATTCGCCTTCCAACTGACCGGAAACTGTCAACCCGGTTTGTTTGCCAAAAAAGTCATTGCTGTAATCGATACATCCGTTTTCAGCTTTTGGCAGATCGGAAAGATTTAATGTGGTAACCTGAAACAATTGTCCTGCACCTTCACAATCAGAACCTGTAATAATAGGTGTATGAAAATAGAAGAATCCTCTTTCATGGAAAAAAGTATGAATGGCCATAGCCATGTGATGCCGAATCCGGAAAACTGCTCCAAAAGTATTGGTTCGTGGGCGCAAATGTGCAATTTCGCGAAGAAATTCCATTGTGTGTTCCTTTTTCTGCAAAGGATAGGTTTCAGGATCGGCTGTTCCATAAATTACAATATCTTCAGCCTGTATCTCAACGCTTTGTCCTTTTCCCAGCGATTGGGCCAATTTCCCGGTTACACCTATACAGGCACCGGTGGTGATCGGTTTTAAAAAATCGATTCCCAATTTATTGTTATCTGCTACAATTTGGATATTGTGTACGGTAGAACCGTCGTTTAATTCAATAAAGCTTACATTTTTATTTCCTCTTCGGGTGCGTACCCATCCTTTAACGCAAATATCTTCACCGAAGTCGATTTTTTTTAAAGCATCAACAATTTTTGTTCTTTTCATAAGTTCGATATTTTTATTTTCCTCTGAAATTTTTTGTTAACATCGGAGAAATCAATTCTTTGTCCCTTCTTTTACCCTTTAACTTTTTTACAAAGATGCAAAATTACAAATTTCAAACGAAAAACCAGCCTTGTCGACATAAAAAAAGCGTCTGAAATACTATGATCAGGCGCTTTTTAAATTATATTATTCAAAAAATCAACGTTTTACGGGCTCTATATTTCCCATTTTACTCATGGCACAACGGAAACCTATATCGTTGGAACATTGATCTTGATCAAGATAACGACGAGTGGAAGGATTTAACCAGTATATTCGGTCTTTCCACGAACCACCTTTGTAAACTCTAGTTTTGTCGGAAATTTGAGGAGCCAAAACATCTGTAGGATCAATTTTTTTCATATTGGTAATGGCTGCAATATCCGAAGAATCAGCATAAAGCTGAAAATCGGTCGAAATTTTTGAAGTAAGATCTCCATCCTTATAATTACGCACATCATCTCCTTCCAACACTGTAGTGGCAATTCTACCCAAAGAGTCGATTTTAAAAATTTTATTGCCCACTTCATCTTCTTTTTCAACAATAGGCGTCAAATACATATTTCCTCTAAAAGAATTGTATTCGGCAACATCTTCAAAACTGGTAGCGCGGTAAACATCAAGAACCCATTCGTTTACATTGCCGGCCATGTTGTAAAGTCCAAAATCGTTGGGATAATATGAATTGACGGGAGCCGTGATGGTAGCTCTATCGTTCAGGCTACCTGCCGTTCCCATCATATCGCCACGTCCACGAACAAAATTAGCCATCATTTGACCCAATTGTTTGCGAGATGGATTACGTACCTGGTGCCCATTCCATGGGTAAATTTTTCCTTCAGGAATAAATCCATCTTTGCCGGCTTTCAACCCATAGGCAGCATATTCCCATTCGGCTTCAGTTGGAAGTCGAAAATCGGAAACCAGTAAAATACCGTCCGACATATCCACTTTTCTGATTTCGCCGGTCAGGTCTTTTTTTGGATTTTTCCCAACCGGAGGTTGATAGCTTGCTTGTTTAAGATATTTTTGCGTATTAAAAACAAAATTGTTAATAATGTTATCAAAATTAGTCTCATTTTTTAATGAGGCAAAATCGGGTGGTGCTATTATACCTGCTTTAACCAATGCCAATTCGTTTACCCGATCGGTACGCCAACTGCAATAATCCATTGCCTGTTCCCAAGTAACGCCCACAATGGGATATTGATCGAAAGCAGGATGTGTAAAATAATGTTCAATGTAAGGTTCATTGTAAGCCAACTCTTCCCGCCATACTTTGCCATTTGGATAGGTTTTTTCCACCAATTTTGGAGCTGTTTTTCCAAAAACGAGATTCATCCAGTGAGTGTATTCTCGCCAATCGACATTTCTGATTTCGTATTGATCCATGTAGAATGAACTCACGGTAATTCGCCTTCTTCGGCTGTTTCGAGGAGCATTCACCACTTCTCCCTTTTCGCCTATTGTGAATGAGCCTCCTTCTATTTCTACCATACCTGGAGGTACATTGGTTTTAAAATCTTTTCTGACAGCAAATCCGGCTCCCTTTTCATCATTGTATTTCCAACCCGTTACGCGTGAGTATCCTTCTTTGTTTGATTGACCCGCACAACCTAAAAACAGAAGAGCTAAACAGAATGTCGAAACTTTAATTAAGACTTTTACTCTCATGGTTTTTTTTGAATAATTGTTTTTTGAACTAAGTTTAACAGAATAAACGATTTATAAATTTATAAATTTTGTCGTAATATTAATTTGTTTTGAAAACTTCTATGTTCTTATCTGAATCTATAAAACAAATTATTTGCAAATATAGTACTTTTTAAATAATACTTTCGTTATGAAGTTCCAAAAAAATATTTTTCCTGAAGTTATTTGTCTCGATTCCTTTGTTATTAACTGTTTTTTTAGAAAAAACGTATAATTTTCATTTAGTTTTTTCTTTTTTTAAAGATAAATCAAAAGTTCGTCAGCTAAATTTCTTATTTTTGCAATTTGTAGTTGATTCCGAATCCACAATTTTTAAAATTCATGTTTTTAAATTTAAACGGCCGTTTGGTTGATGTTTCTTCTCCTGTTGTAATGGGGATTGTGAATGTTACTCCCGATTCATTCTATACGGGTAGTAGATTTTTGAGCGAGAAATCTATATTAACTTCAGTTGATAATATTTTAAGTAACGGAGGTACTATCGTAGATGTAGGAGCATACTCAAGTCGTCCATCTGCTGAGTCGGTTTCGGTAGAAGAAGAATTGAAACGGCTGTCGAGAGCATTAGAAATCATATTGAAACAATTTCCAAATGTTATTTTATCGGTTGATACTTTTCGATCAAAAGTGGCCAGATATGTAATTGAAAATTTTCATATTGCCATGATCAACGATATAGGCGGTGGTACACTTGACGAATTGATGTTTGAAACAGTAGCCGACTTGAGAGTTGCTTATGTTTTAATGCACATGCGGGGTACTCCGCAAACAATGCAAACATTAACGCATTATGAAAATAATGTTGTTTCTGAAGTTTTTTCGTTTTTACAGAAAGGTCTGGCTCAGCTTCATCTATTGGGTGTGAAAGATGTGATAGTTGATCCGGGTTTTGGTTTTGCCAAAACTTTGGAACAAAATTATGAATTGTTGCATAAACTGCATTATTTAAAAGAGTTGAACGCCCCGATATTAGTTGGTTTGTCAAGAAAATCAATGATTTACAATTTACTTCGACTTTCACCCGAAGAGGCTTTAACCGGAACAATTGCAGCCAATATGCTATCTTTGATAGGCGGAGCCTCTATTTTGAGAGTTCATGATGTTAAAGAAGCTTTACAAACTATACGGATATTTGAGCAGTATCAAAACTTTTCGACTTTTATAAATGATTAAAAAAAGAATTTATGTTTTTTCAGATTGAATTTAAAGATATTGTCGATATTTTTCTTGTTGCTTTTTTGCTTTATGAAATTTACAAATTATTGAGAAATTCAGGGGCTATAAATATTTTTATCGGCATATTGACATTTATTGTTTGTTGGTTTTTTGTGTCGTATGTTTTTAAAATGCAGTTGCTTGGTGAAATTATGGATACGGTAGTAAATGTTGGAGCATTTGCTTTGATTGTCCTTTTTCAAGATGAAATCCGACGTTTTTTTACTCAAATTGGCACTAAAAGAGAAAACAGATTTTTATCGAAAATGAAAAAAATTTTTGGAGAATCAGAATACGATAAAAAGGAAACAGATTTTGACTTGTTGCAGGTTGTATTGGCTTGTCGCAATATGTCGAGAACAAATACCGGATGTTTGATTGTTATTACAAGGAGGAATGCTTTGGAATTTTATGTTCAGTCGGGTGAATTGATTGAAGCAAAAATCAATTCAAGATTAATAGAAAGCATTTTTTTTAAAAACAGTCCGCTTCACGATGGGGCGTTGATAATTTCCCGACACACCATAAAAGCTGCCGGCTGCATTCTTCCGGTTTCTCAAAACCAATCGATACCAAAAAGGTTAGGGTTGAGACATAGAGCGGCGCTGGGCATTACCGAACATACTGATGCCGTAGCTATTGTAGTTTCCGAAGAAACAGGTCATATATCTTGGGCAGTCAATGGAAATTTGACTCACAACGTTAAACCCGAAGAGTTGGAATATTTTTTAAATACCCAACTTCAGGGAAGCAACAAAGTGGAGGAAGAAAAAATAAAATAAACCGATACTTTTTCCTTTGATTTTTTTAGAAAAAGTATCGGTAAATTATTTAATCAAATATTATGTTTTCAGGCCTTTCCTGCACTTCCTAGTACATTCACCGTTTTGTGCATGTACAATTTTTTCAATTCATCGCGTGCAGGTCCCAGATATTTTCTTGGGTCAAATTCTGCCGGCTTGGTAGCAAAAATTTCGCGAACAGCTGCTGTCATGGCCAGACGACCATCAGAATCAATATTGATTTTGCACACTGCAGAAGTAGCTGCTCTACGCAACTGATCTTCGGGAACACCAATGGCGTCTTTCAATGCGCCACCATATTTGTTGATTTTTTCCACATATTCGTGAGGTACGGAGGATGCACCGTGTAAAACGATGGGGAAACCCGGAATACGTTTTTCTATCTCTTCCAATATATCAAAGCGCAATGGCGGTGGAATCAAAATTCCGTTTTCATCGCGTGTACACTGTTCGGGTTTAAATTTGGTAGCCCCATGTGAGGTCCCTATGGAAATGGCCAGTGAATCGACATTGGTGCGGGTTACAAAATCAATTACCTGATCCGGGTCGGTGTAGGTATGGTGCTCGGCAACAACATCATCTTCAATACCGGCTAAAACACCCAATTCTCCTTCAACAGTTACATCAAACTGATGGGCATATTCCACAACTTTTTTAGTTAAAGCAATATTTTCTTCGTAAGGGAGATGAGAACCATCTATCATTACCGAAGAAAAACCTGATTCAATACAGCTTTTGCAGAGTTCAAAAGTATCTCCGTGATCCAAATGCAGCACAATGGGAATATTGTAACCCAGCTCTTTGGCATATTCAACAGCTCCTTGTGCCATATAGCGCAATAATGTTTGGTTGGCATATTTGCGTGCACCGCTCGACACCTGCAAAATTACCGGCGATTTTGTCTCTACACAAGCAGAAATGATAGCCTGCAGCTGTTCCATGTTGTTGAAATTAAATGCCGGGATAGCGTATTTTCCTTCAATTGCTTTTTTAAATAACTCTCTTGAATTGACTAATCCAAGTTCAGTGTAATGTACCATATTTTTTGAATTTTAAATAATTAAATAATCAAACTTTGCAAAATTACGAATTTTTCCTGACAAATGAAAAGAAAAATCTTCACTTTGTTTTTTCATTCCAATCAATTTTCTATCAACTAAAACAGAATTTTCTTGCCAATTGTTTGAAATAGTAAAATAATTTTTCTTAAAAATTTTATTAATCAACCTCTTAATTTAATTTTGCACATTATCAAACATTTTAAATTTAAAGATTATGAAACTTTGGAAAGAGTTTAAAGAATTTGCCATGCGTGGCAGCGTAATAGATTTGGCAATTGGTGTAATTATTGGAAGTGCTTTTGGAAAAATTGTTTCTTCTCTTGTTGCTGATGTTATCATGCCACCAATTGGGTTGCTCATCAGTGGTATTAATTTTACGGATTTGAAATTGGTTTTAAAACCGGCTGAGATGGTAAACGATGTTCAAACTCCTGCCGTAACATTAAATTATGGGAATTTTCTGCAAGTTGCTTTTGATTTCCTGATTGTGGCTTTTGTGATTTTTCTTTTGATAAAAGGTATCAACAATTTCTTGAAAAAGAAAGAAGAAAAACCTGTCCCTGAAGCAACAGCACAACCGAGTAAAGAAGAAATTTTGCTGACCGAAATTCGAGATATTTTAAAAAAGAAATAAAAAACAAACAAAAGAGATGCTTGGTTTATGTTGCATAACAAACCTCAGAACAGAGACAAAAACACAATTTCCTTTTGGTGCGATTAAAAGTTTCTCCGCAGTTGTGGAGTTCCGCATAAGGAAGTAAGGACTGCAACCAGATGGAATAGATGTCAATCTTTTCGGAACGCAATGATTTGCGCAATGCGCCTGTCCATATCATGAGCAAACCAATGGAATTGTGTTTGTTCGGGTTCCATGCTTCGGCAAAGAAGGTGTTGCGTTCGAAATTACGATCGAATTCGTCATTCATTTTCTCCTGAATATCTTTGAGTAATAATTGAAAAAGTTGGTTAATTGTTTGCATTTTAAAAATTTATATTGTATGTTTGCTTTCGGTTGAGGGGAACATCACCCCCCGACCCCGACCTTGGGATTAGCTGTAAAAGTTAATCCCATTGTATTTTTAACATACCGGACAATATTTCCTCCCTGAGATATTGTTTATCAAAAAATATCCCGGAAGATGACAAAAAATTGTGCAAACATTTATATTATTTATTTTCAGATATTTAATGATGAAAATTTGCCACAAACCCCACACAAGAAAAATGGGCGTTCGTTGGCTAAAATCTTTTAAACTCGCTCCTTCGTCGCTCAAACAGAAAAGATTTTTTTAACGCCAACTTCTTTTTAGCTACGCTGACCGTTGGTT
>Ga0255346_1006238_pt1 | contig 11786 bp, 9 predicted proteins | sample wastewater_treat_FD_194410 | JGI IMG/M metagenome (GOLD analysis project Ga0255346, IMG submission 194410) | Wastewater microbial communities from Lulu Island WWTP, Vancouver, Canada - plant22 | ecosystem: Engineered > WWTP > Wastewater > Unclassified | place: Canada: Vancouver, British Columbia... | reverse complement strand
TGGATCTTTTCAGATGTGTATGGCTACCAGTTCAGCATCGCTTTCGTAATGCTTTATACCGGTCTTGATCTTGCAACGATCATGGTTCTGTTATTATATGTCAAGGACAGGAGGCTGGTTGAAGCCGTTATCTCGGACCTCATCGAACGGGGGGAGAGGAGGAGAGATGAGAAGGTGTCAAAGTTCGGAGGCGATTTTGATTTGATCATTCAGGCTCTTGCAAGTCAGGACGAGAACGAGAGAGAGGAAGCTGTTTATGCGCTGGCTGAACTCTCCGACACAAGGACAACCCTTCCTCTGATCAGGGGTCTTGGGGACGATAGTCAGTATGTCCGGAGGAGTGCTGCAGATGCGCTTGGAAAAACAGGAGCACTTAAGGCTGTTCAGCCTCTCATGAAAGCTTTAGCAGACGATGACAGGTATGTAAGGGAGACTGCCGCAGAGGCTCTTGGACATCTTGGTGATATTGCAATACCCGGCATTGTCAAGGGACTCTCTGACCAGGACTGGAGAATCCGCGTGGGCTCTCTTATTGCCCTCAGGGTCTCCTCAGGTGTAGTGCCTTCCCTTGAAGTTATACTAAACAGGATGTATGATGAGTCGCCATATGTCCGGCGCGAGGCAGTTAAGACTATTGGCAGGATTGGAAACCGGTCCATCGTGCCATACATTATCCAGGCTACAAAAGATGATGATCCCGGAGTCAGGATCAGGGCAATCAAGGCTCTTGGAAAACTGGGTAGTGAAAATGAGATCATGCCGGTAATTAACAGATGCATGCAGGACGAGGATAACTTAGTCAGGATAAGGGCAATGGAAGAGTTTAACCGGTTGAAAGAAGGGTAACACCAGAATATCTCCTGAATTTATCTGATTATGTGCCAGCCTCTTCATCCCAGGTAAATAAGCATAAATCCTTTTCTATACATTTATTCACGTGTATACTTTTAATTTGGGCTACTGAGGTTGTTGCACAACTCCAGACCCCTAATACAATAAGGAATAAATTGAAAAATTTCTCCGCAATATTGCTTTGGATCGAGTGGAAAATATCTTTTTATGGAAATATCATTTTTGTTATGCAACAACCTCTACTATTAAATACATTTCAACCCAATAAACTCTGAGGTTTAATATGGCATCCGTTTGTTATGGCGTTTTTATTATAGGCATAATTGTTGCAATTGGATCAACATTCTGCGTTGTACATGCTGATGATGAAATCTACCCTGGAGGTATGGTAATTCCAAAATTTGACAATTCGTTAATAGGGACGATGCAGAATGCCCAGAAGTTCAATTCTTCAGAAATAGGGACGATGCAGAATGCCCAGAAGTTTAATTCTTCAGAAATAGGGACGATGCAGAATGCCCAGAAGTTTAATTCTTCAGAAATAGGGACGATGCAGAAAGCTAAATCTACTATACCTCTTCCACCAGGAGTTACAATCTGATATAATAATAATAATAATTCTGGATTTGCATTTTCAATAACAATTTTTTCATCTTTTTTTCAGTCGTTTTATTGATTAAGGATAAGAAAGATTATCCTTAAATAACTCTATTACAAACGGTTAATGGGAGTTATTATGACTACTAAAACATTGGGCATACTTATTGTGATAATATGTGCAATAGCTGGCTTTTTGTTTAGCTGTGCATATGCAGATGATGTAATATATCCTGGCGGGATGATTCTGACAAAATTTAACAGTTCAGAAATTGCATCGATGAAACCTGCAGAGAAGTTTAACAGTTCAGAAATCGCGTCAACTAAACCTGCAGAGAAGTTCAACAGTTCAGAAATTGCATCGATGAAACCTGCAGAGAAGTTTAACAGTTCAGAAATCGCGTCAACTAAACCTGCAGAGAAGTTTAACAGTTCAGAAATCGCGTCAACTAAACCTGCAGAGAAGTTCAACAGTTCAGAAATCGCGTCAACTAAACCTGCAGAGAAGTTCAACAGTTCAGAAATCGCATCGATGAAACCTGCAGAGAAGTTTAACAGTTCAGAAATCGCGTCAACTAAACCTGCAGAGAAGTTCAACAGTTCAGAAATCGCGTCAACTAAACCTGCAGAGAAGTTCAACAGTTCAGAAATCGCATCAATGCAGAAGCCTAATTCAACAATACCCCTTCCAAAAGGCATTACGATCTAATTTATTCATGAAGATCCATAATGCATTAAAAAAACGTTTTTTGATTTTTATAAACAATATTTGGGTATTGATTTTCATCGTAATTTATCAAAAACCTGACTTTTCATTACTAAATCAGCATTTTTTGGGTTTGATTTCATGTAAGACAAATTTTGAGTTAGTGTGATCCCACCCATATTCAACAGATCTATTATAATTTTATATAATATTTAAATTATATAATTAAGATTATCTCTATTAATGTAATTATTGAAAGATGAGGATGTTTTATCAAAAATAGATTCGATAGAACCATAGATCATCCTGGAATCATTGCCGGACATTCCACAAGTATGGTTTAATTTCTTTACCCCAATAAAATTGCGGACGAATTGAAAAATGATTAATACAGCGATAAATCCTCGTGTTTTCTCTAAAAAATATGCTGTTTTTCTCCTAAATCTGCTTAGATGTTGTTGAATTTAATATTTATTTCCTTCAATAACCGATGTTGAGATTGAAGAAACATGAGGATTACCATATATTTTAGGAGTTACGCAACCCAGACCTAAACTGGAATATTTGGAAAGTAATTAAAGTTTTACCCTTCCAAAATTAATGATTATTTGTTTACAAATTCTACCATCTGCGTAACTCCTATATTTTTTCTCGAACCACACAAACAAGCGAATTTTTCTCTTTGATCTTGACCATTTGGCCATATTTTTCGCAGGCTCATTTACATAACTCCAATATAACAAAATATTTCAAATATGATAATTCATTAGTTAAGATGCATGAGTTATCAGAAGAACGTGCAAATCAAATTGTCAATACCTTTTCCATAATTTCCATATCTGTTTATATAGGTGTGGCAATTTTACTCTCAATCATTGCAATTTTTTCATTAGCTGAATCTTTCCTTGGAGTGATTGCCCTGCTATCCTCCATGCAATGGGAACATGGGATTGTACAGGTGATTTACTCAATTCTTTTTACAATCATTATCATTGAATTATTTGAAACAGTGACAGTGTACATAAAGACAAAGCGGGTTCCTGTACGTGCCCTTCTTATTGTAGCATTAACAGCTCTTATCAGGCACATTATTATTATCAATATTAGTGATACTGAATTATTTCATTATATTGGATTATCTGTAATTATGGCAGTACTTATTGCAGGAATATATCTGTTAAAAGAAGACATTCAATCTGGGAATTTAATAAATTAGGAAATAATCTTCATTTTTCAATAATTCAAAGTCGTTAAGCAATGTACTATAATTATTAGTCAATCAAATATACAAAGAGAAATAACAACAGGAATGTCGGACATAACATGAATTCAAAAATTTTTACAGACGGGACAGATATCCTTACTCAGGATCAGGCGGATGAATTATGGGAACTTGGAAATAGTGGAGCACAAAATGCTGCAATCGCCCTCTCTTCTTTAATAGGCGTTCCCATATCAATATCTTTACAGAAAATTATAATGGTCAGACTTGAAAACCTACAGAACTATCTTGATGACTCAGTCGCTTCATTAGTAGTTTTTCAGGTCAGAGGTCAGGTTTCCGGGAGAGGATCAATCATCCTTCATGTTCCTAAAAAGTCAATAATCCGATTATCATCAATAATGTTAGCGGCTCCGGATGAAGATCGTGAAATAAATGAGATGGATATGAGCATGCTTCATGAAATCGGCAACATAATGACCTCTTCATATCTTGACGCATTTGCAAACCTGTTATCTATAATGCTCATTCCCTCTCCTCCTTCAATGGTCATTGACATGCCGCATGCTGTAATCCAGTCTGTGATTGCTGACCAGGAACTTGATGAAGAATTAGATCAGGTTCTTTTATTCAAAACAGACATGCACTGTGCAGAATTTGACCTTGAGGCCGGATTACTTCTTCTGCCTTCCAAATCCCTGCTCCACGAATTTCTTGACCGGTTTAGAAAAGTCAGAATGAATCATGAATAATTTTCTTTTTTAATGATTTTTTCACTGCTAATTAAAAGAGAAAAGTAAACAATGTACCTTCTTTTATGTCCATGTATCAGGAACCCTGATTTACGGGCCAGGGGAATTACCCATCAAAAAGATCTTGATGCATTTAACCAGGTTCTGTTAAGATGTAAAACCTTTGACATACCGGTAAAAATGCTTCCTTGTGCAGAAACCCTTTATCTTGGCCCTGATCATGAACCAGGACATTTTATAGATCGGCTTGATACGCCTGGGTTTTATGAACTCGTTTTTCTGCTCGAAAAAAGTGTCCGTGAAGATATGGAAAAAGAAGGAAAACCTTATGCGATAATTGGTGTTGATTCATCTCCAGTATGTGGCGTTCATAATACCTGGTATGGCTCTGTAAATGGTTCACATGCAAAGATACCCGGGAGAGGCTTTTTCTTAAATCGTTTTTCTGATATTCTGGCATTTGATGTTTTCGAGGCAGCAAGCTGGAAGGTGTACCTTGCTGCTCCTTTATTTTCCGAAGCAGAATGTGAATACAATAAAAAGCTGGCAGATATATTATCTGGATATGCCTTGCAGATTCATCTCCCACAGGAATGCGGCGACTCTGAACATTCAAGAGACATTTCAATACAGAGAGAGATTTTTGAAAAAAATTTAGATGCTCTTGACAATGCAGATATCGTCATCGCGATAATTGACGGAGCAGATGCGGATTCAGGAACGTCATGGGAGATAGGTTATGCATTTGCCAAAGGGAAGAAAATAATCTCATTACGGACCGATTTTCGACGTGTTGGGAACAGTGAACTTGTAAACCTGATGCTTGAACAGTCGTCCCAGGTTGTAAATAATATTCCTTCATTAATCAATGCAATTCCCTGTCCAATTCCTGTCAGGCCGTATTGTGAAACTATATTATAAAAAAATTGCCAAATGTCCATCAACTGATCTCATGAAATAATATGGAGAATTTTCGATAAATTAATCATCTTCTTTATCATGAAGGTATTCAAAATCAATATGCCCGTTTAAATGATCTGTCTTTAATAATTTTACTATCACCTTCTGACCCACTTTGAGACCTGACTCTTTTCTCATAACTCTTCCTTCTGCCGGGGGATTTACCAGCCTGACATATGTTCCTTTTTCTGATGCGCCGGTAACAAACCCTTCAAATACCTCCCCGATCCTTGGTTTAAGTAGTACTGCCGCGGCAGACTTCCTCATGAAACGTTCAACCTTGTTTGCTGCCTTCTCCCTGCCTGATAGCCACTCCGCTCTTTCGTCAAGCTCCCTGATATTATACGGCGTTTTTGTACCAAGCAGAACAGATTTTATGAGCCGCTGAATGATGAGATCAACATATCTCCTGTTTGGGGCTGTCCCATGAGTATAATCAGAAACAGCAAGGGCAAAGTGTCCGATTGGTCTTCTTCCAGGGATGAAAGGAACATACTCCCCTGAGCCCATGAGTTTCACCACGGTGAGTGAAAGATCTGGAAATCTGTCCGGATCTGTCTCACGCTGTTTTGTAAGGAAGGATGAGAGAGATTTTGCATCAGGATTGGCCGGAAGTTTTTCACCAAACTTTGCAGCAACAAGTCTTATCTCCTCCCAGTATTTTGGCACCCTTACAACCCGGTGTATCATAGGCAGTCCTTCATCTTCCAAAAATGATGCTATTGTTCCATTTGCAGCAACCATGAACTCTTCGATGAGGCATCTTGCAGCATTTTGTTCCTGGATCACAAGGTCGGTCACGGTCTTTCCGTCAGAGATAACCTGTGCCTCCAGGGTTTCAAGATCCAGGGCCCCCTGCCTTCTCCTGTATGCACGAAGACGGATAGCCGTTTCATTTTGGAGTTTCAGTTGTTTTTTCAGGCCTTCAGTATCCGCTACCGTGGCTGGGACAGGGGTTTTGCCTTCAAGCCAGTCACCTATCTCTTCATACACAAGTTTTGCCTTGTTTCTGACTACACCCCTGTATATATTCCCAGGCCTGACTTCTCCGTCCGGAAGCACCGTGTATTCTATAATTATTGCATGACAGTCCTGTCCTGGAAGAAGGGATGAGATCCCTTTGCATAACCGGTCCGGGAGCATATGGAACGTGACAATTCCAGGATAAACCGATGTTCCATTATGGCCTGCATGCCTGTCGATATGCGATCTCTTTGTTACATAATGATCTACATCAGATATGGCAACTTTAACAAGAACTTCTCCATTGTTTCCTTCTTTTACAAACTCGATCTGGTCGAGATCTTCTGAATCCACATTGTCTATCGAGCTCCATAAAAGGCCACGGAGATCTTTGACTCCTTTTTTAATTCTGATGTGACGTTCAGGTGAAAGTTGGGAAGTCTCATGGATCACCTCTGGAGGAAATCGCGGTGAAAATCCATATCTTTCCATGGTATTCCATGCTATTGTCTTCAGGTCAGCCTGCTGTTCTTTCATATGTAATTCCTGAAAAAGGAGTCAGACCTGACAACAGATATCTGTTCGCATTTATTCAGGGGTATAAGTTTTCCGTGTACAAGTCTAATGATCTCGCATGAAAAGATCTATAGGAATCAAACCAGCGATTATCCCGACACCCGTGCTTATAATTGGAACTTATGATAGTGCTGGGAAAGCAAATGGAATGACAGCCGCCTGGGGAGGGGTCTGCAGCTCTGATCCCCTAAGCATATCATTCTCCGTGCAAAAAACAAGGCATACTTACCCGGCCTTGATGGAGAAAAAAGAATGCACGATAAGTATTCCATCAATAAAGCATGTAAAAGAGGCAGATTATTTTGGAGTTACTTCAGGAAGGGACAGGGATAAATTCTCTGATACCGGTCTTACTCCTGTCCGTGCCCCTTCTGTCAATGCTCCATATGTGTCTGAGTTTCCGGTTATCATCGAGTGCAGGATCACCAAAGTTATCGAAGTGGGGGTCCATGAGATGTTTGTGGCCGAGGTAATAGATGTCCTGTTAGATGACAACTTAGTTACTGAAGATGGAAAGGTGAAGATGCAGGATGCTCCTTTCTTCTTTTATAATCCTCTTGATCGATCATATTACAAAACCGGTGAATTTCTCATGCAGGGCTTTTCGACCGGTACCCTCTTCAAATAATTTTCAGTTTTTATAGGTATGGTGAATCAGCTCATTCTTCACAAAAGATTGGAACATGTGAGAAGGTGTTCACATCAAACACTCCTTTCGTGGTTATCCTGATCTCCGGTATGACCGTTAATGCCAGGAATGAAAGATACATGAATGGATCCCTGACTGCCCCGGATGACTGAGTAACTTTATGCAATTTTAAAAGTTCGTCATGAACTTTTTCATATGGTAGTTCTGACATCAGCCCTGCAACAGATAGTGGGAGACAGGCCTCACCTGTATCATTCCGTGCTGCCATTGCACCCTTGTGTCTTATAACTTTTGAGATAACCTTCAGTATATCATCATCACTTGTTCCAACGGCAATGATATTATGTGAATCATGTGAAACGCTTGCTGCTATAGCTCCCTGTTTAAGTTCAAAACCACTGACAAGACCCACTCCCGGTTTTCCAGGGTGATAACGGGAAACAACCACAGTTTTTAGTATATCGCGTTTAATATCCGGGATATCATCAGCTGACAGCTGAATATATTCTGTTCTTGTTCCGATCTGGCCTTCCTGGATCCTGATTACCCTGGCTTTTCCTGAACCGGCAATTCTGATCTCTTCTGGTGAAGGAATTTTTGCATTGAATGGACACTCACCTCCCAACTCCGATTGGACTGGTTTAACCTGGTCAGCAGTAACAAGGTTTCCTTTTTTATATGTTCTCTTCACTATGCATCTCCCGGGGTCTTTTAGTATACAAAAGTCAGCAATCCTTCCTGGACTTATAGCGCCACGATCAAAAAGTCCAAACCTGTCGGCAGGTGAGAGGGTTGCCATCCTTAAAGCTATTTCAGGCTCACACCCCGCGTCGATGGATTTCCTGATACAGTCATCGATATGGCCATCAGTAAAAAGCATATCTGCATGCCGGTCATCAGTGCAGAAGCAACATCTTGCTGCTGTGCAGGCATTTACCAAAAGCATAAGAGTTTTGAGATTTCGTTCAGTAGATCCTTCCCTGATAAAAAGGAACATTCCTTTCCGCAGCTTTTCTCTGCCTTCATCCAGGATTACTGACTCATGATCACTTTGCATACCTGAAAAGATGTATTTGTCCAGCGCATGTCCTGTAAGAGACGGGGCATGACCGTCGCGTACATGTATAAGGGAGAGTTTTTCCATTACCTCCGGATCATGGGATAGAACACCTGGAACATTCATCATCTCACCAAGTCCGATAACGCCATCACGACCGATGAAAGGACGAAGAGACTCTGCCGTCAGGGTCATTGCGCATTCGTCAAGAGGGGTTGCCGGAACACATGAAGGGAGCATGATAAGAATGTCAAGTGGCTGTTTCCCATGAGCATTCAGCATATAATCGATTCCGGCCGTTCCGCAGACATTGGAGATCTCATGTGGGTCAGCGATTACTGTTGTAGTCCCATGCTGCATCACAAGCCTTGCATATTCATATGGAGTTAATAAGGAACTTTCAATATGAACATGAGCATCGATAAAGCCAGGGGTCACGTGTGAAGATTTTAGATCGATCTCTTTTTTTCCATGGTATCCTGGTCCTGTTCCTAATATCACCCCGTCCCGAACAGCAAAATCCTCGCTAAGCCATTCACAGGTAAAGGGGTTAAAGATCACTCCGTTTTTAAAGACAATATCTGCCGATTTTTCATAACCTGAATTAAAATTCATTATAATATCTCACTTGGGTAGTTATCGTGACAATTCTGATAATTGTGTAGATGTCATTGTCATTATACTATAAATAATTAAAAATGCATATCACCATGGAATGAACAGGGTAAATGTTTCACTTCTTGTCTTCTTTGCAATCTGTTTTATTCTTATAGCCGGATGCACAGGTGGTAATGATGACGAAGATTACAAGGCACTTGTCATTGATGCCATTAAAATTCTGGAACCGCAGAATGAAAAGATTGTGAATCCGTATAAAGGCATGACTGGTGATGAGCTTTCAGCAATGAGGAGTTATGCTGAGGAGGCAAAAAATTCTGCGGCAAGGATGACTTTATCTGATTCAAGTAAAAAATCTCACGAGTTTTTCCAAAGGGCAATGGATGCTACTATCGAAGGTATCGATAACCTCAAGGATAATGTCGATTTATCTACCGGAAAGGTAGAAAGCACTGCTCCCGCAACGAATAACTTTATCCAGGCTCAGTCAGACCTTGGAAGTGCGGCTGATATCATTAAAGTGCCAAAGAAAAAGACATTTTGAAAATTTTTTACTTACAGCAAACTTTTTGCAGTAGTGCAGAAAGTCTGTTTATCAATATGAAGGTCGGTAAGTAAACACCCCCAAATATACTCTTTATTTAATTTTGTTCATCTCAAATCATTAAAAAATAGACAAAAAAATTATTTTGATCTGATCGCCGCATGGGCTGCAGCAAGCCTGGCAATAGGAACACGCGGACCTGAGCATGAAACATAAGTAAGTCCTATCTGGTGGCAGAATTCTATTGATGCAGGATGACCCCCATGTTCGCCACAGATACCTACCTTAATATCAGGTCTTGCTTCTCTTCCCCACTTTACTGCAAGTTCCATAAGTTTTCCAACTCCTTTCACGTCAAGTACGTCAAAAGGATTGTCCTGCAGAATCTGGTTCATGTTGTACATGGGCAGGAACTTGTTCTCCGCATCTTCCCTTGAGAATGAGAAGGTAGCCTGGGTGAGATCATTTGTTCCGAAAGAGAAGAATTCAGCCTCTTCAGCAAGGTTTTCAGCCCTCATGCAGGCACGGACAACCTCAAGCATCGAGCCAAATGAGAAGGTAATAGTAAGCCCATATGTTCTTTCAACCTGGGTATGAATGTCAGTTACCCACTCTTTCACCTTTTTTAATTCCTGGGCTGTGCATACCTGGGGAATCATAATCTCCGGATGAACGTCGATGCCTTCTTTCCTGCACTCGGCAGCGGCTTCAAGGATAGCACGAATCTGCATCGAATATATCTCAGGGAAAGTAAGTCCAAGCCTGACCCCGCGGTGGCCGAGCATAGGATTTACCTCGCGAAGAGACCTGACTTTACTTAGCATCATCTCTTTTTTCACGATCACGGCATCCAAAAGGTCGGGGTCTGCCGGGGGTACTACTTTTTGACGGGAAGGATCGTCGTGATGCATAAAAGAGACCGTGTCAGAAAGAACCTGTAGTCCCTGGAAGTTTCTCTTTAAATTTTTGAGAATCTCAATCTCATCAATGAGTAACTGTTCAGTTGGAAGAAACTCATGAATTGGTGGATCCAACAGTCTTATTGTTACCGGCCTTGGGGCCATGATTGAAAATATACTTTTAAAATCATCCCTCTGGATTGGGAGAAGTTTATCAAGCGCCAGTATACGTTCTTCTTTTGTATCTGCAACGATCATGTCGATGACAATTGGAAGCCTTGCAGGATCATTAAACATTCTTTCCGTCCTGCATAGGCCAATGCCCATTGCACCAAATTTTAACGCTTCCTGTGCATCTTTTGGTGTATCAGCATTTGCCATTACCTTAAGCATGGCCCTTTCGTCTGCGAGGGCAAGAAGAGTTTTAAGTTCTGATGAGAACTCTGCTTCAATGAGTGGCACTTCACCAAGATAGACTGCCCCGGTAGATCCATCAATAGTAATGATATCTCCTTCAGATATCCTGGTATCTCCGACTGTTGCCTGGCGCAGTTTTACGTCAACATCAATTCCCTCGGCACCTGCAACACAGGGTTTTCCCATCCCTCTTGCTACAACTGCGGCATGGGATGTTTTTCCTCCCCTGCTTGTAAGAATTCCCTGTGATGCAAAAAATCCATGAATATCTTCTGGTTTTGTCTCTTCTCTTACCAGGATCACCTTATGTCCCTCGCGCCCCAGTTTCTCTGCGCGATCTGCATCGAAAATGGCGATTCCTGATGCTCCACCAGGTGATGCCGGAAGTCCTTTTGCAACCGGCTCAATATCTGCATCAGGATCAAGCCTTGGAAACAGAAGCTGTTCAAGCATATCTGGTTTTATCCTGGTAAGGGCCTGTTCCTTGTTAATAAGGCCTTCCCGGACCATCTCCACAGAAGTTCTTACCATTGCGGTTGCATTCATCTTCCCGTTCCTTGTCTGAAGACAATATAGCACCCCCTCCTCGATAGTAAACTCGAAATCCTGGACCTCTTTGAACTTGGCTTCCAACTTATTTCGAAGATCCATCAGCTCTTCAAACTGGGCAGGCATCTCATCTGCCATGCTTGCGAGTGGTTTAGGTGTTCTTATCCCCGCCACAACGTCTTCACCCTGTGCGTTAATCAGGTATTCACCAAAAATGACATTTTCACCAGTCCCTGGATCCCGTGTAAATCCTACGCCGGTAGCAGAGTTATTACTCATGTTTCCAAAGACCATGGCGACAATATTGACAGCCGTTCCATTCGCCATGTCAGGGGTTATCTTAAATTCTCTCCTGTAATCTACAGCACGCTTCCCCATCCATGAATTAAAAACGGATTTAATTGCGATCTCCAGCTGATCAAACG
>Ga0255346_1006236_pt1 | contig 11789 bp, 10 predicted proteins | sample wastewater_treat_FD_194410 | JGI IMG/M metagenome (GOLD analysis project Ga0255346, IMG submission 194410) | Wastewater microbial communities from Lulu Island WWTP, Vancouver, Canada - plant22 | ecosystem: Engineered > WWTP > Wastewater > Unclassified | place: Canada: Vancouver, British Columbia... | reverse complement strand
TTACGCGCCACCAGCCTCGATGAACTGCCAGAACTGATTAATGTCCTCAAGGGTGAAATGAGTATTGTCGGTCCTCGGCCCTTGTTGGTCGAGTATTTACCTCGCTACAATGCACAACAGTTTCGCCGCCACGAAGTTTTACCAGGCATCACCGGGTGGGCACAGGTAAACGGGCGCAATGCCATTACCTGGCAAGAGAAATTCGATCTGGACGTTTGGTATGTTGATAACTGGTCGGTTTGGCAAGATATCAAAATAATTTTATTAACGGTTGTTAAAGTGCTATCTCAAGAGGGCATCAGCCAACCGGGTCAGGTGACTGCTGAACCTTTTTTAGGCAACCCGCCTGGGATTGATGAGGCATCGTCAAACAATGATTGATTCAGGGGGCAACCTCCACCGAAGCCAAACCCGATTCTAATTCTGCAACCATATTTTCAAACATTCGATAACGTCCTGGAGAAACAAAACCCATTTGTTGATCATCCAGCACAATTGATTGTGGCACCTGTTTTCCAGGCGCCTTTGCAAGCAAGTCTGGCCAAATTTTCACGAGTGCTTGGGCGGTATCCACCGTCACTGTACCGGCCCAATTGCTAATCAGGATATCCGGACTTTTATCGCTGACTACTTTAACCGCTAATTCTTCAAGAAAAGTTAATAATTCAGGGGACAATAACTCGCCCTGTACATAAACAATATCAACGCCGATATTTATATAATGATTAATTATTGGGCCAAGATCACTAATCACTGTTGCTGCGGAAACCGATTCCCATTGAGGGAAAGGATTATAGGGCGGATAAATTGGGTTACAAATGCCGCAATAAAACCGAGCGCCCACCACAAAACTTTCTGCCAGTAAACCACTCTCCGGATCCCCTTCAGCGATTAGCCCAAGGATCTTGTTGTCGTAAGAAATCAGGGCTGATAAATACCCCGCCAAAAAAGCTTTTTGTCGCCGGGCATTGGCTGGATCACCCATTATGCTGACATTATCCGTCACCACCGCTGTGGGATTGTCGATGGCTAAAAAAGCAATCTCGGGATGCATTTCAGCAGACGCATTTAAATCGAGGTTGGAACCCAAACCAATAATTATCTGGACCTCGGGGGTGATCATCTCTGGTAATAAATTTTCCACGATGAGGAGTTGCATCGATTCTGCTTCTGTTAAATCTTCGAGAACAGCTTGGATTTGCGATATCAAATAGGAACTACCCGCATCTCCCACAACGAGCAAAACCGTTGGTAAAACCTCTGGGGTGATTGAAATCGTGAAAGTTTCAGAAATTGACGTTGCCTCAATTTCAATTTCAGGTGTTTCTAATAACTGAATTTCGGACGGTGTTTTCGGGGAACAGGCAACCAAGCCGACCAAAAAAAGGATGACAATCGCAAAAATCAATTTTTTGAATAATAAGCGCAAGTTTAACATTGTCATTATTTTACCTTTGTCCCTGATATAATCTACCATCTAATTAACAATCCAACCAATCAACCGGGATTGTAGGCGTTTGTATTATAATTATTCAAGGAATAAAGGATTAAAAAAACCGGTTTTAATTGGTAAAGGTTGTTTTTCATGAGTCTACCCGGTAGTGAACGCCTTCCCAGCGATATTAATGATCTACCTCCAGCACGTCAGCGCCATATCCGCCGACAGCCACGATCCGTTTCCCCAGCAGAACGACAAATGCTGCTCGATTCAATCATCAAACTTACCTCGCCAACCCCCGCTTTTTTCCTGCGCACCTTATTAGGCGCACTGATTTTGGGCACTGCTTTTTATCTACAAAGTCTGATATTTTTGATTATCGCCATTGTTGTTTTTCCATTTCAAACACCCTTATTCGGGCTGGTGTTGTTTCCGTTAACTTTTAATAACAAACACGCCTTCAAAGTGCTGATCAGCCTCCTTTTGTTGATTGCATTAGCATTTATTGCGGGGCTTGTACCAGGCTTTTTTCAGACCTTAAACTTCCCTGACCCATTGGGTGTCTTTCGCTTTTCAGCACTTTACTGGCTCGACATGTTCGTTATTGCTTTCAGCACATTTATTGGCGTCCTGATTCTGCTACGGCGAGGGAAAAAACCACAGGAAATGGGCGCCCTAATTTCCTACACACTCCTGGTCCCCATAGCACTGGTCGGATTTGGGTTGAGCAGCCGGAACGCCACCCTCTGGCAGGGCGCGCTTTTTGTCAGTCTGGAGCATTTGGGATTGGCACTGGTCTTTGCCATACTCTCCTTTACTGTTTTTGGTTTTCCACCTCAAAAAGCGCTGGGCTGGATCATCGTAATCACCACTTTTGCAATTACCCTGGCAATCAATAGCCTTGGATTAAATTTCTCGATGAACCAACCCCCACATCCATCGATAATAACACGAGCACCGACCCGCCCAATTAATCCTACCGAAAACCTCGCTGTTCCTACAGAGCCCAGGTCCTCACCCACCATCCTGCCCACAAATTTATCCTTTACCCCCACCCACCTCGCCAGCCCTACATCCACACCCGCACAACTTATTACTGCCACATCCACATCCGAATCTACTCGTTATTGGGGCATTGTTAATTCTGCTACAGGCGCCGTCGTTCGCATGAACCCCGATTTTTCAGCCGAAATAGTTACCTATGTAAACGACGGTGACCTGATTGAAATCCTCGATGAATTGACAGCGCCCAATGGCTCCCTTTGGTATCAGATAAAAGCCAAATCTGGGCAATCTGGATGGTTGCTGGGGTCTCTTTTAAAAACGCAAACCCCCTCTCCAAAAACCGATGATTAGTAAACAAATAACTTTGGAAGCACCCTTTAACTAACCTCATTACCGTCAACAATAATCAGGTTTTGCTGGGGAACGGTTCGTGTATCCCCCTGGCCAATCTGAACCACAGCAGCAGGCTGCACCACCCCACTTTCAAAAACATGTTCTCCCTCTGGTAAACTGAGCACTTCCGCAATTGCCCCCCAAATATTACCAGAAAACACCCGCACCTTTTGTCCTACTTTCAAGGTTTGTTTTACGCTGTCCAGTCCCAGCCTTTCATCGCCATTGGCTTGAATAATCGCTTCTGGTAGCATCCCGGTCAATCGATCATATGGACTGGCATTAAGGCTGACGGACTTGTCAACATGCGGGGTCAACCAATCCAATAAGGTCGGGTCCGGCGAATCTACACCAAACCCCCGCAAGACGATGATTGGAATTGGCAAAGCTGCGGCAAGTTCAATCAACTGTGGAGCCATAATATCCAAAATCAATCCCCCTGAACTGCGTTTGCCAAACCAGTTAAGCGCGTCTGCATCCACGCAAAATCCAGCCACAAGCACCTTGCCTTCGCCCCTTTCGTCCAGCATTTCTGGCGTCAGGGGTTGCGCCCACGAATCTGTGATGATCTGTAATTCCCCCAAACTAGTCGCTCCATTACCCCACAATCCCTGCAACAAAAATCCTGAGGTGGTAATAACCGCCCCATAATCCGGTATAACCGATTGGACAACGCCCATCATGCCCGCTTTTACTTGAATTTTATTTTGTCCGGTTGAAAGGACTGCTTTACCCTGAGAAAGCCCCTGAAAACAGCCATCGATAGGGGCACGTACCAATCGGGAAAACGTACCGGTTATCTGTGCGATGGTATCACCCGCCATAAAATTTTCACCGGGTTCTCGCACAAGATATTCTTTTATTGCCGGAGTTTCAACCTCCAAACTGTGCGCAATTTCTACCATCGTAATGCCCGAAGGAACAACTGTTTCTGCAATCACATCCCCGGGCAAGACTTGTTGACTTTCATAAACCAGTACTTCGCCAGGTTGTTTTAATTTTCGAATTCGTTGGATATTTGTTAAGGAGCCAAATCTGGCAACCGGTAATAACATCATTAATCTCCAAACTTATTCCTGGTCAAAACGCAACATGCGCTTCCACTGAATTAGTTGCTCTCTTCGCAATTCAGGGCGATTATGCAATTGCAGGGGGCGTCCACGCACATCAATCACAACACCGAGCAAGCCACCAAGGACTTTTAATCGTCCACTGCGTCCCTGTCCGCCCAAACCAACATCCACCCGCCGATGTGGCAGCAATTCAATGACAGCCGTCTTACCGGGTGGGATTTTCAATCGAACCAGTCCGCCTGAATGAATTTCTTTACTGAATTTTTCGCCCGTTTCGATTTTTACATGTACCGTTAGCGCAGTTCTTTTCTGCGACAAGTTTCCGGTTAAAGATATGACGCAGGCGAGGTTTTCAAAAGCAGATGAAGATAGTAAATGAACCGGTACAAGCGGTTCAACCTCCGCAAACTTTGCCAATAGCGGGAGGAGATGGTAACGATCGAGCACCAAAGTGGTGATTTGGCGCGGCTGAAGTCCATCTAGCAGGGTTAACAACACATCCACAGGATCCGGGGTTTGGGTTAGAACTGCACCGCTGGCAATGATAGGCTCAAAATGACCGTGTAAGCCCCGCTCTGCGTGATAATCGAACCAGCCGTGATTTGCTGCAAAACTTTTTACTGCCCGCTGAAGGCGATACCGAGCAAAAGCCAAATAGAGGCTGAGCATATGTTGCGTATCTGGGATCGTTCTTGGTGCCAGTACATAATTACACAGCAATTGATCTGTTTCTTCCAATGTCACGGGTACATCCGACCAATCATAGATTGCCTGTGCTGCCAATTTTCGTTCCGAACCTGTCAAATTGGGAAATTTATCCAATAGCACTGCCCCACTAATGCCATTTTGACTGGCTGTAAGCGTTGTGTAGGTGCCGCCCAGGTCAACCGCCAAAAGACCTCTGTTCACAAGTGTTTCTTCATCTTGTGCATTTGCTCGACTAAGCCAACGGATCATCCGCTCAGTTCCACAATTTGCAAGCCCATATAATTTTTCAGTGAGCGCGAACAAACTCTCTGACCCCGGGAAATCCGATTGAAAAGAACGAAGAATTTCCCTTTCCAAATGGGCTTGCGCCAGTACCAAATCGTATTGGCCATAAACCGGCTGGAGGTTAGGCACCAAGCGCAGCCTTGCTACCCGTTCTAATCGCCCTCTGGCGGCTGCTTCCATGGCCGTGTTGCCGGCATAAATAATCAGCGGTCTGATGGCAGGAGATAATAGGTCGCAGGCTGTCCGAACAATTTCAATCGTACGGTGCAGAGGTTCAGTAGCGCCCTGATCTTCCCCGCCTGCAATGATAATAATTTCTGGCAAAAGCCCAACCAGCCTTTCAATTGCTCGTTCATCGTCGATTTGCTGAGCATAATCGAAACTGGCTGTGATTTCTAAAGGCAACGAACTCGCCAGAGCCCTGGCTGCCCGCAATGAACCATGTCCCGCCAAACCTAACAGAGCCGTTTTTTTCTTCTTTACAGCAGTTAACACCATTCCGACGCGATCTAACCCCCGGCCGATGCGGTCAACCGGCATTAATAAGCTTCCATTTTCATCTAAAAACAAATGGTCGGCTTTTTGCTGCAAGCCTTGCATGGCCTGACCAACGCCGCTGCCAATATGCAGATCTTGCCCAAGAGAAGTAGGAGCCAAATCACTCCCCAGCAATTGATATCTGCCATCCGCAATACCAATCAGATGGACGCGTGAATTCACGCCGCCAATGTCCAGACCTAACAATGCATAAGGATGCTTTTTTGCGGTGGTCATCACCCGCCTCCGACCCAACGAGTTATCCAATCCCCAAGAAAGGCAATTCGGTCAATCATTGCCAACAAAGCCGATGAAAAGATGCCGGCAAACACAGCACCCAAGGCTAACCCGATAAAAACCTCACCGACCTTGGATAAGATTTCAAAAATCTGCGGCCGTGTATTTACCAATCCGCCAGGTTTGCGTTTGCTCCCCCTTCCAAAATGGAAATAACTCAGGGTGCCGATAACGCCGACCAGCATCAAAACCGATTCTGTAATTCGTATCCAGGGTTTATCAGGCGTTGCATACCAGCCAGGAACATCAAAGTTCGCTACTACTGCCGATAATTGTGGAACCAGAGTTCCAAAAATAGCGCCTCCGATTAATAACGCAGCGGTCAACCCGGCCAAAAATGCCAGGGGGATTCGTCCCAGCCTGCGCAATTGTGCAAATTGACTGAAAATCAAAAAAAGTGACAGAACAACCGGAATTAATACCCACAAACGTTGATACAATGTCCCACCAACCAGGGGTTTGAGCAAATAGGGCCATAAAATCTGTTTGGAGATGAGGATTGCCAGATAGCCTGCGGTAATACCTACAAATAGATTTGCCGCCAATCTAAAAAAGAAGTTATCGCCTATAAGGTAACTCAGAACCATAAGCGTCAATAAGAAACCAACCACACCCCAAATCAGTGCTTGCAGGTTCATTGTTCATCCCCCTTTGTTACTGCTGAATTACGTGAACCGGGTAAACTCATGCCAATTAGCAACATCAATATCATCAAAACCGTGCCAACCTGGTACGCAAGCCAGCGGTTAGGAGATTCATTGCTTTCCACCCCTAGATTTACGGAATCCGAAATTCCGCTGATCATGCCTTGAACCTGCCCGGATTCCCAGTATGGTTGCAATAAGGGCCCTGCCTGATCACTGAGCAGCAAAAGAATTGGCATCTCAGGGTTCAGGCTATGGATCTGTTCAATCCAGGCCATCACGCCTTCGTAATCATCTCCAATTATCAGAATATTATCAAAGGGTTCAACGGATAAATTGATCGCGAATTCGGGTTGATTACGCGCTTGAGTAATTTGGTTCGCCAGTCCATAAGCGCCAAAAGAACCAATCGGGAAATAGCCCAAATCCGCCACAGTTTGCCGGCTTTCAAGGCTTCCAACTTCAATTAGGCGATCAAATAGCAATCGGCCTGCCGGCACTGACGAGAGTGTTGTAACCTTAGCCCCTGTTTTAAATATCTCTTTCAAAATCGGCGTGGAAATTAATTCCATCTCACCAGAAAAAGCCGCTGAATAATCCATCACCAACAATATCGAAGAATTGTCATTCAAATTATGCACCCATTCACCGACGGATTGCGCTTGTGGTCTCAGCCTTCCATACAAACGGGCGTCAGATCGAGCAACAAAGAGTGCCAAACTCAAAATTGCGATCAATACAAGAGCGATTATTAATCGCAACCCTCGGTTAAATGCAGGGCCTGAGCGGGTGGATACCTGGCGTGCGCTTTTTTCAGCGCGCAGGGCTGCCATTAACTGCTCAACCCGCGCCTGATCTTCCTGGCTGATGGCTAAAACCATAGCCTCAAGTTGGGTACCTTTTACATCATTCAGGATAAATTTTTTGGTATCGTCTTCTGGATTGACGATGTATTTGATTTCTTGCGTAATTTCGCCATGCGTTGACTGCTTTGAAAATTCCTCTTCTTCAAGTTCTTCAAGTGGTTGTTCGCCGTTTTCTAATGCCACCAGCCAATGCAAAAGGCTGTCACCCTCCCTTTCAGAAAGAATTTCATCTGCGCTCTCAGCCTCTGCAGGACGATGTTTTTTTCGAATTCGCCGAAGCCAATCACCTCGAATCGTGTCGGGGGCAACATCTTCATCGGGTTCGGCTATCCTTTCAGGGTCTTCACTGGGTGCAGTCCCCTCATCCTCATCATGGATTTTTTGTAAAAGCGACTCCAGCTGCTGCTGACGTTCATTCTCTGCATCTTCAAGGCTTTGACGTGCGGCGAATATTTTCTGAGTGACCTCGCCAACCGAATCGGGCTCAGCTTGTGCTCGTTGCCGTATCCGGTTCAACCACTCAGGCACTTCTGGTTCTTCTTCAACCTGTTCTGACAGACTTTCTATGTCCGCTTGTTCAGAATCAGAAACACTATCTTTTTCACTCTTTTCATTAAATTGGTTCAGGTCCTCATCGTGCTTAAGTAAATGCAACAAATCTGAGAGATTGACATCTTCCTTTTCTAAATCAGAACCCTTTTCTTGATTTGAATCCTCAGGGATAGCGCCCTCAAGTATCGTCCCACAGTCTTTACATTTTTCAGCACCCAGTGGATTTTCAGCATTACATTCAGGACAAATTAGCTTAAACATCACTATTTATCCTCATAAGGTCGGTCCATTACCAATAAAATCCGTAAGCCAACAATTAACCCGCCCAGGGCAACCCCAATCAGGATGCCGCGCAGACCTGCCAGTGGAATTCGGCGGATGACCTCGACCCATTCGTATCCAGCGGTTCCGGAAGCAGGTTGAAGGTATTGCAAATTTAAAATCAATGAAATCAAAGCACTGATTAAAAAGCTGACCGACATCAAGGTCCATCCACGAATACGAATAATCCGCAAACTTCCATATAGCAATGTCACTGCCAGAAGAGCCAGCAAACTGGTTTCCACCGGAATTTGAATGTTGAGCACCCAATTCCTGAAAAAACTGTCCTGTGGTGATAGTAAGAACCCCATACCGAGGGTGATTAAAAATGCGACCAGAACAACCACGCTTAATAAAGCACCTTTTTGCCAGTGTATAACACGGACAATATGTGTTCTGAGCAAGCACCCAATCCCGATTAAACCTGCCACGCCTATTAACAAAATCCCCCAATTAATCAACAACCCATTAAGTTGCGACAGCTCTACCGGAAAGAAATAACCCGCCAGAATTGCCAAACCCGTCACAATGAGGACCAAAACCGGAATGACTCGTTTCATAAGATTCCAACCATCTTCAAGCCTGCAGCTATCACCAGCAGCGCAATCAATAAGACCCTTAGGATATCTTCGCTTATCCAAGTTGCCTGGTTTTCAGGTAATTCGTCAAACAATCCTGGTAATAGGTAAACTTCCTCACCGATCAGCAGATCGCGCGTGGTAAGGAACAGGGCAGCCTGAGTACTGACAGAGCCAGCTGCAGCAAAGGAATGCGCTCCCTTTTTCTCCGCCGCTTCCATATTCACCGCGCCTGTAGTACCATAATTCCCAAATAATCCCACCGACCCGGGATTAAATAAATGTAGATCCGCCAAAAAACCTGCCATGAAGGCATAGGGTGTTGGCCCTGGCACAACAAGGTTCAAAGCCATCGAATAACCGTCTCGATAATCTCCTTGGAGAATCTGACGAACAAACAGAGCCAGCTCGCCAGATCCGGTGGCAAGGAACTGTTCTTCCAAACCACCCGGACCCAAACTGGCAAGCTTTGATGTCACAGATAGGGATTGCAGCCCAAGAGCGGGGTATGCGCGCGACCAGAATCGATCTCCCAAGGAAATCAGGCATTTTTCTCCCCGCTCGATTGCGCGCTCTCGGTGTTCTAAAAAAGCGTGAACTGCAGGCTGCTCTCGTACCAGGTAGCGACCCCGCCGTCCAAACAGCAACCTAAAAAACAACAATAATAACGCCGCCAGGCCAATGATCGTCCACCCAATCGCATTCCAAGTCATGTCCCCACCTCCTGCAAATGGAATGAAAAATGGTTTATCATTTCAGGCTCTTTCAGCAGATAGATCAATTCAGTACAAAAATTCTCGAAAAGCGTTCTTTTTTCAAAATGCTCATTAAAACTATGCTTTGCGAAACCAAAGGCACCAGGAGTGGTTTTGAATTTGAAAATTCAGTGTGCTACGTTAACAATTCTCTTCTTACAAGAAAGATATTCCATAGTGACCAATTTCTGCGCTGCATAATATGAGTATAGCATAAGCTCGAAATATTTAATCACAAAAATATGTTGATTATGTACACCCAACGATTGATGACCTCCATCGCTTCACCTATCGAATCAAGGTTAAAGTATAATTGATTTTATGAAAGAGAAATTAAGGGTTATGACGATATTTGGTACCCGCCCAGAAGCCGTGAAAATGGCGCCGGTCATTAAAGCCTTGCGAGAACATACCGAAGAAATTGAAGTAAATGTATGCGTCACAGCCCAACACCGGGAAATGCTCGATCAAGTTCTGAAGGTTTTTGATATTACACCGGATATAGACCTGGACCTTATGGCACATGATCAAAGCCTGGCGGATTTAACCGCACGCATTTTTTCCAGTTTAGACCCAATACTGACCCAATACAACCCCGATTGGCTCTTAGTCCAGGGAGATACCACCACCGTCATGGCAGCAGCCATCCTTGGGTATTACCACCAGGTTCGAGTCGGCCATATTGAAGCCGGCCTTCGGACCCACGATAAATGGCAACCCTTCCCTGAAGAAATGAACCGTCGCATTGCCACTGCCTTGGCGGATTTACATTTTGCACCAACAGAAAATAACCGCCAAAATTTGCTGCGCGAAGGCATTCCAGATGAAATTATCAAAATTACCGGTAATCCGGTCATCGATGCCTTGAAAATCATCAGCCAACAACCAGTGCCCGCGCTAGTTAAAGAATTGCTAAGCCAAACAGGCGTTACCGGGGGACACCGACGCCTTGTGCTGGTTACCGCTCACCGACGCGAGAATTTTGGGCAGCCCATTCTTGATATCTGTCAGGCGCTCAAACGCCTGGCTGAAACCTATCGGGATGAAATCGCTTTGATCTATCCTGTTCACCTTAATCCCAATATTCACGTGCCCGTCTTTCAGACGCTGAAAGGCATTGACAATATTTACCTCCTGCCTCCCCTCGATTACCTGCCGCTGGTCCATTTGATGAAACACGCAACGCTGATTCTTACCGACTCGGGCGGAATCCAGGAAGAAGCACCTTCATTTGGCATCCCGACCCTGGTTTTGCGTCAGCGCACTGAGCGCCAGGAGGGTGTACATGCAGGCACTTTGAAACTGGTCGGTACGGATCCGGAGACCGTTTACTACGAAGCCCGTTACCTGTTAGATGATAGCGCTGCCTACGCTGCTATGGCTGGGGCTGTTAATCCCTATGGTGATGGCCATGCGGCAGAACGCATTGTTACCGCGCTTTTAGCGGCAAAAAGGGGATAAAACATGGCAAAAACTGATTTTTATACCCGGCTGGTTTATGCCAGACAGATCCCATTGATTGGAAAACTTTTTTACTATCTGCTTAAACTGCTCGGTTCTGAAATTCCCGTTTCTGTGCCTGTTGGGCCAGGTTTCATCCTCGAACATGGGGGGCATGGGGTGGTTATCCACAGTCAGGCAAAAATCGGTGCAAATGTACATATTTACCAAGGTGTGACCATCGGCAGGGCGGATATTTACCTGCCCATCGAAGATTCAAAATTTATGGGGATTGAAATTGGCGATAATGTGATTCTTTCTCCCGGCTGCAAAGTTTTATGTAAACAAGGCGTGCTTAAAGTTGGAAATGGCACTGTGATTGGCGCTAATGCGGTTTTACTGGAATCGACCGGTGAATACGAGATCTGGGCTGGAGCGCCAGCCCGTTGTGTCGGTAAGCGACCCCAACCTGGCGGTGACAAGGAATGAAAAATCAAATCTGCCTGGTTCCAAAATTAACCGGGTTGGGTGGGATGGTCTCTTTTCAAGCCAGGATGATTGCCGGACTAAAAGCTCACGGCATCCCCTATAATTTTGAAATTTCCTATCCGCAGAATGCTGCCATTCTCGTAATCGGCGGAACCCGCCAAATTTGGAAGCTCAAACAGGCTAAACGCCACGGAACCCGGATCATTCAGCGCCTTAACGGCATGAACTGGATTCACAGGTTAGAAAAAACCGACCCGCGATCTTTTTTACGGTCGGAGATTAACAACTACATCCTTGCTTATATCCGCCGTCACCTGGCAGACCAAATTGTATATCAAAGCAATTTTTGCCACGATTGGTGGAAACGAATTTATGGCGCACACTCTATCCCGTACCAGATCACTTATA
>Ga0255346_1006235_pt1 | contig 11789 bp, 9 predicted proteins | sample wastewater_treat_FD_194410 | JGI IMG/M metagenome (GOLD analysis project Ga0255346, IMG submission 194410) | Wastewater microbial communities from Lulu Island WWTP, Vancouver, Canada - plant22 | ecosystem: Engineered > WWTP > Wastewater > Unclassified | place: Canada: Vancouver, British Columbia... | reverse complement strand
ACTATTTTCGTGTCCGTGTTTGGGGTTCCATCTCATGGGTCGTGGCCGGATTGCTGCTGACAGCCTGGCGTCGCTCCGGCAAGTGGCAGGTCGTCCACTCCGACTGCCTGATTTTGGCGGGCGTTTTCTCCCTGATCATGGGGATCTATTGCTTCTTCTTGCCGCACACCCCGCCCGCGCACAAAGACGGAGCGGTCTTCCCGTTCCTGCAAGCGGTCTCCATGCTCAAGGACACCAACTTCTTGCTCTTCCTGATCATCTCGTTTGTCGTCACCACGCAACTCCAGTTTTATTTTCTGGGCACATCCCGGTTCCTGGAAGACATCGGCACGCCGAACGCCTCGATCCCCGGCCTGATGAGCATCGCCCAGGCCGCTCAGATTGTGGCCATGGCGGTCATTTTGCCGCTGATTTTCCGCAGGATGGGCTACCAGTGGACGTTGGCCATCGCGACACTCATGTGGATCGTGATGTTCATGACGTACGCCCGGATGAAGCCGCGTTCTGCGATCATCGCTTCCATGGCCCTGCATGGATTGGCTTATGCGTTCTTCTTCGATGCCGGGTTCCTATACATGGAGCGTGTGGCTCCCCCGGAAATCCGCGGTTCGGCGCAAGCGCTCTACACAACCGTCACACAGGGGCTCGGCCTTTTCGTCGGCACATGGATCACGGGCGCGGTGATGGATCGCTTCCGTAGCGCGGAGGGCTTCGATTGGCGGCGGATCTTCTTGGTCCCCTGTTTCCTGCTGACCGTCTGCATGCTGGCCTTTGTCTTCATTTTCAAGGGGTGACAGCCTTGTTGCGACCACGCAGTGGCTCGCAACGATGAGTGTAAAAGCTACGGCGCGGAGCGCCGCCCGGACGAGCGACGCTCGTCCCTCCCGGCGTTGCGCAAGGTGGATGACTGGCGCAAGACCGGTGCAGGGCTGTGTGGCACGGGCATCTTGCCCGTGTGGCGGCGTCTCCGCCGCCAGTCGTCTAAAACACCTGTCCTTTAGTTGTTCCAAAAATCGTAACCTAATAAAAGCCTGAGCCGCGCCCTCAAAAAACCTTCGTGCCCTTTGTGCCTTCGTGTGAGAAAATCCGAGCCATGCCCCCAAAAAATCTGCGTAATCTGTGTAAATCTGTGGATAGAAAAAATTGGGCCATGCATGAAACCAAGGCTCCGCGCACCCCGTCACCGTCACCGCATCAGCAAGAGGCTGAGAGCCATCACCAGCATGCCGCCCACGACGCCGAAAAGGCTGTCGTGCCCTTTGCCGTAGGCGCGGCTGATAGGCAACAGTTCGTCCAGACTGATGTAGACCATGATGCCGGCCACGCCGCCAAAGAGGATGCCCATGATTTCGGGGGGGAGCGCGCCGTCTTCGCCGCCCGCGAAGAAACGCAGCACGAGATAGGCCACGCCCGCGCCGACCGGCTCGGCGAGGCCGCTCAGCAGGGAGTAGCAGAACGCCTTGCGGCGGTTGCCTGTGGCGTAATAGATCGGCACGGAGACGCTGATCCCCTCGGGGATGTTATGCAGCGCGACGGCAATCGCAATCGCGGCACCGAGCTTGGGGTCTTGCAGGGCGGCGAGGAAGGTTGCGAGTCCTTCCGGGAAGTTGTGGATCGTAATCGCGAGGGCGGTAAAAACCCCCACGCGCATCAGCTTCTTGCCGTGCGCGGGATCATCGTGCGGCTCCAGTTCGCCCCCCTCGCGCAGGACGCGCGTCTCACTTTCATCGTGAATCTCATGCGGGTTTTCGGCGGACGGGATGACGCTATCGATCAGCCCGATCAACAGCATGCCGCCGAAGAACGAAGCCACGTTGACCCAGCAACCGAGCGGGTCGCCGTAACGTGCGACCAGCGCCTCGTTGCCCTTGACGAAGATCTCCACGAAAGAGATGTAGAGCATCACGCCCGCCGAAAAACCGGTCGCGACAGAGAGGAACCGGTAATCGGTACGCTTGGCGAGAAAGGCGATCATGCTACCGATACCGGTTGCCAGCCCCGCAAACAATGTCAGTCCGAAAGCGATCCAAACGTCTCGCATGTCATCCTCTCTTTTCCCAAAACACCGGAGATCCGTACCAGTCCGAGTAGCTTAAGCCAGCCCGTGACCGGAGTCAAGCGGACGACGCCATGCAGGATGTGGCGTCAGTGCCTTATGGCTCGACAAGCGCGAAAAAAAGTTGTTTCTCACACGAAGGCACAAAGGGCACTAAGGTTTTTTGGAAGCACCGCTCGGTTGTTTATCCACAGATGGATTTTTTGGGGGGTAGGGCTGACCGCAAGTCGCGGGTCGTGAGTCAACCTCTCTTATTGCGACCATGCAGTGACCCGCAATCGTGAGAGTAAAAGCCCTGCTCGGTTTTTCCACCTTACGGGGGGTTGACTTCCTTCATCCCCCCGCGCACAATGGACAGCGGCTGTTGGGGTCGAAATGTTTCCTCATCTTGCAGTGAGAAGCAGCATGCTGAAAAAGGTGATTTGTAGTTGCCTGTGCGTGGTTGGCGCGCAGGCTGAGGTGCTGACGTGGAACGGTGTTGACGGCGACGCATGGGGCGGCGCGGCGCAGAACTGGGTAGATGGAAAAGGAGCGGCGTGCGCTTGGAAGAATGGCGCTGAGGCTGTGTTCGCCGGTTCGGCCTGCCGTGTACGCGCGATCGAGGGCGTGACGACCTCACGGGTGCGGTTCCGTTCGAATGGATTCTGCCTTGAAGGTCTGGCCGAGATTCCCGAATGGATTGCGGACGCGGGAACATCCAACACCGTGGCGCTCGTGGATACGGCACCGTGCGCAACCGTGCGCGGCGGCGGCATGATTGTGTGCGCCCAAAGTGCTCGCTTCGCTGCGCTTGACCTGCAAGAGGGTCTTGTGTGCCTTGCAGATGACAGTGTGACGACGAAGATACACATCGGAGCCGCCGCCTGCCTGCAGGCGACGAAGGATCTTGCATTCGAAGAACTCTCAGGAACAGGACGCCTGTGGACGGGCGAGTTTCCGGGACCGGAGGAGATCCCGTTCGAAAACGATTTTGATAGCGGCCTCTCCACGAATAAAACGTATACGCATCTGCTTGATTTCGGGCCGAACCCCACGAACGCCGTGGCATGCTGGGTGACGTTCCGTCATGTGAACGGTCCGGGTGCGGCTGGCGTGAGCGGTCTTCCGGGAAGCAGCGGAAATCTGATGCGGATGGAGAATGTAGGTGTGCCGCGGCATCATGGTCTCTATTCGCTTTTCAGTGACTTCGCGTGGGGATTCACCCCGGAGAAGCCGATCAGATTCAAGGGCCTAGAGAAAGGGCGCTGGCATCGTGTCACGATCTACCAGCGCGCGTTTGAAGCTCCCGGCAGTCGCGGGCGCCCCGCCGTGCTCTCCTTCGACATGGACGGCGATGGTCCGCTGCCGCCCGCTTCGATCACCACATGGCAGAACCTCCATCCCGTCTCGCGCATCACGTATCCGTTTTATGCAGTCGAGGAGGACTCGCTTACGTTGCACATCCGTAACCTCGACCCCGCACGCGGCTACCATCTCTATGGACTCAGTATTGAGCTGTGCGATGATCCACGCGCAGCGCAGGCACCCATTCGCGTGACGGCGAAGAAGAACACCTTCGGATCAGCTCCTGAGCAGGTAGCAGCGGACGAGGCTCCCGTTTTGTACGACTTGATGTGCGATACCTGGGCAGCCATTGATGGCCTCGGGCGGGAACTACCTGATGCCACGGCATGCGGTGCGCCACGCACGGACCGCAGCGTGGGCATCTTCTACTGGACGTGGCACCGCGACAACCTTGGCCCCTACGACAATACGAAGCTCACGGCCAATGCCCGCGACGGTATCGTGAGCTGGCCGCCGTGTACGGCGCACTGGTGGGGCGAGAGCGAGTATGGTTATTACCGGGCGACCGACGAATATGTGCTCACGCACCACGCCATCCTCCTTGCCGCCGCCGGCGTGGATGCGGTGTTTTTCGATACCACGAACCCGCCATGGACTTTCAAGGAGCAGTATGAGGCGCTGTGCCGAGCCTGGACACGTCTGCGCGAGCAGGGCACCCCCACTCCGCAGATTGCTTTCATCTGTCCGTTCACATTCAGCGGCCGACCCGAGCGCGCGGCAATTGTGCTGGATCAGTTGTGGTACGATCTTTACCGTCCCGGCAAATGGAAGGACCTGTGGTACCGCTGGCAGGGGAAGCCGCTCGTCTTGGCCGATCCGCGCTGCGCCAAGTTGCCCGGTATGAAGGAGTTCTTCACGTTCCGTTACCCCGAAGCCGACTATCGGCGCGGCCCTTGGGCTGCCGACCAGTGGAGCTGGCTTGAAGTCGCGCCGCAACATGTGTTCACGAACAGTCTTGGACAGGCCGAGCAGATGAGTGTGGGCGTGGCGGTAAACACATTGCCGGGGCAACCTGGCCCCGCGCCGATGTCCCACAAAGATGGTGCGATGGGGCGTAGCTGGCACGACGGTGCGATTGACCCCGATCCGGCGGCCGTGAATCGTGGTATCTTTTTCCAGAACCAGTGGGACTGGGCGCTGAAAAACGACCCGCTCTTCATTTTCGTGACGGGCTGGAACGAGTGGCGCGCCGGACGCATGACAAAGTGGAGCAGATTCAACGCCGAGACAGACTGCTACTTCCCCGGTGGCCTCTTCGTGGATCAGTACAATCAAGAATACAGCCGCGACTGCGAACCCATGAAGGGGGGCCATGGCGACAACTACTACTATCAGCTTGCGGCCAACATCCGTCGCTACAAGGGGGCGCGTCCCGTGCCCGTCGCAACGAACACGTATGCCATCAGCGTGGACGGAGCGTTTGACGACTGGGCGGCAGTCCAGCCCACGTACCGCGACGCCATTGGCGATGTGATCCACCGCAACCACAGGGGATGTGGCCAGACCCACTATACGGATGCGAGCGGCCGCAACGACATTGCGAAGTTGAAGGTTGCCGAAACGCCGCAGGGTCAGGTGGCGTTCTATGCCCAGACGGCAAACCTCCTTTCGTCCCATACGGATCCCAACTGGATGGTTCTTTTCGTGAATACCGACGCGCAGGCGAAGACGGGCTGGCACGGATATGATCTGCGTGTGAACCGCATGGTTTCCGCCGACGGCACGAGTACCTCACTGGACGTGTGGCGCGGTGAACACTGGGAATGCGTGGGCGTCGTGCCGATTCGCATTGGTGCCCGCGAGATTGAACTGCTGCTGCCGCAGAAGTTTTTTGGCTCCACGCCGCTCAAATTCGAGTTCCACTGGAAGGACAACCCCGAAAGCCTCGAACGTCATCCGACAATCCAAGGCGATGATGCCCCCGAACGCCGGTTCAACTATGTCTTTAGACAACTAAGCGACAACTAAGGAACAGGTAATTCGAAACGCTCAATGAAGACCACTCGCCAAGCTTGGTTTTATCCCGTTGTTTTAGCGTATGCCGTGATACGCTCTCTTTTGCTTGTTGCTTTGGCAGTGTCGCGCGGGACTTCAACCGATTGGCTCTTTGTTCCCATTCCTGTGATTTGGTCCTTAATTCCCATCGCGGCTATTGGCAGCCTCTCCTTTCAACTGCCGCCAGATAGACAAAATTTCTTTTCAGCCATTTTGGTCGCTGTGAACATCGCCGCTATTTTTATAGCCGATTATCTCTGCTTCTGCGTTAAACCCGATGCTCAAAATGGACTTGTCATTTTCTTGTCCCCCCTCGTTCTCCTATGCTTCAACTGTCTGGTTTTTGTGGCATGCATTTCTTGGCACAAAGTAAGCGAATGGGTAGCTGAAAAACGAAACGAGAGACATACATCCTAGGCCATTATACTCCTCCCCGGCTGGTGTCTCGCACGCTTCGGCGACACGATTCGTCAGCGCCCGCTACAGGCAATTATTGGCCAAATATTCTGCCATTTGTTCAAAGAGAACTAGTTGTTCGACAGCAGCAGCCTTGTAAAGAACTTCTCCACGTTTCACAAGGATGTTTTCTACGTACTTATCTACGTCGCTCTCACGCTTCTTAAGGAATGCTTCTTCTTCATCAAGGCAACGCATTCTATGCGCCTCGCAAAGCAATTGCCCCATGAGAATGACTTTGGCATCAGAAAGCGAAACCGCTATATCTGCGGCAGCTAACGCTGACGCTTGTGCTGCAGATCGATTAACGGCTTGAGAGATTGGATCAGCAACAGTCCTCTCCGCCAGCACATTCTGTGCTTTGCGACAGATCAACACTAGATCAAGATGTATTGGTGATTTCGCCTGTTGCAGTACCATCGAAACGGCCATTTCTGCCTTCACGGGAAACGATTGCACACACACAAACCCTGAATGACGAATTGCACGATGGACCGCCGTCCATCCGTCGTGACGCGCGTGGTGATAAGTGAAAATAAACAGACCATCATCTTTGAGGACTCGTCTACATTCCGCGAACACGGAAGTAAGTTTAGTTGTAAAGAGACTTGCGTCTGTGTCTTGCACCTCGGCAGTGGAACGCGTTGTGGAGCTTGGTGTAAGTTGAAGCAACTGATTCAACCAATAGTAAAAAAAATCGGCGAGTTGAGAATAATGCACATTGTCAAAAAAGGGTGGATCAGTTACGACTAGGTCAACAGAGCAATCAGGAATGTCTGTGCAAGACGAATCGCCTTGACTCAAATAAACGGTGTCGGGAGAATTTTTGAAACTTTCATAATCTGATACTACTTCTACCGACAATGCCCTGTTGAACCCGCCGGCCTTGGCTCCTGGATGGGAATCGATAACAACTTCGGTCGGCAGGTCCTTGTAGTCGAGTGCACGCTCAATCCTCGTTTGGTAAAGGCAAGAGAATGCCCCGGAGGATTTCGGCGTTCCCCACATGTTCGCCTCAATTGGCATCAACTCAGGCTTTAGGACATGATTCGCGAACATGTGTCGAACGGCACCAGTTCCCTCGCCCTTGAAAGACGTAAAAAGATTGTTGAATTCGAGCGTGCCCGAAAACAGGCACGCGAACAGATGCTTGATCTTGTCATCTTTGATATTTTGAATCGCGTCCGCAAGATATCTGATACAAACAATTTGTCGATCTGAAAATAGCTCGTGCCAACAACGGTAGTTATGCTTAAGCATCTGATTGGTGTTATAGCCCGGCAGAACGGTTACTACGGGCAGATCGCCTACAATAGCGTTGAACCGCCGTACGACATCAGCCTCCAATTGTTTATCGAATTCATTGATCGGCTCATATCGTTTTATACCGTCCAAGGTAAGCACCATTTTCGCGTATCGCCGGTAACGAAGTGGCCCACGCAGGGAACGCATAGCATCGACGAGCTTGAACTTACCTCCGCAGGATGGGCAATGCACCGTCGCACCGGTAGCACTGCCCTTTTGCGGATTGAACTCATGTCGACACGCATCACATCTGGCAGCAACTGCATCGTGCGTCGTATGGACAATCATTCCACATGATGGACAGAGGGCGCGCGCGGTTGGATCTTTTTTGGGCACCGCATTTGCAGAGAATATACGTTTTTTGAAGAGTTCTATTTCTTTTTGACAGAAAGGGCACTCTACGATCTTTACAAGAAAATAGTAAAGAACTGTCGCTTTTTCATCGGAGGACAAGCGGGTTTCAAAGAGGCTGAGGATTTTCGGGGCGACCGTCTGTTCGAGCATCGCGAATGCGTCTCGAACCGCCTCCCGATCATATTTTGTAAAAGCAGCTCGGCATGCGGTTACGGCGACTGGGTTGATGTCTCGGCCTATTGCCCGACAACCCAATTTTATCGCTTCACCGACTGTGACTCCGCTCCCCATGAACGGATCAAAGATAACTGTACCGGAAAAATCATTGGTTCCGTAGAACCGTGACCAAAAGTCGTCAGTGTCTTCGGCCTGTGCTCCAAGGATGAGACCACGAAAGACGGAGCCGAGGCGACGTGCCCACCATTTGTGCAAATAATAGACGGGGCGGTACACCTCCTTTCGCCATGATTCTTGCTCAGCAATCCGTGAAAGGTGCGCGAAAGGAAAACTTGTCTCAATCAATGTAGCCATCGCTAAACCCGCATCTCTTCGTCAGCGACACTAGCGTCGGCGTAATGGTCATTAAGCACCACAGGGTTATCGGAGTCATGTGTCATTCGGTAGGCCACGAAGGCATGTACCTTACCTGCCGATGGGTTGGGGATTGTTGTGGGCGTTATCACGTTTGTTTTCAAATCGAATGCATACCCTACGACTACAGATCGCGCCTCCACGCGATCAAGGTTCCCAACCGGTTTGAATCCTTTCGGAGGTTTTCGGTCCGCAGGAACGACAAGGGTTCTAGTCCCGGTAAATCCATTGGCAATCGCATAAGGAGTTGGGGCTACGTACATCTTACGATCCCGGATCATAATGTCGCCGTAACTACCAAACCCCTTCACACTCCTGTTCTTGTGAACATAGGTATGATCTGCGTTCAGGAAGTCGCCATGACAGATCACAAGGTCTATTACGGGATACTCATCGCCAACGTCTTCTGCTGGTGGATATCGACCGAAAACGTAGAAAATATCGCGCCCGTTGTGGAAGCCAGTGGGAACCTGACTGTTGCTGTCGTAAGAGGATTCGCGTCCCGGATATGCGAGGCCCTTGATCTCAAATCCTTCTGTATGCTCCACGAGGACAAAATCTGGATATGTGTTACGTCCACCTCGGTCATATAGAATTCCGCAAGCATCCATTCTGGCCTGGAACCAGTTCTGGAAGTGAAATTCTTTGTCGGTACGGCTCACCTGCCTGATCAGAGTTCCGTCAAGAATTGCCCGAGAAGCCTGCATGAATATCTCAAACACTTTCGTTTTTTTCATTTTGACACCATATCATCCTGACATTTAGGAGACGGAAGACCTGCCCCAACCCCAGATTGTTTCAAACATGACACCCGAGTTATGGATTGTCGAGCCTAGGTCCGACGTATCCACGCCTCCCTTAGTTTGCGGTCGCACCCCGCAAAGACCAACCTTCCTGGCTGGCCAATCCGCAAATCGCACGACGTAATTGATCGCGCTGCTGAACCGCTCCTCGTCTGTCACAGCCGATACACTGCTCGAACAGGCAAACCTTGTCTACGGTTGAAATAGTATTAACACTGACCGCTATGGTCAAGCGCACAACACACAGTTTTTTGACCCTGCGGCAGCGTTTTAATCCTTGGGCTTGCCTGCAAGATGGCGTTACAATGGCCCGCAACGACGAATAAAAAACTCTGCTCTGTTTTTCACAAAGCAGCAAAGTAGGGGGCGTCGCAGACCGCCCATTGGCGGGCTGACGTCCTTCTCCCTCGGCGGTCCGAGACGTCCCGCCGTACTACTCACCGGGATTGTACAAAGTACGATCCCATCCCCTTCTGCGGGTCGAGTTCGATGCTCCAATGCGTGTTCTCATTTGTCACGGATATAGCGATGATCAGGGGTGTTATTCGTTTCCCCCACCTCATCGCGCCAATTCCCTATCGTAAACCGCGAGGTCGCGCTGGGAGAAGCAGCAGAACACCACATCCATTGCCGACTGGTTCTCCTGCAGATAGGCGCGCACGGTTGCCACGGCGACTCGTGTCGCGTCTTCGATGGGATAGCCATAGACACCGGTGCTGATTGCCGGGAAAGCAATCGATTTCACACCATGCTCTTGCGCGATTTCTAGGGATCGGCGGTAGCAGTTAGCGAGGTGCTGCTCTTCCCCCGCGTTCCCGCCGCGCCAGACGGGGCCGACGGTGTGGATGACGTGTTTCGCAGGTAGCTTGTATCCGCGCGTGATCTTGGCGTCGCCCACCGCGCACCCCCCAAGCGACCGGCACTTATCCAAGAGTTCGGGTCCCGCCGCGCGATGGATGGCGCCGTCAACACCCCCACCGCCCAACAGCGTCGTGTTTGCTGCATTGACAATCGCGTCGACCTGTAGTGTCGTGATGTCTGCCTGTATCGCTCTCATACATTCCTCTCCGCCAACCGTGTTATCGTGCCTATCTCGAACCCCATACACAGCCAAAACCGTATTCATTCTGACCGTTTAGGTCAAGCGCGCATTTGCCCCAAAAAAGTTGAAACTTCAACTCTCTTTGGTTTTTGGTTTCATCCAAATCGGGATCGATTATTTCACACGACAACTAAGGGATAGGTAATTTGAAACGCTTGGTTCTTTCACGCTAAATCACCGAACGGAATCGCGACAAATCGCCGAACAGTTCTGCGCTAAATCACCGAACGGAATCGCGACAAATCGCCGAATTTGAGTTGATGGGCAACGGTGGTTCTGGTACGATTCCGCCACATGACACAACAGTACAGAAAGCGAATCGCGGATGACATTCTCCTGCGCAAGCTCGCCGGAGCCGGCGCGGTGTTGGTGGAAGGTCCGAAATGGTGCGGCAAAACGACGACGTGCGAGCAATTTGCCAAGAGCGCACTGTACATGGCGGATCCCGACACAAGAGAACGCAACCTGGCGTTAGCCGCGACAAACATCAAGGAGTTGCTCAAGGGCGAAACTCCTCGGCTGATCGATGAATGGCAGGTCGCTCCAAAATTCTGGGATGCCGTCCGGTTCCATGTAGACCATGCAGAAGGATGGGGGCATTTCATCCTCACGGGATCGGCCGTTCCACCGGAGGACAAGAAGGCGCAAAACGGAAAGAAAGATATCGTCCATTCTGGAACGGGGCGTATCTCAAGGTTGCGGATGCGCCCCATGAGTCTATGGGAATCGGGGGAATCGACTGGGACAGTGTCGCTCCACGACCTTTTCGCTGGTTCTGAGCCCTCCGGCGAAAGTACGATCAAAACGCTGGACGACATCGCGTGGCTGATCTGCCGCGGAGGCTGGCCGCAAGCAGTCGAACAAACCGGAGACGTGGCACTTGACAGAGCCGTCGACTACTACGAAGCCGTGGTATCGTCTGACATCTCGCGTGTGGACGGAGTGGAACGGGATCCGGCCAGGGTTCGCCGTCTCATGCGCTCGTTCGCCCGGTTGCAAGGGACACAGGCACTTTTGCCGACGATACGAAGAGATATGCAGAATGGCCGTGCCCGGGCTCCGAACGACGACACGATTCGGTCGTATCTGAATGCGCTCGAAAAAATATTCGTCGTCGAGGACATGCCGGCGTGGTCGCCTTGTCTGCGCTCAAAAACAACGATCCGAACTTCGGACACGCGCTATTTCACCGATCCGTCCATCGCCGTCGCCGCCATGGGATTGGGCCCCGGCGACTTGATGAACGACATCCAGTCGTTCGGCTTTTTCTTCGAGGCACTCGCCGCACGCGATTTGCGCGTATACGCTGAAGCGCTCGGAGGCACGGTCAGTCATTTTCTCGACCGGAACGGGTTGGAATGTGATGCCGTGATACATTTGCGGAACGGCTCATCCGGTCTTGTCGAAGTGAAACTTGGTGGCGAGGCGCTCATAGAGGAAGGCGCTTCGACGCTGAATGCGCTTTCGGGATTGCTCGACACGAAACGGATGAAGGCAGCGGCATTTAAGATGGTTTTGGTGGCCGTAGGCAAGTACGCCTATCGGAGACCCGACGACAACGTGATCGTCTGCCCGATCGGATGCCTCAAGCCTTGAGCCCCTGTCGACGTGCCCCGCCGATCAGTCGTCACCACATCAGCAATGCGCATTTCTAAAGATTTGCACTTGAAACGCGACCCCTTGTTCGCGTATGATGACAACAACTTTTGCAAACCAAAGATTGTGGAGAGGTGGCCGAGTGGCTGAAGGCAGTGGTTTGCTAAACCGCCGTATTGGATCAAAC
>Ga0255346_1006230_pt1 | contig 11794 bp, 8 predicted proteins | sample wastewater_treat_FD_194410 | JGI IMG/M metagenome (GOLD analysis project Ga0255346, IMG submission 194410) | Wastewater microbial communities from Lulu Island WWTP, Vancouver, Canada - plant22 | ecosystem: Engineered > WWTP > Wastewater > Unclassified | place: Canada: Vancouver, British Columbia... | reverse complement strand
CCGTAAGTAAATCTTATCTGGATTTCAACACAGGTCGATCTTACGAATGTCTCTAATTTGCTTGCTCTTTTCTGTTAGATTCTCTATTGCTACGCAATAGAATTTTTATCCTATTGCGGATTCTGGGATAAAAGAGCCCGTTTACAAACGGGCTTTTTTTATCAGGTGATGACATGCCGTTTTGGGTTTACATTTTGCAAAGTGAAACGAGTGGCCGATATTATACAGGGCATACAGACAATTTGGAGCGGCGGCTTGGCGAGCACAATGATCCCGGCTATCTTGGTTCTAAGACCACGAAAAGATTCAAGAGGCCCTGGAAAGTGATATGGACACAGCAGGCAGCGAGCCGTTCCGAGGCCATGTTTTTAGAGAAGCAAATCAAAAATAGAGGAGCCTTTCGCTATGTACATGAGCTCAGCGGTAGAGTCCCGCCGAGGCGGGATTAACCAGCATGTCCGTGGTTCGAGTCCGCGCTGGGGAGCCAAAATAAAAGAGCCCGTTTACAAGCGGGCTCTTTTTTCAGGTGATGACATGCCGTATTTAAGGTGCGGCATGACCTGGTAGAGTATTTGTTGCTCAGAAACAAAAACAATACCGTTGTATGGTCCGCAGTGATACTCCCAACTTTGCCGCTGTTTTGGGCAATCTCGCTGAAGATTCTTTCGGCGCATCTCGCCCCCCCATTGTATGATACATGCGGGTTTGGTCGATGTACGAGTATAGATATTTGGTCGACTTCAAACGGGCAATGACAACCTCATACCCGCTGAATGCCAGTTCTTTCGCGATTGCCGCCCTGTTCCATGGGTTGAGCCAGTAATCACAGCTATTTCCCCCATTTTCATTTTCCTTTAAGTTTGTAACGTCGTACGCTGAGAGCTTTCCACTCGAGAAGCGGGTGAGATTGTATGCGCTGCTGAAGGAATGTGTCGGAGGTCAAAAGCGCGGAGTCGATCTCCCCCTGGTCCAGCAACAGATCCAAGAACGCCCGTTCAGAGTCTGTGAAAGGTAGAAGCATGGATAGTCCCTCCCGGCATTCCCTTACGAGACGCGTCCCGAATTCGGTCGATTCACCTCGGATCTCAGACATATTCACGCGCAGCGTGGGGAGCAACTGCTTGATCAAATCCACGGCGTCGAAGTCGACATCGTCCACAGAGATCGTTCTCCAATCCTTCCTGTTCATCGCGCCGTAGAGCACGAATCCGATGCGAAGGCGGTGGAAATCAAGGTCGTCCATTCGTAAAATCCGATGGCTGTCAAACAGGTCCCGCACCTGTCTGCGCGGCAATAACGCCACGAGCTTACCGGCCGCAAGTTCATGGCGATCCAGCATGGGAATGTCTGTTGCCCGCCAAGCCCCGATGGGATGAGAGTCGCGGCTGATCACCGGCCACAGCGGGATACGGAACATGAAGTTGATGTCAACTTCGAGGTTAGAACTCCGTCCGGAGGCGTTTTCATACCGCAATAACCACTTACCTCCGGCGTGTTCTTCAGGCATCCGCCTTACTGTGAAACCTTCCCGAGCGAAGACTGCTTGAACAGCCTGCTCGACCTTGGGACGCTCGGCAAGCATGCCGTCACGATCTACTGCTCCAACGTAGTTCAGATCGATGTCAACGGAAAGCCGAGGCACATCGAAGATGAAAAGGTTTAAAGCCGTGCCGCCTTTGAGCACCAGCTTCTTTTTAAGAAACGGGTGACTACGCAGTGCATCCAGCAACCCGAGCAGGTGGGCGGCTTTTTCGAGCATATCCGGCCTAAAACCCGTCATTTCCGCTTCGGCGGCCAGCTTCTCTGGTGAGACCTTCATAATACCTCTCCCCACGTCCGTTCAAGCACTTCCCTGGGGACCACCAGATTCCATTCCGATAAGAGAAGGCCTGATGTCCGCTTGGCGCGGTCCAGATAATGCGGTTGCCGGGGTCTCAGAGCACGCAGTGCCTCGATGTGACGGTCCTCCACCATCAACGATTCGCGGTGCTGCTCGAGAAAAAAACCCACCTTCGCTCCGGTGGTCGCGTTTCCGAGCAGCATTGTGTACTCCACGACCTTGTCGAGGTCGAAGAATTCGACGAACTCCAGCGAACGCCAGATTTCCTCCCAGCTTCCCGAAAGGTCCGGACGATCCAGGACGTCCACCAAGGTCCGCTCCAGGCTAGCTACCCGTAGCTCCATTCCGGCACGCTCCGAAGTCAAAATGCCAAAATGGACTTTCCCCGAGCGAAGGAGAGCTTGCGGGAACCTTGTTCCTCGAAAAATATGAGAGCGAAATGTCAAAGGCGCAAGAGGGCGGAATGCACAGTACGTGAGGCGGGCATGAACAGAATAAGCCTTTCCGTGAAACTCCAGTGCCGTATGGTGCGACAATACTGAATCCGGTGTCAGCTTCGCGGCAACGAGAAATGGATCAACAGGATATGAATCGGTGTCGGACCCCAAGGGAATGACGGCATATAACCCGCGCCGTACCCGAACGACCCGCCCGGCCTTCTGGTGGTATGCCAGAAGTGCCTCCTGCGTACGTTCACCAACTTCACCGTGGGAAGACAGATGTTTGGCCAGATCGTCCCCTGTGAAAACAGGGTTCTTTCTGAAGAACTCATCGTGTTTCATCTTCGCTATCCTTGACTTCATTTCATGTTACCCATAGCAATGCTATGGGTATTGGGATAAGATGTCAAGTTTAAATTCGGGAAAATTGACAGATCACACAAAACCCATCTAAAATTATGGGTTTCTCGTGCTCGCGTCAAGCATCGAAGAACCCGCCCACTAACATTCACTACTCGCCCCCGGTAGATAACTTCAGGAACAGACTTTCGCGGCCAGATGGCGTGAATGTCGCGCCTCAAGAACAAGAAGCCAAAAGGAACCTGTTAGAAACGCGATCCAAACCAACACCCGGACGCCCGGCATCCGGAGCAGACGCTGGGACGACAACGCTTTAAGCCGAACAAAAACTTGAATCCGCCCCGAACGCCCTCCCCGGTCAGTGGCGCAACGCCCTGCTCGATTGCCGCCCCGTCGTGGGCACTTCGCATGTGCGCCGCCCCCGGCCGGAGTGCTTCTGGCCCGTGGATGCGTTCGTACTCGTGCGGCGGCTCCTCCATCCGGATATTCAGCGCAAACCATCAAAATAACCGGACAAACACCTTGACAAGGCCTGGCAGTTTGGTACTTTAGCCCCTGTTTGACATTATTTATGTGAATGCACACGCCGGACAGGCCGAAAAAAAAGAAAGCACTGTCCCGAAACCGCGGATTGTTCTGTGTTGATACCATTGCGGCCTGGGACTGCATCGGGTAGGATAAGCCCTGTAAATAAAAAGCTCCAAAGCAGATGGCGTAAAGCGGATAGACCGTTTCTGGAAATTCCGCAAGGGAGAAGTAAATGAGAGAAAACAGAATGACAAGTGATATCCGTATTGACGATAATGTTAAGGCCAAGCAGAAATGACTGGGTTTAAAACTTCAATATATGAAGGATGTATTTTAACCGGCCCGCTCTTTTACGAACCGATGCGTGTAGAGACGGTGCATACCAGCAATGCTGAAACTTGGACTGTTGGTCTCGTTGGCACGCACACCGAACGTTTCCGAAAAGTTACGCTGACAAAACAAGATATTGAAGGGCTGACCATCCTTGAGGCCGGCTTTACTTTCGATGGCGATAGCCGTCTTTTACGTCTGGGACTTCAGGCCTATTCGCTCGGAATTGCCTGGGAATTTGATCCTTATTTTGGCCTTTCGATTTCCCGCGTTGATCCGCTACCGCACCAACTGGAAGCGGTTTATGATTATCTATTGAAACAGGCACGGGTACGATTTTTGTTGGCTGATGACCCCGGCGCAGGAAAGACAATCATGGCCGGTCTTCTTTTGCGTGAACTTCAATTACGCGGTCTTGCCGAAAGAATTCTCATTGTCTGCCCAGCCAACCTGGCATTTCAGTGGCAACGTGAGCTCAGGGAAAAATTTGACGAAAAATTCCTTGTCCTGAAAGGTGGCGACATTCGAGATCAGTTTGGTGTCAACCAGTGGATAGAGCAAAATAAGGTCATTACCTCGCTTGATCTTGCAAAGCGCGCGGAAATACTTCCGGGGCTAAAACAAGTCCAATGGGACCTCATCATCGTCGATGAGGCACACCGCATGTCCTGGACGCCACCATCTCGTAAAACAGCACGTTATGCTTTAGGCGAGCTTTTGCGCGACGCTTCAGACCATCTGTTGTTGATGACTGCAACACCGCACAAAGGTGATCCGGAAAACTTCTCTTTATTCCTTCAATTACTTGATCGTGATGTTTATGCGGATGTTCGTTCCATTGAAGAAGCTATGGCGAGACGAAGTGCCCCTTTTTATCTGCGCCGGACAAAAGAAGCAATGGTCTATTTCCCGGAAAGGCGAGCCGATGGAACCTGGGTGGCGGAAAAAATATTCACAAAGCGTATCCCACACACTGTGGATTTTTCAATTGACGGACAGGAATTTGAACTTTACCGTGAAGTCACACGTTTTGTTAAACGACAAAGCGCCAAAGCCGCAGCACGGGGAGATGACCCCCGTGCCCGAGCTATCGGCTTTTTAATGGCCCTTTATCAGCGCAGATTGGCCTCCAGCACTTACGCCATGCGTCACAGTCTGGAAAACCGTGCGCGCAGACTGGAAGAAGGCATCAAAAGAGCGCAGGAACTGGTAAAGATGGCCCCACCCGATCTTCCAGATCCGGAAGATATCGAGGAGATGGAGGAAGATGAACGCGAGCGGCTGGAAGAGATGCTTGAGGCCATTACACTGGCAGGCAATGCTGATCAGATTCGTGAGGAAATCGAAGAGCTGAGAGGTCTTGCCAAGCAGGCCCAAACCGTTGAAGATGACACAGCGGAAGCAAAACTCGCCAAACTTAAAGACCTGCTACATAAGGAAGGCTTTTTTGATCATCCTGAAAAGCGCCTTTTGCTCTTTACCGAGTTCAAAGACACTCTGGACTATCTGGTGCAAAAGTTAAAAGCATGGGGCTTTAAAGTGGGCTTTATTCACGGCAGCATGAAGCCCGGCAGCCGTGACGAGCCGGGCTCAAGACTTCATTCCGAGCAGCAATTTCGCGAGGGTACAATCCAGGTGCTCGTCGCAACCGAGGCGGCTGGCGAAGGCATCAATTTACAAGTGTGTAATATTCTATTCAACTACGATATCCCGTGGAACCCGAATCGGCTTGAACAGCGCATGGGGCGTATCCATCGTTATGGTCAGCGAAAAGACTGTCTCATATTCAATTTTGTGGCCACCAACACCATTGAAGGCCGCGTTCTCCAAAAGCTATTGGATAAGCTCCAGGAAATCCGTGACGCACTGGACGATGATGCTGTTTTCAATGTCGTGGGCGAAATACTCCCCTCAGCTCATGTCGAACGAGTGCTTCGGGACTATTATTCCGGAAAGCTCGGTGATGCAGATCTGGAAGAACGATTGCTGGAAAATGTGGATGAAGGTCGTTTCCGCTCCATTTGCCAAAATGCGCTGGAAGGGCTGGCTTCCAAAAAACTTAATCTGGAAATGTTAATTGAGCGACGGGCCAAAGCTCAGGAAAGACGTCTTGTCCCTGAAACAATCGCTCGTTTTCTTTATGAAGCTGCACAGTACGTGCCGCTGAAACTCAAAATTATCGAAAGTACACCTTATACATTCGAACCTTCCCGCACGCCGACGGTGCTTCAGAGATACGAACGTGAGACAAACTGGAAATTCCCCCGACTGGCGCAGAAATATCCACGCTGCTCAACAGATCGGGATACGGCGGAAAAGAATAACCTCGAATGGGTCACGCCCGGGCATCCATTTTTTGAATCAATACGCAGGCATGCCTGTGCTAAAGCGAGCGAATCACTTGGCAAGGGCGCTTGCTTTTATTCGTTAGGAAATGAAAACCCGTCACGCATCGATTTTTACCGCGCTCGCGTGGTGGATGGACTGGGCCACATTGTGCATGAGCGCCTCTTTGCCGTTGAGGTAACTGACGAGGGTGAACCACAGCTTCGTGAACCAAACATACTGGGTAACTTTTCGCCTGCATTACCTCCTGAACACCAACCGACCGTTGCCCATAAACCAGAACCGACTGCCTGGCTTCATCAGAACGCACTTCAGCCTTTTCTGGAAGAAACCAGGGAGGAACGAATTACCGAAGTGCAAAGAATTGTTGATCACGTCGAGCTCTCCCTGACCGAATTGTTGCAGCGTGCGGATGAAGAAATAGGAAAAGCCAACGAAGATAAAGAAAGGGGCATCACCGGTGCAGATGGCCGTTTCGCACAGGCTGAAAACCGTCATGCGGAACTGCTGACACGACGGGAACGGCGCCGACAGGAGCTGGAACGTCAGCGTTCCCTCTCACTGCAGGCAGTAGAGCGTATATCCAGTGTCCTGGTCCTGCCCCACCCGGAACGGGAAGCACCGGATGTTCGTAAATTAAGACCGAATCTGGAAACAGAAGCGATAGCCATGCAGGTCGTTATCGAACACGAAAAAGCACAGGGACGGCAGGTTTTTGATGTCCATGAAAAAAACCTTGGATATGATATCACCAGTCTGGATATAGACTCCGGCGAATTGCGACTTATTGAGATCAAAGGCCTCGCTACGCCCACAGGAACGATTTTACTGACACCTAATGAAAGGCGCGTGGCCGAGGACCGCCGGGATTGCTACTGGCTCTACATTGTCACCAATTGCCTGCCTGATCCGCAGACAGGCGCCCAGCCAACCCTGCAGGAACCGATCAAAGACCCGGCCCGTTTCCCCTGGCATGAAGTGACCAAAGTGGCCCATTACTGGATGGAAGTAGATGCCATGACAACACCGATGATGGTCAGGGAGAAACAACCACCGTATGGCAAGAGGGATCAAAAATGAGGAAAAAGATGGCCAACCGCAAGACCCTGTTCGTCAGCAGCGTCCAGAATGAACTCAGTGCTGAGCGACGGGCTATCAAAAGCTTCCTGCAAAACGATCCGCTGCTTCGGCGCTTCTTCGATGTTTTCCTTTTTGAAGACCTGCCGGCAAGCGACCGCCGGGCTGATGACGTGTACCTGGGCGAGGTCGAAAATTGCGACTTATACGTCGGCCTCTTCGGTAACGAATACGGGTCGGAAGATGCCAGGGGCATATCTCCCACGGAGCGAGAGTTCGACCTTGCAACCCAAAAAGGCAAACCTCGCTTGATCTTTGTCAAGGGAGCGGATGACAAAGCGCGCCATCCCAAAATGATAAAACTGATTCGCAAGGCCGGCACCCAGCTCATCCGCCGTCGCGTTACTGATTCAAATGATCTGACCGCTGCGCTGTATGCAGCCCTCATTGAGCACATGGAACAGAGCGGGGACCTGCGCACCCTGCCGTTTGATGCCTCGGCCTGTCCCCGCGCAACCCTGAACGATTTGCCGCAGGATAAGATCCAAACCTTTCTGGAAGTTGCCCGGCGGGAACGCAATTATCCCCTGCCTGTGAAAACCACAAGGGAAAAGGCCCTGACACATCTCAACCTGCTGGACAACGGCAGCCCCACCCATGCGGCTGTGCTGTTGTTCGGCAAGGAACCGCAGCGCTTTTTGCCGACTTCTGAAGTCAAATGCATGCACTTCCACGGTACCACCGTCCGCAAGCCCATTCCTTCCTACCAGATCTATAAGGGGACGGCCTTTGAACTGGTGGACCAGGCGGCGGATTTCGTTCTTTCCAAAATCAACCGGCATATCGGTACCCGGGCACAGAGCGTGCAGGCCCCGGCCACTTACGAAATTCCCAAGGAGGCCGTTACCGAGGCCATCGTCAACGCCGTGGCTCATCGCGACTACACCAGTAACGCCAGCGTGCAGGTCATGCTCTTTGCCGATCGGCTTGAAGTTTGGAATCCCGGCGAGCTTCCGCCTTCTCTTACGCCGGAGCGCTTGCGGGAGCCCCACGCTTCCATTCCTCACAATCCGTTAATCGCCGAGCCTCTTTATCTTGCTCGCTACATCGAAAAAGCCGGCAGCGGCACGCTGGATATGATCGACCGCTGTGACGAGGCGGGGCTTCCGTCCCCGGACTTCGAGGAACGGGCCGGACAGTTCGTGACCACGCTCTGGCGGGACTGGCTGACAGCGGAGGTTATATCTAGTTTTGACTTGAACGAACGCCAGCAAAAAGCCGTGGCTTATGTGAAAGTCCATGGCCGGATTACAAATAAAGATTATCGCGATTTAACAGGAACTATCATTCGAACGGCTTCCCGGGATCTTGAGGAATTGGTTTCAAAGGGAGTCCTGCGTAAAATAGGTGTAACAGGCCGGAGTGCCCACTATGTCTTGGCTGGTAAACAGGACGTAAAGAGGACAAACAGGACATGAGTGCCATCTGCGTAGAAACTGGACATAAACTGGACAAACAGGACATAGGCCTCTCGGCAGAGGAGCCGATCAAAGACCCGGCCAGATTCTCCTGGCGGAAAGTAACCAAGAGGGCCCACTTCCGGCTTGAAGTAAATGCCATGACAAAACCGATGAAAGTATATGCGACTCAACCATCCTATGAGGAACCAAAATGAAGCTTCTTTCAGAGATTGAGGTCAATGGATTTAGATCCATACGAGATTGTAGTATAACTGGTTTAGGAAATTTTACTACTTTTGCTGGACTTAACAATTCAGGGAAATCTAACTTTCTGAGAGCATTGAATGCATTTTTCAACAATCAAACAGACGAGGGAATAAACCTTAAAGTTAACGATGATTATTTCAGACCAGACATGCGCAAGAAAAAGGCAAAACAAATTAAAGTATCAGTCAAGTTTTCATTGCCTAATCAATTTCATTTTCGCTCAGAACTTCAAGCTGTAAAGAGTCTGCTCGGCGGTAATGAGTTCACAATAACAAAGATTTGGAACCGAAAAGAAACATTTCCAATATATTCTCTTAATGGGAAAGCTCTAAGCCTTGAAGATCAACAAAGGATAAATCAGTTTCTTCAACTCATAAATTTTCGTTATGTCCCCAATAGGGTTCATCCTATTGAACTAATTAAGAGAGAGCACCAAGCACTTCGTGATGTATTAGTTCGACGCCTTGGTAAAAGAGGCTCAGCAGATGATTCTACATTTACTGCTATTCAAAAAACATCCAGCACTTTAATTGAAGGCCTTGCGAAGGATTTATATCAAGCTTCTCCAGAAATAGGGAGTGTACGTCTTGCGACACCTAACTCATGGGCAGACATGATTTTTGCCTTTGGGTATAAACTTGGCATGAGTGGAATAGAATTAGATGACGCAGTTCAAGGATCAGGTATTCAGAGCCTGCTGATGTTGGAGACACTTTATCTCATTGATCGTGATTATTTCCAAAAATTTGGTTGGAAGCAAGCTGCAATCTGGGCAATAGAAGAACCCGAATCTTCTCTTCATACATCCTTGGAGGCTTTAGTTGCGTATTATCTTTCATCAATTTCGTCTAATTCAACAAGCCGACTGCAAGTTTTGTCCACAACGCACTCAGACCTTATGTTGCAATATGCCGATAAGATAGTTTCAGTCAAAAAAGAAAATTTAGAAACAACCTGTAAATCATTTGGTTCAGCTTCTGAAGCTATTAACAGGTTATCAAGGGAAGGAATATCACGATGGTCTCATCCGTTACTTCATTATCCACTTGAACCATTGATTCTAGTTGAAGGTAAATATGATGCAACATTTTTAGAAGAAGCCTTTCGAATTCTTAAAGTGCCTAAACCACCCCGCGTTAGCTATATTGAGCGACTTGAGAACGATCAAGCAACAGGGGGTGTAGATGAATTATATAACTATGTAAAAAACAACTCAAAAGTTATAAAATCACGGCAGACCATTGCACCAGTTATTGTCATTCTAGATTGGGACGCTTCTGGTAAAAGAGATAAATTCTCAAAGCTACTTGACGATTCTGATAGATTCAAAATTTTAGTATGGCCGGATAATGCTTTAAATCCCAAACTTGGCAAAAGCTTCAAAGGCATTGAACGATCTTTTTCCAACCGTATGATTGAAGCAGTCGAAAACAAGGGCGCGCAAATATTTAGGTCGAAATCAGGAGTGTGCTCTGTGGAACGAGATCAATATGAGCAAATAAAAAAACAATTAAATCAGATTGTAATCGGAGGACTTATTGAAGATGATATTGAGCACGCAAAACCATTTATCCAAAACATAATAGACCTATGTCCCAAATGATCCCCAAAGAATGTAAACGCCTGGCTGAAGTGGATTTTCCGATTGCTGTGGTTTCAAAGCACTCGGCGCGGGAGAAGTCCATCCGCCATGGGCATCCATCGACGCTTCACCTTTGGTGGGCCCGCAGGCCGCTCGCAGCTTGCCGGGCGATGCTTATGGCGCTTCTTCTGCCCGACCCATGCGACCCGCTTTGCCCCGGGGAGTTCAAAGAGAGGGCAAAAGAGTTGTTGCTCCACATGCCCGGCTGGAACACCCCGCGCTTGAAGAAACAGGTGCAGTCCGACGAGGGGCTGCGAAAAGCGCTCCTTTCTTTTATCGGGGATTTTGCCGATTGGGACAACTCGGCGAATGATCATTTTCTCACAACAGCGCGCTCTCTGGTAAAAGCCGCGCACCCGGAGGAGACGCCTCTGGTGGTGGACCCGTTTGCCGGGGGCGGGTCAATTCCATTAGAGGCTTTGCGGATCGGGTGTGAAGCCTTTGCAAGTGATCTCAACCCGGTGGCCTGTCTTATTCTCAAGGTGATGTTGGAGGATATTCCCAGGGAAGCTCACCGCAGAGGCGCAGAAGGCACAGAGAGTCTGGCGGACGAGTTGCGAAGGATTGGAAAGGAGATCAAGAAACAGGCCGAAAAGGAGCTGGCCGAGTTTTACCCGAAAGATGCGGATGGGGCCGTGCCCATTGCCTATCTTTGGGCGCGGACGGTAAGATGCGAGTCCCCCAACTGCGGGGCCGAGATTCCGCTGATGCGGTCATTCTGGCTGTGCAAGAAAGCGAATCGGAAAAAAGCACTCCGGTTGAGGGTTGTAGGGCCGAAAGCCATGCCGCCAGTCGTCGAGTTTGAGATATTCGAGCCGAAAACAGATAGGGATGTACATGGAGGAACAGTAACCCGGGCCAAGGCCACCTGTCCGTGCTGCCATATGGTTCTGCCCCCCGAACGTGTGCGTGCCCAGCTTGCCGCGCAGCAGGGCGGAGCTGACGTGCTATTTGACACCGACGGCAAGCGTATCGGCGGCGCACGCATGCTGGCCGTTGTCACCCTCTATCCCGGTATTCAGGGGCGCAACTATCGGCTGCCCACAGAGCACGATTATGAGGCTGTCTGGAAGGCACAGAAACGGCTGAAAGCGATTCTGGACGAATGGGAGAAGGGCGGCAGGAAAGGGCTTTGTCCTGTACCGGATGAGCCGACGCCGGCAGGAGGAGGATCGGGCGCTGGACGTGCATTTAGTGTGCAAAAATATGGGATGTTTCAGTGGGGCGATCTTTTCACGGCACGGCAGAAGATTTCGTTGATGACCATGGCGTGTGCAACATATGAACGACCTCAAGAGGGAGATGATGCACTCCGCTCGACGATGGCTATGGTAATCGGCCGATGCGCTGACTACGGAAGCTCGGGTGTCATCTGGGCTGAGACCGGTGAATTTGTAGCCCATACCTTCGGGCGCCAGGCACTGCCCATTGTCTGGGACTTTGCGGAAGCTGTGCCGTGGTCTGACTCATCTGGTAATATCGATGGTGCAATCGATTGGGCTGC
>Ga0255346_1006221_pt1 | contig 11808 bp, 7 predicted proteins | sample wastewater_treat_FD_194410 | JGI IMG/M metagenome (GOLD analysis project Ga0255346, IMG submission 194410) | Wastewater microbial communities from Lulu Island WWTP, Vancouver, Canada - plant22 | ecosystem: Engineered > WWTP > Wastewater > Unclassified | place: Canada: Vancouver, British Columbia... | reverse complement strand
CCCACAACGTCTTTGAGCCCGCACAACTCTGAAGGGAGAGCCGTGGCACCTTTTATTACAGTCATTGGGTGCGCACCTAATTCCACCATTATCTGCATTTCTCTAACCGTAGCAATAACCCCGTTCACTTTTGCCGAAGGCAAGTCAGAACCGACCGCAAATCTGCCCCCTGCGTTTACAACATATTCAAAACTCCTTCGGTGATACTCCCGAGCCATTTCTAGCTTCTTCAGGGCAAATTCTTGAGCACCTTGCTCCCGGTAAAGAGAAATGGAGTCTGTGACTACAAGAGTGGGCACGCAGATTGCGCCTGATTCTGCAAGCATACTTGCGACTCTTTTGTCCAAAGCGTAGCAATGCTCCACCGTGTCCACGCCATTGAGAATTGCCATCTCCACTCCCTCTGCTCCGCCGGTATGCGCGGCAACGTGTTTCCCTGCATAATGAGCAACCTGAGTAGCAGCCAGGACCTCATCCGGAGTCATTTGAGTGGACCCAAAACCCTCATGTTCACCCATTATCCCGCCTGTCATCATTATCTTTATGAAGTCCGCGCCGCGTTTGATCTGCTGCCTGACTACGCGTCTAACTTCATACGGACCGTCGCATTCAATCCCAGACGAGTCATGGGCATGCCCTCCTGTGGTAGTAATAGGTTCACCAGATATGAATAACCTGGGCCCTAGGAATTCCCCAGAAGCTATTAGATCTCTAAGAGCAAAATCCACCCCAGATTCATCGCCCAAGACCCTGCAGGAGGTGACTCCGCTTTCCAGAAACTCTTTAACCCTTTGAGCTGCTCTTACCGTGAGGTCGGGCACACGCGCAAAATCTTGTCGAGGATTTATGAAAAAAGTAAGGTGCATGTGGCTATCCCACAGCCCTGGCAAAACCGTCTTCCCTTTTAGGTCAATAGTCTGATCTTTCGACTCCAGAATACCGGATTCTTCTAGAGCACTGGTTTCGAGAATCCTTCCAACCCTTGAACCACAAATCTCAATCGCCATGTCAACCTGGGGCCGATTTGCGATACCATCAATCAAACGACAATTTGTCAGCCAGAGGCTCACCTCAAATACCCCCTCCACATTTTTTCGTTCCCCTGCAGTATTCAACAACTACATAGAACTTCGCACATCAAGCCGCAGACTCCTGCCCCGAGACACAGGGTCGGTTCTCCCGCTTCATTGTGCGTTGAAGAAGATGAAGCGGGAGAACCGACCCCTGCTTCTGACCTCCAAACGTAGGCTGTATGCTGTATTCCAACCCACAGCCACACAGAGAGCAAACGAAGCCACCGTCTGTATTTGCCTTCTTGGGAGCGTCTGCTGTGATGGAGAGCAATGCCTACCATGATTATGAGATACCTTATGCTGTTTCCAGCACTAGAATCGCCACCGCCTATGTCTTTGTCCAGGTGAACTCGCCGAAAAACGAGTCACTAGTGCAAGATATATCTCCTACGGGAACACCCCCTAGTGTTACAACAAACAAATGCGACTAGCATCGTGATGGTGGACTCAAGGTTTTTCATGCCGATTGCGCAAGCAGACTGCTTACCGATAGTGTATCGAACGTCATCGGGATGGCAATGCCCTTTTCATGCAGAACCCCTTCGTCAGACGTTATATCACTGAATTGTCCAGTTTTTCACAGGCATACTCCTTCGTACCACGCTCACAAGAAAATTGTTGGTGTTACCCCAAATGCTAGTCTAGAAAATGCCAGTAACTCCTGTTTGGCGGCAGACAAACACGGTGGAGCACGAGAACCGACCCCTTGCAGGAGAAGCGGGGTGCTTCATTGAATTGAATTAGAAGTACTTGAATGAGAGGTGAGCGATTATGTCTAATGCTGTGTTCAAGATAGAGAAGCCGAAGAATGAGCCGGTGCTCTCTTACGCGCCGGGTACGAAGGAAAGAAAGGAATTGAAGGCTCGTCTGGTTGAACTTAGGAATCAGGAGATTGAGATACCTCTTATAATCGGTGGCAAGAAGGTACGTACTGGGAAGTTGGGTAAGTGCATAATTCCTCACAATAAGGAGGCTGTTATTGGTAGGTACCACATGGCGGGTGAGAAGGAGGTAGTTGACGCCATTGATGCAGCTCTCGCCGCCCGTAAAGAGTGGGAGTCGATGCCTTGGGAGCACAGGGCTTCTATTTTTCTAAAGGCTGCAGAAATGCTTTCCGGTCCGTATCGTAGCACGATCAATGCTGCTACCATGCTGTGCCAAAGCAAGACTGCGTATCAAGCTGAGATCGACGCTGTGTGTGAGCTTATTGATATGCTCAAGTTCAACACTTACTTCCTAAATGAGATTTACAAAGATCAGCCTGACTCCACGAAAGATGCTTGGAACCGTATGGAGTACAGACCCCTTGAAGGATTTGTATTTGCAGTGACGCCTTTTAATTTCACCTCTATTGCGGGTAACCTTCCTACCAGCCCTGCTATGGCAGGTAACGTGGTGCTGTGGAAGCCTGCTTCTTCAGCAGTGTACTCAGCATATCACGTGATGAGCGTCCTCCAGAAAGCGGGCCTACCAGATGGGGTTATAAACTTCATTCCGGGACCCGGAAACGTACTTGGGAACATCGTGCTTTCTGATCCTTGGCTTGCAGGAGTGCACTTCACTGGTTCTACCGCCACCTTCCAGTCAATGTGGCAAACTGTAGGGGAGAACCTTCCGAACTACAGAACCTACCCGCGGCTTGTAGGTGAAACAGGGGGCAAGGACTTTGTGTTCGTTCATCCATCCGCAGATTTGGAACCATTGGTCTCAGCTCTTATTAGAGGTGCTTTTGAGTTCCAAGGGCAGAAATGCTCTGCAGCATCACGAGCCTATATTCCAGAAAGTATGTGGCCTAAGCTAAAGCAAAGACTAATTGAAGAAATAAACACAATAAAAGTGGGAGATGTAGAAGACTTCAGGAACTTCATGGGAGCGGTTATAGACGCTCAGGCATTTCGGTCCATAAAGAGCTACATCGAATACGCCAAAGAATCTCCCGAGGCCGAAGTAATCTGTGGCGGAAAATGCGATGATAGTGTCGGGTTCTTTGTTGACCCTACGGTGATCGTAACTACCAACCCGCACTTTAAGACCATGCGAGAAGAGATTTTTGGACCCGTGCTTACCGTATACGTCTATAAAGACGAAGACATCGAAGAGGCTCTGGACCTTTGCGATTCTACTTCTATCTACGGTCTCACAGGCGCAGTTTTCGCCCAAGACAGAGAAGCTATAGTAAAGATCGAAAAGCGTCTTACCCATGCAGCAGGCAACTTCTATATAAACGACAAACCCACCGGCGCAGTTATCGCTCAGCAGCCCTTCGGCGGTGCAAGAGCATCAGGCACCAACGACAAAGCCGGTTCTAAGGTTAACATGATGCGCTGGGTGAGCCCACGAGTAATAAAGGAAAATCTAAACCCCGCCGTAGGATACAGATACCCGTTCATGGACGAGAAATAGAATCTAGGAGAAACTAACTACCGGCAGCCGTTCCATCTGTTGTGCTGCCGGTAGCTAATTTACTGGCAAGATAGCCGCATTTCATCTATGCGCTACACAAAATAGTCAATTACATCTTCATTCCGTGGCTTTACAGGCGGCCTCTCACCGTCTGAATACCCCAATGTTACGGTGCAGACATGACCGTACCCCTCCGGGATCTCAAGTTCCTTAAGAAGATCGCGTCCCTTTTCCGACTGAAAAATCAGCTCGGGAGACGTCATGACACATGAACCGATTCCCAATGATTCTGCAGCCAGCACTATGTTTTCAGCAGCTAGCGCACAGTCTATCTGGGCAAACCGCGCCCGGGAGTCGGCGCTCACAATTACAACTGTAGGAGCATTGAAAAAGGGACTAAAGTTGGGATCGGATGCCCTGTGGACCATACGCTCGGAACCGGACTTGAGCAGGTTCTCCCTTGCTACTTCGGTTATTCTTCCTACAAGTTGCTTATTCTGTATTACAGTAAAATGCCATTTCTGCTGGTTCATAGCATTTGGTGCCAAGAGAGCGCATTCCATAATAGCCTCGAGAGCTGAATCGGGTATCTGATCTGGTTTGTACTTCCTTATGCTTCTTCTTCTTTTTATGACCTCAATAGTTTCATTCATAAAAACGGCTCACCTCCTTGTTTGCTTAACTGACACAAATTGAAACGCCATCAAAGAAAGCCGCTATCTTGCCTATGCTACCCTACGCCTGTAGACTATTGAGCCATTGAACTACCGAGACATATATTATGACCCTTTGCTCAAGATCTCCTCTTCCCTACCTCCAAAAGCCTTCCAATACGTAGCACTAGCTAGGAAGTAAAGGACCGCTGTTATGAAATAAGGCGCCTCATAGTTGTACCTAGACATTATGTAACCTGCCGCATATGCACTAAGGGCCCTTGCGATATTGTCAGATATTCTCATCAAACTCGATATTTTACCCCTTTTGTCCGCCTCTACAATTTCCATGGAGAAGTTAGACGCGACGGGATTTGACATATTCATAAGAGCCGACCGCATGAATAGCGCCAAGGACACTAAGTATATGTTAGGAGGAAGGGCAATTAGAAGCAAGAAAGGAATAGACGCTAACTGAGTCCCCACCACAGTCTTCACTTTGCCATATTTTGAGGCAAGAACGGGAGCAAGCAGCCCGGCAATGGCAGTGGCGCCTTGGCTAAAAGAAAGGATAAGCCCGACTATCCCACTATCAACCTGGAGTTTGCCGGACAAGAACACGTTGAAAAAAGGAACCACAAGGCCCGCTCCAAACCCTATAAGAACGCTGTAGATAAGCAGACTCCATACGTCCTTGTTCCTCATGACCTCAACCAGCCCTAGGATCTCTCGCCAAGCACCTTTCAACGCAGATTCATCTTTCTTTGCGCTGGTTATCTCCCCTGCTCCATTTTCTGACGCGCCTAGAACATCCTCATCTGAACCATGCCGGCCTGTCTCTACTATCTTGTATACAGGGAAAACGCCTGAAAGAGTGATAAGAGAAAACAATCCAAGAGATATCCTAAAAGCAGTTACATGACCAAGAACGTCCAACTGACGGGGGAGGAATCCTCCTATCAAACTGCCCATCATATTGGCAAACATTGAAAGGCTGAAGTTCGCACCAAACAACTTGGGCCTGTCTTCCGTAGAACTGCTCTCTGCCATAAGAGGAGCGCCAGAAGTCATCTGACAAGCCTGTGCAATTCCCACAATACAAGAAAATATGATCATGGTCAAAGGTGCAGAAGAAAGAGCCATGCCTAGGTATCCTACCGTCGTCAGTATTCCTCCCATAATAAGAACAGGCCTTCGCCCTTTGCTGTCCGATATTATCCCTGCTGGAACTGACGCAACTGCAGCTGCGAGCATTCTAGTAGAGAGGATTGTACCTAGGACCGTTTCATCAAACCCCAACGATAGTATGTAAAGACCTTGGATAACTCCATAAGCGCCTTGGGCCAAAGAACCCATCATTATGCTTTTCAAATAGAGATTTGCGTTTTCTTGGAACTGAAACAGTTTTCGTTTTTGTCCCATGGACCCCTTCACCCTCGATTCTATCTGCCCTTGTGTCATGTAGGAACTTAGTCAGTGCCAGAACATTCTTTGAGTTCGAAAGCCCAACTAGTCCTGTGCTCGATTATTTCTACAGACGTAGTAATGATATCACAACTACGATTTTCGTTCTCGCTCAAGCTAACCAGTCACGATTTCTCTCAGCTCCCAAGTTGACCGCCAGGCGCCTCTTGCAATACAATCCAGTCAAGACAAGAACCTGAAAGCCTCGTCAAATCACCATGGTCAGTCAAAAACTGTATGCTTAGGAGGTCTCCCTAGTGCGCCAAATCCTCATTCCAGGCTTGAAATCTACTGTCACAATAAACCAAGATTCCTATGGAGTGTCCCATGTGTTTGCCCAAAATGAGCTCGATCTATTCTTCGCCCAAGGGTATGTAACTGCCAAAGATCGCTTGGTACAACTAGAACTTATGCGGCGTAAAGGCAAAGGCCGACTAGCAGAGATCCTCGGACCCACACAGCTAGACTCGGACTGGTTTGAACTTACCTTGGGCCTCTCTCTCACCGCAGACGCACAGTTGCAAGAGTACCAAAGGACGGGTTCCTACATGCTCGAAATCATCCAGAGCTACGCATCTGGTGTAAATGCTCACATGGACAGCCTTCGAAGTAGCAAGAAGTGGCCCGCTTTTTTCCAGGTAGCCGGGTATGAACCTGCACCTTGGACTGCCATCGACACTCTCATCGTACAGGGCCTCATCACTCAAGATCTCGCGTTTGGCGTAGGTCAACTCGATCGCAGAAATCTCGAGGAGCATCTGGGCACAGAGAGAACCAATGGAATTCTTCCCGAATGGCCTTACAAAAAACAGTTCCCTTACGACCAAGGCCCGTATCCCAAAAACCCGTATTGCGACAGCAAAACCCTGTACAGTCGTCTCTTGCGCCTTGGGGCCGGGCGGGGTGTAGGAGGCTGGGAGAAAGGTCCTCTTCTCCAGGCGTTTCGGTCCACAAAAGAACCTGAAACAAATGGCGAACCAGAAGCACCCTCTTTCTCCGAAGATACTGGAGTCATTGGGAACACACTGCCAGAGATCTGCGGTTTCGACTTTTGTGACCAGTCGGACGGTTTGCTTGGCAACAGCAACAACTGGGTCGTCGGAGGTGGCATAACCGACACCGGAAAACCTTACCTTGCAGGAGATCCCCACCTAGGACTCACCTTGCCCTCGATCTGGTATGAGATTCACCTGTGCTGCCCAACTCTTAACGTATATGGAGTGATCTTTCCTGGAGTTCCATGCGTCATCATAGGACACAACTCAGATATCGCTTGGAGTCCAACCAACGGTCAGAGTATCCAAACCTTCTTCTACAAAGAAAAGACTGACAGTGAGCACCCTGGAGCGTACTATCACAATGGGAAGTGGAAAGAGTTTTCATCTATGGATGTAAATATTCCTGTTAGGGGTCAGGCTTCTAAGAGCATAAGTATACCTTGGACAGTTCACGGGCCTGTTGTAGACAGACTTCTCCCCCATTTTCCTGGAATCAAGAAAGACGAGACCATATCCATGGCATATACAGGTAACCTCTTTTCGGATCTGATGCAGTCAATGTATAACCTTAACCGTGCCAAGAACGCAGACGACATAGAAGAGGCTCTCTCCCATTGGGGAAGTCCTTCTCAGAACTTCGCCTACGCCACAACTCAAGGGGACTACGGCATAGTATCTCCTGGATACTATCCGCTTCTCAAAAGCGGCGATCCCTGGCTTGTGCTTTCGGGAACAGGCGAGTGTGACTGGGCTGGCCTTATTCCCTACGAACACGTACCTTCAACCAAGAACCCCGAGAGACAATACGCCTCCTCAGCAAATGAACGACAAGTAGGCGAAGGCTACCCTTACAAGCTTGGCTCATCCGACAACGCTTTCTGTGGAGGGTGGAGAGGACAGACGATTAACGCATTCCTTGATGACCGTTCTGACAATCCCCTCGGAAAACATAGCATGGAGAAACTTCAGGCATGTAACCATGATTCTTTGGCACGAACTGTGGTCCCAGTCATCGTAAATCTAGTACAGGAACTTAAGGCGACACAGCCACCTGTAGCACTTCCCAAAGAAGCTGAGTTGGCAGGAGAGATCCTAGCCCGCTGGGACTTTTGCATGGATCAAGATGAAGCGGCGCCCCTTTTGTGGGATGCTTTCCTCTCCTTTTACTTCAAAGAGGTTTTTGGGCCGTGGTGGCGCTTTTCAGGATTAGACCAATCAAGAAGATACAATCTTGGCAATCTTTACTTTTCTTCCGCTGGGTGGAAAGGCTCCTTTCTTCAAGCCTTGGAAGTGATGACAACCGAATCTCCGTCTTCGGCAATCTACCGAGCAGCTTCATGCCCAGAGGGCGAACCGCTGCCTTGGTTGCATGACCCTGTATTCTCTGAAGATCGTGACCGGGACCAGATACTTCTAATCTCCCTGGTAAAGGCTGTCAATCACATTCAAGGGAGGTTTGGACCCGATCCTCGAAACTGGAGTTGGGGCAGACAGCACATGCGAAAGATCCCCTCTCTTCTAGAGAAAGAGGTGTTAGGCAGAGGTCCCTATCCTACCGGTGGGAACTGCCGAACACCGAACGCCTCAGGAGGAAGGGAGCCTTCTACGCATGGACCAAGCTGGCGCATGATCGTAAGCCTTACGGAACCCATTGAGTCATGGGGCATACTCCCAGGAGGGCAGGACGAAGATCCGATTTCGCCGCATTACGACGATCAATTCCATCTCTGGAAGGACTGCAAATACAAAAAACTCCTCTTTGAAACAGAACCAACACATGAAGTGTCTGATACTATAGAGGAGGTGTACGAATTAGTGCCCCGCCTATCATGAACCGAAAAGGAGGTTATGTCATTGCGTGACAAGACCAGACATACAGCAGCGTTCACGTACGCACTCGCAGTCATGTTGACGCTGAGTCTAGCCGTTTCTGCAACAGGATGCCTTCACTCTAACGAGCCTGAGCCGGAAAAACCTACTGTAGTTGTAAACCCTAAACTAGAGAGGACTATTCCAGTAGATGCCATGATCATCACGTCGGATGTTGTTTCTGAGGTGCTTTCTCCTGACGGGGGTCTGCTTCTGGCGGCAAAAACGGGCTCTCAAGGCAGCGACATGCTCCTTATCCCGATAATGGACGATAGTCGTCATCCGACAGTCGTAGATTCGGTTCCCAGAGATTGGCTTTTAGACACATGGTTCGACTATCGAGCGCTTGGGTGGCTATCTGAAGCCGAGTTCCTCTACGCGAAGATGGGTTGGCAACCCACAGGTGCTCACAAAGGCGAAAGAGGATCATGCATTGTGCTTGGCACCCTGACCAAAGAAGAAAGCGGAAAACAGCCTGATGTTTCGCTGGAGGAGATTGCTTTTATTCCCCTTTCTTACCATGATAGTTCACTTCAGATTCGGGTTGTTCCGGAAAAAGACGAGGTCTACATGAATAACAACACGACGATGTGGAAGCTCGATGTTTCTGCAAGGACCTTGTCGGTCTTAAAAGACGACCTTCCCGATTATCTTTATAGACAGCCGATACCGTCGCCAAACGGCGACTTCTATGTATATGAACTCAACGAAAGTGAGAAAAGCGGCATATTCATATTTGACACAAAGACCCGTACTGAACGCCCGCTTCTGCCTACAGGAGACACCATAAGTTTCTATCCGGCATGGTCGTATGATGGTAAGTATATCGCCGCATACACCGTACAGAGGAAGCCCGAATCAACGGGCACCTCTTGGCAAGACTATCTCTTTTTTGAAGGAGAAGACGGACCGCTAAATATGGGTTCTTCAATCACAGTCGTAGATACTCATGGAAACATCGTAGAAGACATCAGTGTCGAAGGTAAATACCTCCGCTACTTCGTATGGGCGCACAACCAAGATAGCCTCGCATTTCTGGCGGGTCTGCCAAGTGAAGAGGAGAGTCTCGGCGACTGGGCTTACCAGACAGTGGTCTCCGACAGCGTTTGGGTGGCGAAGATGGAGGGCATTCAAGGGTCCTTAACAAACCTGGGGAGCATACCCAAGGACGACACAGGTAGTTACATGGAAATCTCACAGATGGTATTTGATGCCGGCGGCAATGGGATATACGGCAATGTCTACGACGACGGGACATGGCATTTCTCAGGAACCACTGAGCCAACCAAAGTCGCCCAAGGTCCTTGGACTGACTGGGTCGATGGTAAGCCGCCAATATACGGGAACGCCATGGTAGGCCTTGTGGACACAAAAGAAGAAAAGAAAGGGTTCTTTTTGTTCGATGGATCTCAGGTGACACAATTTGGCGAGTTCGAGTGTCATTGGGCGATGGTTGTAGGTTTCAACGATGAGTACCTAATCATCTTTGCTGGTAATCCTTCTGATACCAAAGGCGACTACCTATACCAACCGGAGTCAGGTAATTTGCTAATCTACGATATGCTGGATACTGTAAAATGAGGACAGATAGGCGGCTTGGAGAAAGGCTTGAGACTCATTGCTTTTTTCCAAGCCTACTCCGAACCTTCCTGTGCCGGGAGCAATTTGCCTCTTACTACTAACCTTGCTGTCGGCTTTGTGCTGTAGTCGCATGTTACTAGAGTTATAAGGCTGTCTTCTCCGTTTCCTTGGATTACCCAACTGTCTTCAGCTTTTACGATGAGTACTTCATAGACCTCGTAGGTGTAGGTGTTTTCTACTGTGACGATCTTTATACTATCTCCCTTTCCGAGCTCCGCGAGTCGATTGAAGTGCCTCCCGTACGTCCGGTTTCTGTGGCCAGCCACGCTGTAGCATCCGACGGCTCCTGCCTCTGTATCTTCTTCTATTTTCGCAACACCAAGATATAGGTTGCTCTCTGTCAGTTTCTTGAAAATCGGTTCTCTTAGGCTAATTCTCTCGATCTCAAGTATGCCGTCTATGTCTTCTGGTTTTATCGTGTCCCACACGTTTTCTGAAACAGGCTCCCCGTCCGGCTGTTCTTGTTCGAGTTCAAACGAGACTCTCTCCCACGCGTCTAGAATCCCTGCCTCTTTCTTGTCATAATACATATCCCTTACTTGGGGATAGACGATGATGCAAAGACCTAGCGCAATTAAGACAACCGAACAGATCCTTTTCATAAGCCGCGTTTCCCTCCTCGTCTCGGGCAAAGAAAAGCCGAGCTACGGCCCAGCTTTTCTTCACCCATCATTGCCTATTGCTTCTTCTTAAGGCCCAGTACCAACCCGCAAAGTACCACGGCTCCACCTGCTCCGTAGAACAACCAGTGAGAAACTTCGCCTGTCTTGGGAAGGGGTTTAGGCTCCTCTTTGGGCACTTCTACTTCTGGTATCTCTATTTCCTCAGGCGGGACCTCAGGTACTTCCTCCTCGGGAATCTCTTCCTCAGGTGGAACTAGAGGAACTTCCTCCTCGGGTACTTCTTCCTCTGGAACCTCTTCCTCTTCAGGCGGATACTCTGGAGGTTCTTCCCCACTAGACTGGGCAGTAAATGTCCAGAGCACAGTAGCTGTTGCTCCTTGATATTCGTTCCCTGTTTCAGGCCCAGGAAGTGTAACCACAGCCACAAGGTCCTCGGTTGCCCCAGGATTAAACACCCCCAGAGCCACAGTTGATGACCCGAACCCATCTATCAGCCCGTCATATATCTCAGTCCCTCTCAGAGTTACCCGCAGGCGTAGAACATCGGAAAGATCCTCTCCTCCGTCTACTGGTACTACCTTCTGCGCATTTAGGTACAGGCTAAAGGGCCTTGAGTAGTTGTTCTTAATAACCAGGGTCTTTTGCACAGAGTCGCCAGGATTCATATTGTTCAAATCGAACAAAGTAGCAGGAGACGGCGTTACCTCAAGCCCGGAACCAGTGCCCCTAACGGTCACCGTAGCCGACTCCTCTGGTTGAGCGTAGCCCGTAGATAAGCCTAGAGAAAACACAAGGCTAGCTATGAGCAGGAAGAACCCGGTTATTTTGAAAACCTTTGATGCTAGCTCCATAAACCACCAACTCTTTTCGGTCGAGTCTTTTGGTCTCACTACAAACTGTAACCTCGTCTAAATACGACCCGATCTTTTCCTAATGGGCCGCTGCACACCTGACTCATCTATTCTGGAATACAGCGGCCCTATTGTTACCTGCTAATCATTCAGACTCTCCAAAACATCCTCAGAACAATTCTAGTCCGTTCGCCTAGGGTGTATAAGGAGTGAGGATATCCTTTAATGCAGGA
>Ga0255346_1006214_pt1 | contig 11816 bp, 9 predicted proteins | sample wastewater_treat_FD_194410 | JGI IMG/M metagenome (GOLD analysis project Ga0255346, IMG submission 194410) | Wastewater microbial communities from Lulu Island WWTP, Vancouver, Canada - plant22 | ecosystem: Engineered > WWTP > Wastewater > Unclassified | place: Canada: Vancouver, British Columbia... | reverse complement strand
AGTCCACGGCATCGATGATGGTGGCGGGCGGACGGAAAGTGACCTCCGGGATAACGATGTCGCGCAGTTTCTGCTGAACGACCTGCTCGGCGGTCTTGGTGCCCAGCGGGTCGACGGTCGGCTCGGGGTCCTTGATGTCACCTTTCCCTGAGGGAGGTTGAGCACTATCGATGGCATAGCGATCCGGCGTCCACGCCGCGCGCACGTCATGGATCATTTTGCTGCGCGTAGCTTCGAATTCGACATCCGCGACGGCCTTCATACGGTCAGAGATGCGGTCACGCAACACCATGGCTTCAACTTCGTGGGGATAGTCGCGCAGGATCAGCTCACACTCCTCCAGCGCCTTGTCATACTCGGCGGTGGTGTAATACTGGCGCGAGCGGCGCAGACGACGGCGGATCTCGTCACGCCGCGTCTTGTACTCCTCCTCGTTGACGCGATGCGAAATGCTGGAAGTATCGGTCTCGGCCTTCGGCGGCTGACGCTTCAACGTTTCAATGAGACGCTCGGCCTGCGGGTGGCCATACTCTTTGGCCTGAGCAGCCAGCGGCAACGCCTTCTCGGTGTCGGTCGCCTTCATCGCCTGCTTGGCATCCAGATAGAAGGCCTCGGCCACGCCGGCCTTGGCTTCATCGCGCGCGGCCTGAGTGGCGGGGCGATTACCGATGAACTCGAGCGCCTGTTTGTATTGATCCCGGGCCAGTTCGTAGTCGCCGGCGGCCAGAGCCTTGCGCGCGGCCTCCAGAGAAGCGAAGCCGTGACTGTCGAGCGACTTGCGGCGGATCGTCTCCAACGTCACCAGTTCCGAAATCAAGTTGGCGGTATCAGCATCGTCCGCCACGGCCGGAGCCGCGGGCGCGGGAGCGGGTTCTGCCGCCGGCGCCGGCGCCGGTTCCGCCGCAGGAGCAGCCGCAGGCTTTTCCTCGGCCTTCGGCTCTGCCGCAGGTGCGGGAGCGGGCGCGGGCGCGGGAGCAGGGGCCGGCTCAGCGGGCTTAGCCTCAGCCTTCGGCTCGGCCGCCGGAGCAGGCTTTTCCTCAGCCTTCGGCTCTGCCGCAGGCGCGGGAGCGGGCGCAGGCGCAGGCGCAGGGGCTGGCTCAGCGGGCTTAGCCTCAGCCTTGGGCGCCTCCGCTGCGGCTGGTGCCGCAGGTTGCGCCGCCGCCGGTTTCTTGCGCTGTCCACCCAAATCCTGCAACAACGCTTCAAGATCATCCTGCGCGTACAGGCCGGTCACGGCCCCGCAGGCCATGGCCGAAACACTTAACACCAACAACCACCGTTTACTATGCGTCATCTGGAGAGACTCCTAATTTGTGGCAGCATCTTTTCCTTCAACAGGCAATAAAGAGTACTCATATTAGCTTGTGTGATGGCATTAATCAAGCTTGGGAATAACTTTTTGTTGCCCGTTCTTTTCGTTCTCTATCGTGACAGATGTCTTCTCGCTGTCCACGGCAAGGACGCGGTATGTTTCTTCGCGAACTTTGAACGTGCCGCCCTCCAACACCGAGTACTCGGCATTGTCGAGCGAAAACACGATCACCGCTTCAACATCTGTGACCTTTCCGCTTTCGTTGATCGTCAACGTCATTACCTTGTTGTCCGACAGTCTTTTCACCTCTACGGTCGAGACGTCCACCCGCATTTTAATGCCGGGCATGTTGGGATTCTCGCGCTCGACGGATTTCGCCGTGATCGTTCCTGCGGCATAACCGGTCTCGCCGATCGTCTCGTTCTCACGCACCCAATAGGTCCTGCGGACCGGCTCGACTTGGTTAAACACAATCTGGTTTTTGCCATCAGGCATCTTGTTGACACCGCTAAAGATCAGCGGCATGCGTTTGCCGCGCAACTCTTTCACGCGCAGGAGATTGACCAGCGCCGGATGCGATTTGGGGTCTTTCGGGTCCGTCTTGGCAATGAGTTCCTCAAGGTTCGTAAATCCGTCACCGTCGAGGTCACCTTTAGCATCTGAAGGATCCAGCGGATTCAGCCCGAGCGCGATCTCGATACGATCCGGAATACCGTCGCCATCGGTGTCCAAGTCCGGATCCTTGTCTGGCGGCTTGGGCTGCCCCCCCCCGCAGAAGGGGCAGGTCTCGGCGGCGTAGGGGATGGGTTTCTGGCACTCCTTGGTCACACAGGTCACACGCCGCTCCGGCGCCAGAAAGCCCGCCTTCTGAGCATCGGGAGTATCAAGCTGCAACGGTGCGCGCGCCAGACGGATGGCGGCCTCAAACTCCGCCATATCGATAGCCGCCAACGCGGCAGCCTCGGGCTTTAGCGAGTCGATCCTGAGCTTGTAGTTCGCCTCTTCACGCTGCCGGGCAGGCCCTGCCGAACGCGTAAGGTAAAACAGGGAGATGACGAGGCCGATCAGCACCACGACCACGACCACTTTATCGTAGTACTTGACGATGGGGTTATTCGCGTTGAATTTCAAGGCCACGGTTTATACTCCCTCAAACGAGTAGACATCGATCTCAAGTTTCACTTCCACCGGCGGCTCCAGTTCGGGATCAGTCACGATCCGCTCGACATGCGACAGCGAGGCCGGATCGACAGGTGCCGCCGCGCCTTCGGCGGCAGCCTTAGCGGAACTCTCTTTTTTCTTGGCGTTGAACTGCGCCAGGGGATCGCTCGTCTTGCGCAGTTGGGCTTCGGCCACGACCACAAACAGGTCCATCGCCGCCAGTCGGTTCAGTGCCTCGATGAGCGAGGCTGGGCGCGCGATGAACTCAAACGTGAAGCGCTGGCTGGTCCAATACGCTGATTTCGCGCCTGCGGCGGAGTCGGGCGTCCTGGTGCTGCCACCGCTGTCATCCCGGCGGCGGGAACGGCGGCGCGAGGATGTCTCCTGCTCATCTTCCTCTTTTTTCACGACATCAAAGACCTCGCGGGAAACGCTCCTCAGCTCCATGATGTCGGCGGCGTAAAGCTCCTCACAGAGTTTCTCGATAATGATCAACTGTGCGGTCAGACGGGGGTTCACATTCCCGTCTTTTTCTGCCGTCGGCAGGCTGTCGGACTGGCCGAGGTATTGGTCGAACCCGAAATTGAATCCGGGGGCGACGACCTTGCCCTGCACCGCTCCGGCCTGGGCGGAGAGCTTGCGGACCGTGGCTTGAAGCGCCTGCTTGAAGCTGGTCGGGGACTGGGACTCGATCTGGAGATCGCCTTTGTGGAGTTGATTGGAGGCGGTCACGAGCCAGCCCTCCAGCACCTTCTGGTCCTCGCCGACACGCGCAATGTTCTCATCGCTGGGGAAAACTTTGCCCCGGTAGATCTTCTGCAACTCCTGATACGCTTGGTCACGCTCTTCCGCCGCCCTGTTTTTAGCGGTCGTTTGGGTAAAGAGGAACCAACCGGCAACCCCGCAGACGGCGGCCATCACGAGGCCGCAGACGATCATGGTGATCTGTTGACGTTTCATTTCGTTTCGGTATCCTTCGCGGCTGCCTCGGCCAACGTCGCCTCAATTGTGAACTCAATCAAATACGCCTCGATGTCCTTCTGGCCGGTGATCCTGACGTCCTGCGGCCCTTTGCCGAACACCGACTGCATCTTCAGGCGGTCGCGCAATACTTCCAGCGCTGTCGTGTTGCGCCCGGCGTCACGCTCTTTCTCCTCGACCGCCCTGAGCTTGTCCGCCCAACCGCGCCCGACAATGCGCAGCCCGGTCACATCGCCGCCCTCATTCTTGACCGGCACCAATTCGGTGAGCCAGACCCCGTCCAGCAGGCTTTTACGCACGGCATCCACGCGCTTCAGCCACGCCGTCCGTTGCGCGATCACGTCACGCAACGCCTCGGCCCGCTTCGCGACCTCCCCCTCAGCGGCCTGCGCTTTGTTGAGCCGGGCCTGATCGCCCTTGCGCACACCCAGCGCCTCGGTCACCTGCGCGCTCTGGGCACGGTATAGCACCGCAAGCTGCTTGGCGTGCACCGCCCAGATGAACAGGCAGAGCAACAGGCCAGTCGCCGCCAACGCAAGGAACGGCACGCGCTTCTTGAACGACTTGCGCTTCACGATCTCGGGCGGCATCAGATTGATCTCAACCGGACACGCCAACGAACGGCGCAGCGCCAACCCCACGCTCTCGGCCAGCACGAAGGCATCCATGCTGACGCGGTCGCTGTTGATCCGGTTGCTGATCCCGACATTCTCGAACGGATTGAGATAATTGACCTCGATCTGCAGCTTGTCGCGGAAAAAGGTGTCCAGATGCGGCATGACCGACGATCCGCCCGTCAAAAACATCCGAATCGGCGCACTGCCGCCCTGCTGGCTGCGGTAGAAGTTAACGGAGCGGTTGATTTCGGCGTGCAGACGCGTCACCACGTTGCGCACGATTTTCGAAACCCGCTCGGACACCTCGTCCTCCGAGGCGGTCACCCCGCCCAGCGACACGAACGCGACCTGCCGCTTCAGCTCCTCGGCCTCGGCAAAGGATATCTGGAAGCTCTTGGCAACCTCTTGCGTGATGGCATTACCGGCCACTGGGATGCACCGGTTGTAAATCTTCTCGTCTTCAATAAAAATCAGGTTGGTCGAACGCGCGCCGACATCAAGCAACACCGTGCAACCGTCCAACTGCGAGTAGTTGTAACGCAGGCAATTGTAGAGCGCCATCGGCGCCACATCGACAATCTCGGGCTCCAGTCCCATCGCCACGACGTGGTCGGTGATCTCGCGGACATTCTCGGTCTTGGCCGCGACGATCATCGCGCTCTGCTCGCCCATCGTGGCGTCGCCGATGAACTGGTGGTTCCAAACGATCTCGCTCATCGGGAACGGGACGTTCTGCTCCACCTCGTACTGCACCATCTGGAGCAGCTTGTCCTCGGCGACAGCAGGCAACCGCACGAAACGCGGAAACACCATCTGGCCAGAGAGCGAGAGCATCAGCGGCGCGGGGCGGATCCCACACGTCTTCATGATCTCGCGGATAGCGGACACCAGATGCGGACCGACACTCGTTTCGGTCTCCGGATCGCCTCCCATTTCAGACATGCCGTAGTTCGTCAACTCCGGCGCACGCCCGCTCCTGACGGCGAATTCGGCCAATACCACTTTGCTCGCGCCCACATTGAGCGCGAGGATACGATTAGACGAGAACACTATTGCACCACCTCGTAATCGTCCGGATTAATCAAGGCGAACGGCGTTTTCGAGCGCTCCAACAATCCCGGGCGCCGGACAAGGAACGGATTGCCAGCCGCATCGCGCTTGTCCATCACATTGGTATCGCGCCACCACTCCTTCGGCAGTTGAATGCCGGTGGCCAGCGCCTCGCTGGCCATCACTGTGCCGTCCTTGCCAGAGATCTCAAGCGCCAGAGCGACCGGCTCGCCGTAGCGCTCCACCAGACTCGGCGGCAATGCCACACAACTCATGTGGTCACCCTTCGGGATGTCGATGTACTTGATCGTCGCCGTGTAGTAACTGAAGATGTCCTTGTTATCGTCGTCACGGCCCTTGGTCATCACATGGTAGATGAAGGTCAGCTCATCGGTCCACTTAGCGGAGGTCTCGTACTTCACTTCAAAGAGGGCCCATTCGCGCTGCCTGCGGCTGACTCTGGGCTGGATGTTATTCACCGAGTAGTTGAACTCAGGGGTTCTCACCATCGCCGTTTTGCCCGGGGGCGGGAAGCGCGAAATCTTGACCGTCTCCTCTTTTTTAGCCGCAGTTTGCGAGGCCGCGCGCTGGCTCAATCGCCCGACCTGCGCCAGCACAGGCTCCGCCAGACAGAAGAGGGCTGCCACCACACACACCGTTCGCCGAAACGCTTTCTCTCTTTTCATGTTGACGATCTCCAATCCGGGCCGAGGGAACCATCCTCTCTACGTCACCCTTTTATCATTTAGCACACCTAATTTAATCACATGCGGCGCGGAATGCAATACAGAAACGAAAAAAAGTTTCGAAAGTTTCGGGGTGAGACGCAACTCCTAACTCCTCCAGTTTTGTTTTCACCGCGACACTCCCAACTCCTGAACCCTAATTTCTCCCCGGAAGATGATATCGCAGAAGAAGATATCGCATTGCCTCCGGGACGGGTTACATGTCATAATCCCGTCTCACACATGCCGCACAGTCCCGGATGGTCGGGACGGCGGCCCAAAGACACTACTATGATCGCCGATCTCAATCCGCTCCACTATTTTACCACCCCTTGGTTCTGGGCCTCTTTCATCGGTTGGACCCTCGCCCAATCGATCAAGATGACCGTTGGCTTTTTCCGGACCCGGAAGATTGACTTCCGCTACCTGCTCAGTACCGGCGGGATGCCCAGCGCCCACTCCGCCATGGTCTGCGGCCTCTGCGCCTCGATCGGCCTGACCGAGGGGTTCGCCTCGCCGGCCGCCGTGATCGCGGTCGGTTTCGCCGCCATCACGATGTTCGACGCCACCAATGTCCGGCGCGCCGCCGGCCATCAGGCGCGCGTGCTCAACGTGATGATCGAGGAACTCTTCAAAGAACACAAGCTGCGCCACACGCACCTCAAGGAACTGCTCGGCCACACGCGCAAAGAGGTCTTCGCCGGCATGCTCATAGGCATCGCGGTGGCGCTGCTGGTCGTGCATTTCTGGCCGGCCGCGTGAGCGGAGCGGCCACGCACACGGAGGTACGTGGGTACGAGAGGGCTCTGGGTGCAAGGCGGGCGACAGCCTAGCGCGGAGCAACACCCGCAGTACCGGCAGGATCGGCAGCGCGGGTTTCGAAGAGCTTGTGCTCGATGCTGTCCAGCAGCGCCTGCCATGACGCTTCGATGATGTTCTCGGAGACGCCCACGGTGCTCCACTGGCGTGTGCCGTCGCCGGACTCGATCAACACACGCGTCACCGCCCGGGTCGCCTCCTCTGGGTCCAAGATGCGCACCCGGTAGTCCGTCAGCGCGATCTGTTCGATCTCGGGATAGAAGCGCGTGAGAGCCTGACGTAACGCGGCGTTGAGCGCATCGACCGGGCCTTGCCCCTCACCGGCCGTCAGCCCGGTCACGCCGCCGACCTTGATCTTGACCGTGGCCTCGGAGAGGCACGGCTCCTCGTTGCCGCGCTTCTCAACAATCACGCGGAAACCCTCCAACTCGAAAAAGGGTTGGTGCTGGTTGAGCACTTTCTGCAGCAGGATCTTAAAGGAGCCGTCCGCCGACTCGTAGGAATAGCCCTGTTCCTCGCGCCGCTTGACCTCGTCCAGAATCGCCCGCGCCCGCTCTTTGTCCAATCCGCTGAAATCGGTGCCCAGTTCGGCGGCCTTCATCATCACGTTGGACGCGCCCGACAGCTCGGAGACCAGTACATGGCGCTGGTTGCCCACCGCCTCGGGTGCGATGTGCTCGAAGGTGCGCGTGTTTTTCTGGATGGCGTTGACATGCGCGCCGGCTTTGTGGCTGAAGGCCGAGCGTCCCGTGTAGGGCTGACGCGGGTCCGGCCGCTGGTTGGCCAGATCGTCGGTCACCAGTGAAACCTCGCGCAACCGGCGCAGCCGCTCGGCGCCCACGCACTCAAACCCCATCTTCAGTTCGAGCGCGGGAATGATCGTGGTCATGTTGGCGTTTCCGGTGCGCTCGCCGTAGCCGTTGATGCAGCCCTGCACCTGACGCGCGCCGGCACGTACCGCCTCCAGCGAACAGGCCACCGCCAGCCCGCCGTCATTATGCACATGGATGCCGACCTGTGCGTCGGGCAGTGCCGCGCACACCGCCTGCGTGATCGCGAAAACCTCGTGCGGCAGACAGCCGCCATTGGTATCGCAGAGCACCGCGCCGGCGGCACCCTCGCGCACCGCCGCCCGCAGCGTGTCCAGCGCATACTCTGGATCATCCTTGTAACCGTCGAAAAAGTGCTCGGCATCAAAAAACACACTCCGCCCCGCCGCCCGCAGGAAACCCACGGTGTCGGCGATCATCTGCAGATTGTTTTCGCCGGTCGTGCGCAGCACATCGCGCACATGCATCAGCCAAGACTTGCCGTAGATCGTGACCCACTCGGTCTCCGCCGCCAGCAGGCCGGCGAGCTGCGGGTCGCCCTGCGCATCCAGATCCACGCGCCGCGTGCTGCCGAACGCGACGATGCGGGCGTGCGACAGTTGTTCCTTGCGGATATCGTCGAAAAATCGGCGGTCGCGTGGATTCGATCCCGCGAATCCACCTTCGATAAAATCGACCCCGAACTCGTCCAGCAGATGCGCGAAACGCACCTTGGCCGTATCCGAGAAGGAAATGCCTTCGCCCTGCGCCCCGTCGCGCAACGTCGTGTCGTAGAGGTAGACTTTTTCCATAGGCTTGATCCTGCGTCAGAAAAACGCTTTATAGAGCGCTTGCACGGCCTTGGCGCGTTGCTCGGCCTTCACGCCGAACATCATGCTGATTTCGGAAGAGCCCTGATTCATCATCTCAATGTTGACCCCGGCGTCGGAGAGCGCCCGGGTGGCCTTGGCCGCCATGCCCACCGTGTAGTAGAGCCCCTCGCCCACCACCATGATCAGCGCGTAGCCGCGCTCGACCAGCACGGCGTCGGGGTTGAGGTCGCGCTTGATACGCGCCACCACGCGGCACTCGCACTCCGGACTGAAGTTCTTGTCGCGGATCACCACGGAAACGTTGTCGATGCCGGAAGGCATGTGCTCGTACGAGACGCCTTCCCACTCCAGGATTTGCAGCAGGTGACGCCCGAAACCGACCTCGCGGTTCATCATGTATTTGTCGACGAAGATGTTGCAGAAGCCATCGTCGCTCGCGATGCCCACGACGCATCCCGCCAGCACGCGGCGCGACTGCACGATCATCGTGCCCGGCTCTTCGGGCCGGTTGGTGTTGCGCACGTTGATCGGCACACCGGCCTTGATCGCCGGCACGACCGCCTCATCGTGGAAGACGCCGAACCCGGCATAGGAAAGCTCGCGCATCTCGCGGTAGGTCATCACCGGTATCCCGGTCTTGACCTCCGGCACCAGACGCGGATCAACCGGATAGACCGAATCGACGTCCGTGAAGTTCTCGTAAACGCTGGCCTTGACCGCCGCCGCCAGAATCGCCCCGGTAATGTCCGAGCCGCCGCGCGGAAAGGTCGCCACCTTGCCCTCTTTGGTATAGCCGAAAAACCCGGGGAAGATCACCAGTTCCTCATGGTCGATCAACGTCTTGGCCAGATGTTGGTATGATTCGTCGAGCAGTTGCGCATTGCCGTAGTCATTCGTCAGGTACATGCCGACGTCCTGCGGATTCATATAGGTCGCACGCGCGCCGCGCGACTGGAAGGCCTGAGCCACCAGCTTGGCGCTGTTGTCCTCACCAGCCGCCTTCATGCTGTCCATGAAGATACCGCGGTGCGACTTGTCGCTCGCCAGACGGAAGCGCAGGTCTTTTTCAATTTCGGCAATGATCCCGTCCGGCAGACCCAGATCGCGCTGGATTTCGGCATAGCGCTCCACGATGGCGGCGAGCGCCGCCTCGCAATCTTCGTCCGCCAGCGCCAGCTCAGCGCACGCAATCAGCAGATCGGTGACTTTGACGTCGTCCTTTGTGCGTTTGCCCGGTGCCGACACCACCACGATGCGGCGCGACGGATCGGCCAGCACGATGTCCACGATCTTGGCCACCTGCTCCGCATTGGCGAGCGATGTCCCGCCGAATTTACATACCTTCATCGCATCCTCTGTTTTCCACTACCGCAACCCCGTCTTCCGTTGCATCTCTTCCCGCCTTCCTTCTGCCGCTGAGACCATACGGAATACCGGCGTGTCTGTTACTTCTGCCGCCCGACACACGGTGCCAGTCGTTTGGGGCTGACATGATAGGGGAAACGCAAACATCTTGTCCAGCCTCAAGCGCAGCCTCCAAAGAGGCGGTCATTGCATCGAACCGTCGCACAGCAGCACGATAAAAAGGATCAACAAGGCGGCCGCAAATGTCCAAAACCATAAGCATCCTTTTCGTGCTGAAAGTGTGTCTTGTTCCGGCAAAGGGCTCGGTGCCCCCTCAATGGGATCGTGTTTTTGTTGTCTTTCAGCACTCAAGTCCTTCATGTCGCTGTGAAGCCAGCGCTGCTTGTAGGCATGATTGTTGTCACGCGGCCATGCCCCACCTTCCGACCTGAAATCGGTGTTCATGTTGAAGTTGTTGTCTCCAAGCGAACCCATTTCCGTCTTACCCGCCGCTGGCGAGAGCGCGGGGATGCCTTTGGCCAGCAGCTCGTTGCGGAGCGCGGCGGGGATGCTGTTGGTGAACATGCCGGGAGGGTTCTTGAGGAAGACGGGGTCGGTGACGGCGTGTTCGAGCGCGACAGATGTGCCAAGCTCGATTCCATCAGAGCGGAGCAAGAATTTTGTCGATGTCATATTTGAGCCCGCTATTGAGGTCTTAGCCATCCCATTCCAGATTGGTGTCGTTGTTCTTCGAGCCTCAGTTGCCTTGCTGCGGCAACACGTTACCACACCACGAAAACGCTCCGCAACCCTTGAATGTCTAATGTCAAACTACGACCCCCATTTTAACCTCGATCAGCCGAAACCTCCAGCCTGACCACGAGGTTCCAGCCGGATCGATCGCACCGCAACCCTTGTGCGTCTCCTGTTTGTGCCAAGCATACCGGCGATTAGACGAAGACATGCCGGACGTCGTATAGGGCGTCCCGTCGTAAAGTTCGAAAACTTCATCGCCGGAAGAGAAGAAGTTGTAGGCCGTCGTTTTCGATAACACGCCCACGAACCGGTCTTTCCATGTGAGGCAAGCACGGGCATCGTCAGAATTGTCAACAAAAAACATGTGCCATTTGGTGCTCCAGCAGACGTTCGTGTAGTCCCGCCAGTCCTCATGTACTAGCACGTTCGAGGGCGAATCGTTCCACAGGTTTGCGTCGAATGCCTCCGAGGCAACTGCCGCATTCAACATGAAGTACTTGTGAACGCCCATGCCGTGGTCGGCGATAGCCGATGAGACGACCATGTTGCCGAGGCTGTGCGCCATGACGATGACCTTCTGGCCGAAAAGTCTGCTGGCATAGTTCTTGAGGTGCGGCGCGGTCTCGAAGGCGGAGACCACATCCTCGTGGTAGTGAAACCCGTTTATGCCGCCAATATCGCCCCGCCAAGTGACGGCATGGAAGCGCGCTTTGGAGCCGGACTGCCAGAGGCGCTTGAACATCTCGGAGTGCCAGTCCCGGGCCGTTTCCGCGTCCACGTTGTAGCCGTGCAGGAAGACGACGTTCGTGCCGTTCGCGGGCGGGAGGCAGGAACCCGGCGTCACGGCGGCGGCGCCGTCGCGCAGGTTGACGCGGGTGTACATCTGCTCCACGGGCGCGACGCGCAGGGGGAGCGACTTCTCCAGGACCTTCTTGCCCTTGCGCCAGATTTCAAGGACGAGGGGAGAGGTGGTCGCCGCGCGGCCCTCGATGAGGATGACGCCCTTGGACGGGTCGGCGCGGACGGCATCGGCGAAGACGCCGGGGAGCGCCACGCCGTCGGCGGTGATCTTGCGCGTGGCGGCGGAGGCGATGCCTGTGACTTCCGCGACGAGGAAGGCGCCGGCGTCGTTGGTGGAGAGCGCGGTCGGGACGTAGGCGAGCGCGTTCCTGTCGTGGCGGAGCTTGATCTCGATCCTGCCGCCGCCGGGCATCGCGTCGAGAAGGGCGAGGGCTTCGCTAAGGTCGAGCCACACGGGGAAGAAGTCCGGCAGGTCGGCGCGGCCGTTGACGCGCTTGTCCCTGAAAAAGCGGAGCGAGAATTTTGTCGATGTCATATTTGAGCCCGCTATTGAGGTCTTAGCCATCCCATTCCAGATTGGTGTCGTTGTTCTTCGAGCCTCAGTCGCC
>Ga0255346_1006201_pt1 | contig 11843 bp, 18 predicted proteins | sample wastewater_treat_FD_194410 | JGI IMG/M metagenome (GOLD analysis project Ga0255346, IMG submission 194410) | Wastewater microbial communities from Lulu Island WWTP, Vancouver, Canada - plant22 | ecosystem: Engineered > WWTP > Wastewater > Unclassified | place: Canada: Vancouver, British Columbia... | reverse complement strand
CAATGCGCCACCTCGCTCATGCTGAGATAAAAAACTCATCATACCCCTTTCTCCCAACAACTCAAACCCCAAGGTGGCTCACTTCCTGACGACCATTTTTGGCTCAATTTATCACGACCAGAAACACGTCTGGAGCGTGTTCTTCACCCAGCTGTAACTGCGCCCACCCCCATCTCGCCGATACCACCTGTAAAAGTGCTTCACATTCCAGCCCCGGTGACCACTATTGTACAGATCCGTAACCGCCATCACCTCATCCACAGGCGCTCGACGAAAGGAAGCTTGGCTCAAACGCTTGTCCGACAAACCCTCCATCCCATCCTCCTCGTATCGATCAATGTATCGCCGAAACGTCCGATCGCTTACCCCCAAAACCAGAGCCGCTGTCGCCTGCGTCAACCGACCCTCGTTCCATCCCAAATATACCTCCTCAAATCGCATCTTCCGGTTCTCCTCTAACCACTCTGTCCGCCTCATCGGTCACCTCCTTAGGTGACCCTATCAAACCGGACAGATTTTGTTATGGAGCGAAGATTGTAACCTTTTGCATTCAGGCATGCGACCAAAATCTCTTTGTTTGTTACTGCGCCAGTTCTAGCACCTCCAGCGGCGGCATTCTTATCCGCGTAAAAACCAGCTCGTGACTCCACTTGCTGCGCTTGCTGAAGACATTCATAAAAGACACTTGACCGTTGATAATCATTGGGTTGCCAATTATTAACATTCATTCTTGAAACACCACACCCAGTTAATAGTATTGCCGACAATACAAAAAGAGTAATCTTCATCATTATTGGTCTCCTTTTCTTATAACGCCCCGCATAACCGGCTGGCAATGGAGCGCCGCGGAATTGCCAGTCCGAGTTGATGCGGTTGTTAGCCGTATTCAAGTGACCTCACAAACGCTGCTGCTCGTGTTACATATGATGATTTGACCCATCGAGTTGGGCTACGCTGAAAACTTATTTTACCGTTAAAATCTCCGAATACCTTTTGCATTTCAGTAGAGAGAACCTTGAGAGGTCTTCTCAATCTATCATGACCAACTTCGCTAATGCAGATAGCTTTATTCAGCAAGCGGCTTTTTGCAGAGCCTTTGACTAAAATCAGCTCCTCTTTTTGACGTTCAAATATGTCATGATGTTTGACATGATAATTTTCACCAAAGAGGGTTTTAAGTTCGTTTGTTGAGAAATCAATTGCTCTGCCCGCTGCCATAATTTCAAAATATCCCATCAAATATAAAGCTGGCCAAGATTTAAAGTCCCATCCCTCTAATCCACAATAGAAGATCAGCATATCACCTTGCTGTAGGTGTCTTAATCCAGCTTTAGGTGGTGTCGGGTCACCGTATGTAAAAGTGGTAAATTCAGGATCAAAATGAATGGATTGATTGGCCATTCTATTTTTCCGGGATTCGGGAAAATACTCTACAAGTTTTTTGCCATGCCTGCCTGTTGTGTTGCCATATCTGCGTTCATCTTTTCCAGTGCCATCTGGTATCGGGATATATTCGAACCTGCCATCTTGGAATAATGGTCCGTGAATACCTCCCGATCCTGTATCGATTCCAATTCTGAGTAATGCTATTTTCATACGTTGTTGATCTCCGAAATTTTATATAGCAAGCTATTGTATGTTTGCCGTCGGTTATGGTCAATTTTGGGCGGCGGATATGGCAGTGCGTCAATATAAGTGGAAATAAATAAGTCAGGATTATCCGAGGCTACCTGCTGGTCGAAAACTCTCACGATTTCTGCGGCTATGCTTGTATCAAGCGGCATACGACGAGAGCGAAATTTACTAGAAAACTTTGCCTCCCAACTATAACAATTAGCGGAAGCGATAGAATGCCTGAGTAAAGGAAAGTCACTCCTACCATCATTCCTGACCAATAGAGGAGCTTGGTTATACTTGAGCGGCTTATTTTTGCGCGACCATTTTGCTTCAGCAATACCACCGTGCAGGATTATTCTGATTGATTCTGTGAGAAGTACCAATTTGAAGCCACCAGGTCCTCCCTGTGCAAAAGCCAATCTTACTCCGTTTAGTGAATCTATCTTTAGTGGATTCATCAAATTTCGCGTATGACACCCCGTACAACCAAAGCTACCAAATTCCCAGAATGGATCCGATCTCATCTCTTCGGGATTACCGTGATTTGGTCGGCGAAGAATTACGACAATTACTTTAGGTTCATCTATCATTTCACTTTTCAACATGATTTTCTTGCCGGCTAACGTGAAGCTAAGGGGCGCGGCGGCTCTATGCCGCGTCCCTCTTGAGCGATTTGTTAGGCAATCCCTTATAGGTGCTGTATTACATTTCTGACAACCTGTATCGCAATTTCGTCCCAGACCTTTTCTACGACAGCCGTCTGGCTAGTCCCCCCAATAGTCGGATCCTTTGATTCCGAGAAAAATTTTTCCTTCCATCGCTTATCTCCAATAGCGAATTCAGCCTCAAGCCGGCATCTTCCTACATCGATAGCTGGAGTAATATTAAAAAAGCCGGCGGAATATTCGAACTCGGTCTCCGCTTTTACTATCTCTATGGTGAGCGTTTTGTTTGACGAATCGAGAACACCAATCGAAGCATCAAATGCTTCCAATATACGATTAGCTAATCCAACCCCCGTCGGTATCCGGGTCTGAGAACCTCCGCCTACAAATCCAGACGCACCTTGCACATCAATACGTTCTGGAAATGATGGTGGAATCCATTTAACCGAAATTGGTCCTTTGATCGTTGCGGCAAAATTTTTTGCATCGCGGACTGCCGGATAGGAAAGTCGGTTATTAAAGGGCAAACTGACTGCACATCCAGAACAAACTGCTGAAATTATCGTCACAATAAGAAACACTCTCAACTTTTTCATCAAATAATCCTCCTCTACCGTGATTGGCTCTATTGCCTAACGAAAAGCTAAGCCGGAGCGGCCCACGGGGGCCGCGATCGGCTTGAGCGACGGGTTATGCAATTTTTATAAATTTGCAAAGATTAACCAGTAATGAAACCTCTTGCAATACCATCACTAATAATTTCCTTAAGTTCTTTTATATATTGTTGTGATAGACCAAGAACATCTTCGTTACCGCTCCAATCTCTAAAAAAATATCTATAATTAACTACCGGATCATTGGACTCAAGTTTCCTTGTTGGCTGAGACCGTGGCACTTTTGTTTCATCTAAAATGTTGCCATCTTTATCTGTAAGTGTGATGAATACCTCATCAGAAAGCGAAATGGCATCATTTATTCCGATACTTATTTCTGCGGATGGATTTATTGGTTCTGCGTGAATATTAATATTGCGCTTATCTTTAAAAAAGTGAACAACAGGCCGACTTTGAACTGCAGAATCATACCAGTTCTTTCCATTTGGTTTAGTTTTGGATTCTTCAAGCGCGTATTGAAGAACAGAACGCGACGCTGTCAAAAAGGCACTTAGATTGTAATTGAAAAATGGTCGCTCATTATTTTCACTCATTCGAGAGAAGAAATATTCAGCTTCTTGAATTTTCATATTTTCGTTCATAAGTTAAATCCTCCATAGATGCATAACGATAAAGCTCACCGACGGCAATGGAGCGCAGCGGAATTGCCGTCCGGTGCAGCGCCTTGTTATGCCTTTTTCGTCATGCGAATATTTTTGAAATCATGAAAGACTCAGCAAAGTAGAAACCTGCTTCCGATCCCCTTACTTTTGCTAAAGCATTTAAAACCTCTCTTGAGCGGGGATGTGGATCAGGGCGCGCCTCACCTTTATAGGTTTCCATGGCTTTGATTTTTGATTCAACATTGTGCTCAGAAAGTTCAACATATAAATTGGGTTCCCACTGAACTGGTTTTAAATAACCTGTGCTGCTTGGGACTTCCCCACATAAGACAGTTACATGCTCGTTCAGTCCTGGTCTTGTAGCAACCACTACTGCCTCATGACAATGTTGGTGGTCAATATTGGTGCAAAAACGATGATGAGTGAGAACCAACTCAGGTTTTACTCTCTTAATTATCTCTTCAAGCCAATGAATTACCTCTAATAAAGAATGCTTATCCATTTCATTGTCAGGAAAGCTCCCCAGATAGATATTGGCTGGTTGAACTCCAAGAACAGCCATCGCTTTTTCGCAATCTTTTCGCAGTTCAATCAAATCAGTATCTCGTTTTTTATTCTCCTGGGTATTTCTCCTGCTATGAATTCCTGTGGCAGGAATTGCGATGTGAACTTCAGCTCCAAGACTGGTTAATTTATGTATTGTTCCACCTGCCGCCAAGGTTTCGTCATCAGGATGAGCAAAAAAAGTCAGAACCCTCTTGTATTCTTTCAAATCAATCATTACGATCTCCTTCGATTTTGGTAATTCGAACATCCGCAAGAATTTCACTTGTTTTCAATGCGGGCCTTGATATTTCAAATCTAAAACCACCACTCTCTAAAAATGCTTTGGGATAGCCTTCTGCATCAAGCATTCGAATGTGATCATATAGTTCGATAAGGTTATCTTTGTCTTCAGGAATTATACTTTCACTCGGTTTTCTTCGCTTGAATAGAGTTGGTTTACCAACCTGTTCAAAAGGTATTGGGTTTTCTGTGATTATTACTTTGATCATTTCCGCAACGACGTATGCGGTTCGAAGAAATATCTCTTCTGCTAATCCTTCTAATGATATTGGTCTTTTCAAATAAATAGGACCAGCATCAAGTTCTTCCGACATTTTTAAGGCAGTTACGACTGTCTCTCTATGTCCAAGGGAGATTAAGTTCTGCAAAGGGCTGCCACCACGACCATATGGTAAGTCTGCTTCGTGAAAGCAAACACAAGTTGTAATATTTAATATTTCATTTGGAACAATATGGCTCCAGTGTGGGAAAAAAACAAATTTTGGATTTATCAACTTTATTTTCTCCACGGTTAATTCTGAAGGTTCTGTAATTAAGTGCCATTCACCTGTGTAGTGCTTAATGATTTCATTATATACCTTGATGTTCCAAGGCTTTATAGTTGCCACGATATAAATATCATTTTTCATTCGGTTCCTCCTTTGAGGCATAACGAAAAGATCAGCCGGAGCGTTAGCGATCGGCTGTATTGCCTTGTTATAAGATTTATATTTAGCAATTAAGCATATCTTTTAATAGACTATGTAAGCGCCTGATCATTTTTTAATAGAAATCACCAACATCTGCGCCCAAAATTGCAAAAGTAATAGATAGAGGTAGCGTTACAAGAGAAATTACAAGTTCTGTGTGAGCCCCTCCCCATTGTCAAGACAAAAAACATGCAACATTAAGGTGTGTTCGATAAGCCTGCACGTTGTTTAAAAATTCCTTTCCATATACTCAACTCTATCATTATTGTTCAGAGGGGTTATCCATAGCCATCTCGGAACAGCCTTTCCGCGGAGCATGGTGGAGAGATGGCTGTGGGTAACCCCGTCCTTGCACATTGCTCAATTCTTTAACAAGCTGCAGCCTCTTTTACTTCCGGCGCTTCGTTGAAATAAACTTCATATGGCGTCCGATAACCTAAAGATTCGTGGAGCCGTTCCGTGTTGTAAAACTGGAAGTATTGCTCCAGGTTACGCCGGGCCTCGGAAACAGTCACATATTGATGAAGATAAACTTCCTCGTATTTCACGCTGCGCCAAAGACGCTCGACAAAAATGTTGTCGAAAGCCCGGCCACGACCATCCATGCTGATTTGAATGGCTTTTTCCTCCAATGTCCCAATATATGCGGCACTGGTAAACTGAACACCTTGATCGGTGTTCATGATTTCCGGCTGTGAGAATTGAAGAGCACGTTTTAAGGTTTCTATACAAAAACCGGCATCCAGGGTGATGGAAATATCCCAGGCCACCACATAGCGGCTGAACCAGTCCATGATGGCCACCAGATAAATGAATCCCTGTCGCATGCGGATATACGTAATATCAGTCGACCAAACCTGATCCGGATGGTCAATGACCATATTCTTCAGTAAATACGGATATTTCTTATGTTCCGGGCTGGCCTTGCTTAAATTTGGCTTCGGGTAGATGGCTTCCAGTCCCATGATCCGCATTAATCGCCGAACTCGCTTCTGATTGACGAAATGACCCTGACGGCGCAGCCAGGCTGTCATCTTGGCCACGCCATAAAACGGTCTCCGGGTGTATTGTTCGTCAATCAGGTTCATCAAAAGCTGGTTGTAACGATCATCCTTCCTGGAAATGTAGTAATACGAAGACCGGGAAAGATTCAACAGCTCACACTGACGGAAAACTGTAATTTTCTTGTGTTTTGGATCTATCATCGCTTTTTTCCGTTCAACTGTAGTATCTGGGATTTTTTTTTAAGCCATTCCAGCTCTACTTTGAGCTGCCCAATCTGCCGGTATAGTTCCGCTGTCATTTCTTCCGTTTCGTCCTCTTTCTTCCGGCGACGTTCGGAAAATACTTCCGGCAATTCTTGCAATAATCGCTTCTGCCATTGGCCAATTTGATTGACGTGCACTCCGTACTCGCTCGAAAGCTGGGCCATGGTTTTTTCACCCTTTACTGCTTCCAGGGCAACTTTGGCTTTAAAAGCCGCATCGTAACTCTTCCGCATTTGTTTTGCCATATCCTCTCTCCTTCTCGGTTATGGCAGACTATCACCCACCTTATTGCTCTGTCCAGTTTTTGGGGAGTATTATAGATCGTGTGCTAAAAACCGGACATATCATTTGTTACTGACATTGTGTAGGTAAGGGGTTGCGATTTCTTTTCGCATGTAAGATACTCTCTTCCAAAAACTGGTGGAAAAGAGGGATACGCGAATTTGCGCGGTATATTGCCGAGGGAAAGGTTGAAATACAGGATGTAGCAGTTGGCGAAGAGGACGGATATTGCAGCATAAGCACAGGGGCTTCCATAGCGAAAACAGTAGAAGCCTCTGCTAATGGGATAATTCCCTTAACCCGCCTCGACACACTTTTGCGAGACACAGAGGTTACGTTTTTAAAGGCTGATGTTGAAGGTAACGAACTTCAAATGTTAAAGGGAGCAAAGGAACTTATTATCAGATGCAAGCCCAAAATTGCTATCACAGTATACCATGCCCAAAACGACTGTTGGGAGATTAGAGACTATGTCCTATCTTTAGTGCCTGAGTATCAATATCAGCTTAAAGGAATGGTGGCATGGGGGAAGCCGTTGATGCTCCACATGTGGGTGAAAAGACCGAGTACTTAAATTCATTTAAATTTCCTTTTATCAATGACCGGATCCTGGCTTATGCGAAGAGGTTTGTTGTTGCCATTTACGGTGAGATAAGAAGCTCGAAACAAATTTTTTCCTGGGGGAGTGATGCGCATTGCTGTAATTCATGAATGGTTGTCAGTTTATGCCGGCGCGGAAAGGGTTCTTGAACAGATGGAAAACCAATCTTTATCCTTTTCCGCCTATTGTTACGAAGCCTTTAGTACACATTCTTCCCAATATGGCGTGGGGAATATCCTTTTTGTTGAAAAGGGAAAAGGAATATAATAGCGAGTTTCGGGAATGGCCCAGGCGCAAACACCTTGAAACCAATTTCTTTACTGGTGAATGATATGGAACAAAATTATAGCGATAAGGATTTAAAAGACCTTAAGGTAGCTTTGGTTCATTATTGGCTTGTTACATGGCGTGGCGGGGAAAAGGTGATTAAGGCAATAATGGAACTTTTCCCTAATGTTGATATTTATACCATCTTTTTAGATGAGGATTTAAAAAAGACTTACCTTCCAAATTACACTGTTTATCCATCGGTGCTTAATAAAATTGCTTTTTTCAAAAGGCATCATCAGAAGGTTTTCCCTCTTTATCCGATAGGAATAAAATCACTCCATTTGAAGGGTAGGTACGATTTAATCATATCCTCAGAATCAGGACCGGCTAAAGGTATTAAAAAACCGACGGATACCCCGCACATCTGCTATGTGCATACACCCATGAGGTATTGCTGGGGATTTACCAATGAATATTTAGGGGCGCTACCTGCTCCCGTTAGACCCATAGCTAACATCTTTTTAACACTCCTTCGAGAATGGGATAAAACTACTATCAATAATGTAAACCTATATTTAGCCAATTCAAACAATGTTAAGGAAAGAATCAAGCGGTTTTACAATCGTGATGCACATGTGATTTATCCGCCGATCGACAAAACCTTATTTGAGGGGGACGATTTAAAACCAAAAGGTTCAAGGGGTCAATATTACTTGAGTTTTGGGGCATTAGCTCCTTATAAGAGGATTGACCTGCTGGTAAGTCTTTTTAATAAAAGAAAGGATAAATTGATTATTATCGGCGATGGAAGCGAGCGGAAAAGGCTTGAGGAAAAGGCAGGGCCAAACATAGAATTTAAAGGCTATGTTCCAGATGGTGCATTAAAGGATTATATAATAAATTCAAAGGCTCTCATCTTCCCGGGCGAGGAAGATTTTGGAATGATTCCATTAGAAGTTATGGCTTATGGGGTGCCTGTAATTGCCTTTGGTAGAGGTGGGGCATTGGAGACCGTGGTAGAGGATGATAATCCTGAAAGGGCGACGGGGTTATTCTTTTACAAACAGACAGAGGAAGAGCTCGAAGAAGCCATTAACCGTTTTGAGAGACTTGAAACACATTTTGACCCTATTTTTATTAGGGAGCATGCCAGACGATTTGAAGAAGGCAACTTTAAAAAGAGGTTTTATGAAGAAGTAAGTCGATTCATGGCGAGGGCATAATGAACATATGTATAATCTTTGGCGGTTCTGGGTACATTGGGACAAATTTGGCCAAGCATTTTCTCAAGACAAAGCGGTTTGATGCGATATACATCGGCGACATAAGGGATACGACTATCAAGGATGATAAGGTTCACTATAATAACATAGACGTTCGAAACACGATAAACTTAAGCATTCACGATCTTATCGATAAGGAAAGCTCTTGGATATTTAATCTGGCGGCAATCCACAGGGAACCCGGGCATGAGCCCCATGAGTACTATGAGACGAACATCAAGGGGGCAGAAAATGTCACAGCCTATGCGAAAAAGGTAGGCATAAAAAATATCTATTTCACCAGTAGCATTGCCCCCTACGGTGAATCCAGGGAACAGAAGACTGAAGCGTCGTTGCTGCAACCAGTGACACCCTACGGCATCTCTAAGGCCATCGCAGAAAAGATTCATATGATCTGGCAGGCGCGGGATGAGAAGACCAGACGCCTTATAATAAGTAGGCCCGCCGTCATCTATGGGCCGGGCGACCCAGGCAATATCCTCCGCATGATCAGGGCCATCAAAAAAGGGATGTTCTTCTTTCCCGGTAGTCCCGATATCGTCAAGGCATATGGCTATATCTATGGGTTAATAGATAGCGTCGAATTCACCATGAATAGCTTAAAAGAGCATGTTATCGTATATAATTACACGGAATGGCCACTGCTTCCATTGCGAGGCATGGTAGACGAGATAAAGAGGTTTTTTCAGATTAACAAACCCGTATTAAAAGTCCCCATGAGTATTCTCGTCTTAATTTCTATGATGATACAAGTATTAGCGTTAGGGAGGTTTAAAGAATTTCATCCCGTTCGCGTAAGAAAAGCGGGCTTCCCTACCAACATCAAACCACAATATCTAATCGATCATGGATTCGAGTTCAAGTACGACTTGGTGCGTTCTTTGGAGCACTGGATGGCGGAAACACCGGAAGATTTTGGGAAAAGGGGACAGGCTACTTTTTTGCCGTTATAAAATGGGACGACTTTCTAAGAGCGATAATGCCTTGATAGACGATATTCCCATGGAATTGCCTGCGAATTGAGGCAGGTATGTGGATGAGCCATTAACGGCGAAGGAGATGGAACTCATGTGGGATGGTGTTTATCGCCAATCACCCTACGGCCAGGCAGGTTGGAGGATTACCGTGAGCCAAGAGTTGGGATTGGAATCGACAACAAGACCACAGGGGAGGCCGAAGAAGGATGCCGCCAGTACGAAAAAGTAGCCTGTCCCCTTTTCTAAGGATAGAGACTCATAGCTTCAAATTCGATCTGTTGCATCGCCTCTTAGATGCCGTGCTCGTAGTGCTCTGTTTTGTCACCTCAGCGCTATACTACGGATTCCCGTGGAACCCCTACTTTAGCTTCTTCTCGGCGCTGGCGGTGATTGTCTTTTACGTTATGGGTCGTGTAGGCGGCCTTTATCAGTCGTGGCGGACATCCTCGTTCTGGAGCGAAGGCCTCGTGGTCTTGCGGGCGTGGCTGGTGACGATGCTAATCATTCTGGTCGTCGCCTTTCTATCCAAGTTCACGGGACCGTTCTTCCGCCGGGTACTCATCGGATGGTGTCTCTCAGGGCTTGTCGTATTATTGCTGTCAAGGTATTTGATTCGCCTCTTTTTAAGGACCATCCGTCGTTGGGGAAAGAATTTACGCACTGTTGTTATCGGTGGCGCAGGAGACTTGGGGATCAATCTGGCAAAGACGATCCAGGAGAAGGATTGGATGGGTCTGAAAATCGTAGGGTTCTACGATGATTTTAAACCGGCAGGGATGAAGCCGCTTTCGGGACAGGAGCTATATGTGAAGGGGGATCTCGATCAACTGGTAACGGATGTAAGGGGAAATCATATTAATTTGGTTTATTTAGCCCTGCCGATGCGGGCGGAAGGGAGAATCAAAGACGTGCTGCACAAGCTTGCCGATTCAACTGCCTTGGTATATGTTGTCCCTGACGTCTTTGCCTTTGAGTTGCTTAACGCCAAGCTGGTCAATATGGACGGCATCCCCGCGGTCAGTGTTTACGAGGGGCCGTTCTACGGGATCAACGATTGGATTAAGAGAGGGGAGGATATCGTTATCGGTTCCCTGATCACCATACTGATTCTGCCTTTGCTGCTGGTGTTGGCATTAGGGGTAAAACTATCCTCCCCAGGGCCGGTGATCTTCAAGCAACGCCGGTACGGATTCAATGGGAAAGAGATATCCATCTGGAAGTTTCGGACGATGACGGTCTGCGAGGACGGGCCCGAGATCCCCCAGGCAAAAAGAAACGACCCACGGATAACGAAGTTCGGGGGATTTCTACGGAGGACTTCCCTGGATGAATTGCCCCAGTTTATCAATGTCTTGCAGGGGCGGATGTCCATCGTCGGGCCACGGCCCCATGCCGTTGCCCACAATGAATTTTATCGAACGCTCATTCCGGGATACATGCTGCGACACAAGGTGAAACCCGGCATTACCGGTTGGGCACAAGTGAACGGCTGGCGGGGTGAGACGGATACGCTGGAGAAGATGCAGATGCGAGTGAAATATGACCTGGAATATACTCGTAACTGGTCTTTGTGGTTGGATTTGAAGATAATTTTTGTGACGGTATTTCACGGCTTCGGTGGAAAAAATGCGTATTAATGCACAGAAATACGGTGATTAGCTAAATTCTTGGAGTTTGACAATTCCGGGAATATAAGAAAGCCTCCCGACCGTGAACCGCTCAAAGTTTACGGAACAGGAGGCAAATAGTGAAATATATACAGCCTAAACCATACGAAATGGGAATGCAAGTATCACGTAGTGTGGATACCGAAGTATCGGAAGAAGACATTATATGCGGAATTGCGGAAGTATTTGGGTTCAACGTTCAGGGAACTCGCAATGCGGAAGGGGTGTGCTCGCTGCCGATGAATGTCGAAATCACCGACGAGGAAGTGGATTATGTCATTTTTGCCGTTCGATCTTTCTATAGAAAATAGATTGATTTGTGATGTCATTTGGGGTATCAATATTACGCACAATATGTATAGAACATTTAGGGGTAGTATATGAGAGGAACTGCAAAGAAGT
>Ga0255346_1006198_pt1 | contig 11853 bp, 10 predicted proteins | sample wastewater_treat_FD_194410 | JGI IMG/M metagenome (GOLD analysis project Ga0255346, IMG submission 194410) | Wastewater microbial communities from Lulu Island WWTP, Vancouver, Canada - plant22 | ecosystem: Engineered > WWTP > Wastewater > Unclassified | place: Canada: Vancouver, British Columbia... | reverse complement strand
TGGGTCAGAGCATCCATACCCGTCGCGGCGGTGAGTGTCGGGGGCATGCCGGCCATCAGCAGCGGATCATTGATGGCGACGTTCGGGGTCACGCGCCAGTCCACGATCGCCATCTTCACATGGTTGCTGGTGTTGGTGATGATGCAGAACCGAGTCATCTCACTGGCGGTCCCGGCCGTGGTGTTGATGGCGATGAAAGGCGGCATCGCTTTCTTGGACTTGTCCACGCCTTCGTAGTCCCGGATGTGACCGCCATTCGTCGACACAATCCCGATCCCCTTGCCGCAGTCATGGGAGCTGCCGCCGCCAAGGGAGATGATCAAATCGCACTTCTTCTCCTGGAAAAGCTTCAGGCCGTCATGGACGTTGGTGTCGGTCGGATTGGGCACGGTTTGATCGAAAACCACACAGTCAACCCCGGCATCCTGCTTCACCAAGTCCACGATCTTCTGCGTGATACCGGCCTTGGTGATGCCCTTGTCAGTACAGATGAAAGGCTTCTTGCCCCCGAACACCTTCACCTGCTTGCCAATTTCCTTGTGAGCGCCGACCCCCATCAGGGTCACGGTCGGAATGAAAAACCCAAGTACTTGTTCGCCTACTGCCATCGTTCTTCTCCTTCAAGAAATGTGGTTGTTGGGTTTAATTCGAAGCCGTCAATCAACCAGATAGTGCAACTGAGCTGAATGATCACGGCTCCATCCATCTTGGGCGGCATCAGTACACCAGTCCTAGCAACGATTGGGCCAATTCATTTATATCTACAATATCCGTAGGTTATGATGTGAAAGGTCGATTCAGTGAGGATGATCTGAGTCATAATGAAACGGAGGTGGCTCGATCCCGACGCACAAGTCGTGGTTGACCCCCTTAAGACAAGAGGATACGGCAGGATGGGTCAGGATAACCCAGAGCCGCCGTGGGTGAGTAACCCTGACCCACCGGAACGTAAAGGGTTCCACACCACAGCGGCGAGTCATTCCCCGGGCACGACGCCTCCGTCACCACGCAACAAACGGAGGTCACGACACGGTTCTCTGGTATCCTTTCACAATGCTTCGCGGGTCTTTGCGGATGAAGCAGCGGTCAGAGGAAGGCGATTAACGCTCGTGCGGCTCCCTGGCAGACAGCCCGGCCGCAATGCGGACCCGACCACGCCCGCTGAGCGGTTCCGAGATCTTCAGCAGGTCAGTAACCGGCTTTGATCTTAGGCTGCCAGTGATGGTCAACATATTCGAGTTCATCAATGTTGTCATCGATCCAGCGCTGCACGGAAAATGTTACGATTTCTCCGGCAGACTTGAGGACCACCACTTTCTCCATCCCGGCATTGATGATCATACGCTTGCAGATCTTGCATGGTTCGGTGTTGGAGACAACTTCACGGGTTTTTGCCTCAACTCCCACCAGAAACAGGGTTGATTTGAGCATGTCAAGGCGCGAGGCGTGGATGATGGCGTTTTGTTCCGCGTGGACGCCTCGGCAGATCTCGTACTTCTCTCCCTGTTTGATATTCAGGAGCTCTCTGGCACAGACACCAACTTCTATACAATTCTTCGTTCCGCGCGGGGGACCGTTGTAGCCCGTAGAAATGATCTGATCCTGCTGAACGATAACAGCGCCGAACCACCTTCGCAGGCAGGTGGCCCGCATGGAAACCTCTCTGGCAATGTTCAAGTAGTACTGCTCTTTGGAAACACGCGGCATGATCGTCTTTCTTCGGAAATCCGGAATGGAAACGGTGACTGTCGGGTCACGCTCCCGAGAGCGCCGGTTCCAGCCAAAAACAGGATGATCTCATCAATCCAGCTGAGGTTTGGCACGGAGATGCGGGGTTGCCTGCTCGAACTGGCAGCCAATGCGCAGGATAAGCTCTTCGCGAAAATGCGGCCCGAGGATCTGCAGCCCGATGGGGAGCCTGTCCGTCGAAAACCCGCACGGTACCGACAGGCCAGGCACGCCGGCCAGGCTGGCAGGCAGGGTCAGGACGTCATTGAGGTACATCTCGAGCGGATCATCCGCTTTTTCTCCCACTTTGAATGCCGGGACAGGGGCCACCGGGGCGAGCAGGGCGTCAACCTGGCGGAACACCTTGAGGAAATCCTCCCGGATCAGCGTTCTCACCTGCGACGCCTTTCGGTAATAGGCGTCGTAGTAGCCCGCCGAAAGCACATAGGTCCCCAGCATGATCCGCCGTTTGACCTCGCTGCCAAAGCCCTGAGAGCGGCTCTGCCGATACATGGTGAGCAACTCCCGTGCTTCCGGGACGCGATACCCGTATTTCACGCCATCATAGCGGGCAAGGTTCGAGGACGCTTCCGCCGGAGCGATGATGTAATAGGCAGCGACCCCGTATTCCGTATGGGGCAGGGAGACCTCCCGGATTTCCGCCCCCAGCTCCCGGCAGGTCTGCACGGCCGCCTGCACCGCCGAAGCCACCTCGGAATGCATGCCGGCGACGAAATATTCTTTGGGGATCCCCAGACGCAGCCCCTTGATGGGCTCACTGAGGGCCGCCCGGTAATCCGGCACCGGCTGTTCGACCGAGGTCGAATCACGGGGGTCGTGCCCGGCGATAGCCTGCAGCAGCAGCGCAGCGTCTTCGACGTCCTTGGTGATGGGGCCGATCTGATCGAGGGAAGAGGCAAACGCCACCAGTCCGTAGCGGGACACTCGACCATAGGTCGGTTTCAATCCCACCACTCCGCAAAATGACGCGGGCTGCCGAATGGAACCTCCCGTATCGGTTCCCAGGGAGCCGGCACAGAGATCAGCGGCCACCGCCGCCGCCGAGCCCCCGCTCGATCCGCCCGGCACCCGGTCCAGGTCCCAGGGGTTTCGGGTGATTTGAAAGGCTGAATTCTCCGTGGATGATCCCATGGCAAACTCGTCCATATTGGTCTTTCCGAGAAAGACGGCTCCCGCCTGTTTCAACCTCTCCAGGACCGTGCCGTCGTAGGGTGGCACAAACCCTTCAAGGATGCGCGAAGCGCAGGTGGTGCGCACCCCGCGCAGGCAGAGTACGTCCTTGATGGCAAGAGGGATTCCCATCAACGGGGAACGCGCAAAATCCGCTGGCCCCTGATCCAGCTGCCGCGCCTGCGCCAGTGCCGAATCGGCAAGGGAAGTCAGGTAGCAGTTGAGTTTCGGATCAAGTTCCGCAATACGCACCAGAAAGGCCGTGACGACCTCGGCCGCGCTCACCTCTTTGCGCACCAGCAGGTTATGCAGGGCATGGATGGTCAGGGTGTGGAGTGCCATAGCAATCAGGACCTTTCCGTCGCTGGTTCAGATGACTTTGGGAACGATAAAATTGGCGCCGTCGCTCTGAGGGGCATTGGCCAGGGCTCCCTCCCGGTTGCTGACGGAGCTGACCTGGTCCGGCCGGAACACGTTCTCCCGCTGAATGGCATGGGTGGTTGCGGGGATGTCGGTGGTATTCAATTCATTCAGCTTATCCACGTAGCTCAGAATGCTGTTCATCTGCTCCGTCATGCGCCCTTCTTCGGCTTCGGTCAGCTCCAGCCGTGCCAGGGTCGCCACGTGCCGTACTTCTTCTCTGCTGATTTTCGTCGTCATGGTGATAGATATCCTGTCCTAAGGGTGTCTTTGACCGGGGTCACTCTTACCACAGGAAGGAAGGTCAAACAATCCCCGCGGCAACGCCGCGAATTCATGGCAGAGGGGTTGTTTCCTGCCCCCCCGGGCCGTACGACCAGGCGCTTGCGGTTGAACTGGCCGTACGAGGTGCGGCGGTGACCGGGCAAGACTCCAATCAGCTGCCCGGAGCGAACAACCGTCCCGGGCAGGTCGTCACTCATGGCCGGAGAAGGTTTCCATGGTGCGGCAGTCATAGAACGCCGCAAGCACGGCGCTCAGCCCGGACACCCGGCAGCTTTCGAGGAGCTGGTAGGTCAGGGCGTGCACCCGCGCTTCCTCGACCTCCCGTTCGGCTGCCGTGCTGTCGAACCGCTGGAGGAATTTGGCAAAGCGGATCACGTGCACCAGCTCATGGGTGACAATGTAGAGGGAGAGCGGGAAAAGGTGCATGTTGGCATCCCGCTCGATGGCTCTTCGAATAACGTGATCCTGGAGGCAGATCTTGAAATAGTCACCACTTTCACTCCCGCGCAGGCGTTCATGGGGGTTCTGGGCGTAGCGGTAAATCTGAGCGAACGCCATGTCGGTGATTTCCTCTTCCTGCAGGGAGCGGAGGGACTGAATGTCATACCGATATCGTTTCCACTGTGATGTCGATATCTTATAGTGCTCGCTCAGCAGTTCCTCGGCGATATCGATGGCCTGCCGTAAGACAGCGATTTCGTCCGGGTGGAAAGGAATTCGTTCTGCCAATTCGATCTTGGTCGTCATCGGATCTCTGTAGTAACAGCCGCTGCTGGTCGCACGGCAAGAGCCCCACTGGCTGCCCCCCCCTTTCTATTACCCAACAATTGGCATTTTATCAAAAGGTTCTTTAGAGACGCCGCGGTCTGGGAAGCTTCGCCAACAATCCGGGCTCTAACCGGCGGGTGGCCACAGGATCGGGAGTATGGCTACGGAGATGAGCAGCGCGAGAATGGTAAGGGGCAGCCCAACCTTGACATAGTCCATGAAGCGGTAGCCGCCGGGACCCATAACGAGCAGGTGGGCGGGGTGCGACAGGGGGCTCGCAAAGCTCGCCGAGGCCGAAATCGCAACGGTCATCATCAGTAAGTGCGGCGAGATTCCCAGAGTGGCGGCAGTGCTGAGGGCGACCGGAGTCATCAACACCACCAGGGCCGCTGTTGGGATCAGCTGCGTCCCGATCACGGTTACCAGAAAAAGGGTGGCAACAACCCAGCGGGGGCCGAGATCACCAACCGCGGCCATCAGGGCGCCAGCTCCCAGCTGTGCCGCCCCCGTGTTTTCGATGGCAGCTCCCAGCGGCAGCATACCAGCGATAAGGAACACAACTTTCCACTCGATGGCCCGGTAGGCTTCCTCCATGCTCAAACAACCGGTGAGCACCATCAGGGCCGCCCCGGTCAGGGCGGCAATGGCAATGGGAACAAGTCCGAGGATCGCACTCAGGATCACCGCCAGCATAATACCGACGGCGAGGCGGGCCTTTTCCAGACGGGGCGCCCGCGTAGCGGCTTCATCGAGCACGATGAAATCGGGATCGCGGGCCAGCGGCTCCAGGTTTCGGCGCGGTCCGTACACCAGCAGGGCATCTCCGAACTGCAGCGGCAGGTCCTGCAGCCCGGAGCGATAGACCCGACCCTTTCGCCAGATGGCGAGCACGCTGATGCCATAGCGCTCGCGGAAAAGGAGGTCGGCAAGCGTCTTGCCCACCAGCGTGGTTCTAGGGGAGAGCAACACCTCAGTGCCGCCGATTTGCTGGGACTCGAGTTCGGCTACCAGGCTGGACGCCCGCTGCGTGATCTCCAGTTCCTGAAGGCCCTCGAGCACTTCCAGGTCGCGGGCCGAGCCCTGCAGGACGAGCAGATCGCCCGCCTGCACGGTTTCATGGGGCGACGGCATACACCTCAGGTCCTCGCCCCGCACGAGCCCCACTACGGTTAGACCGAAGGCATTCCCCAGGCGACTTTCGACCAGGTCATGGTCGGCCAGCACCGACCCCGCCGGCACGCGTACCGACAACAGCTGAGTGCGCTCCCAGACCAGAGCGCCCATCTCATCCGCCCCCACAAAGTGCAGGTCCTTGACAAAGCCCAGCTCGGCCAGCTTCTCCAGGGCTTCCCGTTCCCCTTGCAGCAACAGCCGCTCGCCATCTGCCAGCCGATGCCGCCACAGCTCCTTCACCTCACCTTCGATCGGACAGTGCAGCGCCACCACATGCACCCGATGCTCGCGCCGCAACCCGCTCTCCGCCAGGGTCGCCCCCAGGAGGGGCGACCCCTCGGCGACAATTCCTTCAGCCACCTGCAGGCATTGTGCGAGCAGACGAGTGACCGATTCGGATGACTCGACCTGGAGGTGATGACTGGCGTGAAAGCGCTGCAGGTGGTCGGGCCGACCGTGCACAATGAGCGTATCTCCTGCCTGCAGGTGCTCGCTTGGGCGGGGAGCCAGCATCAGTACCCCCTTCCGCTGAAGCGCCAGAACCGTCAGGTACAGGGCGGAACCCAGTCGACTCTCAGCCAGAGTGCGGCCGTCGAGCGGCGATCCTCCTGGGATGTGGGTGGTGAAGATGTGCGTATCAAGCTCGTAGGAAGCACCAAGCGAGCCGCGGGTGCTGGCGCCGGCATCGCCGGAGCGGTTGGGAAGGAGGCGTCGGCCAATCATCACCATGAAGGCGATGCCGGCCACGACGATGGCGCCGGTGATCGGCGTGAAATCGAAGATCCCAAAGGGACGGAGACCGGCGGTTCGGAGCGCGTCAGTCACCAGAATATTGGGTGGGGTGGAAATACCGGTGAAGGGACCGCCGAGGAGGCAGCCGAGTGCCAGCGGCAGGAGCAGGCGGGAGGGTTGGCGCCCGCTGCGTCGTGCCAGGTCCATCGTCGACGGCAGCAGAATGGCGGCCACCGTGACGGTGTTGATGAGTGCCGACAGCAGGCTGGCGGCACTCATCAGAGCAATCATAAGCGTTGCTTCACTGCCCTGGGCGAAGCGTCGCAGCGGCTTGCCGAGCCGACGGGCAATACCCGTGCGCGTCAGCCCTGCCGACAGGATGAACAAAGCCCACACGGTAACCACTGCTGGACTGCTGAAGCCCGCCAGCGCCTCCTGCGCCGTGACCAACCCCGTCAGCGCCAGGGCCGACAGCACCAGCAGCCCCACCACGTCCACCGGCAGCCAGCCGCCAAGAAACAGAACGAGGGCTGTCGTCAGAATCGCGAGCAGGATCACTACCTCGAACGTCATAGTGGATTCCCTCCAGAGATTATCACGCACGCCGGGCAGGTCTCTCCTGCCCGTTGATTACGTCATCCCACCAGTCTGGCCTCAGTATACCTGAATAAAGCCCAACTCGGCCACCAACGAATCCCGCGCGGCCCAGTTGGCAGTCAGACTCCGCCGAAATAGTCCTGGGACAGACTGAAGGCCCACAGCATTGTCAAGTATCGTTCTTCAGAAAGGTTGGCAGCTCCGGCGGTTCGACCCACCCGGTTTTCCGCCAGACCCGCGGGGAAGGTCCACGAGCTGTTGGGAGCGTCATTTCCGCACAGGCAACAATCCAGCGTTACCGGCCTTTGGTCAGTGAGACTTCGCGGACTGAACATCGCTCCTGGTTCTCTCGGCAGTCGCGCTGAGTGGCGTCTGATTTGCCTGCGCAGAGGATGTAACATTTGAGAATTGGTGTGTTTTCCCTTTTATTGCGGGTGGGCTCGGCTCTCTTGTATCCTATTGCAGAAGCAACAGATTGATAGCGGGCATAGCGTCTCTCGGTCGGCACTTGGCAGAGATGAGCCCAATGGTACTTGCGCCTTTGCTCTTATCGACGCTCTTCACCTGGAAGGTCTTGCCCTGCCCGACCGTAAGAACAAGGCTGCCGGTCAGCGATTCCCAAATCCCATCGTCACCTGATATTTCAAAATGGTCATGATAAGGCCAATTGCTGGCAAGTTTTATCGAAACTGATGTTTTTTCAAGAGGCGTCTCACCCATAATCGATACCCCAAGGGTTGGAAATACAATATTCATGTCAGGTACCCGCCTCCGCGCCGAAAAGGCAATCGTTGTCGGATCATCGGGATGATCATGAAAGAAAGGAGCATCGTACATGACCAAGTTGGTGCGGAAGGGGCTGGCATACTCCTGGATTAAATTGCTTCCCATGACTATCCATCCGTATGGACTACTGTCCCCAAGATAGGTTGCCCGGCTGTCGTCAGCACTATCCACATAAACGGTCCTTTCCCATGAAGGGCCTTGAATCTTTGTGGCAAGGAACACTTCTCTCATCACCCCCATGGCGCTTGCGGTGTAGAGCTCTGCCGGAGAAGCCACGCTTCCTTTTGGTGCTTCCGGCGGCAAAATTGCACTGGTGGAAGATTCCCAGATATAGTCTTCATTAAAGGTAGGGTCCATATAAACCCACTTCGCGAGTTCAGGCAGGTAGAAGGCAGAGGTGTCATGTGCTACCGTCGAAACAAGGATGCCGTGAATACTGATACTTGCCGCCAAGGCAATCAGCATTTCCGCCTGGTAGGTACACAGGACCGTCCTGTAGACTTCCGGATCATTCACATTTTCTTCTGTCAATTTCTTTATTCGATACTCGGCTGGGCCAATTCTTTCCATCATGGGATGGGCTTCAGTGCCATCGAGGTTGAGAAGACGATTGAGCATTTTATAGCCGTTCATTCGATAACTCGCCCAGAATTGTGAATCCCTGACCCAGCGTTTTCGCCCCCCTTCATTGAGGCCATTGAACATAGCCCAATCCCAACCGAGGGGTAAGACATGCGTGTTCTTATGGATGTCGGCATGGAATGGAGGGTGAGGGTGAATGGCGATGCGAGCGACCCAGTCACGCAATACCCTGAGCTTCCCAAGATTTGTCGCAGGATTTCCATAAAGACCGAAAATCTCGTCAACAAGTGGTCTGACATTGAAGAATTCAGGACGCCGAAAATCGTCCCCGAGGTACGACAAGTCATCCGGTTGAATGCTGGATCCGAGATTGGACCTGGAGATAAAAACGTCACAATCACTGCCCCTTAAACCGGTTTCTCTTAGCCAAGATTGCGCCATATTGTCCTGTTCTTTCGAGCTTTGCGATAGGGATACGGCGGCGCCTGCACCATGCCCGCCCCTATCGGGATGGATTATCCTGATCTTGGCGGGTTTCGTTTTCTTCGGTGCCAGAAACTGCTCCCGAAAGAGATAATAAGCTGCTCCTGCGGCCTCATTCCGCGTCTCAAGCGCGGGTGTCGGTAACCGGGACAGCTCAACCGTATCCAGCCTCGGTTGCGCTTCAGTCCCACCGCAGGTGTTTCCGCAAAGCGTAAATATGAAAGCAAATCCCAATGCCAATATGCTTAACCGTTGCTTCACTTTGCTGACAATCCTTTTGCGGCCCGCGCTTTCAGGGCTTGCCCGCGATTTCATCGCAAAGAACTGACGGACCCGACTAGGCAGCCGAAGGGGAGCCCGAAACACATTGATAAACGATCGTATCTCAACTATTCATCAACCGGTAATTTTCAGTGATCCAGCTGATGGGTGGGTGACAGGTTCTTCAGGACTGAGCATCACAGTCCCCTATTTAACATAAAAATTCCGAATTGTTGGATAATCAGGGACATCAGGGAAGGGAAGGGCAACGGCAATATCCACGGTTTTTCCCAGCGACATTGCCGTCAAGGCCGCCGCCATGACTCGATTCTGCTCCGTGGGGTTAGCCGGATCTGCCTTAAACCATTGTTTACCACCATTGAATGCGGCATTTCCCAGTTGGACCATAACACCAGAACCGGCAGTCCCTATACTTTCAACAGTGCATGTATACCATTCGGCATTAACTTCAGATGTGCTGAGCAGGAAAAGAACGGACAGCACCGCAGTCAAAACCACCGTTTTCTTTGTCATGATCTGATTTCCCCCGTCTTAATTCCTTTAAACAGGCAATCAATATACCCTCACGAGTTAAGAACACTACCATGCCAGCAACACCCTTCATGCAGGACCGGGAAAAACCACACCGACCGCAAGGCCCTCCCTTCTTGGCCTGCATTGCAACACAAGCAAGGAGCTGCCCGGTTTGGCGGCAAATCGGTACCACCAGGAATAACCCTCCAAGGCTATCGGCCTTCGGTCAAGGAGATATCACGGGAAAATTCCGTAAGATGTTGTTTTTGAAAAGTCCTTTGAGTCGGGACGACTGGATTTGAACCAGCGACCTCTGCGTCCCGAACGTCCAGCTTGGCCCGTGAATCAGCTCCCAATAACACTCTATCCTTTTTGTCACCGTCCCATAGTGACAGGATAGTGACACCCGTAACCTGTTGAAATGACTTAATAGCATTCCATCGATAAACCTGCAATTCATTTTCGGACGGGTTCGTCGATTTCACCCTCTGTCCTCCCGCCCAACGTTACGGCTCACCCTCGAGGGTGCCGCCGCCTGCCCTGCGAAGTTCGCCCCGAACGAAGCACGGGCGGCACCCGAGTAGGGTGAAGCCGCTGGTTGGCAGACTACTTGATCTCCACTTCAAATGGCTCCACTCCTAGATTGCCTACGATCCGGACTTTGGTTGGTTCTGTGACGGTGAGATCGACTCTGACCGTTATCCCAAGGGGCTTATACGTCAAGTGCGCTAGGCGACCGTCCTCCAATATCTGTTTGGACTGATCGCCAGCGAGAAAGACTTCGCTGCTGTTTGGCCAGAAATCCGCGATCTTGGAATTCGATCCGACAGGGAGTGCAGCCGCTAGCGTGACCATTCCGGGTTGTTCGTTCTTCTTGGGGATGAAGAAGAGGGTGAGCACGAAGCCTTTGTCGGTCTTCTGTATGGTCTTGTCTTTAAGTACGAGGCTGTTGGGCTGGGCAAGCTCCTTCGTCTTCTGCAGTTCCACTTCAAGATCGACGATCTTCTTTGTCTTCAGTGTATCCGAGTCCTGCAACTGCTGAAGTTGGGAGCCCAGTTGTCGGAGGGCTTCTGCCTCTGTGCCGGTGTATTTCTCAAGTGCTATCGTCTTAAAGGGCGTTAGCAACGTTTCGAGTCTCTGTATCTCTGCGTCTTTGGCACGGATCGTGTCCTTCTGTGATGTAACTGTCCTCTGAAGTGCTGCAACATCAGCTTCAAGACCAGACGCCTTCGAATGCGATGAATACCAAACACCCAGTATTCCTGCGATCGCCACGATGGTTGTGCCCAGAAGACCGATCAAGGCAGCCTGCACCGGGTGCGCGAGTGATGTGAACCAAAAGAACCGGGATCGGGGTGGGATGGGCGGGATGGGTACTTGGTCATCGTTCATAGGTTCTTCCCTTTTCTGCCAACGACCAAGCTCACCTGCCGCTATGGAGCGTAGCGGAATAGCGGTCAGGTGCAGCGTCTTGTTGGGCAGAGGCTTTTCCTACCTGATGTTTGGAACCGATAAGCCAGCTTTGCATATACCTACTTGTGACAATTTTCTTCCAAAACCGTAAACTCTGTTTGTTCCATCATGCCACTGGGCTTGGATTTCATCAAAACCTGCTTCTTTCATCATGCGATAAAGGGCTGATGGCGATGGCATAAACCAGTTCCAACCTCCGCGGTTCAGTCTCTCTTTTGTTCCAGAATGGTAAATCAGGCTCCCATCAAATCTGCAAAATGGTTCTTCCCTATTTATTCCTGCGGACTCAACAAGGATGAAACCTCCTACCTTCAGAGAGTTGAAAAGGATCCTTAGTGCTAGAAGCGGATCAGATAAGTGGTAAAGTACCCCTGGGAAATATACAATGTCGAATTGGTCGTAGAATTCTTCGGAATTGCAGTCGTAGATAGACAGTGGCTTTGCTGAAACTCGATCACTAATATCAAAAGACCTTGATAAAAATGACACTATTTCGGCATATTTCTTAACTTCCTCGATTGCGTATACTTTGTTTGCAAGAGCTGCTAAAAGTAACGTGGTTCCACCGGTCCAACAGCCGATATCGAAAACGCGCTTATCCCTGAAATCCTCAAGGGAAACTGGAAAGAGAGTGATGAAGTTGGCTAATAGATCAATATGCCTATCACCCATCCGGCCTTTCAATTTGAAGTCACCAAAGTCATGATTATGACCCCAATGAAATTTAATTGATAAATCTCTTTGTTGGTCTATTTCATCCTCAGACTCATCTTCTACAGTATCTGTAAAAAGCTTCTGCAATATTGGATGGTTAGGCATGACAATATCATCCTTGGCACT
>Ga0255346_1006197_pt1 | contig 11854 bp, 6 predicted proteins | sample wastewater_treat_FD_194410 | JGI IMG/M metagenome (GOLD analysis project Ga0255346, IMG submission 194410) | Wastewater microbial communities from Lulu Island WWTP, Vancouver, Canada - plant22 | ecosystem: Engineered > WWTP > Wastewater > Unclassified | place: Canada: Vancouver, British Columbia... | reverse complement strand
ATAAATAATGCAACTGCCGCAGCAAATGGTACTTATTCTGTAACTGTAACAGATGGTAACACTTGTACGAATACAGGTAGTGTATTAGTAAGCATAAGCCCAAATCCTGTTGCTAGTGCTACTTTTGCACCTATAGCATGTAATGGAGGTACAACAGTAGTAACCGTTAGTGCAAGTGGAGGAACAGGTTCATATGTGGGAACAGGAAGTTATACGGTTAGTGCAGGTCCTTATTCTTATACAGTTACAGATTCTAATGGTTGTTCTTCTACAACAAGTGTTAATATAGCAGACCCAACAGTTCTAACAAGTAGTATAAATGCACAAACCAATCAAATTTGTTCTACTCCTGGTTCAGCTACAGTTTTAGGTTCAGGAGGCACTCCGTCTTATACATATCAATGGTCATCAGGAGCTGGAGGAGTTTCTGGAGGTACAGCAAGTATTTTACCAGCAGGTACATATTATGTAACAGTAAGAGATGCTAATTCTTGTTCTACAGTTCAAACTGTAACAATCATCGATGAGGGTGCTATTTCTGCTACAGCTACAGTGAATTCCAATGTATCATGTAATGGCGGTAATAATGGAAGCATAAATGTATCAATTACAACAGGTACACCTCCTTTTAATATTAATTGGGGCAGTGGTAGTGCAATAACAAGTTCCAGCACTTATCAAATAACAGGCTTAGTAGCAGGTCCATATACAATTACAATAAGTGATGCCAACTCATGTGAAATTGTTCGAAATGCGACAATCACAGAGCCTCTATTATTACAAGCAAGCTCAAGTGCTGCTGCTATTTCTTGTTATGGTGATACTACTACAGTAATAGTAAGTGCTTCTGGAGGTATGGGACCATATACAGGAACAGGAAGTTTTACCGTGAACGCAGGTACTTATTACTATACAGTAACTGATGCAAATGCTTGTAGTGCAACAACGCAAATAACTGTAAATCAGCCAAATATGCTTGAGGTAACAGCTTCTACTAACAAACATGTTTCATGTAACGGTTTTACAGATGGACAGGCAACTGCTAGTGCAACAGGTGGTACACCTTCTTATACTTACAACTGGAATGATCCAAACTCAAGTTCTGGAAGCACTGTAACTCAATTGCCAGCAGGAACTTGGACAGTATTAGTTACAGATAGCAATGGTTGTACTGCTACAAATTCAGTAACTGTAACAGAACCATTAGTTCTATCTGTTGATATAAATGTAAACGATGTGTTATGTTTTGGAGGAAGTACAGGTAGTTTAATTGCTACAGTTACAGGTGGTTCAAATCCATATTATTATTTATGGAGTTCAGGAGGACAAACATCATCTATAATTACGAATTTAAGTGCAGGAGTTTATACACTTACAGTAACAGACGCTCGTAATTGTCAAATTATAGCAAGTGCTGTTGTTAATCAGCCTCAAGAGTTAGAAGTGTTCTTAACTTCTAATCCCGCAACTTGTGGTTCTACTGGTGGTAGTGTACTTGCTTCAGTTGTTGGAGGTAGTCCAGATTATCAATATATGTGGTCAGTAAGTGGAAGTCAAAACAATATTCAAAATTTAAGTCCTGGCACTTACAGTTTAACAGTAAAAGATTTGAATATGTGTACTAAAACCCAAAGCATTGATGTGGGCACAGTAGGAAGTATAAATGCCGAGATAAATGTTTTGAGTGATATTAGTTGTTATGGAAAACAAGATGGAGCTATACAAGCCACAAGCAGTAATGGTAAAACTCCATTAAGTTTTGAATGGAATACAGGATTAGCAAGTTCTGTAATTACAAATATTGGAGGAGGCTCATATGATGTAATAATCACAGATGCTTGGGGATGTATAGGTAATGCTAATTATGTTATGGTTGAACCTACAGAAATCGTGATAAATGCAAATGTACAAGGTATAAGTTGCTACGGTCTAGCAGATGGAGCAGTTTCCACTCAAGTGTCAGGAGGTACTCAACCATATAATTATATGTGGTCTAATTTAGCAACATCAGCTGGAATATCCAATTTATTAGCAGGCTCGTATTCTGTAACAGTTTCTGACCTTTATGGTTGTCAACAAATTCAAACTTATGAGCTTACTCAACCTGATAATTTAATAATTAATGTAGATGTTAAAAATATTATTTGTTATAACAATAATGATGGAGCTGTTAAAATTGCTGCTGTTGGTGGAACTCAACCATATTCATACGGCTTAAATATTAGTGGTTCTCATTATCCTGGTCAAATACATACAACCTTGGGAGCAGGAGTTTATGTTGCTTATGTTAGAGATGCAAACTCATGTATAGACACAACTTTAGTTATGATTACTAGTCCTGCACCTATAGAAGTTTCATATGTTTTTGAAAATCCAAGTTGTAAGGGAGCTAGAAATGGTAGTATTGAACTTGCAGTTGCCGGTGGAGTAGAACCTTACTTATTTGAAACTAATAATGTTATTATTGATATACCATTATTTGTTGGATTAAGTGCAGGACGTTATGATGTAGTTATTACAGATGCAAATAATTGTAGTTTTGAATTAGATGGCATAGTTTTGTCTGAATCTAATAAAGATTGTATAAGAATACCAGATGCATTTACACCTAATGGCGATGGAATAAATGATACATGGATAATAGAAAATATAAAGATGTTCCCAAGTGCAACAATATTTGTTTATAACAGATGGGGACAAGAAGTTTGGGTTGGTAATCCAGGCGAAGAATGGGATGGCAAACGTAATTCTAAACTTATGCCAGCAGGTACTTATTTATATCTAGTAGAATTGTATGATGGAAGTAAGCCTTATACAGGTACAGTTACTTTAGTTTATTAAAAAGATATTTTGCTGTAATAAGCAAGTGTAGTTTTTGTTTTTCATAGTTTCCTCATTCAGGCTGTTCTGGGAATTGATAGAACAATGCTTGAATGAGGATTTTTGTTATTCCTTCAAATATCAGAAATTATTAAGACACTATCGCTCATTGAGCGTAGTCGAAATGAGCGTATAAAAAAACGGATAGCACTTGCCACCCGTTTTACTTTATTTTGTTATGCAATTATGAAAAAATTAAATTACGCTTTTTTTAATTCAATAGTGAAGTGTCTCATTATAGGAGCTTCCCAAGTAATTTTATAGCCAGAAGTAATTTCGTGTCGTCTATCATAAACATTTTTAAGTGCTGCTGCAATATAATCCATATGACTATTTGTGTAAGAACGTCTAGCAACTGCTAATCTTAATAATTCTAATTTAGGATAACGATTTTCGCGAGTAACAGGGTCTCTATCGGCAAGAAGAGCTCCAATCTCAACGCCACGAATACCGCCTTCTATATAAAGTTCTATTCCTAAAGTTTGTGCTCTAAATTCTTCTTTTGGAACATTTGGCAAAATTTTATTTGCATCAACAAAAATTGCATGTCCACCAATTGGATATTGAATAGGGACATTGTACTCAATAAGTTTGTTGCCTAAATATTCAACTTGTTTAATTCTTGTTTCTAGATATTCGAACTCTGTGCTTTCGTCTAATCCAACAGCTAAAGCAGCCATATCGCGTCCAGCCATTCCGCCGTAAGTTACATATCCTTCGAACATAATGTTGAAAGTGCAAGCCTGACGATAAAGTTCTTCGCTACGGAAACCAATAAAACCACCAATGTTTACAAGTCCGTCTTTTTTAGAACTCATAGTTGCAAGGTCGGCGTATTTGTACATTTCAGCAACAATTTCTTTAATAGTCCAATCTTTGTAAGCTTCTTCTCTCATTTTTACGAAGTAAGCATTTTCTGCAAATCGAGCCGAATCGTATAATACAGGAATATTGTATTTTTGACTTAATTCATAAACAGCTTTCATATTTGCTATTGACACAGGTTGCCCGCCCGAAGTGTTACATGTTACAGTTACAACAACACAAGGAATTTGTTCTCTAGGATATTTTTTATAAACGTCCTCTAACTTTTTTAAGTCTATATTTCCTTTAAAAGGGTGATCTAATGTTGTATCAAAAGCTTCGTCGATAGTACAGTCGATAGCAGTAGCTTTGCGGAATTCTATATGTCCTTTTGTAGTGTCGAAATGAGAGTTGCCAGGCACAATCATTCCTTCTTTTTGTATTAAAACAGAAAACAATACATTTTCGGCTGCACGTCCTTGATGTGTAGGAAGCATATATTCAAAGCCCATAAGTTGTTTAACTCTGTTTTTTAATTCAAAATAGCTACGAGAACCTGCATAAGCTTCGTCTCCCAACATTATTGCTGCCCACTGACGGTCGCTCATAGCACCAGTTCCGCTATCTGTAAGCATGTCTATAAAAACTTGATCACTTGAAAGTTTAAATAAATTATATTGTGCATCTTTTATCCATTGAGCTCTTTCTTCTTTTGTACTGCGTTTTATTGGCTCAACTACTTTTATTCTATAAGGTTCTGCAAATGGTAAATTCATAATTAAATTTTTTTAAAATTAATAAATACAAAAATAATAATCTCGATTTCTGGTTTTTGGTGAAATAAGCTTGAAAGAGCTTAAATGTAGTACGAATCTCGTTTTTTAATGTTTAAATAAACAAAGTTTGCAAGAATAGATATGAGTTTAATATCATTCATAAAATTCAATTTGAGCAAATTTAAAAAAAAAATATGTAAAAATGCAACGCAAAAGCTCGAAAAATATATCAAATTGTTATCTAACATAAAATTTGCAAAAACTGAATTTATATTTTCAAACATTATTTTAAATGTTAAAATATCAATAAATTATGATAACTTTGAAAAGTTAATTTTTAACGAAAATATGAAAGGCTTACATTTTTCATCTATTATTATAATTTTATCATTGATTTCTTGTTCCAGCCCTACAGGAAAGTCGATGAAAGAGAATGGTTATGATAAAGATGACGATATTTTATTATTGAAACATGGAGGTAATGACAGTTCGGAATTATCTGATACAGATATGAGCTATGATTATTTTGAAGAGCCTATAATTCAGAGTTATACACAAAATTCTGATACATTGGTTATTTCTGAAGATTGTGTTATTTTCTTTTGGCCCGATAGTTTGGAGATAGAAGATTTAAAAATTAAAAACCCAAATTCTTATTCTGAAATTTTAGAAGAAATGATTTCTCTAGCTTCGGAAGTTGCAATTAGTTTAGATGCTGCCAATATCAAAAATTTCTTTTGCGATAAGGAGATTTTATTGATTAAAAATATTGATAGTCAAGAAATTATTAAAAGAAAAAAAGTGGACTTTAATATGGTTATTTTCAAATATGGAACTCAACCAGTTTTTTGTAATACTTTTGATTATAACAAAGATTCTTGTGCAAATATTTTTAACAAACCCTCAGAAATAATAGAATTAGATACTATTCAAGAACAGTTGTTTAATAAAGATGTTGAACACGATTAAATTAGGGATATTCAGAAATTGTTAATAAAAAGACAACAAATTGATTGTTAATTAGTTATCTTTTTTGTATCTTTGAATATTCCCCCGTTTTAGTAGCAAAATGCTCAAAACGGGGGAAATCTAAAAAAATCATATATGGCAAAAGTACAAAAAATTTCTGAATTACAACCAAAATTAGGATTTACAGAATTTGATTTTTATGAAGATTATCGTCAAAGTTTTATTTCAAGTGAACTTGGCAAACTTCATCAAGCATTTCCTTTTTCGGAATTCTGCAAAAGCATTGGTTTGAAAGAAAAATCACGTGGGCGTAAAAGTTATTTTTCTCCCGAAGGCAAGGTAGCTTTAATGATACTTAAATCTTACACCAATTTTTCGGATGCCGATCTTATTGAACACTTGAACGGCAACATTCATTATCAACTTTTTTGTGGTATCAGTATTCATCCAAAATCTCCCCTTACTAACAGCAAGATAGTAAGTGATATCCGAGTTGAAATAGCTAGTTTGTTGGATATTGATTCTGCACAGCAAGCTCTTGCTGACCATTGGCGACCTTATCTTGAAAATTTGCACGTTTGCATGATTGATGCAACCTGCTACGAAACAGACATGCGCTATCCTACAGATATAAAATTGATGTGGGAATGTGTTGATTGGCTTAATACTCAGATTATTGCTTTATGCAAAGAACTAAAAATTCGCCGTCCTCGCAATAAATTTGCAGATGTTAGTGAAGCTTATCTTGAATACAGCAAAAAAAGAAAAAGCAATATGCGAAAAACGACCAAAAGATCAATTGCGCGTAGGCTTAAAAACTTATTATCAAAACTTTTAGGACAAATGGATTCTTTACTGAACGAGTATAAAAAACAAATGCTTTTGACACCAGTTTTTCGTAAACGCTTAGCAACGATAAGAGATATCGATGTTCAACAAGAACAAATATTTCAAGGAGAAAAAGTCTCTAAACGCATTGTTAGTATTGATAAGCCATATATTCGTCCTATCGTTAGAGGCAAAGAAACTAAAGCAGTAGAGTTTGGTCTAAAATCCAATAACTTTCAAGTAGACGACATATCATTTATCAACAAAATATCTTTCGAGCCTTTTAATGAATGTAAATGCCTACAGCCAACAGTTTTCCAACATCAACAACTAATGAGAACTCGTGTTAAATTATTGGCAGCAGATGCTATTTTTGCTACTAATGAAAATCGTAAGTTTTGTACTCGCAATGGTATTTATACATCCTTTGTACGCAAAGGTAAACCTGCAAAAGACGAAAAAGAAAGAAAAACACTTAGGAAAATATTAAGTAGTGAGCGAGCAACACGATTAGAGGGCAGTTTTGGAACTCAAAAAAGGCATTATTCACTTGCTAAAATAAAGGCACGAACAAAGAAAACAGAACTGCTTTGGGTATTTTTCGGCATCCACACAGCTAATGCTGTGAAGATGATTGAAAAAATGGAAAGGAAAAAGCTAAAACAACTAGCTTAATAATAAAAAAAATCAGAAAAAAGAAGATCTTTTTGAAGTTCTTCAGGTTCTCTGTGTCTTTTAGTTTAATTTTGAGTCAAAAAATCTTAAAAAACAATAAGAAAAACTAAATTTCAAAAAATTAGAAAAAAAAACAAGGCAAATATTCTATTTTTTAAACAAAATAAATAAATGACAAAATTAAAATTTTGAATTTAACGAATATCCCTAATAAGTTAAAAAAGATTTTTATAATATTATGGCTTTTGCCTGACTGATTTCTACTCAATTGCTGCTTTAAGCCCCTTGTTTACAAGGCTTTGTTTCAAAGGCTTTAATGATTTATAATCACCTTTTTTCACATCACATTTTCCTTTAAAGTGAGTTATAAAAGCACATTGTTCGGCTTGGACAAAATCATGCTCACAGATTTCTATTAAACAAGAAATCACATAATCAAAAGTATTTATATCATCATTATATAATATTAAATGACGATTTTTATTTGTCCCTACCCCCTGTGATATTTCTTCACGCTCTATTGGGTTTAACATTTTTTGATTTTCTTCCATATAATGCAAAAGTAATCAATTAAAATGACATAAAGCTAAATAAAAAATTTTAGAAAGCCTATTTTATAAAATATGCACAATTTCACTAACCAACTAAATAAAACTCTCTATAAAAAAAACGTTTTACACAATAAAACCTAGAGCATTACTATAGTTTTTTTAACTTCAAATCCTTCAGGCACTATTACGGGTTTTACTATTATTACAGGACTGCCTTGTTTAATAACTTCAAATAGCACAACTCTATTAAGATGTCTAATTGTATCATCATCAACATCTATTGTTTGTGGTTGTGATTTTCCGTGATAAGTTATTTTGAGTTGAGATTTTTTTACACCTTTATTCATCAAATATTTTTGAACCGATTCTGCTCTTCTTTTGCTTAACCCCATATTATATTCATCAGTACCATAATGGTCGGTATGTCCAGAAATTTGCAATTCTGCTTCAGGGTTTGCTTTAAGCCAGTTTGCTAATTCATCTAAATTAGAATAGTATTGAGACTTAACATTAGATTTATCGAAGTCAAAAAATACATTTTCTATATACAATACAGCTTCTATGTCGTCTGCTTGCAATGTTTTTTCACCATTATCTTCTAGATTTTCTGCAATGGATTTTTTATCATCATTGTCTTTTGGTTTTTCAGCAGGTATTTTTTCATCTATATTATCTTCTGGAGTTTCTGCAATAAGCTCGTCTTTAAGTGTTACAATTATTTCATCTAGTTGGATATTCCAGTTATCGCCATCAAGCACATCGATTTGTTTAGAAGTTTGGTATTCATCATTTATATAAATAGCTATATCATAATTGCCTTGCTCAACATTTTCAAACAAGTATTTTCCATCTTCATCAACTTTTGTACGAGCAGTTTCTGTTTTATCTTCACTATTAATTAATCTTACTTGCACTTGTTGTAATTTTTCAGCATCTTCAGGGTTCAATGTTACTATTCCTCTAATTTCAGCCAATTCAGGCACAAGTTCTCTTATAAGTGAAATACAATCGCAGTTTCCTACCCCTTCTCTTCTTTTGTTGTCATTCACAGGACAAAAAGCAAATACTTTACCATTTTCGACTATATATCCCATATCATTACCTGATGTACTAAATGGGAAACCAAGATTTTGAGCTTTAGTCCAAGACTGAGATTGACTATCAAAATTAGAATAAAACACATCAAAACCTCCAATATTTGTATGCCCTTCAGAACTAAAATACAAAGCATTTCCATGATTCATTATATATGGCATTTCTTCGTTATATTTTGTATTTATGTTCTCTCCTAAATTTACAGGTTTTTTCCACTTTCCTTCATCATCTCTATCACTATACCAAATATCTAAACCGCCATATCCGCCTTTTCGCATACTAGCAAAATAAATACGTGAACCATCTGGTAATATTGTAGCATGAGATTCCCATTTTCTAGTATTAAGTTTTTTAACTTTTTTTGCAGGTTGATATTTTCCATTTTCAAATTTACTCATGTAAATATCACCATTATCATTTTTATCTACAATTAAATAAAGTTCAGAGCCATCGGCAGTAACAGTAACAGGCACATGAGGATATTTAATTTGCAAATCGGCTTCAATAGATTGTGCGAATGAAAACTACCTCCTACATTATCTCTCACAGCCATATATACTGCGTCTAATTCAACCACGTCTGTATATGATGCTTTCCAATTAATATCTGGTGGAAAAACATTATTCTTACCATTAGTAAAAATTAATCTATTTGTAGCTTCTGCTAAAACTGGACAACGTAAATGTCCTTCTTCAACTCCTTCTATTTCAATTTTTTCCAAACTCATTCTACGATAGTCAATTTCTTCTTGTGCATCTTTACAAGTTTGAATTTCTCTATCTACATTGATTGAATTAAAATATTTTTTTTCTTTTTTTGTTTGTAACGTTTTATATTCTTTAAAAGCTATTATAGCTTCATCATAGTCGCCACTCAAACGATAAGCAACACCTAAATAATACCACGAAATTACAGGAGCTTTTTTTTCAGAATAAGAATTTTTATATTTCTCACTTACATTATTCGAAGCTAACCTTAAATAATATATTGCACCTTGCACATCTTGCTCTTTTTCAGAACTCAATAAACAATAACCTAATTTATATGCACAATTAAAATGATTAGGTTCAGCCTCATATATTTCTTTATAAATTTTTCCAGCATCAAAATACTTAGTGCTTACCAACAAATTTTCAGCTTCTTTCCATTTTTTTCCATTTGATGGTGTTCCTGCAGAAAAACTTTGACTTGGAACTGCCATTAAAAGTATAAAAACAAACAATTTTAAAGGTACAATTATTATAGAAAACTGTTTCATAATTTATATTTTATTATTATAAACATATAAAAATTAACTACAAATATAACTTTTTTTTATTATTTCATTAAAAAAAAGCATTAAAATATACACTAATCATAAAAACATTGTAATAAACATGTAATTAAAGTGTAATAAATTGTATTAAAATATGTTTTTCAAACATATTTCAAAAATAGCTTTTAATATATTTTTGTTTTAAAAAATAATTTCTTATTTTCGTACAGTTGAAAATAAAATAAAGATATACATATGCAAAAATTACTATTATTAGGAGACGAAGCTATTGCTCAAGGAGCGATAGACGGTGGAATTTCGGGATTTTATGCCTATCCAGGCACACCATCTACTGAAATTATGGAATATGCACAAAAATCAAAAGAAGTTGCTCAAAAAGGGATACATTGCAAATGGTCTGCCAATGAAAAAACAGCAATGGAGGCTGCCATTGGAATGTCTTATACTGGTAAAAGAGCAATGGTACAAATGAAGCATGTGGGGATGAACGTTGCAGCAGATCCTTTTTTAAACTCTTCAATAACTGGTGTTAATGGAGGTTTGATTGTTGTTGCTGCTGATGACCCATCAATGCACTCTTCACAAAACGAACAAGATTCGAGATTTTATGGAGATTTTGCATTAGTTCCAATATTAGAACCAAGTAACCAACAAGAAGCTTATGAAATGGCGAAAAATGGATTCGAACTATCAGAAAAATTCAATGTGCCAATAGTGCTTAGAGTTACTACGAGATTAGCTCACTCACGTGCAGACATAAAGTTGGGGGATAAAAAAGAACAATTAAAAGTAAAATTACCTGAAGATCCTCGCCAATATGTACTGTTACCTGGTATTGCTCGTAGAAATTACAAGAAGCTTTTAGAAATGCAAAGCTCTATACAGCAAGCATCTAACGATTCTATATACAACCGCTATATTGATGGTAACAATAAAAAAATTGGTATAGTTGCTTGTGGTATTGGCTTTAACTACTTAATGGAGAATTTTGATGGCGAATGTCCTTATCCAGTAGTTAAAGTTTCACAATATCCTATACCAAAAAATCACATTCAAAAATTACGCAAAGAGTGTGAAAGTATTTTAGTCTTAGAAGATGGCTACCCATTTGTTGAAAAACAATTAAAAAGTTTCTTTGATGAAGGTATAAAAATTATGGGTCGCTTAGATGGAAGCTTACCAAGAGATGGAGAATTAAATCCAAATATTGTTGCTAAAGCTTTAGGTATTAAAGATTCTGAAACACTACAAATTCCTGAAGTTGTTAAAATGCGTCCACCATCACTATGCCAAGGTTGCGGTCATAGAGATGTTTACGAAGCTTTAAATATTGCTCTAGAAGATTACGAAAAAGGTAGAGTTTTTGCTGATATTGGTTGCTACACTTTAGGAGCTTTACCACCATTTAATACTGTAAATTCTTGTGTTGATATGGGAGCTTCTATTACAATGGCAATTGGAGCATCTGATGCAGGATTGATTCCAGCAGTTGCAGTAATTGGAGACTCAACTTTCACTCATTCGGGCATGACAGGCTTGTTAGATGCTGTAATAAAAAACTCTCCTATTTTAGTTTTGATTTCTGATAATTTTACAACAGGAATGACAGGCGGACAGGACTCTGCTGCTAAAAACAGAATAGTTGACATTTGCAAAGGTATAGGCGTTGATCCAGATCATTTAAGAACTATAGTGCCTTTAAAAAGCAATTACGAAAAAAACTTAGCAATAATTAAAGAAGAATTAGCATATAATGGATTGTCTGTTGTTGTTGCACAGCGAGAGTGTATTCAAACAGCAAAAAGAGGTAGAAAACAACAGGCTAAAAACAAATAAAAATTTACGAACATGAAAAAAGACATAATTTTAGCAGGCGTAGGCGGACAAGGAATTTTAACAATTGCTGCCATTATCGGTTCAACTGCAGTAAAGAAAAACTTATATTTAAAACAAGCTGAGGTTCATGGAATGAGCCAACGCGGCGGTGATGTTCAATCTCA
>Ga0255346_1006181_pt1 | contig 11876 bp, 10 predicted proteins | sample wastewater_treat_FD_194410 | JGI IMG/M metagenome (GOLD analysis project Ga0255346, IMG submission 194410) | Wastewater microbial communities from Lulu Island WWTP, Vancouver, Canada - plant22 | ecosystem: Engineered > WWTP > Wastewater > Unclassified | place: Canada: Vancouver, British Columbia... | reverse complement strand
GAAGAATCTTTTGCTTGAAAATCTGGCGGGCGCTGTTTCCTTCAGTTACAACCAGCACCAAGTCTCCAACTCCAGATTGAACTTGGTCAACGGCCAAAAACGATGAGTCGACTGGTTTTCCATTTTCATCGACTGGTTGGACCACATAAAGCTTCAACCCCTTGTAAGTGGGGTGTTTTACCGTGGAAACAACAGTTCCCTTTACACGACACAACGTCATGGTGCCTCCACGTCTAGGGCATCAACAATGCCACAGATTGCCGCGTCAACTGGAACAAACGTGTTGGGACAAGCAAGCGAGGCCTCGCGACTGCTGACCAAATGCACCAAATCACCAGGTCCAGCATTAACCGCATCGACGGCCACAACAACGTTACCTTTTGGAGTCCGTTGCTCGGTCAGCGGCTGAACCAGCATCAAGCGTAGGCCATCCATATTTTTTGCTTTCCTAGTAGCAACCACCGTTCCCAGAACTTGACCTAGATACACTGGCTTCCCTCCAAGGATCCAAGGATTTGGTTGTACCTTGCAAAGCCCCCAACTGTCAACGGGACTTTTTAGGGCACACCCAAAATCAGCGCCCTAACCACTAGCCGGCCGTCGAACCAATCAACTAGGCTATGGATAAGGCTTACCAGCTGTCAGTGCCATCAAGATATGGCGACGCTCGCTTAAGTCTCCAACCAAAGTCGCGCCAATCAGGACGCCGTTTTCATCCCTTACAAGCCTCTTGTAATCATCTCCTGAGCGCTCGGCCTGGACCTCGCCGTCTTCATCACCGGTTTTACCCATGGAAAACACGCCTATTTCAGCGACTTTCAAGGTAACCATCCGCGTTGTGCCTGCATATGTGACGTCCAAACCGGCCATCGCACGTCCCGCAAAGCGCCCCTGCTCTGATGATGCTGGCCAGATCCCATAAAGCTGGCCGCGATGCTCGGCACAGTCTCCAGCTGCATAGATTCCAGGGATCGATGTCTGCATCTGGTCGTTTATCAAAATGCCTTGATCTACTTCAATGCCAGCGGCTTGGGCCAGTTCAATGGCTGGACGAACGCCTGCTGAAACTAGGACCAAATCAGCTGGAAGTGAGCAACCATCATCCATATCGACTGATAACCCGTTGTTTTCCTGGCGAATTTGGGCGGTAGACGCAGGAAGGACAAAATCGATCCCCTGACGCTGTAAAAGCTCCAAGACCAGTTCACCGGCCACCAAATCCAATTGACGAGGCAAAAGCCTGTTGTTCCTTTCTACCACCGTCACAGCGAGCCCAGCTTTTGCCAACGATGCGGCAAGCTCAAGCCCCAACAGCCCACCACCTATTACCACGGCACGCTTGACACCGACGATGGCCTGGCGCAAAGCGACTGCATCAGCCATGAATCGAAGCGTTTTAGCCAAATCAGACCCTGGAAAATTTGGCACAAACGCCCTAGCCCCAGTTGCAATCAATAGCGAGTCATAATCAAGCAGTTGACCATCTGCCAACTGGACTTGTTTTTTGGCGTGGACTATCCGAGTAACCCTAGATTTCAGCAAAAGATTAATCTTTTGCTCGTCGTACCAATTGGGCAGTCTAAGTGCTAGTTTGTCAGGTTCACTGCGACCATCTACTACTTCACCAATCCTAATTCGCGAATAGTATGGCCAAGACTCTTCAGAGACGACCGTTATATTTCCAAGACTGTCAGCCGTTCTGATGGCTGTAGCAGCTTCAAGACCTGCAGCCCCAGAACCTATTATTATGTAGCGCTTGGCCAAGCTTACTCGCCCTCCTTTACAGGCTCAAACATCTCCTTTGAAGCGGCACACTCAGGGCACACCCAGGAGTCTGGCAAATCTTCAAAGGCGGTTCCAGGAGGAATACCAGCCACAGGATCGCCATGGGCAGGATCGTAAATATAACCGCATACTATGCATACATACCGCATCGTAACCCCTCCCTAAATAAATCTAAGTAAGCGTACCGCACCTGGCTTTACAGCAAGCTCTACGGTATCGCGCATCCCCTCGAAATCACCGGATAATTGAAAAGGCATAGGTCGTGAAAACTGGATTTTGATCCGTTTTACAAAAAAGTCGTAAAGCTTTTCATGCCTCAGCGAGCCATTCCAGGCCGCTGGCAGGTGGACAAGGCTTGCTGCAAGTGAAATGTCAGACAGCCTTAACTGCATGAATTCTTGATCTGAATTAGCCCAAGGTAACAGCTTCAAACCATAGTCAAGTACTGGGACGGTCCCCATCATGGTTAGCACAACTGAACCTTCGTATATGATCTCGCCGGCGCCAAAACTGCGCCCTTTTTGACCTTCTGCCCCAATACAATAGGCGGTATCAGCCAGGTTTGTAATCCGAACTTCCAGGCTGTCTTGGCTAAACATTTGGGCAATGTGCCTAGGTGCTGTAGCCCCAAAAAAAGCCACAAAGTAACCGGAAACATTTTGAAAAAGCGGTTTCAGTCGACCTGACCCAAGTTTTGCCTTCATCTGGTGATAATCGGCCATCATCTCGGCATCTGCACCCAAGCTACCAAAGGGGTGCAGCTGTCCCTCGTGTTCCATCAGGGAAACTGTCCAGACGTCCTTGGATGGGTTTTGAAGCCACGACTTCAGGTCTGAAAGAGCGCCAACTGATGAAACCAAGCGTGACAAGGCATTACCAGTGCCAAGCGAAAGGGCACCTAGAACGGGAACTTTGGAGCTGTCGCCATCGCTGTACTTGTACAGGGCATTGATCAGGCCAACTATGGTGCCGTCACCACCACCTGTAAACACCGTCTTGTAGCCACGCTCGTGAATGGTTGCAGCGTGCCGCAAGGCGTCGCCTGGGACCTCTGCAAAAAAGATGTCGTCAGGATGTACAAGGTCTTCAATCTTTGAAACCACTTCTGGGGACACATGTCTGGCATTGGCGTTCAAATAGATAGCATAGGAAGTGTCTGTCATCAGGCTCCAGGCAAGTAAAACGCCCGCAAATAATAGCACGGAACAAAGTCGATGAGCAGGGGCGGCTCACTGGCCCACACCATGGTAGGTAATTGAGGTCGCATTTTTGCGGCTTTGTGGGAATTTTGCCAGGAATAAATGGCCGTGCTAAAGTGTTTTGCGCCTGCGAAATGACCAGGAGGTCTGATGACTCTTCGTGTAAGGCTTGCTGTTTTTGGGGTGATTGCCCTTTTCTTGATCCCAGCACAAGCCTCAGATTTATATTCAGCCCAGAATTTACCTGCTAACCACACTAATCCGGCCATTGACGTGGCGCAGACTAGTCCAGATGAACCACTGGATGAAGATGAGGACGTCGAAGAAAAGCAATACTGGAAAGAAGTTGATTTTACAGAAGTTGACTTTACTGAGGTTTTGCGCCTGATCAAGATTTACTACATTGATTCCAACTATGACCGCAGGCTAGCGTGGATTTTTGCAGCCAATGGCGTTTTGGGTGAGTTGGAGACGCCTTGGCAGGTCTTGCCCCAAAATTTCTGGAACAGAAAAAAGGGAACTGACGAGTTCAAAAAACGCTATACAGGCAAGCAGATTCAGTTGCGCCCCGGCGATCCCTTTGTGCTGGTGGAGACCAACAAGGATTTCAAAGTCGAACGTTCCAAGAAAGCGCTTACTCCCAAAGATGTGCGTGACAAGAAAAAGGAGATCCAACAACGCCAAAGAGAGCTGGATTCTGCCCTTGGCAAGTTGCCTTTCACCGAGGCTGATTACGGCAGAGTCTTGGACTGGGCGTTAAAACAAATAAAGGGAACAGAGATTTCCAAAAAAGACCTGATTCTTGCTGCTGCACAAGGCTACTTGGCATCTTTGGATCCACATTCTGGGCTTATAACTGCCAAGGCCTGGGATGAGGCGACTAAATCAACTGAAGACGCCAGTTTCCAAGGAATTGGGGCGCTGTTGACCCAACACGGCGATGACACGATTGTGGAAAACCCGATTGAGGACCAGCCGGCAGTAAAGGCTGGAGTCAGGGCTGGAGACACCATAATCGCAATTGATGGACGCTCAATCGCTGGGATCCCATTACACAAGGTGGTCAAGCGCATCAGAGGCCCCAAAGGCACATCGGTAACGCTGACCATTCGACGTCTTGGAGAACCTAATGACCTTGAAATAACCATTGTCAGAGGGTTCATTGAGATTAAAAACGTGCAATCTAGGTTGCTTAAGGACCACCCAGATTTGGGATATATAAAAGTCACTGGATTTATTGAGTCAACAAGGCAGTCGATCAAGGGTACAATTGAGAGTCTGACTGCTGCAACCAAGGGCGGTCGTCTTCGCGGCCTGATTTTAGATTTGCGCAACAATTCCGGTGGGTTACTAAAAGCGGCCGTCGACATAGCGGACGATTTTCTTAACAAGGGCATCATCGTCACTGTAAAAAACCCATCCAGCCGTGATGAGGTCTACAAGGCAACCAAAGGAAGCTTTGATTTTCCAGTGGTTGTATTGGTCGACTCCACCAGTGCCTCGGCATCAGAGATCTTGGCCAGTGCGATCCAGGAAAACCAGCGAGGTTTGGTCATCGGAGATCGCACCTTTGGAAAGGCGTCTGTCCAGACATTGCTGAACCCGTTATTTAGGCGGGATTACTACATAAAACTTACTGTTGCGCGCTACTATGCACCGTCAGACCGCACCATCCAAGTCACTGGGGTCATTCCAGATGTAACTGTGCCAGCGTCCCTAACTGAAGAGCCATTTCCACCTTTTCGGGAAGAGGACTTGTCGCATCACTTGGTGGCCCTGTCAGCTGACTACCCCCCACACAATGCAGAGCTGGTTGCAAGGCTATCCCCGTGTGTAAGAACCAGAGGAATAGCGGACGACCTGGCAAAAAAACAGTCAAAGGGGCAGATCAAATTGGATTACCAGCTTTGGAAGGCCGCTGACTATCTTGAGTGCATGTATTCGGACCGGCAAAGCCGCGCTGAAGTTCGCTAGGTGAGCTTAGAGCTGCACCTAGGAGATCTTGGCCCCAGCAGGAAGTGGGCGCAGTGGGCTAAAAATCGCAAGCCCGTCATCATCATGACCAGCCAAGACCATGGCTTCAGATAAAATCCCAAAGATTTTACGTGGTTCAAGGTTCACCACAAAAACAAACTGCTTTCCTACAATCGCTTCAGGGGAATACTCCTTGGCGATTCCAGAAACAACCGTTCTAGGCTCAGGTTCACCAAGATCAACCGATAACAAAAGAAGCTTGTCAGACTTTTCAACAGCTGTAGCTGTTAGAACAGTTCCAACCCTTAGATCTACGGCTGCAAAGTGGTCAAACTTGATTAAAGGCGTTTCAGGCTTCTTTGGCTTTTCTTCGACCTTTGGCAGCTCGTGCCGCGGGAAAGGTGCCTCAGGCAGATTCACTGCTGCACCCGCCTTTAAATCACCCCACTTAAGGTCTTCAAGCCTGCTAACTACAGGCGGAGCACCGATGGCACCAAGCAGCTCATCACATTTGCCGGGCATCACAGGACTAAGCAGGTTCAGCGCAAAACGCAGCCCCTCCAAGGCGTTGTAAACTGCGGTACCAGCCTTGGCTGGATCGGTCTTGATAACCTTAAACGGCTCGGTTTCAGCAACATAACGATTGACCCGCCTGACCAGATTCATGATGGCTTCAACTGCTGCATCCACCTTAAGCTCAAGGATCAGCTGTCGCACTTTCGCGGGCAATTCCTGAGCCATCTGGCGAAGATCGTCATCAAATTCAGTACCTTCTGCAAGAGTTGGGACTACCCCACCCATGGAACGCGCAATAAACTTCGCCAACCTGTTAGCTAAGTTTCCAAGATCATTTGCTAAATCAAAGTTATGACGCTTTAAAAACGCCTCCTCGGAAAAATCGGCATCCAGGCCTACAACCATCTCTCGCATCAAGAAATAGCGCAAAGAATCGACACCATACTTGTCTTTCATGGCCATGGGGTCTACCACATTGCCCAGTGATTTAGACATCTTGGACCGATCAATCAGCCACCATCCATGGGCAATGATGTGCTTGGGCAATGGAATCTCCAGGGCCATCAACATGGTGGTCCAGTAAACGCTGTGGGTGGTTAAAATGTCCTTTCCAATCAGATGGTGTGCCCCACTCCACAGCTTTTCAAACCGTTGGTCATCGCTGTAAAGGCCAATGGCAGAGCAGTAGTTCAACAGCGCATCAAACCACACGTAGGTCACAAAATCAGGGTCAAATGGCAAAGGGATTCCCCACGACAGGCGCGCCTTTGGTCGGCTGATACAAAGGTCTTGAAGTGGCTTCTTTAAAAAGCCCAAGACTTCGTTTTTTCGCGACTCTGGGCGGATGAAGTCCGGATTTTCATTGATATGCTTGATCAAGGCGTCCTGGTACAAGGACATCTTGAAAAAATAGTTGGCCTCTTGGATGCGGTTTACTTCCCCGCCAGTTTCAGGGCATTTACCATCAACAAGCTCGTCTTCGGTAAAAAACTTTTCCACCCTTGGGGAGTAAAAGCCTTCGTACTCGCCCCGATAAATCAGGCCCTTGTCCCAAAGCTGCTGCAACGCCTTTTGAACCACGCGAGTATGCCTTGGCTCAGTCGTCCTGATGAAATCATCGTTTGACACGTGCAACGTCGGCCACAAATCCTTAAAGTGGCGATGCATGTCATCTGCATGTTCCTGGGGGGTCATTCCACGCTTGGCGGCAGCCTCTTGGACCTTCTGGCCATGCTCGTCGGTCCCAGTCAGGAAGTAAGTTTCCTGCCCAAATAGCCTGTGATATCTGGCCAAGACATCGGCCAAAACCGTACAGTAACCGTGACCAATGTGGGGTCGATCATTAACATAGTAAATTGGCGTAGTTATATAAAACACACCGTCAAGTGATTCGGTCACTTAAAACCTCCCTCAAACGATTTTCATGTACCTAAACAACCCGTGTCCAAGGCGCGGGGAATTTGGGGTTTTGAGCTCATAGCTTCTGACAAACCGTCTTTGCCTGCAGGAACAACAACAAGTAATCGCCGCCACCAGCCTTGGAATCAGTTCCAGACATATTGAAACCGCCAAATGGCTGTGCACAAACTAAGGCGCCAGTGCACTTGCGATTGAAATACAGGTTTCCAACGTGAAAGTCACGCCGAGCCTGCTCTAACCTTGCTTGGCTGCGGGAAAACACTGCACCAGTCAAACCATAGATGGTGCCATTTGCAATCTGGATCGCATGGTCGTAGTTGTCGGCCTTGGTGACTGAGAGGACAGGTCCAAAAATCTCTTCCTGCTCGATGCGCGCACCAGCAGGCACATCACCAAAAATGGTCGGCTGCAGGAAGTAACCAGGGCCATCTGCGCGGCCACCACCACACAGAAGCTTGCCTTCTTTTTTGCCAATCTCCATGTAGCCAAGAATCGAATTCATGGCAGATTCGGTAATCACTGGGCCAACTTGGGAGTTTGGATCCTTGGCAGGACCAACCTTCAGCTTCTTAGTCGCCGCAACCACCTCTGCCATCACATCGTCGTAAATAGCGGCATCCAAGATAGCACGAGAGCACGCGGAGCACTTTTGGCCCTGGAATCCAAAAGCAGATGCAGTAATTGCGGCAGCCGCTTCCTTGATATTGCCATCATCAGCCACGATTATCGCGTCCTTGCCGCCCATTTCAGCGATTACCCTTTTGAGCCATATCTGGCCAGGGGCAACCTTGGCGGCCAAGGCATTGATATGAATACCAACATCCATGGACCCTGTGAACGCAACCATTCTTGTAAGCGGATGCCCAACCAAGATGTCGCCCACAGCGCCGCCAGAGCCAGGCACATACTGCAGCACGCCTGAAGGAAGGCCTGCCTCACGCAAAATTTCGAAAAGTTTCCAAGCAATTACAGGCGTCGGTGAGGCAGGCTTTAAAACCACCGTGTTCCCAGTGACCAAAGCAGCGACCGTCATGCCAGCCGTGATAGCCAAGGGGAAGTTCCACGGGGGGATAACCACCACCGGACCTATCGGAATGTAGGTCATCTCGTCATCTTCCCCTGCGGTAGGAATCAGCGGCTGTGGCTGGCCATAACGGATGGCCTCATGGGCATAAAACTCACAAAAGTCGATTGCCTCTGCTGTATCGGCGTCGGCTTCAATCCAGGTTTTGCCAGCCTCTAAAATCATGGTGGCGTTTAGCTCGAAGCGCCGCTTGCGCATGATCGCGGCGGCCCTCCACAAGATCCTGGCTCGCTCGGCAAAGCTGGTTTGCGACCAGGCAGGAAAGTTTTCGTACGCGACTTTAACGGCCTTATCAGCCAATTCAGGAGTCGCGCTGGCCGCTAAACCCACGACCTGCGAGGTATCAGATGGGTTGATGGACTTAATTTCCTTGTCTGTAAAGAATTCCTGGCCACCAATAACGATGGGATAACGCTTACCAAAGGAAGCCTCAACCGCCTCAATCGCCTTAAACTGGGCCTCGCGATCGACAGGATTCACAAATGAATTCACAGGTTCGTTAGTAAATGCTAGTTTCATTGAAATCTCCCGGGTTTAAAGACACGTTTTGCAAAAAACAACGTGCCAGCAATATAGCCTAGCTGGGGTGATCTGTCACCCAAAATCACCGTCACTGAGGCCTCAACTATGGTGAATTATGGTGGTATCAAAGCTATTTGAGTAGATTTAAACCTTGATTCTGAAAATGGTCATATCGGTAAGCTCACTGTCGGGCATGCATACACTACAGTACTGAGTCTTGACTACTAGCCCACAAACATCTTCGAAGTCGTATCCATTTTCGTTTAAAAATTCGGCGGCAACCATCGGATCCAGCGACAATCGGCGTTTGCAACCGTTACAAAACATGGTGACAGCCAAAGGATCGCCACACTCATCGCATATGAAGTTGTGTTCAGTTGCCCCCTCGACGCCACAGACCACGCAAACACCTTTTGTTTCACGAGGAAGCGCATTTTTTGAACTGCCAAACCGTTCCATGGCGCCCAGAATATGGGCGAACAGCCAATCCGTCAAAGTTTTAGCATAACTGCGGTTTTTGGCGCTTCGAGTTCGGGAGTCTGAGGCCATTGAGCCGATTCTAGCCAGCCGTCGGGATTTAGGTCCATTCGCTGCGTTGTCTTCACCAACTTGATGCCCAGTATGCGAGTCAAGGCGTCTCTTTGGTGTGATCTGGCAGTCCATGTAATATTGATCGTCAGCTTGCAGTAGGTGGCAGGACCTATGTCAAAGGGAAAAGTTCACATCATGGGAGTCGGTGGAGTTGCTATGTCCGCCGTGGCTGGATTGTTTAAAAAGGCAGGTTGGGAGGTTCGTGGCTCAGACCAAGCAATGCCATATCCACCTATGGGAGACCTTCTTACAGACCTTGGAATCAGCGTAATGCACCCATATCAGGCTGAAAACCTGGACTGGGGACCAGATTTGGTTGTGGTTGGTAATGTCATCCGCAGGATTAACCCGGAAGCAGTGGCGGTAGTCGAATCAAAAATCCCGTACCTGTCCTTTCCCGAGGCCTTACGGGAGCACTTTTTTCACGACCAACAATCGATAGTTGTTGCTGGCACTCATGGCAAGACCACCACAACGTCGTTGATAGCGCATCTTTTGGCATTCCAGGGGTTGGATCCCTCTTTCCTGGTCGGCGGAATTCCAGTCAACTTTGGTATCAACCATCATCTTGGAAAAGGCAAATACTTTGTCATCGAGGGCGATGAATACGACACGGCGTTTTTTGATAAGGGCCCTAAATTTCTACACTATTTACCAAAAGCGGCCATCATCAACAATGTTGAGTTTGACCACGCCGATATTTTTGCCAACCTGGATGCTGTTTTAAAGGTGTTTACTGACTTTGCCCGCATAGTTCCGCGTAAAGCGCCGCTGCTGATTCCAGATAGCGACACCAATGCAAAAAAGGCCGTTGCCGATGCTGACGCCAAGGTAGTGACTTTTGGGATCGAACGCGGGATTTGGCAGGCGAGAGACGTGCAGTGGGATGGTCTAGGCGTTGCCTTCAACTTGTTTTGCAAGGACTTAAAGGTTGGTACTTTTTCGTCTCCAATGATTGGAATCCACAATCTGCACAATGTGATTGCTGCCCTTGTCATGCTCCACGAGCTTGATGCGGTAACTCCCAAGTTGGCTTTGGCGCTTGAGAGTTTTAAAGGCATCAAAAAACGCCAAGAAATCAAGGGGGTGGTCAACCAAATCACTGTGATGGATGACTTTGCCCACCACCCAACTGCTGTGCGCCAAACAATCGAAGCACTTAGGATTGCAAAACCCAAGGCAAAGATAATCGTGATGTTTGAAATCGAATCAAACACCAGCAGGCGCAAGGTGTTCCAAAACGAGTTTGCAAAGGCCTTTGCAACGGCGGATCAGGTTTTATTTTGCAGACCCTATGAAAAACCTGACAATCTGCCTCTTGAGGAGCGCATAGACATGGACCAGCTTTGTGCAGACATCCAAAGCGCTGGTACGAACGCAGTAATGATTCCGGACATAGATGACCTTGCATCAGCCGCGGCTGCCTTGGCAAAACCGGGAGATATCATCGTTGGCATGTCAGGGCGAAATTTCCACAACGTCCATGACAAGGTGCTTGCCAAACTGGCAGAGGGGTGATGAAAGAGGCTCCAAAAACGATGCCTGAGCTTAGACCCGACGAGGATTTGTCGGTCTTGTTTGACTTTGGCTTTGCCCAATCCAAAACTGGTTATCGCTTTGGAATTGACGCCTTACTGCTGGCCTATCACATCACCAACGGACCTGCGAAGTGCCTCACCCCAGAATGCAAGATGATGGAAATAGGCACCGGTTCTGGGGTAGTTTCAATCCTGTCGGTAGCATGGGGATTTTTGGGCAAAATCACCGCCATTGAGTTACAAGAACAGCTGGCCGACCGGGCCAAAAGAAACGTTCAAGCGGCTTCAATGGGGTCCCAAATAACGGTTATAACAGCTGACGCCACCACCATGGCAGATGACCAAACGCGCTATGATCGGATCATCTCAAACCCACCCTTTTATCCAAAAGGGCAAGGCAGGCTAAATCCAAACAGCGAAAAGATGCTATCAAGGCACGAATCAACCCTAACGATGCGTTCGCTCTTCGCCCTAGCCTCCCAAAGGCTAACCCCCACCGGAATACTTTCAGTACTGTACCCCTACAAACGCCTGGAAGAGGCCCGCAGCCAAGCAACCAAAACCAACCTAAAAATCCAAGGCATCACCCCATGTAGCCACAACGAAGCACAACCCCCAACAATCCTCATCCTAGACCTAGTACAAGCCCACAACCAAACAACCAATGAAACCTGGCACCCCCAAACCTCAATGAACCGAGCCTCATTCCCAAAACTAAACCAATAACAAACCTCCCTGTCCCTGGGCTGCTTGATAAAGCCCTGACAAATCCGTACCATGCGCACGGTACGGAATCCAACAATTCGGTTAGCTTTGATAGCATTGAGATGGAACCTGGAGAAATCAATGTAATGGACTAGAATTATAGTCTTTTGGAGGTCTCTATGAATAGGGTAAATTTGCCGGCTTTGGGTTTCATTCGCAATTGTTGTCTGGTTGTGGTGTTGGCTCTGGTATTTGCAGCATGTTCCGACGAGGACAAACCACAGGACAAGATGGACGCTTGGAATAGTGACAACAGTGAACTACGAGAGCTTGGTGACGAGGGCGAGGATGTCTGCACGGGAAAGCCAGTTGAAGGCTGTCCATGCACGAAAGAATATGAGGAATGCTGCCTTTGGTTTGGAGAGGGATTGGTCTGCGCTCCGGATCATCGGATTAATCCAACGCAATTAGTCTGGGAACATTTCTGGGACTGTCCTTGCTTGGAAGATTGGGGTTGTACAGAGCCGTTCCCGGCTATGTGCT
>Ga0255346_1006178_pt1 | contig 11878 bp, 12 predicted proteins | sample wastewater_treat_FD_194410 | JGI IMG/M metagenome (GOLD analysis project Ga0255346, IMG submission 194410) | Wastewater microbial communities from Lulu Island WWTP, Vancouver, Canada - plant22 | ecosystem: Engineered > WWTP > Wastewater > Unclassified | place: Canada: Vancouver, British Columbia... | reverse complement strand
GGGCCCGTTGCCAGGGAAGTGATAGGAAAATATTTGGAGTTGGATAAAATCTACAAAGATTACCGGCTCGATACCGCCGTTACGGAATAACGGTTAGGGTTTGGATATAAAGGAGACGAAATGGGCGAAGTCATAGTTGTGGCGTCCGGAAAAGACGGCGTAGGAAAAACGGTGATCACATCCAACTTGGGGGCGGTGCTTGCAAAAGAGGGACACTCGGTTTTGCTTTTAGACCTGAATATCGGATACAGGAATTTGGATATCAGCCTCGGGGTCGAAAACCGGGTGGTTTACGATTTAGCGGATGTTGTGATGGGAGTTTGCAGGATCAAGCAAGCTATGATAAAAATAACAGGGGTTCACAATTTTTTTCTTATTTCGGCTCCGCAAAACAAGGGAAAAACATCGATATCAAATGTAGAGCTGTCAGCTTTGTGCAGCGAGCTAAAGAAAATATTTGATTTTGTGATCATCGATGCCCCGGCTGTAACAGAAAACGGCCTTGAATTAGCTATTTCTCCGGCAGATAAGGCAGTAGTCGTCATAGTCCCGGAATACGCGGCGATCCGCGATGCGGAACCGCTTAACGCTATGCTTGCTGATAAAGGGATCATTAAAAAGTGCGTTATAATCAATAAAATCATGCCCGGCCTGTATAGGACAGGTCTTGTCCCCGACCCGGAGGAAATTTCAGAGATGCTAAGGCTGCCCATCGTCGGCATGGTGGCTTTCGATCAGAACATACATATTTCATCGAATATTGGCATGCCTATCGCAGCTGTGGAGGATCGCTATGCCGAAACCTTCAAAAAGATCGTTGACAGAATAACCTCTAGAAGTTAATGACCTTGCTGCGAATGCAAATATTAAGGACCAGACCCATAGCGATCATATTTGTAACTACCGAACTCCCGCCGGCACTTATAAAGGGCAGAGTTATCCCCGTTACGGGCATAAGACCCATGGTCATCCCGATATTTTCAAAGACCTGAAAGAAGAACATACCCAGAATACCTATCACAATGAGGGATCCAAAAAGGTCTTTTGCGTTTCGGGCTATACGAAGCATCCGGTACAAAAAGAGGGCGAAAAGTCCGATTACTATACTGCCTCCGATAAAACCCCATTCCTCAACGATCACGGAATAGATGAAGTCGGAATCCCGGACAGGCAGGAATTCCAGCTCTTTTTGGGTGCCATGAAAAAGACCTTTCCCAAATATTCCTCCGGAACCGATGGCAACTTTGGAATGCCAAACCTGATAATATGCCGGGAGCAATGGATCATTGGGATGTAAAAAAGCATCTATTCGGTCTTTTTGATGTCCGGACATGAAGTAATAAGCCACTGGTACTAAAAGGATAACGACACCGACAATTTTAGCGTAAAGCTTTCCATCTGCTCCTGCAGCAAATATCATGACTGCGGCAATGAAACAGACAACAACGGCATTGCCGAGATCATTTTGAAGCACAGCGATGATTCCTACTATCGGCAGCACCAAAGCCCCTGCGATAGCAAAGCCTTTAACGGTGAAAAGCGTATCCCGGCGGCGGGATAAGTATTCAGCGTAAAAGATTATAAAGGTGATCTTGACGATTTCAGCAGGCTGCAGATGTATAGCACCCAGATCCAGCCATCCTCGCGAACCGTATTGCTCAAGGCCGATGACAGGCAAAAAAACCGAAAATAAAAAGAGGAGAGAGCTGACATATATGATTTTGCCCAGTCCGTCCAAAATCTTATAATCAAAAAAAAGGATCAGCAATAAGAGCGCCAAACCAAGGCAGAATGCAAAAATCTGCACCTTCATGGCACGCGTAAATACAAAGCCGTCATTGTAAGCAGTGCTCCCGATGGAGACAACGCTTATTACCGCAAAGGCAAGCAGAATAAATAACAGCAATAAATCTATATTTTTCAACAACTCCCTAAAGTACTGCATGCATGGCTCTTCCTCATTTGTCTTGACATAAAGCGACTTTCTAAATTATAATATATGTTGTGTGATTATATCAATATCTAAATATGATTGTACAAAATATAAATATTGGAAGAAGGAGGTGTTTTGCCATAGAAGAACTCGTAATAAGAATCATTATCACAATTACAGCCCTTGCCTTCGGGCTTTTGATTGGATATATATTCAGAAAGGCAGTCGGGGAAAGAGCTATCGGCAGCGCTGAGCAAAAAGCAAAAAACCTGATTTTAGATGCGGAAAACAGATCCGAAACGATAAAAAAAGAAATCACCATCGAAGCGAAAGAGGAAGCTCACAGGATAAGGAGCGATATCGAACGAGAGGTACGGGAGAGAAGGGCAGAGATCTCGAAATCGGAAAGGCGGCTGATCCAAAAGGAAGAGGCGATCGACAGAAAGACGGACAATCTGGAAAAAAGAGAAGAGAGCCTGATAGCAAAAGAACAGAAACTACAGGATAAGGCTATTGAATTAGAGGGCTTTATAGCCAGGCAGATTGAGGAATTAGAAAGGATTTCCGGTTACTCCGTCGAAGAAGCGAAACAGTTGCTGTTGTCTATAGTTGAAAAAGAAATCCGATCCGAGGCATCGGTGATGATAAAGGACATCGAGGCAAAAGCCAAGGAGGAAGCGGATAAAAAAGCGAAAGAGATCATCACCGGAGCTATCCAAAGATGTGCTGCGGATCATGTGGCCGAAAGTACGGTTTCAGTTGTCGCTCTTCCCAACGACGATATGAAAGGCCGGATAATAGGAAGAGAAGGACGTAATATCAGAGCTATCGAAACCCTCACCGGTGTGGATCTTATTATCGACGACACTCCGGAAGCGGTCATTTTATCAGGCTTCGATCCGGTAAGACGTGAAATCGCAAGAATCGCTTTGGAGAAGCTTATCGTTGACGGACGTATCCACCCTGCTCGGATTGAAGAGATGGTGGAGAAGGCGGAGAAAGAGGTCAATAGTATCATAAAAGAGGAAGGGGAACAGGCCACCTTCGAGGTTGGGATTCACAACCTTCATCCTGAATTGATCAAACTTCTTGGAAGGCTTAAATACAGAACCAGTTACGGACAAAATGTGCTGAAGCATTCCGTCGAGGTGGCTCATCTTGCAGGCTTGATGGCGGGAGAACTGGGACTGGATGTCAAGCTTGCCAAACGTGCGGGATTGCTTCACGATATAGGGAAAGCTCTTGATCATGAGGTGGAAGGCACCCATGTAGACATCGGTATTGATGTGCTCAGAAAATACAAGGAATCCGAAGCTGTTATCAATGGGATGGCAGCACATCACGGTGACTATGAAGCGAAGAGTTTCGAAGCTGTGCTTATAACAGCTGCCGATGCTCTGTCAGCCGCTAGGCCCGGGGCGAGGAGAGAAACACTGGAGTCCTACATAAAGAGGCTGCAGACTTTGGAAGAAATCGCCAACACTACGCCCGGGGTCGAAAAATCATTTGCTATACAGGCGGGAAGAGAGATCAGGATATTGGCAAAGCCAGAAGAAATGAATGATGAAGAAATCATATTCCTTGCCCGCGAGATCAGCAAGAAGATCGAGAGCGAACTGGAGTATCCCGGACAGATCAAAGTAAATGTCATTCGTGAAACCAGGGCCATCGAATACGCAAAATAGATATTGATATATGCAAGAAAAGGCGGGCGGCTCGATGAGCCGCCCATTTTTAAGCCTTTTATCGGCCGGAGGATATATGGAAATCAACACTGTTATTTTCGACTTGGACGGAACAATACTGAATACTGCGGAGGATTTGACCGACAGCCTTAATTCGGTACTGATCCGGGAAGGCTATCCTGCACGCAGCATTGAGGAAACAAAGAGTTTTACGGGCGAAGGTTACGGAGTCCTGCTGAAACGGGCGCTGCCTTCCGGAACGGACGATGAGGTTGTAAAACGGTGTGAAGAACTGTTCCGAAATGAATATTCACTTAATTTATCAAATAAAACAAGGCCCTATAAAGGGATATTGCCGCTGTTTCAGGAACTGAAAAATCGTGGCATAAGGATAGGAGTAGTCTCCAATAAGAGGGATGAAGCAACAAAGGAAGTTTGCCTGAGGTATTTTGGCGGATTAGTGGATGCAGCCATAGGCGACAATAAGCAAAGGGAGAGAAAACCATCACCGGACAACCTGTATGAGGCAATCAGGCAGTTGGATACAGAAACGCACAGGGCTGTCTTTGTGGGGGATTCCGATATAGATGTGAAGACAGCAGGAAATGCCGATGTGCGGTTTATAGGTGTGAGCTGGGGTTACAGATCAAGGGAGGTCCTGATCGGTGAAGGGGCAGACTATATTATTGATGAACCTTGTGAGTTGTTGACCTTATCGGCATTTGCACCAGCTCAAATCTGACATATCAAAAATGTATTGAGGCCTGCGGGCCCCGGAGGACAAAAAAGAGTAAAACAATGTTTGTTTATTTGGATAACAGTGCGACTACGAAACAGTATGATCAGGTAACGGAGCGGATGATCAGAATGGCGAGAGAGGATTTCGGCAATCCGTCCTCTCTTCATCGTATGGGGATGGCAGCGGAGCGTGCAGTGAAAGAGGCCAGGGATGATGTCGCCCGCTCTTTGGGCGCAGAAGCCGATGAAATATATTTTACCGGCAGCGGAACTGAAGCGGATAATGCCGCTATTTTCAGCGCTTACCGCGCAAGAAAGCGGAGAGGCAATAAAATAATCACATCCAAAGCAGAGCATCCTGCAGTGCTTGAGGCATGCAAAAGACTTTCCGAAGCCGGCGCTCAGGTGGTTTATGTAAATATAGACAAAAAAGGCCTCATCGATATGGAAGAGCTAAAAAGCAGCATGGATGGATCGGTCATCCTGGTTACGATAATGGCCGTCAACAACGAATTGGGGACAGTAGCCCCTTTGGAACAGATCGGGGATCTTGTGAAGTCCAAAGAAGACGCCCTCCTTCATACCGATGCCATCCAGGCCTACGGCAGGATCCCCATAAGCATAGATAAATGGAAGGCGGATCTGATAGCGGTAAGCTCTCATAAAATCCACGGACCGAAAGGGATCGGAGCACTTTATATAAGAAAAGGACTAACGCTTCCCCCGTATATATTCGGAGGAGGCCAGGAAAAGGGTCTGCGCTCGGGGACCGAGAATACACCGGGAATAGCCGGCTTTGGGACGGCCGCGAGAACAATGCACGAAAACCTGAGGGAAAGGATGCTTATTATGGGTAAGGTCAGGGATTATCTTCTCTCAGGAATCAAAGCTGAGATCCCCGATATTGTCATTAATAGCCCTGAAGCGGTCTTCGGAGAAGAAAAAACAAACCAAAAGGCACAGAAAACTAACCTTCCCGTGTCAAGCCCCGGCATATTGAATGTAAGCTTTCCCGGCTGCCGCGGCGAGGTGCTGCTTCATTGCCTGGAGCAACGGGATATTTATGTGTCCACCGGAGCAGCATGTTCGTCAAAGAAAAAAGGAAACAGGGTTTTGGCGGCCGCCGGACTTGCCGAATCTCTGATCGAAAGTGCTGTCCGGTTTAGTTTCAGCGAGTTTAATACTGTAGAGCAAATGGATTACGTTTTGACAGAACTTAAAAATGCGGTGCTGTCCATGCGAAAATTGTCGGGAGTAAGAAGTGGAGAATCAAAACATTTACATCGTCAGATGCGGTGAGGTCGCCCTTAAAGGGATGAACAAACCTTTTTTCGAAAAGCTATTGACAGATCGTATCCGTAAGGCTCTGAAGCATTTAAACGGAGTAACCATCCGCCGGGAAGATGGCCTTATCGTGGTCCGTACCTCTCCGGATATCGACAAGGAGGCGGTTATCAGTGCGGTATCAAAAGTATTCGGGGTGGACTCCATAAGCCCTGCTATAGAAACCGAAACCGATATGCCGGCAATTGAGCAGGCTGCCATTTATTACATGAATCGGGTGACTGCAGAGAATGATATCAGAACATTCAAAGTAGAAGCTAAAAGGTCTGATAAAAATTTTCCTGTGAAGTCACCTGATATTGCAAGTCGTTTAGGCGCTCATATACTGACTCACTTCAACACTTTGAAAGTAGATGTGCATGAGCCGGAATTCAGGCTTTTTATTCATGTTCGAAGAGATAGGAGCTTTATTTTTGAACAAAAAATACCCGCTTTGGGAGGGCTTCCTTTAGGTACCAACGGTAAAGGACTCGTACTTCTCTCAGGAGGGATTGACAGCCCGGCTGCCGCATTTCTTATGGCTAAAAGAGGGATGTATATTGAGGCGGTACATTTTCATTCCTATCCATATACCGGTGAGAAGGCTTTCGAAAAAGTCAGGGAGTTGGCCGGTATCCTCTCAGTGTGTTGCGGTAATATCAAAATACAAAGCGTCAATCTGCTCCCTGTTCAGGAACAGATAGTGCAAAACTGCCCTGAGGAAGAGATGACGATTCTGATAAGGCGTTTTATGATGAAGATTGCTGAACGCATCGCTTGCGAAACCGGCGCATCAATGCTAATAACAGGGGAAAATCTGGGTCAGGTAGCAAGCCAGACAGCAGAAGCTCTCGTGGTTACGGATGCGGCCGTATCCATGCCGGTGATGCGCCCGCTGATAGGAATGGATAAATCGGAAATAATCAAGCTGGCAAAAAAAATCGGTACTTATGATGTTTCCATACTTCCGTATGAGGATTGCTGTACCGTGTTCTTGCCGAAGCATCCGAAAACAAAGCCTAAGCTTTCCGATATCCTGGAATCTGAGGGCAGGCTGGATGTGGAAGCGCTCATTGACAAGGCCCTGGAGAGCAAAGAGACAATAATGATCTGTCCTGAACGGAATCGGCAAAAATAGACAGATTTCAGCATAACCTCCTAAAGACAAGCTTTCCTGCACATTATATAATTATAGGAAGCACAAGGAGGTTTTTCTTATGGAAATAGCGTTTGAAATGACCGATGATATTCTTATTTCGGTGCTATCCGGCGAATTGGACCACCATAGTCTAAAAGAGATACGGGACAGTATAGACCTTACTTATGATACTTTTCAGGCAAAGCATATTATACTTTGCTTCGAAGGCGTAACCTTCATGGACAGTTCCGGGGTAGGGCTCATAATGGGACGATATAATAAGGTGCGTGAAGCAGGAGGCAAAATAGCGGTTGCAGGCTGCAATGAATATATGATCAGGATACTGGATATGGCCGGTATATATACCATTGCACAATGCTTTGCAACAAAAGAAGAAGCAGTGGCATGTATGAGAAAAGAAGGAGAGTAAGAGATATGGAGCACATAAACAGAATAAAACTGGAAATACCGTGCCGATCCGAAAACGAAGCTATTGCCAGAAATATCGCAGCCATATTCTCTGCATCTCAAGACCCGACCATCGAAGAGCTGACCGAGATCAAAACAGCGGTATCAGAGGCGGTAAGCAATGCTGTCCTTTATGCATACGACGATGATGAAGAAGGTTCTATATATCTTGAGATGGAAGCGACAGGATCAGGCCGGATAACCATTGTCGTGGAAGACAGAGGAAGGGGGATCGAAAATGTGCAAAAGGCCATGGAACCCCTTTACACCACAGGGGACAGCAGGGAGAGATCGGGAATGGGCTTTACCGTAATGGAAAGCTTTATGGATAAGGTTCAGGTGGAATCATCTCCCGGAAAAGGGACAAGGGTGACTCTGATAAAGTCGCTGGATCGTACGAATGGCTTCTGATTACCGGCCTCTTAAGAAAGAAGATACATATAGACTGATCAAAGAAGCTCAATCGGGGGACGAAGCAGCCAGAGAGCAGCTGATTGAGCAGAATACCGGTCTCGTAAAAAATATAGCTTTAAAATATATCAATATCGGATATGAGTTTGAAGATCTGCTGCAAATAGGTTTTATAGGACTTTTAAAAGCAATAGACCGATTTGACTCCAAATACGATGTAATGTTCTCAACCTATGCGGTGCCTATGATCTTGGGAGAAATCAAAAGATATTTGCGGGATGACGGCAGGGTAAAGGTCAGCAGGCAAATCAAGCAGGATGTGCGCAATATGAAACGGATCTGCGATGATTTTTTTCATGCTAACGGGAGATCTCCGAGAGTGAGCGAACTGGCTGAAAAAATGGGAATCAATGAGGATGAGCTTCTTCTTTTAATGGAAGCAAGCGATGCGATGAACATACCCGAGAGCCTGAACGATCCGGACCGGCCGGAAACGAGCGTTGACGACATCTATAGAGAATCCGAAGAGAAAAGGATAGATATAATTTTTCTTAAGAGCGCTATAGGCAGGCTGGCAGAGCGAGAGCGTCAAATAATCGTGCTGCGCTATTTTAAAGACATGACGCAGCAGCAAATCGCCGACAGACTTGGGATATCCCAGGTCCAGGTTTCGAGGATCGAAAAAAAGGTGCTTTTGAATCTCAGAGAGGAAATGGAATAAGGATATATACAAAACCCGGGGCAGCAAGCATGTCTGCCCCGGGCATCATTTTGTACCTTGTACCCTTTGGTTCCGATAAATGAAACTAGACTTCCATTCCGTTCCAATCATCGGAATCTCTGTTCCACTCCGGAAAATCAAGGATCTCGGGTGCGGGATAGTCTATACCAAGGATGCCCACAACATTACCCTCACTGTCGTAAACCGGAGCAAAGGCTGACCAGACAGGATCGTCGACATCATTGTCCCAAGCCGACATGGCAGCGCAGGGTTCTCCACCCTGTGCCACATTGAACTGGCCTTCAACCTCATATTGGTACATCCAGTCGTCGGGGTCTTCGGAGCCGTCGACGGTAATCTCAAAGTATTCGTCATTAGGATCCATGTCCGTTAAAATATAAACATAGTAGGCTCCGGATTCGATCCGAAACTGATCGAGGGTCGCTTTCAAATCATCATAGCCGTCGAAATCTCTTCCTTCACCGGAAGCAAGGCAGGCAGCATACAAATCTGCCCATTCACCATCCAACTGCAGTGCATAATTCGCCGCTAAACCCGTGACATTGTCCATAATAGCCTGTACTTCTTCCGGGATGTCTCCGGGTCCTTCTGGAAGGTCTTCATCTGCGCCGCCGCCGCAGCCAGCAAAAGCAAAGAGCACCATTGCCGCTACCAGCAGCAAAAACCATGTAGAATGTCTTTTCATACGCATCCTCCTTCGATATACATTAAGCAAAAAACCGATATACCTGAATTTCCCACTCAAGTCTGGTAACAGCATAGCATTTATATTGGCTTATTTCAAGGGATTTTGCCCTTATGCTCACCTGCTACCCTTTCCCTTGCCACTTAGGCTAAAATCTTAAAGCAACGGAATTACGAGAAAAGTCTGTATTCCATTGTCTTTCGGGTCAAGTCATTTTTGAGGTGGCAAGGGATGGAAAGGGGACTCTTGCACCTTTACTTTTTCATTCAACGGGCCACCCCGGGAGATAATTAACAGAGTACTATTCGGATAATTCAGATTAAATGAACATATTGCTTTCCCATTAAAAATGAAAAGCAACAGTTGATTTTTATCGATAGATAATGTTTAATATAATTAAGATTGTTAATAATATAACAACAAAGGCGAGTTGTTTTCGCCCATTAACACACCAGGCTGATTTATGTGCGGGAGGCAATGATAAAAATGAATTTTCAATTAACAAAAGAACAGGAATTTGTAAAAAAAATGGTCAGAAAGTTTGCGGAGACAGAGGTCGAACCTATTGCTGCAGACATTGATAAGGAACACAGATTCCCGACAGAAACCGTAGAGAAGATGGCACGCTACGGCCTTTTAGGAGTACCTCTGCCAAAGGAATACGGTGGAGCAGGCGGCGATAATATATCCTATGCTATAACGGTGGAGGAGCTTTCCAGAGTCTGCGGATCCACGGGAGTAATATGTTCTGCCCATACATCCCTTTGCGGATGGCCGCTCATGGCCTATGGCACCGAGGAACAGAAGAGGAAGTACCTCGTGCCTGTTGCAAAAGGTGAGAAGCTGGGAGCTTTCGGACTGACGGAACCCAATGCGGGAACTGATGCAGGCGGACAGCAGACAAGGGCGGTAGACAAAGGAGACCACTGGGAGTTAAACGGAGCAAAGGTATTTATCACGAACGGAGGATATGCCGATGTCTTTATCGTTATGGCTATGACGGATAAGAATAAGGGTACAAGAGGAGGCATCAGTTCTTTCATAATCGAAAAAGGTTTTCCGGGTTTTTCAATAGGAAAAACTGAGGATAAGATGGGCATCTGTGCCTCATCGACAACAGAGCTGGTATTCCAAAACTGCATAGTTCCGAAGGAAAACCTTCTTGGGCAGGTGGGAGAAGGCTTTAAGATTGCAATGTCGACTCTGGACGGCGGCCGTATCGGTATCGCCTCCCAGGCTTTGGGTATTGCACAAGGGGCTTTCGACGTTACGTCAGAATACATGAAATCAAGGAAACAGTTCGGAAAGTCATTAAGCAAGTATCAGGCGCTTCAATTCGAAATGGCTGAAATGAGGACGCGAATCGAGGCGGCAAGGCTGCTTATATACAATGCTGCCGATATGAAGGACAGGCATTTGAAATACGGGCCTTATTCCGCTATGGCAAAGCTCTTCGCAGCGGAGACAGCTATGCATGTAACAACAAAAGCTGTTCAGTTCCACGGAGGTTACGGCTATACAAAAGACTACCCGGTGGAAAGAATGATGCGGGATGCAAAGATCACGGAAATTTATGAGGGAACTTCCGAGGTACAAAAGATGGTCATAGCAGCAGACGTTTTCAGTAAATAAGCGTAGGGAGGAAGAAAAAATGTCATTTAAGATAATAGTATGCGCAAAGCAAGTTCCCGACACAAATGAAGTGAAGATCGACCCGATCAAGAATACTCTGATAAGGGAAGGCGTCCCCAGCATCTTAAATCACGATGATGCAAACGCCTTGGAGGAAGCATTAAAAATAAAAGACCGGTATAAAGATACGCATATAACCGTCATTACGATGGGACCCCCCCAAGCTAAGGACCTTCTAATAGAGTGCCTGGCCATGGGTGCGGATGAAGGCATATTAGTTTCCGACAGAGCTCTGGGAGGATCCGATACATGGGCCACTTCCAATGCTTTGGCGGCGGCGGTTAAAAAGATCGGGGAATACGACCTTATCTTTGCCGGCAGGCAGGCTATCGACGGAGATACTGCTCAGGTAGGACCACAGCTTGCAGAAAAGCTAAATCTTCCTCAGGTCACCTATGTCAAGGAATTTGCGATGGATGGAAAAGACATTACGGTGAAGAGGGCCCTGGAAGACGGCTATGAGCTGATTAAGCTCAAGCTGCCCTGTGTGCTCACAGCGATCAAGGAACTCAATTCCCCGAGGTATATGTCTGTAGGAGGCATCTATGATGCTGTCGGAAAAGAGATACCGGTTTGGGGAGCTAAAGAGCTTGAGATAGATTTGGATACCGTGGGTCTTGAAGCATCGCCTACGAATGTATTCCGCTCTTTTACCCCGGCTCCGAAGGGAAAGGGAGTAATTATTGAGCGCGACACCGTTGAAGAAACCGCAAAGGTTTTACTTGAAATGCTGCAGGAAAAGTACATTATTGCCTAGGAGGAGGAAATATAAATGGCCATTCAAGTTATAAATGATAAATGCAGAGGGTGCAAGCTATGTGTGAGAGCCTGTCCTTTTGATGCCGTCGATATGGTGGGGAAACTGGCTGTTGTCAATGAAAAATGTACCGCCTGTGCCCAGTGTGTTGCGGCATGTCCTTTTAATGCCATAGAGCAGACGGCATCGGAGGAAGGATCTGTGGATCTCTCTGCTTATAAGGATGTCTGGGTCTATACGGAACAAAGAGCGGGCAAGCTGATGAACGTGGCTTTGGAGTTGCTGGGGGAGGGCAGCAAGCTTGCA
>Ga0255346_1006175_pt1 | contig 11882 bp, 15 predicted proteins | sample wastewater_treat_FD_194410 | JGI IMG/M metagenome (GOLD analysis project Ga0255346, IMG submission 194410) | Wastewater microbial communities from Lulu Island WWTP, Vancouver, Canada - plant22 | ecosystem: Engineered > WWTP > Wastewater > Unclassified | place: Canada: Vancouver, British Columbia... | reverse complement strand
GGGTAGACAGTAAAGCCGTATTGGGTAGACAAGATAGTGGACAATAGAGAGGTCGTATAATATACCTTTAACGACGCATTGCCTGTTTTAGTTGTTATAGCAAGGTTTAATATGTCCACTTAAATACCTTTATATGTCCAAGTATCTTATAGCGTATGTCCAATAGAGATGTTAGACAATGTCCAAGACATTAGTTTAACGCTGATATAACAACCAAAAACGAGCAAATGAGTATAGAACTAACAAGTTTCACGAAGTTAGGTCTATACGAGTGTGTGAGTGAGCAAAAAACCATAGCAAAACATAGCATTTAATATTCATTTAATATTCATTTAATATTCATTTAATATTCGTTTGATATAATCCCGACTTAAAAAGTATCAAAAACATATCAAGAATAAGTGGTATTTAGCCTATAAATCAAGTTAATTGTGGGTATGATACTAACCCCAACTTTTAATAATAAAGGGCTTAAAATGGCTTGTAGAGTGGTTTTAATGCTTAATAATCCCTGTTGTCGCCATACAACTTCTCTAATGACCTTAACTCTTCTAATCGTTCTATGTCTTCGTGACTTTCAACAATACGAACTTCAATACCATCTATTTTATCTTCTTTAACAACAGCAGTATGTATAGGTGTCCCTTCAACTCTGTTAATAATGTCTTGATACTCTCTAAAATCGTTTTTTGCTTTCCTAAACCTTGAATATGCTAAATCGGAAGCCATTGTTCTTGTATCTTCGGGATTGTTATATTCCCAATCGTTAAACTCTTTTACCGACATAGACATAAAGGTGTTATACCAATAAGTTGTACTCTCTTTTCGTGGATATCTTCCACCATTGTTTCTATTTTCGGGGTGTTCTTTGAAACCACCAACGCCTGTTTTGTTAGGGACATTTTTAACTTGCTGTGTAGTTAAATCCATATATCAATTATACCATTATTATGTTGTTGTATAAAGGAAAAAGGGGATTAGTGTTCTATTAACTTATCTGTCTTTCTTCTCACTTAACTTTGCAAATAAAATAGCCAAACCGCCAATAACTAAACAGGCTAAAAGAACAATCCCGACCTCGCTGTCGGTAAGAGGCTCACACATACCTGTACTTTTACCCTCACACAATATCTTACCTATCATATGGGACATAGTGTTTTGATTATATAACTAAAGTGTCACAAGTGACAAAAAGAGGTATCATTTAACCAATAAAATGAAAAGCAAGTTTCTGATAATAATACTTTCAATATCTGCTCTTATGTTATCTTTCTCTTTCTTCTACTATCTTGTTATTTATTCCCCTAAAAAAGCCGAAGAAAGAAAGAGTGAGGAAGCAACAAGATACTGCATACAAAAATATGATAAACAAAGGGAAGACGCTATAAAATTACTTAACAATATGATAAAAAACTGCTCTTATACAAACATCTGTACTTACGAACAAGCAGTTGCTTATAGCAATAACGGACAATACGACGCAAGGAAAAATCCCATAAGCCCCGAGTTCAAAGTTATATTTATGGCTAATTGTATTAAAGGGTATCCGATAAAATAAAACTGAAAGACCTTGCAGTAAATCGTCACTTTTTGTCTTTTTATTCTGTCACACTCGTTTGATATATCTCACCGAGATATTGATACACCAATAAAAACGCTCCAATATAGGTTATAGTATTAAATAAACAAGATGTAATTAAGACTTCTTTCACACTAATATGCTAACTCAAAATGAAAAAATCGCCAACTTTTAGAAACAAGCACAGAGATAGCAACTCTTAAATCCGATGGTAAATATACCCACGAGTTTCTTCTTAAAATATCACCCGAGAAAAGCACGAATATGCCCCCCTCTTTGTCCCCCCGTATTAAAGTTGAACAAACAAGGTTAACCGCTTTCTAACTGTTGGTTGTTTTCTCTCAACACAGTTTCGGGTAGGACTTCTTGATAGTTCCCAAATTCTATCAAGCACTTTGACTTCTACCGACCTCGTCTTGCTACGAGGCAAAGCATATCTTTTTTTCTCTCTTAAACGCCCCTACAATGTCTTTTAAGCAAGTTCTCTTAATCACCCTTTCAGAAGTGTCACCGCACAACCCCTGAACACCTATGTGTCCACCGACATAATTGTTGGTTTTGCGTATTTCCCAACTGTCGCCATTCTTCCTTTTTGGTAGGAACAATTACCACCAACAGAGTTAATATGGACTTCATATGGACAAAGTGTGGACAAAATGGTTAACAGTGTCCAAGTAATGTCCAAGTCAAAAAAACCTTGCTGTGATAGTGTATTGAGGAGTTTGTATAGACAAGAAAGTTGACAAGATACTAAACATTGTCTAATATCAAGTCACTAAACATTGACAAACTCTGTCAATACAAAAGACTTCTTCGCTGAGGTCTTTTTGTTTTTTAGTTTCTGTTAATGTTAATTATACTTGAGAATAATATCCGTTTGTAGCAATCGCTATTAGAGTGTGTTTTTACTCTAAAGTAGGTGGCTCTTTATCTTCCTTTTTGTCTAAACGATGTAAGATGTAACCCGTGCTGATACATACAGTTCCTACTATAGTTGAGGTATCAGTTTTAACTATGAAAAGAAGATATAAACCTAATAATCCCCAAAATATAATGTCTGCATTTTTTGATAAGATGTTTAGTAACCCCATTGTTTAATTACCCTTAAATAAATAAATCAAAATACCTAACAACGAAATAGGCAACTGCTGTAAATCCAAATGTTCCAAGTATGTATAGAAGTGGTCGCCAATTAAAACTACTCGTTCTTTTCTTCTTTTCTTCTTTCTGTTCTTCCTTGACTTCAAACACTTCTGTTTCTTCTTCTTCTTTTGCTTCTTTAGGTGGTGGAAGCAGTCGTCTAAACTCTAATAAAAGAATATTAGTTTCTCTCATTCTTTCGTTTAAGTCTTTTATCTGCTTATCCTTCTCCTCTAATTGTTTAACAATGGCATTTACTAAATCGCCCTCTGTTTGTGTATGAGGTTTCTCTGCTTTCTTTTCTTCTTGTTTAGTTTCTTCTTCTTCAATAGTTTCGTCAGGGATAAACACCATATAACTTCTACCTACTTTTTTAGAAGTCATAACCCCCGACTTTATTCTTCGTCTAATAGTCTTATCTGATAAACCTAAAATACTAACCGCTTCACTAACTGATATCCATTTACCTTTTTTAATTGCCATTGTTCTTCTTTCCTCTAAATATTATTTCCCATAACTCTTTAATTGTTTCACCCATTTCATTGACCCGTCAAGTGTCCAAGATAATGTCCAAGATGTTCTACTTTGTGGGTAGACAGTAAAGCCGTATTGGGTAGACAAGATAGTGGACAATAGAGAGGTCGTATAATATACCTTTAACGACGCGATGCCTGTTTTAGTTGATATAACAAGGTTTAGTATGTCCACTTTATTACCTTGTAATGTCCAAGTATCTTATAGCGTATGTCCAAGACAGGTATTAGATAGTGTCCAAGACATTAGTTTTACGCTGATATAACAACTTAAAACGAACAAACGAGTATAGAACTGACGAGTTTTACGAAGTTAGGTCTATACGAGTGTGTGAGTGAGTAAAAACCATAGCATTTAATAGCATTTCATCTTCATTTAATATTCAGGTGATAAAATCCCACCCTATTTTGCTACCATTTTCTACCATATCCAGCATTTACCAGCATTTTAACCACGATTTTCAACGATTTTTAATATTCGTTTAATATTCGTTTGATATAATCCCGACTCAAAAAGTATCAAAAATGAGTAGTGTTTTGTTATTAAATACTTAAGTTTTCTTAAGTTAATTATGGATAGGGTACACTAACCCAACTTTTAATAATAATGTGCTTAAAATGCCTTGTAGCAACGAATAAAGACTATTAGTGAGTCACTTTATCTGTTATGTAGTGTGTAACGCCTTATACTCACTGTTGTCACCATACACTTTCTCTAATGCCCTCAACATCTCTACCCGTTTGATGTCTTCGTGACTCCCAACAATGTGGACTTCAACACCCTCTATCTTATCTTCTTTAACAACAGCAGTATGTATAGGTGTTCCCTCAACTCTGTTAATAATGTCTTGATACTCTCTAAAATCGTTTTTTGCTTTCCTAAACCTTGTATGTGCTAAATCGGAAGCCATTGTTCTTTTATCTTCGGGATTGTTATATTCCCAATCGTTAAACTCTTTTACCGACATAGACATAAAGGTGTTATACCAATAAGTTATGCTCTCTTTTCGTGGGTATCTTCCACCATTGTTTCTGTTTTCGGGGTGTTCCTTGAAACCCCCAGCACCCGTCTTGTTAGGGACATTTTTAACTTGCTCTGTAGTTAAATCCATACATATCATTATACCATTGATATGTTGTTGTATAAAGGAAAAAGACCTGTGTCACAAGTGACAAAATGTTAAATAATTATTACTGCAGGTCTTGCAGTTAACCTATTGTAAAGACCCGACTACAACCATAAAAAGGAATATCAAAACTATTGCAATCAAAATATAGAGAAGTGATTTACCAAGAGTAAGTTGTTTTGATTTATCTTTACCACCTGCATAGTAGGAATAGTGGCTATACCAAGCAACATAGCAGGAACTCTTTGAAGGAAAAGGCAAAGTAACCCAATTAAAATCATCTGCCAAGAAGTTAGTTTCTTTTTCATATATGAATATGATAACACTTGTTGAATATCAACCTTTGTTAACTCTACTTTTTGTCTTTTTATTCTGTCACACTCGTTTGATATATCTCACCGAGATATTGATACACCAATAAAAACGCTCTAATATTAGTTGTATTATTAAATGGATAAACTCAACTATCTTGTACTATTGTTTTTGTTGTTCTGCTTCCTTATCTTTTTTCTTAAAGTAATAATATAAAAAAACAAAAACACCCATACTTAAAAAGGCTAATATTGCTTGAAGTTCGTCAGAAAAAGGCTCACACATACCTGTACTCTTACCCTCACACATTTTATCTGATATAAGACGAGATATAAAATGAGAAGAAGCCGACATAACTAATTATTACACAAATAAAAGAAACTGCCAAAAAATCGCCAACAATTAAAAACAAATACAAATATAGCCATTAAAACAACCACCCAAGATACTTCTAAAACACCTTACTTAATGGGAAGGTTGGGACGACTGTGTGTTATAGGAAAGTTGAAGTTCCTATTTTCAGATAATACTTAATCGGTTTTATCTCCGCGTATTATTGTCGGACTATCCGTTGGCGTTATATGGTACAACCAAACCCAACAGGTTTTAAGACTTGTTATGCGTTTCTCCGTTCTTTACTGACTTCCTACATAACATTAGTCTGGTATTCGCACCTAACATTTCTTCATTCTCTTTAACAGGTTGGTTCATTCTTCAAGACAGGCGCGTTCCGTGTGCTGTGTTTATAGAGTTTTCAGTTACCTCGCCGTACACGGTCTACCAATGAGGTCGGCATATAGTTTTCACCCACTATATTAGGTCTACAATTAACAACTAAAAAAACTCAAAATGGATTTCAAGTGGACAATGTATTGGACATTGACCAACTTCGTGTCCAAGTAAAGAAACCTTGTTGTAGAAGTATATTGAAGAGTTTGGGTAGACAGAAATGTTGACAAAATGGTAAATAATGTCTAACATTCATATAGACTTAACTCGTCAATAAAAAAGACTTCTTCAATCGGGGGTCTTTTTTGTTTTTAGTTATTGTTAGTGTTAATTATAACTTATAAATACAACCCATTCACAGCAACTTTCATTAGAATATTTCTATATTAACTTGCTTATTAGTTTAAGCAACTTTGCTAACCAAAGAAATGTAAAAGGTCTTCCAAAAAAGATGTAAATAAGGGTTTCTCTCAACAGGTTTAGAACTACATAGACCGCAGGAATACCGAGTATCCATATAAGAAGTACAGTCCACCAACTACCAACTTGGTAATTATAGTAGACATTTTTGTATGGTATAAAATCCCACCCAATTGCAATTACAATAAAAAAACCAAATATCAAACCTAAAACATATAAGACTTTGATTATCCTAAATATTATATTGCTTCCGAGTTCTTTATCGCTCATAAACCCCTAAATAATTAAGTCCAAGTTAGTAATAAAGAAATAAACTAATCCTGAAAATCCGAGTGTTCCGAGTATGTATAGAACAGGTCGCCAATTAAAACTCTTCTTTTCTTTCTTCACATCTTCTTTCTTTTCTTCCTTTTTAACTTCCCTTACCTCAAACACTTCTTCTTCCTCTGCTTCTTTGGGTGGGGGTAGTAGTCTTCTAAACTCTAATAAAAGAATGTTTGTTTCCCTCATTCTTTCGTTTAAGTCTTTTATCTGTTTGTCCTTTTCTTCTAATTGTTTGACAATAGCACCTACTAAATCATTATCAGTTTTAGTTTGGGTTTTCTCTGTTTTCTTTTCTTCCTTTTTAACTTCCTCTTCTTCAACCTCTTCGTCGGGAATGTAAATCATATACGACTTGCCTACTTTCTTTGAGGTCATAATACCCGACTTTATCCTTCTACGAATAGTCTTATCTGATAAACCTAATATGGTGACTGCTTCGCTAACTGATATCCATTTACCTTTTTTAATAGCCATTATTTATTTTTCCTCTTAAAAAGTATTTCCCAAAACTCTCCTCGTAATACAGCCCTAATACCAACATAGAACAAAGAAGCAACCCAAAGATTAAACCACAGTTTACTTTCAAAGAAATCAATTAATGTCACCTGTTCCCAATCCTTATTATTTTCCAATACCAAGCCTAATAGTTGGCTGTTATATCCAGCCCAAATCATAATTGCCGAAAAGTCAAAAATGCCAATGATTATTTCTTGTATTTTAGTATAACCCTTTGCCTTATCTTCCGTTTTCTCTTCCATATACTCATTGTTTCACGCTATTTAACAAGCCGTCAAGTGTCCAAGATAATGTCCAAGATGTTCTACTTTATGGGTAGACAGAAAAGTGGTCATTGGGTAGACAAGATAGTGGACATTATAGAGGTCGTATAATATACCTTTAACGACGCGATGCCTGTTTTAGTTGATATAACAATGTCTGATATGTCCACTTTACTACTCTATAATGTCCAAGTATCTTATAGCGTATGTCCAAGACAGATGTTAGACATTGTCCAAGACATTAGTTTTATACTGATATAACAACCTAAAACGAACAAATGAGTATAGAACTAACAAGTTTTACGAAGTTAGGTCTATACGAGTGTGTGAGTGAGTAAAAACCATAGCATTTAATAGCATTTCATCTTCATTTAATATTCAGGTGATAAAATCCCACCCTATTTTGCTACCATTTTCTACCATATCCAGCATTTACCAGCATTTTTTCCACCATTTTCAACCATATTTCCATTATTTTCCAATATTTTCCACGATTTTTAATATTCATTTAATATTCAGGTGATAAAATACCGCCTAACACCTACACGATTTTTTGAATGTAAAAACAAATGTCTATATTAGTAATACAAATCAGCGTTCGGTGGCGAAGAATAACTGGGGGACAGGGATTCGGTCACGCATAAAATTCTGTTGAATTTTTGCTCGACCCCGGCTCGGCGCCGTCGCGCCTCCGCCATTCGAATCCTTACGCTCTCAATCAATAAAATTTGTTCATCACCACAAAGGTGCTGGGCAAATTTCAATGGCTGGCAGTTTTGTATGCAATATGAATTTCTAGCGCCCTGATCAGTTCCATTCACGTTCAATCATTTCATCTACTATAGTATCTATCTCATTCAAAGCTTCTTTAGCTTTTGGTATTGCGTTTAAAGCGATTTTTTCAACCCAAATCTAGTAAGGCAAATAAACAGCTTAATATCCCAGCAATCTGTGATAGAGCTTTTACACTCATATTACTTAAAAAGTTTCCAAAACAACGCTCCTACTTTTCTCTGTCTTCCCGATTTTGTTAAGGGAATTCCTATGCTTCGTGAAATCTTTTGTTTTGCACGAGTTATACCTAAAGCTCTTTTCCAACTAAACCCACCTTTGTTCATAATTCTATTTTAGTTAGTAATATTGAAAATGTAAAATGTGAAAAAGGTATTACTTAGTATCATCTCTAAGATTATTCAGTATTTTAAGGTCATTTTCAGTGGCAACTCCTAGTTCTTCCATGTGTTCAAAATAGTTTATTGCTTCCTATGTGTTATCTTCTTTTTTAGCTTGTTTCGCCAAAGCTCTATAAGCACTCCCAATTATTTCTAAAGGTGCTGGTGGTGGATCTTCTTTCCACTCTTGAGAAGTTATTACCCTGTTATGTATATTCAGTGCTATTTCCAGACATTTTTTATAGTCTCCTTTTTTGTAATAAAGTTCTGCAAAGGAACATAAACATGGTTCGTACTCATCAGTTGCTTCGTATACAAATTTCAGTAGTGGTTCAGCTCTATCTAAATCTCTTATAATTGCCTCGTCGACTAAGAGATGTCCTAAATCTCCTGCAATATCTATTTGGTCTAAAAATTCAGTGTTGTGTCTTTTTTCAATAGGTAATTGAATAGGCAAGTTGTCTTTTGCTAGGTCTAAAGCTTTTTGGTAGTTATCAACAGCTTTACTTAAATATTCTTTTCGTTCATCTCCCCTAATGTGCCAACCTGTAAAATTTCTCCACCCAATTCCTAGCCAGTAAAAAAGTTTAGGATTTTTACTGTCCTTAGAAAAATTTTCAGCTTCCTCAATAATCTTTAGCATATTCTCCTTGTTATAATCCTCTTCTTTACCCATACCGAAGGAAGAAACCTTAATTAGCTTACTGATAATATCTTGATCACTTTTTGCTTTAGGCTCTTTAGTAGAAACATCTGTAGAGATATCCTCGCTCGTAGGGATACTCAATAATGAACTATGATATACATAAGTTTTGGCAAACTCTGAAAAAGCGTCAAAGTTGCTAAACAGGAAAGCTTCTTCCAATCCTGTATCGGATGTAATAGTCATTTGTCCATACTTGACGATAGGAATTTGATAGTTATCCTTGAATCTTCTGTCTGCGGACCGGGGAAAACGAATATCCAATGGGCGCAAGAGACTAAGATTGAAAAGAAAAACGAAATTAGAAGATTGTTCATACTTCCGTTCCCGAAAAAATACATGGAAACTAAAGGGAAAGTAAACAGCCGTGTTTATCCCAAAAAGCCTTCATGTTAATTACATAATACAACTTTTAATATCCATTTAATATTCGTTGGGTATAATCCCAACTTTCAAAAATAATCAAGTTTTATCAAGTCTTGAGTATTTTTTTGGTCTTAAATGGGTATAAAAAAGGCAAGTAAAGTCAAGTTATTTAGGGATAGGATACTAACCTCAACTTTTAATAATAAAGGGCTAAAAATGTCAATTAGACGCTTAAAACAGGCTCTTAACGAACAACTTTGTCTGTTGTGTATGATGTACTTAAATCATCTTCGTCTGTTTTGTCTGACCTGTAATCAGATATGATTAGTTCTAACTTTTCAGGTTCTCTTAAATCATCTTCTCTCATACGAGTTGGTGAACCCTCACTTCTATTTGCTATATCCTGAAAGTCCCGTAAGTTACCTCTCGCTCTCTTCATTCTCATATAAGCCAAGTCGGATACAACACTTCTTTCACTTTCGGGATTGTTGTATTCCCAATCGTTGAAATCCTTAACAGATATGCCTTTGAAGTAATTAAACCAATAAGTAAAACTATCACTTCGTTGATATCTTCCACCATTGTTTCTGTTTTCAGGGTGTTCTTTGAAACCGCCAATACCATTAGGATTAGGTGTGTTTTTAACTTGCTTTGTAGTTAAATCCATATGAACTATTATACCATTATTATGTTGTCATATAAAGGAAAATAGGGCGTCTAACTAAATCAATGTTTGATAGTATTCTTGAAGTTCGTTTCCAAGACTACGATATTCTTTTTGTGCTGATTCGTAGTTCTTAACATCTTTATGATAAGTGAAGAATCCGTAACTATTTCCCTCTGATTTTTCTTTTAGTTTTTTAAGAATCATAAAAAGTTGTTCTTGTGCATTCTTCAATGACTTCATATACCGAACAATAATGTGGTCTTCTAACAGAAGCAGGTTAATAGATTTAGATTCAACAGATTCAATAAGATTGATAGATATTCTCATCTTCTCTAACAATGTTGGGTAGTCTATTTCCTGTCCTAAATGTTGTTGAAAAAATATATCGTGAACTTCTAAATATGATGATAGGGAATCATTTAGTATAACAAGTTGTTCTTTTAATAGTTCGTTATGCATATAGATTTATTATTTACAGGTATTTTTTATAATACGGTCTTGTTTCAAAAGCATTTTTAATCATACTCACTACTTGGTCATAACTCTTATTTTTTATAGTTGTAAGTGAGTACTCTATCATCATTCCACAAACCAACAACTCTAATAAACTGAAGTCATCTTCCTTGATAAATCCCCTATCACTAAAAAAGTATAAATCATTCATTTCTGATTTTATTGACGATGAAGCATTAAAACCACCCTCGTTCAAACTTCTTGAGGAGTTCAAGGCTACCGCTTCATCAACATACCCCTTTTTTTCAAGGATATATTCATATCTATACTCGTTATCCTTGAATATATTATTTGCTCTGTTTAATGCTGTAGTCTTTTCTTCTATATCACTCTCACTATCACCTTGAGATTCTAACTCTTCAATAAGTTGTGATGTCTTTTTAGTTTCGTATCTTAACTTTAATGTTTTAAGGAATGCTTCTTTCTGTGACAGTTTTTCTTCTTCAATACCGTAGATATACGAGTCTGCTAAACGAATAACGGTCAAGCGCCAATTACCAAAAATAGAAACCCACACCTTGAAGATAACGAAAAGCATTATCAATAAAATCAAAATGGTGTTAATCATTTTTAAGTTACCCCAATAATACTATAGAAGTGTCACAAGTGACAAAATACTTTCTTTACATTTGTTGTAAGAAAAAGTGATACACGCACAAGTGGGAAGAGATACTGCATAGATACTTTTTTTCAATACTTCTAATACTAAAATGTTATACCTTGTTATATTTATAGAAAAATACTTTACGATTAAGTGAGGTCTAAACCACTAAATATTTCTTTGCTAAACCCAACTCTAAATAACCCCCCATATCTTCTATCTTTTTAATGCAACCCAACGCATAGGTCGTAATGGTTTTGATACAACTTATTCTGTAATGCTGAACGCTCGTTAATATCAGGATAGTCGCTTAAGGGATATGTCAAAACTGCAACATTATTTGCGTCAAACTCACATAACTTATGAACTATTTGAGGTTTAAGAACAAATGAGTATAAAAGTAAACAAGCAATGAATGTAATTAGTGCGCCTTTCATTAAATACATTGTATCAAAAGTATCCTAATAGAACACTTTTTGTCCTTTTATTCTTTCACTCTCGTTTGATATATCTCACCGAGATATTGTTATACCAATAAAAACGCTCTAATATTAGTTGTATTATTAAAACAACAACTTCATATATCTAACATTCTTAAAAACATTTTGGATTTCTGTTAAAGACGAGATACTTAATAAAACTTAACATTCTTTTTTGAAGTTTGGGTGTATACCCTCTGTTCACGATAAAGTGAAAAACTGCCAAAAAATCGCCAACAATTAAAAACAAATACAGGGGTAGCCATTAAAACAACCACCCAAGATACTTCTAAAACACCTTAACTAATATCAAGGTTGGGACGACTGTGTGTTATAGGAAAGTTGAAGTTCCTATTTTCAGATAATACTTAATCGGTTTTATCTCCGCGTATTATTGTCGGACTATCCGTTGGCGTTATATGGTACAACCAAACCCAA
>Ga0255346_1006172_pt1 | contig 11890 bp, 9 predicted proteins | sample wastewater_treat_FD_194410 | JGI IMG/M metagenome (GOLD analysis project Ga0255346, IMG submission 194410) | Wastewater microbial communities from Lulu Island WWTP, Vancouver, Canada - plant22 | ecosystem: Engineered > WWTP > Wastewater > Unclassified | place: Canada: Vancouver, British Columbia... | reverse complement strand
TGGCGGATGGACGGGAACTGCCGGCAGATTTGGTGGTCATCAGCGCGGGTGTCAGGCCTAATCTTGATCTGGCACTCAACGCGGGCTTAAAAACCAACCGTGGCATTGTGGTGGATAGCGCCATGCGCACGTCTGTTGAAAACATTTTGGCAGTGGGCGATGTGTGTGAATGTAACGGCAAGGTTTACGGGCAGTGGATTCCTGCCAACACGCAAGGCAAAATCGCCGGCCTGACCGCAACAGGCAAAGACAGCACATTTGATGACTGGAGCCCCGCGGCACTCTTGAAAGTAATGGGCTTTAATCTCTTTAGCATCGGAAAAATCGCTCCGACCGAGCCAGATGAATTTGTGATTGCCGGCGAAAAAGAGGGTAATTATTACAGTGTTTTGTTTGGCCAGGGAAAAGTACTTGGCGCGAGCTTGATTGGCGACACTGCACCATCCAGAATAATCAAACGCGCCCTTGAAAACGGGGATGATTTTTCAGATAAAGTTCAAGCTGAAACCAGCTTACAAGAGATCTTGCTCTTGTTTAGCTAGTTCCAGCTTGATGAATTTAAGTCTTAGGGATTAGTCCAAATCCCAAAGGTGAATATCGCGGAAGATTGTTTTCTCTTTATCACGTATTATTGTGTTATATTCTAGCCACAAACTAATGTTACCGTAATTTGCTCGGCTACTGAGATCCAAATCGCTAATAAAAACACCGTTGATATAGAAAGAACCTTTGTGACCTTTTGAAACAAGTGTAATCGTATTTGAGCCACCTTCCGAGAGATCAAGCGCGTTAATTGTAGCAGTCCAACTCCTAACCGTACTCCAATACCCCCCTGAACCACCAACATAAGAGAGTTCCCAGTATTTTGGCACTTTCACAAAAAGACGCAGCTGATCATTAGCCGCCTTTGAGCGGAACAGGATACCCATTTCCCAATAATCATTCACCCTTACATCAATAGGGTTGTCGAATGTTGCAGTAAGCACAAAGTTTTTGATATCACCTGCTACCCAAACATCCTCAAGCCAATCGTCGTGAACATAAACTTCTTCTTGGTAGGTTGGGGTATCTACTTTTGTGGCATTTTCAACGAGCGGTCGGACATCTTCAGGAAGAAGCGCTAAAACCGCTTGCTCTTCTGCAACTTTGGCGATTGCGGTTTGCTCTGCATAATACGCTTCCTGGGTTTGGGTTGCTTGTCTTTGTGCTTCCAGAGCTTCCTGGTTAAGGACTGCTTGTGTTTGAGCGGCAATTACTTCCTGGGCAAAAGCCGTGGCGGTGCGCTCAGCACTGTTAAGCTCTGATTGCGTTACTTCTTCTGTTTGCCTGATAAAGTCCTGACCGTGTGTTTCAGTTTCCAGGACGGAGTGAATAGCTGTTGCGGTTTGGAGCAAATCAGTCGATTTACCCTTAATTTTTCGAATATATGAGATGAGAAGAATGGTACTTACAATACAAATTACAGCTACTACCGCAATGACGACAATCAACCAAACATTGCTTTTCTTTTTGGGCGCGGGCGGTTGGTAAGCAGCTTGTGGATAACTATAACCTGCTTGTTGCGCTCCGGTGTAATATGTGCCTTGTGGCATCCCAGGCTCAGAGCTTTGTTGCTGAGATTGAGATGAAATCTGGAGCAGCTGGGTACCGCAAACCGTACAAAACTTTTGGTTTGGGGTACATTGACTTTTACAGTTAGGACAAATTATCATTTTTGCCTCCTTAATACAAGATGATAATTAGCTAAATTATACATCTAAAGTACAGAAAATTTTTGTTTTTATACCCACAAATCGCGTTTAAAAGAAAAAACAAAAAGAATGCATTACACTTAAGCAAAATGACCTTTCCTGGAGGAAAAGATGAGTAAAACAGCTTTAATTACCGGCGCGACGGGTGGACTTGGCGAGGTTTTTGCCGAACTTTTTGCTGCCGACGGCATTGATTTGGTTTTGACCGCACGCAATCTGCCCAAGATGGAGGAAACAGCCGAGCGAATTCGCGTAAAGTATGATGTAAAGGTGGAGCTTATCCCCCTGGATTTAAGCGTAGAAAGCAGCGCGGAGGCTTTGTATGAGATGGTAAGTTCACGCGGAATTGTGGTTGATTTTCTCGTCAACAACGCTGGCTTTGGTGATTTTGGGCGCTTAATCGATATCGACTGGCAACGCGAGCGCGACTTAATCGGTGTCAATCTTATCGCGCCTGTCCGCCTGACCCAGCTCTTTGCAAAGGACATGGTCGCGCGTGGCTTTGGACGGGTGTTGAACGTAGCCTCAATCGCCGCATGGACGCCTGGCCCGTACATGAACGGTTATTTCGCGTCAAAAGCTTATGTGTACTCGTTTTCGCAGTCCGTGCATCAGGAGTTAAAGGGAACCGGTGTCACTGTAACAGCTTTGTGTCCCGGACCAACCCAAACCGGTTTTGAGAAAAATGCCGAAATGAAGAACTCCAATATGTTCAAAGCCCTAAAAGTCATGGACGCGCGCTTTGTGGCCAAGGTGGGCTATCGCGACATGATGAAAGGCAAGCCCATCTCCGTGCCAGACTGGTATTACAAGGTCTATAAATTCATCTTGCGTTTCGCGCCGGAATGCCTCGCCCGCCGCATCGCCGCCTGGGTCACCGCGGGGAAGTAATTCTTTTAGATTTACAATAACTGAAATCACTCATAAATTTATTGAAGAGAATAGGGAAACAATATGAACAAAAACCATGCGCTAGAGTTGCTTCAAAAAATGATTGGTGAAGATAAAACCTTTCGACCAGGACAGTGGGAAGCGATTGAAGCAGTCGCTGTCAAAAAACAACGTGCGTTAGTTGTCCAAAGAACCGGATGGGGGAAGAGTCTGGTTTATTTCATTGCCACTAAGCTTTTACGTGAACAAAACGCTGGGCTAACCTTGCTTATCAGCCCGCTTTTATCTCTTATGAGAAATCAAGTAGAGATGGCAACAAAAATCGGACTTAGTGCCTATTCTATCAACAGCGCTAACCGCAATGAGTGGGATGACATCGAAAACGCTCTTTTGAAGGATGAATGCGATATCATTTTGATATCACCCGAACGCTTAAACAATGAATATTTTCTTAAGAAAGTTTTGCCAAGTATATCAGGTCAAATCGGTCTTTTTGTGGTTGATGAAGCGCATTGTATATCAGATTGGGGGCATGATTTTCGCCCTGATTATCGCAGAATAGTTCGCATTTTACAGCTTTTGCCAAAAGGCTTGCCTGTTCTTGGGACGACCGCCACAGCAAACGACCGTGTAGTAAAGGATGTACAACTGCAGTTAGGTCCAGATTTGCATGTCTATCGGGGACCATTAGCACGTGAATCTTTGCGTCTTCAAAACTTATATCTGGCAAAGAAAAGTGAACGTCTGGCATGGTTAGCTGGAAATCTGAATAAGTTTAAGGGAAGCGGGATTGTTTACTGCTCAACCGTCGCCGATGTCGAGCAAGTAGCGGAATGGTTACAAAGTAATGGTTATCAAGCTGAAGCATATCATGCCGGAAAAGACGGGGAAATGGACCGCGTAGCCCTTGAACAGGCTTTTATTAACAATGAAATCAGGATTTTAGTGGCCACAGTAGCGCTTGGCATGGGATTCGACAAACCAGATATCGAATTTGTTGTGCATTTTCAAAAGCCAGGTTCTGTAGTGGCTTATTACCAACAAGTTGGACGAGCAGGCAGAGCGCTAAATAAATCCTACGGGATACTGTTAAATGGCATTGAGGACGACAATATTCAAAATTATTTTATTGACACAGCATTCCCCAGCGAGGATGTGTTTTTAGATATTTTACATGCTCTGGAAAAAAGTGAAGGGCTCTCGATGGCTGAATTAATGAGTGAGGTGAACACATCTAATTCGATGGCCGAGAAAGCTTTGAAGATATTAGAGCTTGAGGGGGCAGTACAACAAACAAATGAAGATAGGAAAATCTATTTTAGAACAGTAAATCCTTGGGAAGTAAATCGTGAACAGATAAAACGCATCCAGACTCTTCGAAGAGAAGAGTTGGCTCAGATGCAAGATTATGTTTCTCATACAGGATGCTTGATGCAATTCCTGTTGGGGGCTCTAGATGATTATGATTCGAAACCTTGTGGCAGATGCGCGAATTGTCAGGGTAAAGGATTTACAACTGAGCTTAATCCTGATTTGCTATGCAAGGCCGAGCATTTTTTGAAATCTATCGAAATACCGATTACACCACGCAAAAGGTTTCCAGCAGGCTTGTTATTAGATCAAAAAATAATCATCCCGCCTGAATGGCAGAACGCAGATGGTCGCTCATTAAGCTTTTATGGGCATGCTGGCTGGGGTGAGATGGTTCAGGCTGGAAAATATGTTGATGATTACTTTTCTGATGACTTGGTAAATGCCGCGGCCCAACTGATAAAAAACTCATGGACACCTGATCCCTTTCCTGCCTGGATATGTTCAATTCCCTCTCTTTCCCGGCCCAAATTGGTGTCAGGTTTTGCAAAGCGTCTGTCAAAAGAATTGGATATCCCATACATGCCAGTGCTTCATCGAGTAAGAGAAACTGAAGAACAGAAAATGATGCAAAACAGTTTTATGCAAGCCAAAAATGTATTGGATACGCTCCATATCGACAGTCAAATTCCGTCTGGACCGGTTTTATTGGTAGATGATATCATTGACTCAGGTTGGACCTTAACCATGGCTGGTTATCTGTTAAGAAAGAATGGAAGTGGATTGGTTTATCCTTTCACACTGGCCAAGGCAAGCAAAAGGAGTTTATAAAGATGAGTATCACACAGGATTCACAGGCTATTTTGCTCCTATGTTCTTACTTAGGCATATATGCTAGTTCGGAAGTAAAACCCCTGAACTTACGACAGTGGAACTCGCTTGCACGCCGTCTCCAGGATTTATCGATGCGGCCAGGTGATTTATTAGGCTTAAGTGTAGCGGAAATTCAAGAAAAGTTATCTGTGAGCGCGGATGAAGCACATCGTTATTCGGGCTTGTTGGCACGTAGTGGCATACTGGCAATTGAACTGGAACGTCTGAATTCATCAGGTATACAAGTTTTAACACGGGCAGACGATGATTATCCAGCTAAGTATCGTGAAAGACTAAAGGAATCCGCACCATCAGTGTTATTTTTTGCCGGCGAGAAAGCGCTTTTGGGTCAACCCGGCATAGCGGTAGTTGGGTCAAGAAACCTTAATGAAACTGGTGCCGAAGCAGCGGAGTTTGTGGGAAACACGTGTGGCGTTTCCGGATTGGTATTATATTCTGGTGGAGCAAGAGGCGTAGATACGATAAGTATGCGCGCGGCACTGCAGGTAAGAGGAACTTCCGTGGGCGTGATAGCGGATAGTTTAGAAAAGGCTATTCGCGATCCGGAAAATCGATTTGCAATTCAGCGTGGAGATTTATGTCTGGTGACACCCTACTCACCTAACACACCATTTTCTATTGGAAATGCTATGGGCAGGAATAAACTCATTTATACCTTGGCCGACTACGCACTCATCGTGGCAAGCGACGTCGGTAAAGGTGGCACATGGGCTGGAGCAACAGAAGCTCTTAAAGCAAAATGGTTGCCTGTTTTTGTGCTAAAACATGAACTGATGCCGGAGGGAAATAACAAACTCCTGGAAAATGGAGGTTTGGCATTTCCATATCCTCCGCCCGTCGACCCAATGATACTTAAAGACTGGTTGAAAGAGGAAGCTGGAAAAATTAAACCGAAGGCTGAGCAGTTGTCGTTTTTCTAACATGATATCCTAATCCCATGTTCCTCAAAACCTACATCCCCTGCCACCACTTTCAATAATGAATGTGGTTAGACAATTGTATCGGAACTTTTATTAGCATTTATAGATTTCAAAGTTCGATCCGAGAGATATTGCTTTTGCATGGGGCTTGCACTGTGTAAATACTGGCATACTTGTAAGATCTAAGCAACAAAAAAGCTACTCTAAAAACGAGTAGCCTTTTGTTTCAAAATCTTATTTTCGCGAAAGGACTAGATGCCGGCGGCTTTCTTGAGAGCTTCAACGCGGTCGGTGCGCTCCCAGGTGAATTCCACGTCATCACGTCCAAAGTGTCCATAGTTGGAAGTCTGGCGATAGATGGGTTTGAGCAAATCCAAATCGCGAATTATCGCGCGTGGGCGCAGGTCAAAGACCTCTTGCACGATTTCAGCCAGTTTGCCATCATCAATCACACCGGTACCAAAGGTGTCCACATTGACGCTCAATGGCTGGGGAATGCCGATGGCATAAGCGAATTGCAGTTCGCAGCGTGTTGCCAGTCCGGCCGCGACGATGTTTTTGGCAACCCAGCGGGCAGCGTAAGCCGCGGTGCGGTCAACTTTTGTCGGATCTTTTCCGCTAAACGCGCCACCGCCATGGCGACCCATGCCACCGTAGCTGTCGCAAATAATTTTGCGGCCGGTCAAACCCGCGTCGCCCATCGGGCCACCCACCACAAAACGACCGGTTGGGTTGGTGTAGATGATGGTATCTTCGTCCATCAGTTCAGCAGGGATGACAGGCTTAATCACATGCTCGATGATGCCTTCGCGAATGGTTTCGTTGGAAAGCTGAACGCCTTCGAATTTATCAGCATGTTGGGTGCTTACCACAACGGTATGCACGCGTTTTGGTTTGCCGTAAGAATATTCGATGGTTACCTGGCTTTTCCCGTCTGGATACATCCAGGGTAAGATACCAGCTTTGCGCACTTCTGCCATGCGACGGGTCAGTTTGTGGGCGTAGTAAATGGGCATGGGCATCAGGGTGGGCGTTTCGTCACAAGCGAAACCGAACATCATGCCCTGGTCGCCGGCACCACCCGCGTTGATGTATTCTTCGGTATATTCAACATCCTGGGTGCGTCCCTTGCGGTCAACACCTTGAGAAATATCAGGCGACTGTCCCGCCAAAGCGGTCAGCACACCACAGACTTCGGCATCGAAACCTTTTTTGCCACGATCGTAACCGATGTCTTTGATGACGCTGCGTGCCAGACTGTCGATATCCACAAAGCCATTTGTTGTTACCTCGCCGAGAACCATCACATAACCGGTTTTGGTTGCGGTTTCGCAAGCCACACGGCTAAAGGGGTCCTGGCGCAGGAGTTCGTCTAAAACAGCATCGCTAACTTGGTCACAGAGTTTATCAGGGTGTCCTTCTGTAACCGATTCCGAAGTAAACAAGTACTTGGGTAAATTTGCAAAACTTGACATATAAATCTCCTATGTTTATTCAGTAAAAAGCCCCGCGATTGAGGGGCAAGTTGTTTTGGGATTTCTCACCTCTCATCTTCCAGTTTTCCTGTCGGATTTGGCACCATGCTGTTTGTGCTGGTTGCCGAAGTTTCATCGGGCCGATCCCTCCACTTCTCTGGATAAGAGCGCTAAAGGCTATTTAGTTTTCTTAATTATACGCGATGGCGCCTATGCGTCAAGCGAAATTGAAGCCCTGTAGCGACATTAGGCACCGGGAATTCCGTTGTTTGGCGGTGTTGGCGTGCTACAATTAGCTAAGCAGAAGCAAGGAGATAACTATGGCAAGAGCATTGACCCCCGAAACCCGCATTAAGAAAGCCCGTGCATTAATTGAAGACGCACGCAAAATTGAGAAACCTCAATCAGTTGGATGGGCGTTTTTTAGCTATACCGCGAATGTAAAAGACAACTTGCGCAAGGCCTTTGAGTTGGTCAAGTTGATTAATCACTCGCCAGCAACGCCGGAAGACGTCAAAGCCGACGCGCGGGCGGTTATCGAAGAAATATCCCAGGCAGAGAAAGAAATTTTAGGTAAATAATTTAGGCTTGTGTTAGACCTTGCCGAGATAAGCAACGCTTTGGTGGGGCATAAGGATAAAACCGTCGCTGGCGTGTTGGTGGAATAAGGCTTCCAACTCGCCGACAAATTCCGCGTAACCTACATCACTGGCCACAAGCGCGTAGGATGCTGATAATGCCCGCCCAACAAAGCCCGATAAGTCATAACGAACGGGGTTATCAAAGTGTTTTACCAGGGGCGCGTCTTTAAAAAAGTTATTAATTGCCTGTGTCGTCTTTTGTTGCTCAAAACTAAAGCCAGAAAAGTTGGGGCAATAGCGGCTGAAGATATCCCGAAAGCCCTGGTTTATTTGATTGTCAAGCTGACGTCGGTTCCAAACAAGGCAGACCCAGCCATCCTGCCATAAAATTCGCTGGCATTCCGCGCGGAAGGCATGGGTATCAAACCAGTGGAAAGCGCTTGCGGCAGTAATGAGTTTGACGCTTTTCTCCGCCAGACCTGAATTTTCAGCTGGCGCGGCGATGGGATGAAAATTAGCATAGCCATTCAACAAGGCAATCATCTTTTCGCGCATATCGGGGTTGGGTTCAACGGCATAGACCGGCAAACCTAGTTCCAACAACTGGCGGGTGAGTTTGCCAGTGCCTGCGCCAAAATCCGCAACCGGCGTGTTCGCGTCTAGTTCCAGCGTATCTGCCAGCCAGGTGATGAATTCCGTGGCATAGGCAGGGCGGGACTGTTCGTAATGTTCACTTTTGCCCGAAAATTTCTGTGTGTTTTCCATGCTTGCTCCTTTAATCTATTTTAACTTAAGTACCAGGATGTGGAGACATTTCTTTTAAGCTTGCGTATAATTGGAGCATGGAACAAAGCTTTATTCCCCCACGGCAAAAACAACTGGCCTGGAACGTGGTAATTATGGTCGGTTTGGTTCTGCTTGGCGTGGGTTTGATTGTGCTTGCCAACCTGTCATCGCTAATCCGCTATGCCAGTGTCTTTGTGGCGGTGGCATTTTTGCTGGTTGTGCCTTTTTTTCATGTCTTCAATCAATATAATCAAGCGAAGCAAATCCGCTATCTTATTGATGATGAAAGTTTGCGTATTCATTGGGGCGTGAACAAGCTTAGTCTTCCGCTGAAACAAATCGACTGGGCGCACCATCTGAGCGAATTCGAGCAGCAAATGCCCTTGCCACGCTGGCACTTGCCAGGGGTGTATTTCAATCTGTTCGAAGTGCACGGCATGGGAAAAACGCAGTTCGTTGCCACCGACCCGCAAAGAATGATACTGATTAAAGCGGATGAGCGCTACGTAGTGGTGTCGCCTGAAGACCCAGCAGCATTTTTGGCGCGATTACAGGAGCGCAGGAACCTGGCTTCACCCAGCGTAGCGACTATTGAAGAAGAAAACCTGAAAAGTTTCCTGCTTCGTTCATGGCGCGATAAGAGTATAAAGCGCTGGCTAATCGTCAGTCTTGTTATGCTGATTGTGTTGTGGATTATGGCTGGGCTGATGGCAGCTTTGCGCCAGACGATTACATGGGTCACCCTAGAAGAAGTGCGGGCGATCCAACTCTTTTTACTGCCGATTTTCGGCACGTTTATGTGGATAGTTAGTCTGGTTTTGAGCTTTTTCATCTTGACGGATGAACTTGCCGAAAAAGCATTTGTGCATATTTTATTGATAAGTACCAGCATAGTTTGCCTGATTTTAACGGTGGCTGGCTTGGTGATGGCACTATAAAAATATTGGCGTTGAATCATTGGACAAATGCCTTGTGTTTTGCTATAATCGCTACACTTTGGGCGCTTAGCTCAGTTGGTTAGAGCGCACGGTTCACATCCGTGAGGTCACTGGTTCGAGTCCAGTAGTGCCCATTTTTACCACTCTCATCGAGAGAAAACCTACTAAAGACCTCACGGTTTTTCTGCTAACGACATCACGGATAAAAGCGAAAGGAGACCAGTTTTTATAAAAAAAGCTGGTTTTTTGTGTTTTATACCGGCTTGTTTTTAATGAGAAAAAGCACTTGGGTTCACAATGCCAGTTAACAAACCAAGCAATCACCAGCTATTATTCATATTTATTAAGATGACAAAAAAGCCGCCATGATATACTAGCTCTTGATTGTTACCACTTTGAACAATCGAAAGGACCTGAACTCTATGAAAAAGAAATTTCTTAGTATTGTCATCATCGCGCTTATGTGGATTGGCATTTTGTATTTCGCCTTTGATTCAGAACTTGGCACAAACGCCATGGCGGAAATCAACGCGAACTATCCTGACAATATCATTGCTTTTGATGATCCGACGGAGCGGAGTCATGGTTATGTGAAGTCTGAGCCACGCGTTTTAATCCCGCCCAGTGAAGAAAGCCTGCAACTAACCCGCGAACAGGTTGAAGCCTTTGACTGCGCGACGATTGAAGACGTATCCGTGGCTGAATGTGAAGCTCTTGTGGCACTTTATGCCAGCACAAATGGATCAGACTGGAAGGAAAATACCAACTGGCTTCAGACTACAACCGTTGGAGATTGGTATGGCGTGGATACATTTTATGGTGGACCGAGTTTTTTGTCGTTGACATATAACAATCTTGTGGGAACTATACCGCCTGAAATTGGAAACCTTCCTGATTTAAGGAAATTAGATCTGTCCTCTAACTATATTTCAGGCAAGATTCCCGCCGAAATAATACAGTTGGAGAATCTTGAATGGCTCTTCCTACAGGGCAATCTATTGTCGGGCTCAATTCCTTCTGAATTTGGTTTTAAAAATATAAATATGATTAGGCTGGAAAGAAATCAATTAACTGGCCAAATACCTGCTTCATTAGGTCAGGCAGAAAAAATACGCTTTTTATTTCTACATGACAATCAGCTTTCAGGACAAATCCCGGGTGAATTGGGCCAAGCCCCCAATTTATGGGACTTGTTATTAAACAACAATCAACTAACGGGTCCCATACCGAGCGAACTAGGAAATTCACCTAGCTTGATGAAACTGGACCTTTCATCGAACCAACTTTCCGGCACTATTCCACCTGAAATAGGCAATTTAGTCAATCTGCTTTACATAATAATTAGCAATAACAAAATTGCGGGTGCTGTGCCAGAAAGCATCACAAATCTGACCAAACTCGGCAGTGATACTGACTTTGGTTACAATCGATTGAACGTACCTCAGGAGGAACCAGTGCAGAGCTTCCTGAATGAAAAAGACCCTGACTGGTACATAACTCAAGCCATCCAAGCGACTATCCCTTGTGATTTGGGTGGCGAAATCATCTCGCGCGATGGCAAGACCGAAATTATGTTACCAGACGGAGCATGCAATGGTCAATTGAATATTATTCTTGCGCCAATTATAAAACCAAGCCATGCCTACGGACAGATGTACTGGGGAAACAACAGCTTTGAGTTAAGCGCGTGGAATGAACAAGGCGCAGTAACGCAGTTTCAAAAACCTTTAATTTTTACACTACACTACACCAGACGAGATGCTGCTAATCAACCAGAACGGCTTGCTGTTGAATTATTTAATGAAGACAGTATGGATTGGCAAGATGCTGTATACACTTGCTGGAAAGGTAAATACACGCGCAATATTGATGAAAAATGGCTGCAACTCCCAGTTTGCCATTTGACAGAATTCGGACTTTTTGTTTTGCCGGAAAAGCCCTATCGCATGTATGTTCCGATGAATATGAAATAATCTGAATCCGACGAATTACAGAGACTGGCAATTGGGCCAGTCTCTTTTGCTTTAAAGAAACGGCGAGAGCATGAAAATGAATACTGTCAGCGTAAAACAGCAAGACCCTCAAAATATAAGAAAAAAAGGTCGTGTTATACTTGCGACTGATTGTTAGCATTTTAGGCAAATGAAAGGAACTGGCCGGTATGAAAAAGAAAATTCTTGGCATTAGCACCGTTGTGCTTTTGTTGATTGCTGCTTTGTATTTTGCATTTAGTTCAGAACTTGGTACAAACGCCATGGCTGATATCCATGAGAAATATCCTGATAACTCCATTGATTTTGATGACTACTCACAAAGTGACGACCCTATAGAAAGAAGCCAGGG
>Ga0255346_1006169_pt1 | contig 11896 bp, 6 predicted proteins | sample wastewater_treat_FD_194410 | JGI IMG/M metagenome (GOLD analysis project Ga0255346, IMG submission 194410) | Wastewater microbial communities from Lulu Island WWTP, Vancouver, Canada - plant22 | ecosystem: Engineered > WWTP > Wastewater > Unclassified | place: Canada: Vancouver, British Columbia... | reverse complement strand
ATATGACGAATTGTTTCTGATCTCTCTGCCTCACTCTACTCACGATAGCGTTTTTTGTCGGGACATTTCATACATTTCTCAATATTCGCCGGCTGCGCTGATAAGAACACGATCTGGTATGACATGATTAGAATTTTCAAGGGGCCGCCATAAACGCATGTTTTGCTCTGCTTAAAAGCTCGAATACTTTTCCGTCGTCACGGTCTGTCGTTCTGCCTGACAAATTATTTATCCACCGTGGAGGCATGCTTTTCTTTCCATGCAGAGCACCGACAGCAGCGCCCACGATAGCTGCAATGGTATCATTATCCTTAGTGTCATTCACAGCGCGTACAATCGCCTCTTCGGGATCATGGCCGTAACGCATCAAGATGTAGATGACGCTCGGCAAAGTTTCCAATAAATATGCTCCCGAATACCATCGCGCGCATGCATCTTTTACCGATAAGTTACTTGAGCAAGCATCTGCCACATTCTCTTCCACCATTTTCCAGAGGGGTCCCTCATATTTACCCAGCAATGGGCCGCTACGAGGTTGATAGCGCGTATCCCCTTCTAGATCACGTGCAATTTTAACATACGTCTTGGACCACCAATGGGGATCTGGTGCCTTATCCATCACCATCAACTGCCTGAGTATGCACACGAATGCCAAACAAGCTGCAATTGATCCAGCATCATTGTGAGTAATCATTGCAGAAAGAGCCGTATCCACCCAGAGGTCTTCCGTCCCGTCTGCCAAGTGAGGAATGACCATAGGGGCTATCCGCATGAGGGCGCCATTGCCGGCAGAGTCAGGGCCGCATTGGTACCAGGGAACACCTGCCTTATGGTTTCTTATGAACTGTTTGACCGTATGACCAATCCCGAATATTTTGCCCTGGCAGAATCGTTTCGCCACGTTTACCGGTATGAAGCGACCGTCTTCGATCATCTGCTCCAAAGTCCAATAAGCAAGCTGCGTATCATCTGAAGGAAAACCTATGGGTTTATTCACATAACGGTTCGGAATATAGTCGCGAATCTCACCAAATAGTTCGAGACGTTTAGCCGGCACCATTCCTTCTGTAGTGATTCCCAGGGCATCCCCAATGGCTATTCCTAACATCATTCCTTCGACACGGTCGTATTCGAAATGCTGCGGGACTGGACCTGGGCCCGAATCGAATAGATCGCTCCGCTCAACGCGGATCATCCCCCCTTCGACCAAGTCGTCGAATATACCCCTGTTTTCCGTAGGTGCAAAAGAGCGTAGCATGGCATGTCCTTAAACTGAATTTCTAGGCATGATACCGTTTCGTGCTATGAACAGGTAGCTTGCCTTTCAAGGTGGATACCAATTGTCGGGATCTCGTTCTGGGGCTCTGATTATTGGTGGTGTGTGGTTCGGTGAATCGTCGGGCAAAACATACGCTTCTAACTCAGGAATGGGATAAGACAAGCCGTAGGCAACGGAGACCCGATCAATCGGAATATTTGTACTTTTATAGTCCTCAGGCACTGGCAGGCGGCTGACATTATATTTGACCTTCAGTTCCTTCCACCACGGGAAGCTAAATATGTTGTCTACATGGGGCAAATTTGACCCACCACCACACAAAAACACCTCCGCCTTCTCCCATTCTGTCTGCTTTGTCAGGTGCTTATAGGCATCGCCCCAAGTACGATAATACGCATTGGATTTCTTGAATTCTATTAACTCATTTCTTACGCGTTCCTGGACGTCTCTTGGCTGCTTCTTCAGACTCATTAGGCAGTCAAGCACGGTCATACATGAACACGTTTTTCCACTACTTCCCATCCACTCTGCTATCATTCGTTCAACTTTCGTCGTCCCGAAGGGCAGGTTCTTTGCGGCATACCAGTAATTTTTATATTCGCCAAAAGGGTTCATGAGATTACAGATGGATATGTCTGTCGTCCCTGCACCCAGGTCGATGACCGCATGAATTCCTTCCTGCTTTCGCAAAGACACGATATAGGAGGCAATGGACGCCACCGCTTCAGGAACCGAATGGACTCTTTTGCCATCCTCGAAACGTTCTTTCTCTACCAAGTAAGACGTGCTGATAAGATCATGTTTGTCTTTGACAAAAGCCCATTTCTGCTCTATCCGCTCTGCCCATTCAAAAACAGACTCAAATGTTGTCCGCACTCTGCTGTTCTGCATATGGTCAATCGGCATGCAGATGTTAAAGGCCATGTCAATCTCGTTGTCTCTATATTCGGGTTGTCCCTTTATAATTCTTCTGCATAAGTTCATAGCATAGGCCAGATAGATGGCCGTCATACGCTCAGGTGTAAACGTATCATCGAGCCGATATTGCCTCTTGTATTCATGAAACCGTTCGCCCGAGTAAGAATCAGAAAATCGGCTGTCTTCTTGCCCTGCCACGATGACCTTAAACCGTTGGAATCCGGTATCCCATGTCTTATCAAGGAGGCTTTGCGCTGCTTCAATGCCCAACGTCAATCTGCCCTTATCATTCACGGCAGCCACGGATGGAAGACAATATGAAGGATAATGGGGTAAGTGAAAACCGAAGTCTATGGCGCGGGCATAACGTCGTCCGATCTGCGAGAATACTACTTTTGTGCAGCTCGTGCCAAAGTCCAGACCCACCTGAATATAAATCTTTTCCTTTTTTGACTTTATAAGAGGTCCGCTCATCGGTAGCGGCACCGGTGTCTCTTGGTCTACTGCAGTCTTTTCCTTTGTCTCTGACGGCGCGATTGCCTGTGAAGATGGTTCCGCAGCAGTTTTCTCTGCAGGTGCCGGCTTAAAGCTTTTTACCTGCCCCGCTCTCGACTTTTCCTCACTTCTCTTCGTTACTGTTGTCTTCGGCGTGGGTTTTTCAACACCGAACAGACTATCCCGCAGCAACCTCAAGAATCCCCGCAGCAATGTCATCGTAGGACACCTCAACGATTCTTTGTGTCTCTAGTCCTCTCTTCTTCTCCTCATATTCCGCTTCCAGACGCCGAATAGTCCCTTCGAGCATCCGCAGGTAGCGATCCTGTTTTTTTTCTTTTACTGCTCGATCCAGAAGTTCCTGTCTCAGTTTGATGCTCTTTCCGTATGACAGTCTTAGGCTTTCGAGCCTTCTATTGACGAAGGCCTCATTATTCCTTGTTATGTCGTCACGAATGCGGCTGATTCGCTCCTGGAAGATGGCCTCGGATTTCCGACATGCCGTCTCCACATCCATTCTATTCACCTCAAGACTACTCGTTAAGGAGGATTCGCCCACCTCGACCATTTCTCCGAGGATGATCTCTGCGGCCTCATCATCACATGCTATAGATATATTATTATCAACAATTACAATCTCCAGCCGATTGATCGTGCGTGCCGCCCGTACCTTCAGCTTGAAGATGAAATACACATAGTGCCCAGGCGCCATGACATTGGTGCGCAGCACAACATGATGCGCGTTCGAACCTAAGCTGCCTTTATCCTTATAGTATTCGGTTATCGATTGCGTCAGTACGTGCAGAACGTTAATGAAGTCTATACGGGGATTATCGAAGGCAACCTGCGAATCAAAAGTAATCGGGATACCCTGCCTGGCCGTCGACAGGTATCGTACGGAATCATTGAGACCACCATACTTGGCTAGCACAGATTTCAACCGGTCATCAGGGAAGATCTGACCAATATTATTCTCGCGGTCGTACTCGAGTCGGGCCCTAGGACACTCGGTTCTCAGAAAGTTAACGATATACCTTCTCATCTGCTCGCCCGTAATGTATCGGCGGTGCGATTTAATCCTCTGAACCTCTTCGTCAAAGTATTGATCGGTCCCGATGAATTGAGCGGCCTCATTCTCCAGTTTTTTTAACTCAGCCGCCCGTTTTTCAATAACCTGTGCCTTGATTTCAAGGATCTTATCCTCCTCCTCTCTTGTGAGGCGCCGCCCCAGCAGTTCTCGCTCAATATTCCCAAGCTCCTCCCCCAGTATCAACTCAAGCTCTCCGATGGATTTCTCGAATATATTGATTCGTTCATAGAGACGCTCCAAGATCCTTTGCTCGATGGTTCCCTCAATCCAGAAATTGAATATCCTGATGACAGGCGACTCTTGTCCTATTCGATCCAGACGGCCTATTCGCTGCTCCACTTCCATGGGATTCCACGGAAGGTCATAATTGAACAGAACATTGCAGAACTGGAAGTCCAAACCCTCGCTCCCCACTCGGGAAGAGAGCAATATCTCGATTTCCTGCTTCTCCCGGAAGTCGTCTACTATCTTTATCCTTTCTGCCGGTTTAACATCACCGTATATGATCCTGCTATTGAATCCGTCTTCCGTGAGACGGCTGTGGAGGTAATTCAGCGTGTCTTTAAAAAACGCGAATACCATGACTTTAAGCCGGCTTTCTTCGCTCCGAATATTTCTGAGTATGGCCACAAAACTATCGTACTTGGAATCGGGACCATCCTCTGGCCATCTCGCGAGGATTCCTCTCAGATTTCGCTCCGCCTCTTGCAGCGTCGTTGCGACCTTCGCTTCCCCAGGCAGATTGTATTCTGTTGCACTCCAGTCCTCGGTAATATCCTCCTCGGAGAACCCTACCTTTTTCTTGTAATATTCCACCATGGCCGGAATCGAGGACGCCATGCGCCGTTGCGGCATCATGAGCATCCAGCTCAGGATGAGCGGGCAATTAACGTTCTGCTCAGCCTGAAAGCGGACATAATCCGTTACTGCGGAATAAAACACCCGCTCGATGTCGGTCATCTTCAAGCGGATCGGAAAAGCACGACGGACTGCCATGTTCGTGGCCACATCTCTTTTCTTTGTCCTGGTAAAGATGTGGCTTATGAGATTCAGGTCTGCCAGGTCCTTTTGCGCACTGAGTAAAAGTGACCGCGCTGCTGCTTCATCATTTGCTGCTGGCAAGGCGCTCAGTGTGGCTAACTTTTCCAACACCTCTTTCATCAGCGGATTGCCCTTCAACCATACAGATGAAGAGACCAACCGCGTAAATTCGACGGCATCGACAATATTAGGAGGTATCCGGCCCAGACAGATTTGCGCCTTTACGATTGGCTCATTGTCTCTGAATCTCTCGTCTACTGCGGGGTAATTCGGGAAGTCTTCATCATCAAGGATATTCAAAAGACTGAATAGATTTTCATTTCCCAGATGCACCGGCGTTGCCGTCAGAAGTAACATTGCATCGGTGCTGCGGCTGAGCAGGACACCCGCCTGGCGCTGTTTCCTGCCGAAATTGCGCATGTGATGGGCTTCATCGACAATCACGACATTGAAATGGGGAGCCAATTCCTCCAGCCGATCGAGAATTCTTTGCTGCCGGATGGATTCCAAGGAGATAATGGCATTCAGTGAGGCACTGTCCGGCGAATCCTCATATTCCTTCAGATAAGACTGAAGTTCCTTCGCTGATAGAACAGTAAACATTTCGCCGAACCGCTTCTTCAACTCCAACCGCCATTTTTCGGTCAGATTGGATGGGCATACGACGAGAACGCGCTGGATCGTCTGTCGGGCTCTTAGCTCAGTTAATATCAGCCCGGCTTCAATCGTTTTTCCAAGACCCACTTCATCGGCAATCAATAGCCGGTGCTTCGGCGAGTCCAGCAGTTTCATCAAAGGCTTGAATTGATAGGGATAAAAACGGGTGCGAGAGGCGTTGAATGCATAGATATTATTGTCCAGAGGCTCGTCCCGAATTATTCGATGATAGGTAATGAGCCGCTGGAATTCCTCGTACGAATCGATGCGACCATTCAGAAGGTTATAGCTGGGGGAAGGATTGGGCACATAGGGCCGAAGATCGATTTCCGCTTTCTTAGGACGTCCAGCCTGTCCAAAGTTGACTCTATAGTACTGTAATCCGTTATGGAATTCGCATATTTCCACAACAGTACCGATAAGGCTGGGGTCACTGACTGATTGAACTTCGTCGCCTACTACGTATTTTGAAGCCACCTATACCCCTCCAACAATTCCTAGCTCTTCGGCATTTTCTTCAACTCTCTCCGCTACGCTTGACATTCATTTCCGCTGGCGGGGCCAAAGATATCCTCCATCTATTCGGATCCCAGGCATCTTGGCTGCCACCTGCTTTGTCAGCCAGATACGCAAGTAGATCTTCCTGCCGCGGTTGCCCGAAAACCAGGCGGTACACGGCGAGCATCTTTTTCAACCGTTTGAAGTGGGGTTCTTCTCGGCTATACGACAGGATCGGCACATGCCGCTCTATTCTCGCCCCACCCCCGTCTGGCTCAAAAAGCCAGTAGCATAGGAGATCATTTGGTCGATCGTTTCGCGCCTGCGTAAACATGAATCTCCACGGATCGCCTTGCCCATCCCACCTCTCTCTGAGCGCTCGCAGCCCATAAGCCATGGCAACGTTCTTGCGTATTGCGTGGCCCTTATAGCGGTGGATTCGGCCTTCTCTCTGCTCTAAATCAACTGGATTACTCGGCAGGTTCCAGTGAACGACAGCATGACACCAAGTGTGAAAATCAAGTCCCTCCTGGCCAACGGATGTCGAGGCTAGGATGAAAGGTCTAAACGGCGAGTTGAATGCGTCGCGGACAATGTCAGCCCGCGCCACAGCCCCCTCTTCATCCTTTATCTCCGCAAAGCGCAGTGCAAACCGGCATCGCGTATTGAAGCTTTCGAAATCGATCCGCCCCGCCTCGGGACGGGCAAGCACCTCGTCCAGTTGCATCTGCGCCGTGCGCAGAGATAGTGATGCGCCGAGTGCCTCCGCGATGCTTCTCACGCGTTCACTTTCTGGCTTGTCGAATACGCCAAGTGAGTCCACCAGGCAGTGACTTTGCTCATCAAGCAGCGCCTGAACGTTCCCTTCCATGCAGTGCCGAAGCGCACGCTGCCAGTAATACTCATCGGGATTCTCCCCTCGCAACAGAGCAATGGATTCGGGAACATTGAAGAGCGTTCTGAACCCCTCGGCGATGCGTGCCGCACCGGACAGTAGCGCATAACTTGCCCAATCCAGAGTTGGGGCCATGCGATGAAGCGCGCGCAACGCGCAGATGCCGGGTCCTGCAACGGCCATGCGCGCCAGAACTTGCATCAGATCCGCCGGCGGGCGACCCAATGGGGGATCTAACTTGTGTTCCATTGTCTGGCTAAGAAGGTATAGATGCTCCCTGAAACGCTCACCCGGATCACGCCGGAATTCCGATGCCAAAGACGGCCAGCCTGTCTTATCATCGAGCAGCCATCTCTTCACTGCGGGGAATAGCATGCTATCCAGCAGCGCAGGCATGGCCCAATACCAGCGCTGATCTTCCAGGCCTCTGTCCATTGTTTCCGCCAAGAATAATGCTATGTGCGGTCGGAGGTTCTCAATTGCCCTGTCAATCAATGCGGAAGGCGAGACTAGATCGCCAGCACCATCCTCCAGCGCAATGCGCAGGGGATCCACCAATGACGCAAGACCGGGACTGGGATAGAGAAGGCCGAGCGCGGACATACCTGTGAGTCGCCCATCCGAGACTGCATAGCGCAGAAGTGGGCGGATCTCTTCATAAAGTCGGTGGTGACTCACTCTTTTCGGATAAGAGGCAAGCATCCCCCGCTCCGCCTCGTAGGAGCATAACGCGGCAATGGCATCGGGCACGACATTCCATGCGGAGAACACGAGGTATTTTGTCGCACTGTTCACGTCTGAGTACGGGCCTTCGGGTTTGCTATAGGGCATTGACGGTGGCAGCCAGAGAATTTTCCAGAGCCCTCGGTCAATGGTTTTGGAAAACAGATATCTCATCCGCGGATTGACCGGCTTGACTTCCTGATAAGCCTGGATGTCTTCCTTTCGCAGCAGACGGTGGCCGTGCGAGTTGAATATGGAAATGAGCCCCTCCGGTGCATTATTGTTGCATTGTTCCTCAAGCTTGCGTCGGAACTCATAGCGGCGCAGAAAATTTACAAGGTAAGGGCTGGACTTCCAGTACTCGATTATGTCCTGGGCCCCTACGCAGGATGCAACTTTGTCCGCGAGCACGACTTCATGAAGGTCGCAGGCTTGAATGGCAGGTCTTTCTTCAGACTCCGAAAGCATGGCATCCTGTCGCTGCGTCAATCCTGCCCGCTCAGTGCGGCACATCACGCGGCGCAGTTTCGCCTGGAGCCTGTCGCGGACTTGAGAAACGGATCTGCCGCCTTCCTGCTCCAGGAGATAAAGTGAACGCCGAAAATCCACGAGCTCTCTTTTAAGGTCCTCCACCGCTTCGTCGGAATTGAAGAGAAAGCGTAATGTCTTGAGAAAGTCAGGATAATGGTCATCCTCCTGCTCGTGATCAAGGGAGAGCATTTTGTAGGGTGTGGCCGACAGGAGTAGCGTCTTGACACCTCTGTAGTGAAAAAGCTTTTGAGCCAGCCGGGCCTCTGGATTGGCATGGTCGAGCAGGTCCTTGAACCTCTGAAACTCGTCCAGAATGATGAGATCCGGTTCAAGCATCTCCACGCTTATCTCTGCCATCCGGCATCGCAATTCCGAGATGAGATTCAGTCGCTCGGGACTCTTCCACATCTCCCTCTCGGATAGCTCGCAGAATCCTTTCAATCGCGCGTGGAAGGCCGTTTCAGTCGCAATGCCATCGACGAAATCATTGCTTGCCTTCTTGTCGAGGTTGTCTGGCCGCCGATCCCGCGTCCATGTGCGCCAGTGCTCCTTTTTTACCCGTCCGCGCAAGAGCCGGCGAAGGCCTGCCCGGTTGATGTCCAATTTTCCCTTGAGCACATGATAAATAAGGGCACGCTCCTCGTCCTTTCCATCCCGCGACTGAGGATCGAAGCTTGTGCCTGGTGTAAGGCCGATGAAATTAACGTGATTGTCCCGAATGCCGGCAATATGCATGGGGAGAAGAGAGAGCCGCGTTGGGCGCACGAATTCCTGCACCTGCGTCACATTGAGCCGGGTGATGTTCTGGGATGCGATGCTGACATTTGAGCAGATGTAAACGACATCGATTCTCTCGCTCGGCTTCAACCGACGCAAATGCTCCATGGCGAGGGCGACGACACCGCTCGCCACTAGGGTTTTGCCGAGCCCGACCTCGTCAGCGACGAGAAAACGATCGGTGGGGTCCGGATCGAGATAGAAACGGCGATAGACATACTCTGCCGTAATCCGCTGAAAATCCTTCAGTCTCGCCAACACGCGCTTGGTCGTATCGGTAAATTCCATCAACGTCCGGCCTCCCTCAAGGCATCCTCGAAGACTGTCCAAACTCGCACGAAATCCGGGGGTATAATGGAGGCCGTGTCCGGATTCTTCCTGAGACGATCCATAACAGCCCTGACGTCTTTCAATTTCTCAGGGTTGCGGCTAAAGGTTCGGACCAATTCCTCAAGGATCGGAACCTCGTCTGAAAATCTCGGGGACCATCCGCCCTTCCCGCCCTCTCCGTTAAATAAACGGTCTTCGTTCCCGAAGGGCAAGCCTTCTTCACCCAGCAGCAATCGAAGATATCGAAGGAATCCATCCCGGTTATTCAGCACAAGCCGGAAGATGGCATCATCCCGATTCTCTGGAAGTCCCTCGATGGGAAGATTTAATACCAGCCTTAACTTGAGATTCTTGACATCCGCCGCAAGCTCGAACGCGATGAGACCCGTGAGCGATTCGGTGGCGTATCTGCCGAGTTCCATGGCTTTGCATTGCGTGATGCCCATGATGTCAACGGCCCGGTCCTCAGCAATGGTGATCGGCCAGGCTGCAAGGCGTGCGATCCCCGGCAATTGAAACTCTCGTGACGCCAAGAGCATCAACTGCCAGGCATCGCCATCCGGCTTGCACACAACCTTCAGTTCCACTTCCGCTAGGACCGCCTTTGCAGAATCCAGTGCTTTAAGTGCTGCAAGTTCCTCGACATCCGCCTCTTGAATACCTTCTTCCGGCCGGACGTATTCGGAAAGAAGCGAGCCGAGCCCGCTTTCACCGAGAAGCGTGTCTATCCCCCCGACTCTGCTAGTTTTTCCGGCGAGTTCAACGAGGACTTCGATATTCTTTCGCTCAATGAGGGACGCGCTTGTCGCATTAGCGGAGCCGAGATAGAGCTTCGTCCGCGCCCCTTTTTCAAGAACGTAAACCTTTGCATGCAGCCCCAGCGTATCTCGACGGTCAGCTTCCTCACCGTCTTCCGTTTCAGCAGCATCGTCCAGAGTAAACCACTTTTCCTCCTCTGGAGCGGGTTTAAGATCGTTCAGTGCCTCGGGTCTGGAAACGACGGCAACCAGCTTGTCCGTCTGGTTGCGCAGCCATGAAAGAGCATTGTCCGTCAGGAAGGGTGAAATAACGGCCATCCGGCTCGCCCTCGGCGGGCTCCAGGCCCGCCTGCTGTTTCCAAGCACAAGAAAATCAACCGATTCATACCCCTCAGGAAGTTCCCAGTCTGTCTTCCGGATCTGCTCCGAAAGCTGCTCGGCATGTAGCCGCCTCGATTCGGATACGGGCTGGGCGCTCATGGCCGGAAGTGCCTGAATCAGTTCACCCAATGGCCTGTTGGCGGCGATGTACCGCAGACCCGGGCGACCCTCGAGCTGCAGAGCAATGTCCCATGAGCGGTCGAATGTGATATTTCGCGATAGAACCAGGAGACGGATCAGAGGTGGCGCATCTAGGTCAGGTTCTATAAACCGCAGCGCCCAGATCTTGGGATGGAACACGCCGCCCCTCGGCGCCTTGACCGGGATGACCATGGATTCCAGAAATCCATACAGGAGGTTTCTGGTAGACGGGGCTTTGATGCCCGCGTGGTCCACATACACACTGAAACGGTCGGACAGATGACGAAGAGACTCCAGTAGCTTTATGGGGTCGGGTGGTGCGGACGAGGGGCGCTCGGCAAGGGCAAGATGCGTCGGCAACGTCAACAACGCGGCCGGGTCCAGCGAATAGGTCGTCGCGATGGCCTGATCGAAGATGTATCCCGGCGGCGGGCATACGGCATTCGTGTAAAGGCCCCGGGCATCAGGACTGAGCATCTTCTTTTCCTTTCAAACCGGCATAAAGATCAGCAAGCAGGGTTTTCACATTCCGCCATCGGTAGCTCAACTGCCCAGTGCCGGCGTATCCTTTCCATTGGTCTCTTGCTCTTGCATTGGTGAAGCGCGATCGGCTCTTCTTGAGCCACATCTCCCGCTCCCTGACCAATGCCCTGCATTCTGCGTCATCGGCAACATCACCCCGGGTTTCCAAGACCCTTCTGTGCCATGCCGATACGAACTTCTTTGTGCGATCGGTGATCGTATGCCCCCGCCCAACAGTCAGTTCCCACAGTCTATCCAGCGGCAAGCCGAGATGACGGCAGGCAAGCAGGCTGCCCTTCCACGCGACGAGATTATCGCGATGTTCCGCGTCCAATGTCTCCCTGCCCGCGACTTCCGCCAGCATGAGATTGTACAGAAAGGCGGCTCCGTGCATCAGCGTCGAGAAATATTCCGCGTACTGGAGAAGTTCCCTATGTTCTGTCGTAAAACGATGCAGATCCGGATGCTGCCACGGGTAGGCGCTGTCCACGGGCTCGCTATTCAACGCCAAAAAGGTGAAGAGGCTGTCTTTCTGGGCTTTCACAAGCCGATCCAAGAGGAAACTCGCCTCGTCCTGCGTAAGATCGAAGCTGAGATTCTCAATGTTATCCGGGAACTTTTCAGGTGGTGCCGGCAGGCGAGGGTGCCAGGTCTGTGTCGCCGCCTCGGGGTAGTCATCGTTTTCAGCGCGCTCTCGCGCCATGTCGCGGCGACGGTATATCTTATCGATATGCCTATGGTGTTACTGATCGCTGCTATAGAGCCAATACGTGATCGCCGTAATGCGGCCAGTTGGTGATCGGCGTAATGGAGCCACTCCATGATCGCCGTAATCGAGCCACCCTGTTGTCGCGGGGAGG
>Ga0255346_1006163_pt1 | contig 11905 bp, 9 predicted proteins | sample wastewater_treat_FD_194410 | JGI IMG/M metagenome (GOLD analysis project Ga0255346, IMG submission 194410) | Wastewater microbial communities from Lulu Island WWTP, Vancouver, Canada - plant22 | ecosystem: Engineered > WWTP > Wastewater > Unclassified | place: Canada: Vancouver, British Columbia... | reverse complement strand
TGGGCGGGCACCCTGGGAAGCAACCTGACCATCGCCGGCGCCCCGGCGCTGTTCGTGGCGAAGAACCTGGGAGAAAAGGAAGACCAGCGGACCGTCGGTCTGGGAGAATTCCTCTCCCTTTCGGTGCCTTACGTTCTCGTTTCCCTGGTGGTCTGCTACGGCATCGGCATGGCCGTCTGGGTTCTTCCCTTCGCAAAATAGCGGATCTCTTTCCCCTGCCCCTGCGGGCAGGGGAAAACGCGACGGACCCGACCTTCAGCACCCTTCTTTTGAGCGCCAAAGCCCAAGGAGGACCGGATTCATCTTCCCCTGCCCGATCTCAGCACGACCACAACCAAACATGCCTTGACGGATAGGCTCCTTCTCCGTATACTTGCACCTGTTAAACACGGTTTTTTATCAATTCAATCGTTCCCAATCCTTCTTCAGTCAACGTGTTTTCTCACAAAAACATCTTAACCGAAGAAAAGACTGACGGCCGTTCTTGATGAACTCGTAAAAGTTGATGAAGCCGTAAGAAAAGTCCGTTTCGCCATTCCGAGAAGCGCCGATTACGAAGAATTCATTCGTAACGGCAAAACCTTCGCCGAGTTCATCTTTGATCCCGGCAAAAAATTCGGAATGACATCCGGAATGTTTTTCGACTTTTCACGAAGCCATCATTCTTGCCGGCCATCAGGTTGCCATATTGATAGACAGGAGGGTTATTAATGAACCAAGAAAAAATGATCCAGGATTTAATGGATCGCCATGAAGATGAAAAGATTACGTATACCTGCTGTACTCAAAACGGATGCTGGGATGCCAACTGCATCCTGAAAGTCAGGACGAAAAACGGCAAGCTGACGGCCATCGAAACGGACGACAGCATCAATCCCAATTGCGGACGTGAAGATGCCTACCTGACAAAACAGCAGCTCGCCCAGGGCATGGTCCAACAGAGACCGTGCGTGATGGGACATTCCTGGAAAGCCGAGGTTTACGCCCCCACCCGCATTACCAAGCCCTTGAAGCGCGTCGGCGGCAGGGGACATGGAAACGGGCATTTTGTCGAAATAAGCTGGGAAGAAGCCATCGACACCATCGCCTCGAAAATCAGGGAAACGGTGGACTTGTACGGAGAAAACAGCATTCTCCACACGCACCTGACCTTCTTCGAGTTCTCCAGTTTCCCCCTGAGTCCTTATTTCAAAGGGGCCATCGCTTCCTGGTCCGATCACTCCGTTTCCGGGACCCTGGCCGGGGAAAAGGCGCATCTCGGATACGAACCGGCGAAAAACGTGTTCGCAGGTCAGGGCAAGTCCCTGGTCGGCTATGAGGCACCGGACCTGTTCAATTCGAAATTGATCGTCCTGTGGGGATGGGATCCCCTGGTGGGATGGCACGGATCCGTTTCGTATTACCTGAAGATGGCCAGGGAACGGGGCGCAAAAATTATCGTGATCGAACCGCGATACACGCTGAGCGCCGAAGTCCTGGCCGATCAGTGGATTCCCATCCGTCCCGGAACCGACCACGCCATGATGCTCGCGGTCGCCCAGGTCATTTATGAGGAGGAACTGTGGGACAAGGCGTTCGTGGAGCGGTTCGTCGAACCTGCAGGTTTCGAAAAATTCCGGCGTTACCTGATGGGCGACGAAGACGGCGAAGTGAAATCACCGGAATGGGCGGAAAAGATCTGCGCGGTGCCGGCCGAAACGATCCGGGCTTTTGCCCGCCTGTACGCAACCAGCCCGCCCGTACACCTGCAATGTCACTACAGCGTATCCAAGCGTCATTACGGGGAATATGCAGCCACGACCGCCATGCTGCTGCAGGCCATGACCGGCAACATCGCCCGGCCCGGCGGATGCGAAAGCGGGTCGGTCCTCGTCACGCCGACTCATTTTCCCTCGTTACCGGATGTCAACGCCGAATTCAACCGGGCGCCCCGCGAATTTACACCGAACGTATGCATGGTGAACAACAAACTGGCCGAAACGGTTACCCTGCGTCCGAAATACGACGCCGGTGAAATCACCGAAGACGAGTATCGCCATGCGATCGGATGTCCGGCCGGCTCGCCTTTACCCAATATCCAGTTTGTCTTCTTCGGAAACAACTGGCTGAATAACCTGCAGGATCTGAACAAACGTTTAAAGGCCGCCTCCATGCTGCATTTCACCTGCGGCCTGGGCTGGCATATCAACTCGCCGACCGTCCAGTTCATGGACATCGTCCTGCCCGCCCCGATTCATCAGCTCGAATCGACCGATCCGTTCCATCTGGATGCAAAACGCTTCAGAACGGGTCCCGGAGGCATGAACAACTACATGTTCTACTGTGGAAAAGCCATGAATCCCCCCGGCGAAATCCGCCCGGTCGAGTGGTTCTGGACGCAGGTGGCCAATCAACTCGGCATCGGCGAGAAATACAATCCGAAACTGAAGGATGTCCCCTGGGACAAATGGGATGAAGAAGTCGAGAAACTCTACCGCACCGCCTACGAAAAATGGATCAAAGACGAAGACGGCGCCCTGAAAGCGGCGGGCATCGAACTGAAACCATGGGAGGAATTCCTGAAAAACCCGGTTATCCGCGTGCCCATCGATGAACCCTTCCATGCGTTCAAAAACACGATCGAAGACGGAAGCGAGGCCTTCCTGACGCCGTCGGGAAAAATCGAATTTTACTCCGGCCTGGTCGCGACCACGGATATCCGCAAACGGTGGGGCGGGAAAATCGATCCCCTGCCGAGATGGAAACCTTCGTACATGACGGAGCCGCCCCGCGATTCGTATTTTTCACCGCGGACCCGTGAATATCCCCTGTCCATGGTCACGCCGGTTTCCCTGTACCGGGATTTGTCCTGTCATGATCAGAACGCGCTGCTCCGGGACTGCTACAATCATCGGCTGTGGATCTCTCCCGTCGACGCGAAGAAACGCGGCATCCGGGACAACGACCGGATCGAGGTTTTCAACGAATACGGCCAGGTCACGATGAACGCTTACGTGACCTCGAAGATCATTCCAGGAACGGTGGCCATGCACTTTGGCGCGTGGTACATGCCCAACGAGATCAAAACGGAATTAATGCCTTACGGCATGGATACGCGTGGGGCATGCAACTTTTTGATCGGCGACGTCCATTTGCCGCACGTCGTCAACAGCATTCTCACCGCAGGTCTGGTGGAAGTAAAGAAATCCGGAGGAAATGAATAATGTCTCAATATGCATTTTTTTTCGATCAAAGCAGATGTTACGGCTGCCAGACATGCAGCGTCACCTGTAAAGACTGGAACTTTCTGGAGCCGGGAGCGGAAAAATGGATGACCGTCTACGATTTTGAAGACGGTGTCTTTCCGCAGCTGAGGCTTCATATCCTCGCATTCGGTTGCGGCCACTGTGAAAAGCCCGTTTGCCTCAACGCCTGTCCGAACAGCGCGATTTTCAAAGAGGAAAAGTACGGCGCCGTTCTCGTCGATCCGGACAAGTGCAAAGGAACCCGCCAGTGCGCGGTGGCATGCCCTTACGGGGCTCCCAAATTCAGCAGCGATACGCCGGGGACGAAGATGAGCAAATGCACCATGTGCATCGACCGCCTGGAAAAAGGCGATATTCCGGCCTGCGTCGCCTCCTGCCCGTTAAGAGCGATGGATTTCGGCCCCCTGGAAGAGATGATCGCCAGGTACGGCGACTTGAGACAGCTCGACGGCATGCCGGCACCGGTGACCAGACCCGCATTGATCTGCAAACCGAATGCCCCCAAGGTCAATCTGGTTCCTTATGACAAGGATAAGGCGATTGAACTGATGAGAATCCGTCAAGACATGGGCCTTGTTTTTGACAACCTCGAAGAGGTCACCATCCTGGAGCCGGACACCATAAAGCGCTCCCGGAGCACGTTCAAAATGAAACATGCAAACAACGCCGACCTGATGGAGGCCACGCGCAACGACATCGGTTAAAGCGATACATATTCATGCTCTCCGCTGCATCGGCGCGCACCGCCGGTGCAGCGCACGCATGCGGGGAATTGGATCGACCTTTTTATTTTTCAATGAATAAAAATAACGGAGATTACGGACGAAACATGTGCTACATGTTTTCGGGTCAGGATACTCTCGAGTAATACGGCAGCTTTCCCATAGAATGCATGAAGGAGATTCATGAGTTTACCGGTAACAGACATCGAAATGCCCGACTCGGAGGGGCATTTCGGAGAATACGGCGGACGGTATGTACCTCCGCAGTTGGCATCCGCACTGGAAGAAATCACGGTCGCCTACAACACCCTGAAAGTTGACGAAAGTTTCAAGAAGGAGCTTTACGCTCTTTATAAGAATTATGCCGGCCGGCCAAGCCCGCTTTCCTTTGCTCTGAATCTTTCGAATAAAATAGGCGGTGCCCGGATTTATCTGAAGCGGGAGGACCTGAACCATACAGGTGCCCACAAGATCAACCACTGCCTCGGAGAAGCGCTTCTGGCCAAAAGAATGGGCAAGAAGAAAATCATTATCGACACGGGTGCAGGCCAAAATGGGGTGGCTCTGGCTTCGGTGGCGAATCTTTTGGGGTTGGAATGCGATATCTACATGGGAGAAGTCGATATCGCCAAGGAGAAACCGAACGTCGTCCGGATGAAGATTCTCGGAGCCAACCTGATCCCGGTGACCAGGGGGCAACGGACTTTGAAGGAGGCGGTGGACGAGGCCTTCGAGGCTTACCTGAAAGACCCGGTAACCCAATTTTACGCCATCGGTTCCGTGGTGGGCCCCCATCCTTTTCCCATGATGGTTCGCGATTTCCAACAGATCATCGGGATGGAGGCCAAGGAACAGTTCCTGGAAAAGACGGGTGCCCTGCCGGATAATCTCGTGGCCTGTGTGGGGGGCGGATCGAATGCCATGGGCCTTTTCACGGCTTTTCTGGCTGACGACGCGGTGAACATCTATGGCGTGGAACCGTCCGGGCGGGGTTTGAACCGCGGCGAGCATGCCGCTACCCTGACAATGGGCACACCGGGAGTTCTACACGGATTCAAGTCCTATTTGCTGCAGGATGAAAAGGGGGAATCCTTGAATGTTTATTCTGTGGCGAGCGGCCTGGATTATCCGGGAGTGGGACCCCAACTCAGCCTGCTCAAGGATATCGGCCGGGTTCGCTGTGTGACGGCTGACGATCGGGAGGCCATTGACGCTTTCTTTGAACTGTCGCGGACGGAAGGCGTCATTCCTGCCCTGGAAAGTGCCCATGCCGTTGCCTATGCGGTAAAGTTGGCCCAAAAACTGGGGAGGGAAAAGACCGTTCTGGTCAATCTTTCCGGACGGGGCGACAAAGACATTGATTTTGTCATGGCGAAATATGGCAGGGATTACGGTATCGCGATGTAAAAAAATGAAGCTTATCTACAAGATATGGTTTGAAAATTTCGATGGAATGATATTTGGGGAAGGTCCATGCCGCCTGTTGAGAGGGATCGAAAAAACAGGTTCGATAAGGCAGGCTGCAGCCGATATGGGGATCGCATACAGCAAGGCCCGCCACATCATCAAGACCTGTGAGAACAATCTCGGATTCGCCTTAACCCACTCCCGGAGAGGAGGAATTACGAGAGGCGGTTCGGAAGTGACGGATCAAGCCTTTGAGCTTATGAAGCTGCATGAGTCACTCTGCGGAGAAATAGAACTTGCAATCGGCAAGATATACGAAAAGCATTTCGGGCAAAAAATCCCCGTCCTTTTCTATCCGGGAACAAAAAGGTATCGGCGGCAATCGCAAATCGAAACGATCAATGAAGCAGGATGGTCGGCTAAAAATTGACGAAACCGTAAAAAGCCCCGTTTCGACGTTCCGGGAAGCACAAGCGACGACGAAAAATCCCTTGTAATCCGGGATGTCATCGGACAAAGCCTCCTCGACGGCACTTGTAAAAAAGATTCCAAATTTCCTCCCGTCCTCCACACCCGCTTACAGTCATGAAACATTGCTGATTTCATCTGGGGAAAAAAACAGGGGATCGCCCCGTCAAATTGACATCTCTATGGGGAATTAATAAATTTTTCAGTAGGTTATTCACCTTTTCCAATCTCTTTAACAACCTGACGGGTAAGCAAAGCGTCAACCTCTGCAGCAATATCTTTCATCTAAGCAAGGAGGTAGGGAAATGTTAAACAAAGTGAGCATGGCGAAACAGATCTCGGTAACCGTAATCAACGAAATCGGTGTGCTGGACATCATGGCGCGATATCTGGCGGAGCGCGGAATCAATATCGAGGCAATTGCAGGCTATGAAATCCCCGGCTCCGACAATGCCAAAATTATGCTGGTCGTGGATGATACCCGCCGCACAATTGAGGCCCTAAAAAAGAGAGATTTCGGTTCCATCGAGGAAAACGATGTGATTATGCTTGAACTGGATAACAAGCCGGGGGCGTTAAAGACCATCACGGGTGTGTTGACATATAAAGCGATCAATATCCGTTCCATATACGCCACAACGAGTCGTGATACATGGTACGTAAAGGTGATATTATCGACAAGTGACAACACCAAGGCCTTTGTCACATTGAAAGAGTCCGCCGCGAAATAGGTTCGGGCCACAGTGCGGCAATCGCCGCTGTTATCATTTTCGCCGCTCTTATAATTGGAGAGCCCGTCGCAATCCCTTTTCGTGCTGTTTTTGCGAAGGAATCAAACCGGCAATCAGAAGATTGGTCTGACACGGAGAATGAAGCAGGCTCCAGTGGCCCTGCTTTTTCTTGTACATTTCATGGTGTGAACAGCTTGATTCTAAACGGACGCCCTGTATCAGGTATCAATAAAAAAAGTTGACATTCGTAGCGGCATGGCCTATTAGATCCCCTCGGGGGGGATCGGATACAAGAGAAAGGGATCAGAAAATGAATGCACACGAACATACAGACGACGTCATAAAAAGGCTCTCCAGGATTGAAGGTCATATTCGAGGCATAAAGAAAATGCTCGAGGAGGGTCAGCCTTGCGACCAGGTTCTCTTACAATTGTCGGCCGTGAGAGCTGCATTGAACAAAGCAACCAAAATCTTGCTCGAAGATCATTTTGACCATTGTTTACTCAATAAGAACAAGGACAAGGCCCTTGAAAAGGAATTGATAGAGTTTCGAAAAACTTTTGATGGAATTTTCAGTCTGAAGTGAGGTGAGGCTGATGCATCGTGAAGAAATGGAGTCACGGCAACATCAACATGTATTCAATGTCGAAAAAAAGGCGATCGAGAACCGGACACTCGTCGTCGTCGTCATCACGTTTATCACCATGATTGCCGAAATATTTTTCGGCTGGCTGACGAATTCAATGGCGCTGTTTGCCGACGGCTGGCATATGGGAACACATGCTTTTGCTTTAGGCATATCATTGATTGCGTATATTTTAGCGAGAAAATTTGCAGAAGATGATCGTTTTTCATTTGGAGCATGGAAAATCGAAGTTCTCGGGGCTTACTCCAGTGCGATTATCCTTGGAATTGTCGGTTTTATCATGATTTTTACTTCCGTGGAAAGAATGATCAATCCCCTTAACATTCAATATGATCAGGCATTGTTCGTCGCAGTATTGGGATTGCTGGTAAACGTGATTTGCGCAGTGATTCTCAATACTGACGGGCATTCGCACCAACACCGTCACGCTGGACATGATCATTCGGATCATCACCATAAACATCGGGATTTGAATCAAAAATCGGCATATCTGCATGTTGTGGCAGACGCATTGACTTCCGTATTGGCTATTGTTGCCCTGATCGGAGCAAAGTATTTTAATTTCAGCCGGCTTGATCCCTTTATGGGAATCGTGGGCGCCGGCTTGATCCTGAGATGGACGGTATCCCTTTTAAAAGATACTTCCAGGATTCTGCTGCAACGTGAAATGGACTCACCGATAGTCCAAGAGATCAGAGAAGAAATTGAAGCCGACGGGGATACCCAAATAAGTGATCTACATATCTGGCAGGTTGCACAAAACAAATATGCCTGCATCGTATCATTGGTGACAGCAGACCAATACAGTATCGATGAATATAAAATGCGATTGAGAAATATCCATGAGCTAGCTCATGTAACGATTGAAATATATCAATGCGAACAAAGGAGTTGAAACTCTTTTCGCCTTAAAGCCTCCGCTCCACATCGCTTGTATGGAAATCTTTCTGTCTTTTACCCGTGCAAGCTTTCTCCCCGAACGGCATTCAATCCCCTTACGTCTTATACCCAGGATCTGCCTGATAAATCAGGATTGTTCACATTCCAATTTAATATATAAACATAACTATACATAATCTAAGCTGAAATCTTTTTGTAAAGAAAGCAATCCGGTGAATAAAGTCATCGGCAGAAACGATCAGGATGCATTTGCGCATTGCGAGTATGGGCTTGCAGGCCTCAATTCGGGGCGATAACAAGCCGAATCCCAAACCTTTTTAGAACCGGAGGATCATCATGGCAAGCAATGAACAGGCGGGGAAGATCGGTATTGGCCCTGAGGGCCGAATGGGCGCGCTTATCCAATTTGTCGTGGTTGTTGCGCTGGCGTTAGCGTTCGCAGTGTATTTACTGTCACCGGTGTTTGTCGTAATGAAAGTGATGCCGTGGTGCCTGGTGATGCTCGTTGCTTTGGTCCATCTTGGCGTTTTGGGTGGATGTTGGCCATTTGCCCCGCCGTTAGGCAATTGGGCTCCACCGCGATCACGTTTAATACCTGGGATCGGAATGACCGTGATTTGGATGATCCTGACTTTCGGGCTTCTGTTTTTCATGATGTATGTTTACCCCAAATGGCCCTTGAGTCCGCTTTTTATCTGGTTCGGCACGATCACCTTCTGGATGACTCTGCTCTACGGAATTAACTGGAACGTTTGGCCGTTTAGCGGAAAAATGCATCCTTGGGCAACAATGATCGCTGGTTTTATCGTTAATGTGGGTGGCGCGGTTCTGGTCTGGAATTTTACCAACCTGGCCGGAACGCCGTTCGAAAATTCGCCGTTCGATCCCAAGGGTCCGTTGAACGTGAACTGGCTGACGGGTTTCCTGATGTGGTCGATCGCATGGTTTACGATTTTCAATCCCGTCTTTACCACCCAGGGGACACCTTTCGGTAAATTGGGACATCCTGGCGGCGCGATCGCTCAGACGATCCTGGCACATGTCCTGGGATATGCATGCTGGACCGGTTCCTTGGCTCTCGGTCTCCCTCCCACATTTTCCATCTTTGCCGTCGCCACATCGTTAATCTTTGTCGCCTATGTTCATTCCTGGATGTTCAGCTTCTGGGGCGTCACGAAACTCACAGGTGCGTCACGGGCCGTTGCCGCCTTTGTTCTGCAAGTGATCCTGACAGGGGGGTGGATTCTGTTTGCAAGGGTTGTTTTAGGTCCTTTTGCCGCCAAAGCAGCGGAACTGAAACTACCGGTGGACATCAATGTCCTTACTCTCTATCTTAGCCTGGCTGTTATTTTACCGATCCTTATCGCTCATAATATATTCTGGCTCCGCTGGCCGTTGACACTTCCCAATCCCCCGGGAACACCGCCGCCAAACGTGGCCGAATAAAATATATTCCAGAACTCCCGAACAGGATTGCGGGGTCTTGATATTAACCGGGCGACCCAGGTGTAGGCCGCCGATATCCCTTATGCTCCAATGGCGAAGGTTTTTTGTTATCTGGTTGCGATCATGGGCCGGTCCTCTCGAATGGTTCTTTGCGGGACAACATTCAACTGACAAAGGAGCCTATGTAAAGACAACCGTGATTATTTCCCTTTTGGAGATATGAGACCACTTCCTCGGGGGCTTCAGCCGGTCGTATACTGCGCTCTATACTCAGGTCTTTCACTTCGCTCAAATTTACGATGATGGGTTTTTCTCTAGGCGTGGTTTGATCGTAGATAACGATGGTCGGGCGAGTGCTATTTGCCTGGCTGGTTTCAACAACCATTCCCAGATTGCCGTCGGAGAGCTCTACGAGACACCCCGGAGGATAGACGCCGATCCTCTTGATAAAGATCTTCACGATATTCGATGAAAGCTCGTCCTTGAGACGGGTATACATATACGATAGGCTTTCGTGGGGTGTCAGCAATCGGTTAAGATGATAATAATTGCATAGATTATCGTAAGTATTCACGACGGAAATGATCTTTGCCAACGGTAAAATTCCCCGAGATGTTTTTTTCTGGGGATAACCCGTTCCATTACAATTTTCGTGGTGCTGATAAATTCCTTCAATTACGTTTTTAGAAATGCTGTTGATATTGGCAAGCATGTCTATCCCATACTTGGGATGGAGCTCTATAAATTGTTTCTCAATTTTTGTATAGGGCGGACGCTTCAACAGAATCTTCCTGGGAATCTTTGTTTTTCCGATGTCATGAAGAAATGCGGCCGTTCCCAGTTCGTATAATTGCATTCGGGAAAGCCCCATTGATTTTCCCAAGATGAGGCAGAGATAACAAACGTTTAAAAGATGGATGGAATCGACGTGTTTCTTTGAGATCTTCGGGCTAACGATATTTACCAAGGATTCCATTTCCGAGATGAGAAAATCGATGGTCGCGGATAAAAAGTCCTGGACCCCTTTGACACCCGTTTGGGGATCGGATTGCAGCACGTGCACGATGTTCGATATCCGGTTGAACACCAATTTATACTCCCGCTCCAATACCCCCAGTTTTTTTTGTTGTTCCTGCAATTTTTTCAGTTGTATCTTTTTATCTTCCAGGGTGTCATCTGCAATGGAGAGGGAACTTGGGCTTGGCCCGACATGCTGTTTTACCGAATTGGTTGCCGGCTTTGTATAAGAAACAGAACTTCGTTCAGGGAAATATTTTACTTTGCTGACGCCGCAGTCCTTGAGGGTGAAAATTTCCTTAGCCGAGTTCACTCTGAAAGAATTGCTATAAAAAGGGTGTTTCAACCAGTTCAGTTTGAACTCGATAAACATTCCTGGCATTACGTCATCTATTGGGATTTCAATATGTTCAGACATGTGGAAATGACATTAACGATAATTCAATGATCAAATAAATAACTGCCCTGCATCAACCTCTACGTACTTCTGCCCGCCCGATTGATGGATCTGTTTTGGTTTTCTCTTTTTTTCTGGTTGCTGTTATAAAAGGAGAAATAGGCATCTGAAGCAGATTATGCATTCCATCTTGATCTTTTTCATAAGAGTTTAACAAGCTTTTCAGAGTAATGCGTGTTGCTCTATAATAAAATGCTTTTTTATGCAACAAGCTTTTCCCTCTACATGGCAAACCCAACCCAATCAGCGGCTCACGGATAGGAGGAAAAACTCAAACGCCCCGGTAGCGGATGGCAAGCGCCGTGATGTCGTCCGACTGGGGTGCGTTTCCGGCGAAGTCCTGGACGTGACGGATCACCTCCCGGACCATCGTCTCCGGTTCTGTTTCCCCGAGGTTTTCCAGAAGCGTCTGCAGGCTTCCATCGGAGAAAGACTGATCCTCCACGTTCATGGCTTCCGTAACGCCGTCCGTATAAAGGAACAGCGTATCGCCGGGATTCAGAAACATTGTCTCGGTCCGGTACGTGCTGTCTTCAAGGACGCCCAGGAGGAATCCCTCCGGCAGGGGAAGCCACCGGGGCTTGCCGCCGGCGCGTTTGATCAGCGGCGGATTGTGTCCGGCGTTGGTGTACCGCAGTTCCCCGGTCCGCAAATTCAGCGTGGCGCAGAAATAAGTCAAAAACATCATGGCCTCATTTTCCACGCACAGTTCGCGGTTCACTTTCGCGAGCGCGTCCGAAAGGTCCGTATCGATACGCACCGTGCCCTTCATGAGGATCCTGGAAACAGCCATGAACAGGGCCGCGGGAACGCCCTTCCCGGAAACGTCGCCGATGGAAAAGAAAAGGGTTTCGTCGTCCAGAAGA
>Ga0255346_1006154_pt1 | contig 11919 bp, 9 predicted proteins | sample wastewater_treat_FD_194410 | JGI IMG/M metagenome (GOLD analysis project Ga0255346, IMG submission 194410) | Wastewater microbial communities from Lulu Island WWTP, Vancouver, Canada - plant22 | ecosystem: Engineered > WWTP > Wastewater > Unclassified | place: Canada: Vancouver, British Columbia... | reverse complement strand
CTGCCAAAAGATGTGTTATTGGTGCTGCCCATGGGGTTGGGAAACCATGTAGACCATCAGGTGATAGTTTGGGTTGGCAGGCAGCTCGGGCGAACGGATTTTTGGTATGCCGATTATCCCTATGTCATCCATCATTTTGATAATCCGCTGATCACAGATGGAACACTGGAGATTTTGCCCCACGCACTGAGTGAGGCAGCCTTATTAGCCTGGCAAGAAGCGGTGTTGTGTTATGTGTCGCAGCTTACCACCTTCTGGCGCGACACTGAAGAAACACAACTGGCGCTGCGCAATTATCTGGCAGGCGGGGGCGGGCGGTTGTGGCGAAAGAGGCGGCTTGACAGCCCAAAAGCCTAGGGGTAAAATCCTTTTCACCCTGAAAGATGGGCCTGTAGCGCAGTTGGGAGCGCGCCTCAATCGCACTGAGGAGGTCGAGGGTTCAACTCCCTCCAGGTCCACTGCAGTGCCCCGCTAACCTGTACATAAGGGGCACGGGGTGCATGAGGGCCCATAGCGTAGCTGGGAGCGCGCCTCAATGGCATTGAGGAGGTCGAGGGTTCGAATCCCTCTGGGTCCACCAAGTGAGGACGGCCGAACGGCCGTCCTTTTTTGTTGTAAAGCCTATTATTTAAAGCTACCTGTAAGAAAACGGCGAAATACCGCGCACACATCGCCTTTATGCAGACGGGCAAGCAGTTAATATAACTCTGATGTTTATATGCTAAAGTTTAAAAGGAAAATTGGGAATTAACAATTTTGGAGGTCAAAATGCCTTTAGCAGAACAGGCAGCTTCATTTTTAACCTATCTTGAAACATGGCTGGCAGAACGCCCGGTGGTTTCAATGGCTGAGGTTGTTTCCGAACCCGAAAAGACAGCTCTGGTATCGGTTGATGTCATCAATGGGTTTTTGTATACCGGACCGCTTTCAAGTCCGCGTGTGGCGGCAATTGATGATCCACTAACACAGCTGATGCAGGCTGCCTGGGATCATGGCGTGCGCGAAATGGTGTTGGTCCAGGAGGGCCATACGGAAGATTCCCTCGAGTTCGAAGCTTACGGCGCCCATGCCATTCTGGGCACTCCGCAGGCAGAAACCATCGACAAGATCAAAGCCCTGCCTTTTTATCCGCAGTTAGAAATTGTTTATAAGGATTCGATCCACCCGGCGATTAATACGGTTTTTGAGGATTGGATAAATGAAAGGCCCCACCTGGACACCTTCATTGTTGTCGGCGATGTGACCGATCTTTGCGTTTACCATCTGGCAACTTATCTGAAGTTCCATGCCAATGCCTACCAGAAACCACGTCGGGTGATTGTGCCGGCTAACTGTGTACAAACCTGGGATCTTTCTGTGGAAGCAGCCGCCGGTACCCCTGCTATGCCGCATCATGGAGATCTGCTGCATGCAATTTTTCTGTACCATATGGCTTTAAACGCGGTTGAAGTTGTCAAGGCGATTGAAGCATAATTACACAACACTTGGGAGAATGAATTTCTATGGCGCCCTTGTTGGGCTAAATACCAGGGACAAGGGTGTTTTTAGAGTTTTACCCATCGATTTCTAGTGCCTATTTAGGCTTTGTGGTATATTTAACCGCTGTCAAAATGAAAATTTGGACCATAGATCAGCAAACAAGCGCGAGGAAAATAACCCCTGCAGGAATGGCTTAGGGCCATTGTTGCAGGTAATCTATTTAATTTAAGGGAATTAACAATGACAATGATTACAAGAGAACGGCCCGTTAAATTTAATCTGCCCGGGCGCATTAAGCGCCTGGAAGATCTTGCCTATAACCTGTGGTGGGTGTGGCACCCCGAGGCACAACGCTTATTTAAAGAAACCGACAACTTGCTTTGGGAGAAAACCTACCACAACCCAGTGACCTTTTTACGCGATGTTGACCCTGCCCTTCTGGAAACCAAGATCAACGACCGCTATTTCCTGGATAAATATGACCGGGTTATCCGTGAGTTTGACAAATATATGAAAGAGAACGACACCTGGTTTTCGAACACGTACCCGGCTTTGCACGAAGAATTGATTGCTTACTTTTCATTCGAATTTGGCTTGCATGAATCATTGATGGTGTACGCTGGCGGTCTGGGCATTCTCTCTGGCGACCATCTGAAGGAAGCCAGCGACCTGGGGCTTCCCCTGGTGGCAGTCGGATTTTTGTATACATATGGCTATTTCTCTCAGCGAATCAGTGAGGACGGTTGGCAATCGGCAGAAAATGTTCCCATTGATTTCAATGCACTCCCCCTGATCCAATTATTGGATGAAAATGGGGAGCCGGTAAAAATCTCAATAGAATTGCCCGGACGAGAAGTGTATGCTCGCGTTTACGAATTGAATGTCGGCCGCGTGAAGCTGTATTTGATGAACACCAACCTGGACGACAACTATCCCAACGACCGTGAGCTAACGGACAAACTGTATATCAGCGATTTAGAACTGCGCATCTCTCAGGAGATTCTCTTGGGCATGGGCGGTGTTCGCGTATTGCGAAAATTGGGATATTCACCGACAGCCTGGCATATGAATGAAGGGCATTCAGCCTTCCTGACGATAGAACGAGCTTTAGAATATGTTCGCAAGGGGATGAGCTTTGCAGAAGCTGCTGAATTGATCAATAAAACCAATATCTTCACCACCCACACACCGGTGGCAGCCGGGAACGATGAATTCCCATTGTGGTTGATGGATAAATATTTCTCGCATGTTTGGCCTGCTTTGGGGCTTTCACGGGATGAATTTATTAATATCGCCAAAATTCAGCAAGCATGGGGCGGTGAGGCTTTCAGCATGCCCGTATTGGCTTTTAAACTATCCGAATTTTGCAATGGAGTTTCCGAATTACATGGGCAGGTTACCCGAAACATGTGGCAATTCCTTTGGCCGAATAAAGAAGAAAATGAAATACCAATTGGGCATATTACCAATGGTATTCACACACAAACCTGGTTAGCCCGGCGGATTGGCATTTTGTTTAACCATTATCTGGGCGCCGATTGGCCCGAGCATATCTGTGATTTAGATTTTTGGTCACGGGTTGAAAACATTCCCGACGAAGAGTTGTGGGCGGTCCACCGGCATCAAAAACGCAGACTGGTCGCTTATATTCTCGACCGCGGCCGGAGAAAATGGGCTCTTAACAATATTCATCCGGTCCAAACCCTGGCCAGCGGGGTTTTGCTCGATCCCTACGCGCTGACCATTGGTTTTGCCCGCCGCTTTGCCACTTATAAACGGGCTAATCTGATCTTTCACGATTATGATCGCCTGTTGAGAATCGTAAATAATCCCTATATGCCCGTGCAATTTGTCTTTGCGGGCAAAGCCCATCCGGCAGATGAACCAGGCAAGCAGGTGATCCAGGAAGTTTACCGAGCAGTGAAAGACGCTCGCTTCGGTGGTCGCTTAGCCTTTATCGAGGATTACGATATGAATATCGCCCGCCTTATGGTGCAGGGTGTTGATGTGTGGTTGAACAATCCACGCCGACCGCGTGAAGCTTCCGGTACTTCTGGGATGAAAGCTGCGCTGAATGGTGTTTTGAATTTCTCCATTTTGGATGGCTGGTGGCGAGAAGGTTACAATGGGAAAAACGGCTGGGCAATTGGCGAAGACAGGACGCAATTTGAAGATCAGGCAGACCAGGACGAGGCGGATGCTCTCAGTTTTTATGACACCCTAGAAAATGAGATCATTCCTCTGTATTATGAGAAACGTTCTGCTGACAACTTGCCTTACGATTGGATTGCCTGGATGAAAGAAAGCATGCGTTCACTGGGTGGAAAATTCAGCACCTGCCGAATGGTCACCGAATATATGACCGAGGTATATGCACCAGCGATTAAAAACGGGATTGATGAACGGAATGGAGACTTATGAGCCAAGTGATTGATGTTTTGCTTTCACCGACCGCCTGGTTGTTTGCGTTAGGTATTTTTTTAGCGCGGATGGTTAATCATGCGGTGGCTACTTTGCGCGTTATGTTCACCTTTCGGCAAAAACGGTGGTTGTCCTGGATTTTGGGATTTATTGAAGCGCTCACTTATATTCTATTGATCGGTTCAGTATTGAGTAATATCAATAATCCTTTGAATATCATCGGGTATTCGGCCGGGTTTGCCACAGGTAACGTGCTGGGTATGGCTATTGAGAAGCGTCTGGCAATGGGTTACACGCATTTTAATATTATCAGCCGCAATCACAGCACCGAGATCGCCGATGCCCTGCGCGATGCCGGGTTTGGCGTGACAGAAATCCCCGCCAGAGGGCGCGATAGTAGCTTTATGGTGGTCGATTGCCGGGTCAGGCGCAAGCAATCGGACGATGTGGAAAACCTGGTGCTGGAGATTGACCCGGAAGCCTTCATCACAGCCGAGGAGATTATTCCCCGGCGCAGTGGAATCTGGCGACCCTAAATTTCTGTATAACAATGGCTGCTGATTAAATAATGGCAGCCATTTTTCTTTTTAAACTGAACCTGTTAAGCGGGAAAGGTTATTGTATACTATAATCAGCAAGAGCTGAACAGGAGGAACTATGCCCGAAAAGAGAAAAGACTTTTACATCGGAAAAACGTACGACCTGGAAACGAAGACCACACAGGATGAGCAGGTCTTCTACGATCCGGATGACCTGACCACGCATGCCGTTATCACGGTATGACAGGGTCGGGCAAGACCGGACTGGGTGTGATTATGTTGGAGGAAGCCGCTTTAAAGGGAATCCCTGCTATTGTGGTTGACCCCAAAGGCGATTTGACAAATTTACTCCTGCATTTCCCTGATTTGCTGCCTGAAGATTTCCAACCATGGGTTGATCAGGATGCTGCCCGCCGCGAGGGCATCAGTGTGGAAGAAGCAGCCGAAAAAGCGGCTTCCCTGTGGAAAAATGGGTTAGCCTCCTCTGGGCTGGGGAAGCCTGACCTGGAAGCCCTGCGTGATGCGGTGGAATATGCTATTTATACACCCGGATCCGATTCTGGCTTACCGGTAAGCATCCTTGCATCTTTTTCTGCCCCTGATATCCCCTGGGAAGGCAATCGCGAAATATTGCGCGAAAAGATCGCCAGTACCGTCATTGCACTATTGGGATTGATTGGTATGCGCAACATCGACCCTGTCCAATCCAAGGAACATATTCTGCTTTCAAATATTTTTGAAGAAGCATGGAAGGCAGGCAAAGATCTTGACCTGGCGACCCTGATCACAAATTTGCAGTCACCGCCGTTTGACAAGCTGGGCGTTTTTTCGCTGGACCAGTTTTACCCGGAAAAAGAACGCTTCAGCCTCGCCATGCAGTTGAACAACTTTCTGGCAGCCCCCAGCTTTCACACCTGGTTAGAAGGCCAGCCGCTGGATATTGGGAAGATTTTATGGTCACCTTCCGGAAAACCACGTCACAGTGTGTTTTACCTGGCACATCTTAACGATCAGGAACGCATGTTCTTTATCACCTTGCTCTATACCGCCATCGAAAGTTGGATGCGCACGCAAAAAGGCTCTAACAGCCTGAGGGTGATGGTGTATTTTGATGAGATTCACGGTTACCTGCCACCGGTCTCGAACCCTCCCAGCAAGAATATCATCCTGAGGATGCTCAAGCAAGCCCGGGCATTTGGGGTTGGCCTGGTTTTGTCCACCCAAAACCCGGTGGATGTGGATTATAAGGGTCTTTCAAATGCCGGCACCTGGCTGATTGGCCGCTTGCAAACTGACCAGGACAAAGCCCGCCTGCTGGACGGTCTGGAAGGCGCTGCGCCAGGTGTGGATCGGCGTTCTTTTGACCGCATGATCTCGTTAATAGGAAAACGGGTGTTTTTATTACACAATGTTCACGATTCAAAAGCCAAGACTTTCTACACCCGCTGGGCATTGAACTACCTGCCAGGTCCAATGACCCGGGCTCAGATTCCGGCTATTAATGCCTTAGTCAAAGCGGAAGAACAGGTTGTTGAGCAACCTTCTGTCAGTACGGCTTCGGTTAAACACACCGATTCACCAACCGGCTTGCGAGATGTAGCACCTGTTTTGCCAGGTTCTGTGCCCACTTTTTATTTCCCGATCAATCGAGGTTTGTCCGATGCTCTACAGGAAGCAGCAGGTCGATTACCTGTAGAGACGTCTCGACCGCAATACCTGTACCAACCTGTTTTGGTCGGGCAGGCACGCGCAGTTTACCTGGCGCGAAAATATAATATCAGCGAGGAAGTTGAATTTGCTGTGCGGATTGACGAAATGCGCAAGCGAGGATTGGTACGCTGGGAAAACCACCTTGTGGATGCACTCGATCTGAACATTTTAGAGGACAGTCCGTTGCCAGAAGCGGTGTTTGGCGATTTAGATAACCTTTCCAGTGTTGACGGTAAAGCGATTAAGGATCTGGAAATTGACTTTGTCGACTGGATCTACCGCACCCAAACCCTGAAATTACGCATTAATCCCGTTCTGGATGTTGTGGCTGGTCCCGGTGCATCCGATGAGGAGTTTCAACGTCAAAGTGAAAAAGCTGTTCAGGAGAAACAAAAAGCTGAGTTGGATGCCCTGATGAAAAAACATACCAGCCAGCTAAAAACTCTGGAAGATAAGCTTGCCAGGGAGGAGAATCGCCTGGAGAATTACAAGTCGCAGCTGAGCCACCGCCGGATCGAAGAAGTGGGCAAACATGCAGAGACCGTTTTAGGTATGCTCACCGGCAGAAGCAGGTCGGTCTCGTCCTCATTGACCAAACGCCGCATGACCAGCCAGACAAAAGCCAATGTGGACAAAAGCGAGCTGGAAATTAAAAATATAACCCGCGATATTGAGCGTCTTAAAGCCGATCAGGACGAAGAATTTTCCAAAGTGGAACAAAAATGGGCTGAAGCTATTAATAAGGTGGTGGAAGAACCCGTTTCGGCTTTTAAAAAAGACATTTATATTGATCGGTTTGGGCTTCTTTGGCTGCCTTATTATGCTTTTATAGAAGGTGATGATCAGGTGATTGTGCCGGCTTTCCGCTGGGGTGAATGATCGACCTCCATAAAAAATTTAAATAAAATATTACCCAAACAATGGGGCTGTTAAAAAAGACAACCCCATTTTGTTTTCATATTCTTTAATTAAACCAACAATATCTAATATAGTTTTTACATGTAGGGATTAAAATCTTACGTGGTACGAAAATAAAATAATAAATTAAGGAGAAAACAATGATTAAAAGAACAGCAAAAGCCGTATGGCAGGGCGATTTAAAGAAGGGCAACGGTTCCTTAGAATTAGGCAGCGGCGTCTTTCAGGGTAAGTATTCCTTCACCTCGCGCTTTGAGGATGGTACCGGCACCAACCCCGAGGAGTTGATTGGGGCAGCACATGCCGGTTGTTTCTCCATGGCGCTCAGCTCAGAGCTTTCCAAAGCTGGCTATACAGTGGATGAGATCCAAACCGAAGCCATTGTTTCACTGGATAAAGATGCAAACGGATTTTCCATTCCCGAAATCAAACTGGTGTCCAAAGCTCGGGTCAAGGATATCACCATGGATGAGTTCATCCAGTACGCATCGGGCGCCAAGGAAAACTGCCCGGTTTCAAAAGCACTGACCGGGGTGAAGATATATTTAGAAGCGCATTTACTTAAATAGCATTTGGAAAAATTGAAATCAAGGTTTAGGAAAGAAGCACAAAGCCATCTCAAATATGACGAGATGGCTTTGTTGATTATTGTGGCGGTTGATCATGTGGTTGCGAGTGGGATGATAACGTAGCATGCCTGAAGCATAGCGAAAGCCAAGCAGTCGATAAGCAACGCCGGAGATTGCTTCGTGCCTCGCAATGACATTTTAATGGAAGTGAGACCGTTAACTTTTTCCAACGCACCATTTACACCGAATAAGCGCTGATGATAAAATATCCTCACAATAAAGGAGGATGCCCGTGCATATTGAACGGATGCGTGAGGTCACCGACGAAATCATCGCCGCTTTTGAAAAGCTGATGCCCCAGCTGACTCACCACCTGCCGGCGCCAACCCGGGGCGAGCTGCAAGAAATGGCTGCATCACAGGTAACTTATGTGTTTTTTGCCAGGTTGCCCGATGAGCATGGTCAGATCGTCGGCAGCGCTACCCTGGGAATCTATCGCACACCCACCGGGTTGCATGCATGGATTGAAGATGTGGTTGTCGATCGAAGCGCCCGCCGCCAGGGGATTGGTAAAGCCCTTACTGAAGCCTGTCTGGAACAGGCTCGCGCTTTGGGATTGCGTGAAGTCAATCTGACCTCACGTTCTGCCCGCTGTGCAGCCAATCTGCTTTACCAATCAATGGGCTTTATCCGCCGGGAGACAAACCTTTATCGGTATTCCCTTCGGGATTGAGCAGTTCAGGGGGTGCTGGTGGGGATGGGTAAAGTATATGTGGGGACCAGGGGTGTTTGAGGCTCTGTCGTTGTGGCCGGTGGGTCGGTATTTTCAAGGGTTGGCGGCTGATAAAGCGACGAGCTTTGTAAAACGGAAGCAAGCAACGCCAGGGCTCGTGCGTCTGAATCGTTGCCAGCTGCCAAAGCCAGCTGCGCCTGCGACCCCAGCGCTAAAATGGGGTCGGGGTCTTCTAACAATGCCAACCGGGAAGCAGCCCGTTCGAGATTCCCGGTGACGGCATATACCTGAGCGATCGTTTTGCGATAGATGTCTTTATCCCCCTCATCCAGGCTTGCAGGTGCAGAATTTTCATAGATGACCGGGTTGATCACCCAGGCATAGATCAACCCAAGCAGCAGCCCGATTATCAACCCGGTTAGTAAATATAAAGGACTGCGTTTATCAGGCGGAGTTGGTGTTGGTCGGATTTCCTGGGTGTCATTCAGCACGGTTTTAAAACTTTCTTTAATTTGACTTACCTGGCAGAGCCTGGTAAATATCGCCTGCCAGCACTTGCATTAGCATTAAATCAGGGGGTGCATAGTGATGTGTTTGGGCGTATTCAATGGCTGACTCGACGAAGGTCAGCGGGCCCATCTCCCCGAGAAAATTCAGACGGACTAAAGCCATTGCCAGGTCACCATCTGCATCGTAAAGTTCTGCGGTCATAAGCACAAAGTCGGTTTTATAGGCCATCCCCAGAGATACAGGGTTGATGCTGGCGTGTCGGACGGGGTTGATAACCCAGCCATAGGTCAACCCGGCGGAAAAACCCGCCAGTATTGCCAGGGTAAAAAACAAATAACGCCAGCCCCGTCTTTTCAATTCAATCTTCCTTCAGCATAGGGATATGTAGGCCATGACGTTTGGCGGCTTGGATTGCCTCCGGGTAGCCGGCATCAGCATGGCGAGCAATACCCATGCCAGGGTCGACGGTCAATACACGTTCCAGCCGTTGGGCGGCTTCGGGCGTGCCATCTGCGACGATCACCTGTCCAGCATGTTGACTGAAACCGATGCCCACTCCGCCCCCATGATGGAAGGAGACCCAGGTGGCACCGTTGACGGCGTTGATGAGCGCATTCAAAATAGCCCAATCGCTGACCGCGTCAGTGCCATCCAGCATGCTCTCAGTTTCCCGATTTGGGGAGGCGACAGAGCCAGAATCGAGATGGTCGCGGCCGATAACGATCGGAGCCGAAACGGCGCCTTCTGCCACCAGTTTGTTAAAGACCAGACCAGCCTTTGCGCGTTCTCCATAACCCAGCCAGCAAATGCGGGAAGGCAATCCCTGGAAGGGCACTTTCTCCCTGGCCATATCCAGCCAGCGGTGCAAATGGGCATCGTTTGGGAAAAGTTCTTTAATGGCTCGGTCAGTGGCGTATATATCTTGCGGGTCGCCAGAAAGCGCCACCCAGCGGAAGGGGCCTTTGCCTTCACAGAATAAAGGGCGGATATACGCAGGGACAAACCCTGGGAAGTTGAACGCGTCTTTAACGCCGTAATCAAAGGCGCGCTGACGCAGGTTATTGCCGTAATCGAACACTTCCGAACCCGCTTTCTGAAGGTCAAGCATGGCCTGGACATGCTGCGCCATCGATGCTTGTGACCGCCTGGCAAATTCCTCGGGGTCACGTTGACGCAATTCATCTGCTTCAGATAAAGAAAGGCCAGCGGGGATATAACTCAGAAGGTCATGAGCGGGGGTTTGATCGGTGACCACGTCCGGGATCACCCCGCGAATGACCAGTTCGGCAAAAATTTCTGCGGCATTGCCGATCAATCCGATGGATTTGGGAATCTCGTTCTCCAGTGCTTCTTCAACCAGGGTCATCGCTTCTTCAAGCGTATCGACCACTGCATCTACGTAGCCAATCTCCAATCGGCGCTGAGCGCGTTGTGGATCAACTTCCACAATTAAGCCAACCCCCTCGTTCATGGTAATTGCCAGGGGTTGAGCCCCGCCCATGCCACCCAGACCTGCGGTAAGGACAAACCTGCCTTTGAGGGAAGCCCAACCCCGTTGGCGGGCCAAAGAGCCGAGGGTCTCGTAGGTACCCTGCACAATACCCTGGGTGCCGATGTAGATCCAGGAGCCAGCGGTCATTTGTCCAAACATGATCAAACCCTTTGCGGCTAATTCGTCAAAATGTTCTTGTGTAGCCCAGTGAGGGACGAGGTTGGAATTGGCGATCAAAACCCGCGGAGCGTCCGGATGTGTTTTGAAGACGACTACCGGTTTACCGGATTGAACCAACAAGGTCTCATCGTTTTCAAGGTTTTTTAAAGCCTCTAAAATAGCATCAAATGCCTCCCAGGAACGGGCAGCCTGACCGCGGCCGCCATAGACGACCAGGTCTTCTGGTCGCTCAGCAACTTCGGGATCGAGGTTGTTCTGAATCATGCGATAGGCTGCTTCGGTCAGCCAGGATTTACAGGTGAGCTGTGTACCACGCGGGGCACGTACCGGTCGGGGTAAAGACATAGGGGACCTCCAAATATTCAAGGTGTGTGCTTTTAATTAGATTATATCTGTTTCTGGGACCTGGTGGCGGAGAAGTTTTAAAAAAGCCAAAAATATCGAATTTTGATAATGTTTGCCCTGACTTATGTTTTTGCTGAATGGATTATTCGTTTTTTAATAATTTCCCTTGACATAAGAAAAAAAAAGCATAGAATTGTGCCAGTATAAAAAATGACGGCATTAACCTCAATTCATTTCGAGCAGTTCTACATGCCTTCTGCGGTGATATTCAATCCATTCAAAGAGAGCCTTAATCGGCTCTCTTTTTTTACACGAGGAGAGCAATCTCATGCGTATCCCTGGTTTAATTGACCCCCATGTCCATATGCGCGAGCCTGGTGCTGTTCATAAAGAAGATTGGGCCAGTGGGACGGCGGCAGCCCTGGCGGGTGGTTTTACTCAGGTGCTGGCCATGCCCAATACCGATCCGCCGGTTTTGGGCTCTTCAACTCTAAATGCAACGAAGGAGCTCGCTTTCAGGGGCGCCCGCTGCGATTTCGGACTTTTTTTAGGTGCCAGCGTTGAAAACCTGGATGCGACGGCGGAATTGGCTGACCGCGCAGCAGGGTTAAAACTTTATTTGGATCAAACCTACGGGCCTCTGCGGCTGGATGATATGTCTTTGTGGAAAGCACACATGCAAAGCTGGCCTGCAAAGCGCCCCCTGGTGGTTCATGCAGAAGGGCGCACCATGGCAGGAGCCATCTTGATGGCGGCATTGACGGGCCAACACCTGCATATTGCCCATGTTGCCACTCGCGAAGAAATTCTGTTGGTGCGCGCTGCTAAGGAGCATGGGCTAAAAATTTCCTGCGAGGTGACACCGCATCATTTGTTCCTGACCGCCGCTGATCTGCCAGGCGGATGGGGAGAAGTCCGCCCTAAGCTGGCAAGCAGGGTAGATGTGGATGCACTCTGGGAGAACATGGAAATCATCGATTGCTTTGCTACGGACCATGCACCGCACACTGCGGCTGAAAAAGC